>JAEEGG010013863.1_pt1 | contig 17160 bp, 7 predicted proteins | sample 9134161 | NCBI WGS metagenome assembly JAEEGG01 (sample SAMN16246543, study PRJNA631951) | gut metagenome | biome: gut microbiome; feature: rumen; material: CR-attached | host: Bos | place: Iran: Karaj | collected 2018-10 | reverse complement strand
CGGGCAAGCGGGCGCTGGGACGGCAAGTACACAGTGAACATCAATGCCGAGATGAACTACTGGCCTTCTGAAGTCACCAACCTCGTGGAGACTTCAGAGCCTATGATCCAGATGGTGAAGGACCTCTCAGTCACAGGACGCGGAACCGCAAGGACGCTTTACGACTGCGACGGATGGGTAGTGCACCACAACACCGACATCTGGCGCATCACCGGTCCCGTGGACTTCGGAGACTATGTATGGCCTATGGGCGGAGCCTGGCTCAGCCAGCAGCTCTGGCAGCATTATCTCTATAGCGGCGACGAAAGCTTCATCGCAGAGAACTACGACCTGTTCAAGGGCCTTTCCGATTTCTATATCGACTACCTCATTCCCCATCCCAAGTACGGATGGCTCGTTACAGCTCCTTCCACCTCTCCCGAACAGGGGCCTCCCGGCTGGGGAAGTATGATAGTTGCCGGCTGCACGATGGACATACAGCTGCTCCACGACGTATTCACTAATTCCATTGCCGCCACCGAAATGGTCCATCCCGAAGATACTGAGTACATCGCCCTGCTGAAGAAGACGATGGCTCAGCTTCCCCCTATGCAGATCGGCCACCTGGGCCAGCTTCAGGAATGGCTCGAAGACGTTGACGACCCGAAGAACGAGCACCGTCACGTGTCTCACCTCTACGGCCTCTACCCTGGCAACCAGGTTTCTCCATACAAGAACCCGCAGCTGTTCCAGGCAGCCAAGCAGAGCCTCATCTACCGCGGCGATATGGCCACCGGCTGGTCAATCGGCTGGAAAGTCAATCTCTGGGCAAGGCTCCTCGATGGCAACCACGCCCTCAAGATCATCAACAATATGCTCACCCTGCAGCAGCGTGACGGCTGGGGCCGCGCAAACGGAAGGACCTATCCCAACCTGTTCGACGCCCATCCCCCGTTCCAAATCGACGGCAACTTCGGTCTCACAGCAGGTGTAGCCGAGATGCTGCTTCAGAGCCATGACGGTGCCCTGCATCTGCTTCCTGCTCTTCCCGACGCCTGGGCAAAGGGAAGCGTAGAAGGCCTCAAGGCCCGCGGAGGATTTGAAGTCGCCATCAAGTGGGACAATGCCAAGCTAGCCGAAGCAAGCATCAAGTCGCTCATCGGCGGAAAGGTTCGCATACGCTCATATGTTCCCCTGCAGGGTGAAGGTCTGACCGAAGCATCCGGCAGCAATCCCAACAAACTGATGGAGAGCGCCGACATCGCCACTCCGCTTATTGCCGAAGGATTTGACGCTCCGATGCCGGAACTTCAGAAAGTATACGAATACGACCTGGACACCAGGGCCGGCAAGACATACAAGGTGACAGCCGCCATGTAACGGCACAGTCATAAAACAACAAAGGCTGCATTTTCCGTGCAGCCTTTATTGTTTCTATATAATCGGGAAATTACTCCACGAAAGCGATGATCTCGTTCTTGGCAACCTTGTCGCCCTGCTTGGGATATACGGCAACGATCTTGCCTGCGTAAGCAGCCTTCACGTCTTCGAGAGCGTAAGGAGTCTGGATGCGGCAGATCACGTCGCCGGCCTTCACGGCCTTGCCTACGCGCGGAGCCATAGACTTGTCAACAACGTCATACTCCCAGATGACCTGACCTTCGGCTTCTGCCTGAACGGCGTGTGCCTTCGGGTGCTCTTCCTGGAACTTCGGTGCATCGTTCTTCGGAACCTCGACAACGGGACGGGTCACTACTATCGGAGCACCGGCCTTGGCCTTTGCGGCCTCGAGATCCTTGTTGAAACGCTCGGCGGCCAGACCGTTCTTGTAGTCGCGGTACTGAGTGGGGTGCATTGCAAGTTCGAAGAGCTCTTCGTCGTCCTCTCCGAGTTCCCAGCCGTTGTCGGCCATTTCCTTGCGATATACATCCATATCGTCCGGATAGAGAGCCTGCACGTCGCCGGTGAAGAATTCCATACCCTGCTTCTCTGCGAGTTCCTTGATTTCAGGAGCAACGGGACCGGGAAGGACACCGCTGCGGCCGAGGATCATACCCCAGATGCTCTTGTCGGTGAGCAGGCTGTAGCGGGGTTTGCCCTGTGCCTCTGCCATGATGTTCATCAGGGCGATGTTCTTCACATACTGGCTGAAAGGAGTTACGAGGGGCGGATAACCGACCTTCGGCCATACATATTCAACCTCGTCGAAGAGTTTCACAACAAGGTCGTCGAGTGCAACTTCGGGTTTGCCGTTGTTGCGCAGGTACATATTGACTGCCGGATGAACGGCTTTGAGGTCAGCCATCATAGAGCCCATCATACCGCCGGGAAGGCCGCAGCCTACGAGCAGTGAAGTGAGGTGATGGTTGGTCGGCTCGATGAAGTAGCCCAGGAAATCGTCGATGAATTTCTGGGTGAGGGCGCGGGCCTCCATATAGGCTTTCATATTGATGTCTTTCACCTTGAAGCCTGCGTCTTTGAGCATAGCGCGGATGGTGATTACATCGGGATGGATCTTACCCCAGGACAGCGGCTCGATGGCAACGTCAAGCACGTCGCAGCCAGCCTTGGCAACTTCGAGCATAGATGCTACTGAGAAGCCTGGACCGCTGTGGCCGTGATACTGGATAAGGATCTCGGGATGTTTCTTCTTGATGCCGGCGACAATCTGGCCGAGAGACCAGGGACGTCCGATACCGGCCATATCCTTGAGGGCGATTTCCTGTGCACCTGCCTCGATGAGCTTGTCAGCGAGGTTTGTGTAATATTCTACTGTGTGAATCGGAGAATAAGTGATGCAGAGGGAAGCCTGAGGAATCATACCGCCTTCAATGGCATATTTGATTGAAGGGATGATGTTGTTGGCGTCATTCAGGCCGTCGAAGATACGGGTGATGTCCACGCCCTGCGCATGCTTTACCTTATACATAAGCTTGCGCACGTCGACGGGGCAGGGATACATACGGAGCGCGTTCAGACCGCGGTCGAGCATGTGGGTCTGGATGCCAGCCTTGTGGAGCGGAGCCGTGAAGGCACGCACGGCCTTGTTGGGGTTCTGTCCGTAAAGCAGCTGCACCTGCTCGAATGCGCCGCCGTTGGTTTCAACGCGGTCGAAGCAACCCATATCGATGATTACGGGAGCGATTTCCTCGAGTTGATCGGCGCGGGCGGTGTATTTGCCGGACGATTGCCACATATCTCTGTAAACCAGAGAGAACTTTATTTCTTTTGCCATATGCTGATATTTGTTGTAAATTTCAATTCTTCGGGAAATTCGGACAAATATAAAAATTGTTTTTCCAAAATGGAAAAGATTATTACCTTTGACGCCGGAAGCCGATTCGGCCTCCATATATGGTGCCCGTAGTTCAGTTGGTTAGAGCGTCAGATTGTGGTTCTGAATGTCGTGGGTTCGAGTCCCACCTGGCACCCAAAACAAAACAGACCGATTTTCATCGGTCTGTTTTGTTTTGGGGCTGCGCCCCAGTAATGTACAACGGAGGTCGCCGCAAGTCAGGTTTGTGACACGGCGGCAGCCGCATCCTCCGCATTCATCTTTTTCTCGATGCGGTTCAGGGTGTCGAAGAAGCGTTTGGTGGCGATGGCGGGGCCCATCAGCAGCAGGCCGAGGGTATTCCATCCGAACATATGCCACCAGGAAGTATATGGGCCTTCGATGCCCTTCCCTATCGCTATTGCCTTAAGTTCTTCGGCTATTCTTGCCATCCATATCAATGGATAGATGAACAGCGTCGGAATTCCGAGCAGGTAGGCCACCCAATAACGCTGAGTTCTGCGACCGAGAATGCAATCCAGTTCATCTTGCAGTCCGCCCAACGGCATATAGAACAGGAAGAACATTCCGGCCGTAAAGAAATCGATGAAGCCGAACCAGAATCCGGGTCTGTCTGTATGTTTGAATCTCACCTGACGGCTATTGTGCTTTCTTGTATGGTTTCAGCAGAGCGTACTGCCTGTCAAGCAGAGCCCTGAGCTCCTTCAGGTCTTTGCTTTCCCTAACGCGGTTGACCTGTGCGTTGGGTGCGTCGTGCATCGGAGCCAGCTGGGCAGACTCGAGCATATTGGCGCCGACTTCGGCAATGTGTAAGCCCTCTTCGAAATCCTTTCCCCCTGCCTTCTTCCAGGCTTCGGTGCGGCTGAGCACGCTGCCTATCTTGTCCTCCCGGTCAGGGAACTCAGGGAAAGGATTGCTTCGGTTGCGGAAATAGCCGAGGATGGCTGCCGGGATTGACGGATCGCGGACAGTGCCGTCACCATAGAAGACGCCGTGGACAGTACCCCAGCCTTTTTCGACGATCATAAGTTCCCAGATGCACCAGCCCATTCCGGCCTTCATATGCTCCTCGAGCGTCACGTCATAGGGATTGGCGCGGGCCACGCAGCCCATCTCGCCATTGAAAACCTTCTTGCCCACCTTGTCGGCGAAAGCCTGGGCGCGGGCAATTGTGTCGCGAACTTCATCGCGCGTCTCAGAATAGTTGTGGAACTGCAGGATGTCGGCATAGTCGGCCATTTCGATCATACACGATACCTTCTCCATTCCGATGGTCAGAGGAGTGGCGGGATCCATCTCCTTGAACAGGCCGTACATAAGCTTGCAGTTCTCGAAGTTGCTCTCCTTCATCCGCCTGTTGAGGTCAGGCTCGTTCATCAGGTCCCACATCATCAGGTTCGGCTCGTCCTTGAGCGCAGCCACAAGGAATTCCACCCATTCGCGGGCCTGGCCTCTCAAAGTCGTGTCGCGTGTCCAGCGACCGCTGCCGACCACCGGCACCATTCCGATGCCGCGCTCCTTGCACTGGCGGGCAAAGTCCTGAAGCCTCGGTGTAAGTTCATCGCCGAGCTCGGTAAAGCACTGGTAGGGAACGAACACGCGGGCCATATTCAGCTTCAGCCCCTGGGCGAGGTCGAGGTTGAATGCAGTCTCTTCGGGGTCATAGTTCACCCAGGTGTCGATGTGGTGCCTGGGCTCGGCAACATAAGCAGGAGTATAGTTGAAGCCACGGATTTGAGTGCAGTCGACGGCATACTTGTCAGTCTTGGGCGCAGGAGCGCTGCAGGCGGCCAATGCTGCAATGCCGGCTATGGCCAGAAAAAGAAGTCTGAAGGTTTTCATAGTTATCAGAAAAATGGTTCTTTCACAAATTTAAATAATAAATACCTATCTTTAGAGGTTGAAACCAAATCAATACCCCCTATCAATGAAAAGAATACTGTTATTTGCCGCTTCCCTTTTGACGGCTACAACCATCTTTGCTCAGCCGAAACTGACAAAGGACAACATTGACGAAGTCCTCAAGGCCATGACCTTGCAGGAGAAAGCCACCCTGCTGGTCGGCGGAAGCCGCGCCGCAATCGTTAACGGCGTCACCTCCGGCACAACATCCCTCGTGCAGGGTGCAGCCGGCCGTACCCGCGCCATCGACCGCCTCGGCATTCCTGCCACAGTTCTGGCCGACGGTCCTGCCGGTCTCCGTATCAGCCCCACCCGCGAAGGCACTACCGAGACTTTCTACTGCACCGCATTCCCTGTTGGTACATCAATGGCCTCTAGCTGGGACATCGCCCTCGTCGAGGAACTGACAACAGCTATGGGCAACGAGGTAAGAGAGTACGGAGTAGACGTGCTCCTCGCTCCCGGTATGAACATCCACCGCAACATCCTCTGCGGCCGTAACTTCGAGTACTTCTCTGAAGACCCGCTGGTTAGCGGCAAGATGGCAGCTGCATATGTACGCGGCATCCAAAGCAACGGTGTCGGCACATCAATCAAACACTACATGGCCAACAACCAGGAGACCAACCGTAATATGAACGACGCCATCATCGGCCAGAGAGCTCTCCGCGAAATCTACCTGAAGAACTTCGAGATCGCAGTGAAGGAAGGCAAACCCTGGACAGTGATGTCATCTTACAACCAGATGAACGGCCAGTTCACCCAGCAGAACCGCGAACTCCTCACCACCGTCCTCCGCGATGAGTGGGGCTTCGACGGCATCGTAATGACCGACTGGGGCAACAAGGAAGGCACGGTGAAAGCTGTCATCGCACAGAACGACCTGATGGAACCCGGCGCCGAGAATGAGATCGAGCGCATCGTCAAGGGCGTCCAGGACGGCACCATCTCACAGGCCGACCTCGACCGCAACGTACGCAATATGCTCGAGTACATCGTCCGCACCCCTCGCTTCGCCGGCTACAAGTTCTCAAACAAACCTGACCTTGCAGCACACGAGGCGCTCGTACGCAAAGCCGCTCCGCAGACTATGGTTCTTCTCAAGAACGACAATGGCGCCCTGCCTCTCAAAGGCACTGAGACTGTAGCCCTCTTCGGTCTGAATTCATACGACATGATCCCCGGCGGTACCGGTTCAGGAGCTGTCAACAAGAAATATGTCCGCAGCCTCAAGGAAGGTCTTGAGATGGACGGATTCAAAGTTGACGCCGACCTCGCCAACCTCTATGCCAAATATGTAGACTACCAGAACGCACTCCAGCTGCGCACCGCAGGTGGCGGCGGAATGTGGGGCCGTGCTCCTCTGGCAGAAATGGAAGTTCCCGAGAATTATGTGACCCGCGAAGTAGCAAACACTGACGTAGCTGTCATCACCATCGGCCGCAACTCAGGTGAAGGCGCCGACCGCAAGGCCGTTGCCGGCGACTGGGCTCTCACAGCAGCCGAGCGCCAGAATCTCGAGGCTCTCTGCAACAGCTACCACGCTGCAGGCAAGAAAGTGATCGTAGTGCTCAACATCGGTGGTGTCATCGAGACTGCTTCGTGGAAAAGCATGCCCGATGCAATCCTGCTCGCCTGGCAGCCCGGAATGGAAGCAGGTGCTTCTATCGCTGACGTTCTCTGCGGAAAGGCCAACCCTTCAGGCAAGATTGCCACCACTTTCCCGCTGAACTTCTTCGACAGCCCGTCTTCATTCAACTTCCCTTACAACTACACCCGCAACGCTCAGCCTGCCAACAACTTCGGCAGAGCCAACCAGCAGCCTCAGCCCGTCAAGGACGTAGATTATACCGACTATAACGAAGGCATCTGGGTTGGTTACCGCTTCTTCGAGACAGCAGGAATTGATGTTTCTTATCCTTTCGGCTTCGGTCTTTCATACACTACTTTCGAGTACAGCAAGCCCGTAGTCAAAGCTACTGCAAACGGTTTCACCGCTACCATCACCGTGAAGAACACCGGTAAGGTTGCCGGCCGCGAAGCCGTACAGCTCTATGTAACCGCACCTGCAGGAGGCCTTGACAAACCCGCCAAAGAGCTCAAGGCATTCGCAAAGACCCGCGAACTCGCACCCGGTGAGAGCCAGACCGTCACAATGACCGTTGACAACTACTCTCTCGCTTCATTCAACGAGGCCAAGTCTCAGTGGGAAGCCGCTGCCGGCAACTACACCGTAGCCTTCTCCGCTTCAATCAAGGATGTACGCGCTACGGCAAGCTACAGTCTCAAGAAAGCACAGAACTGGAAAGTCAACAACGTGCTCGCCCCCACCAAGACCCTTGCTGAGATTTCAGTAAAATAGTCTTACATTTTTCGAAGAATATAGTCCTGTCTGCCGTGGGGCAGACAGGACTTTTCTTTAAATAAGTTATATTCGCGGCCTGGAAAATCACAGTCCGCATGTCGCAGATACATCTCTCAGACCATTTCACCTACGGCAAACTGATCCGCTTTACCCTGCCGTCCATAGGAATGATGGTGTTCACTTCACTTTACGGTGTGGTGGACGGGGTGTTCGTTTCGAACTTCGCCGGAAAGGTGCCTTTCGCTGCGGTCAATCTGATCTGGCCGATATTCATGATCCTGCAGACGCTCGGCTTTATGCTGGGAACCGGAGGCAACGCCATCATTTCGAGACTCCTCGGGCAGAAGAATGACAAAAAAGCCAAAGAGGTATTTTCGATGCTGCTGTGGGTTACAGTCGCCGCCGGAATTCTGATTGTCATCACGGGACTCCTTCTGCTCAAGCCGCTGCTGGTTTGGATGGGGGTCGAAGGAGAGCTACTGTCGCAGTCGATGCTTTACGGAAGCATTATGTTTCCCGTACTTCCCATAGCAATGCTGCAGGTTGAATTCCAGACCTTCCTTGTGACCGCCGAGAGACCCAGGATGGGCTTCCACATCACACTGGCGGCCGGCATAGCCAATATGGTGCTGGATGCACTTTTCATCGGACTGCTTCGCTGGGGCGTCGTAGGTGCAGCGGCAGCCACCGTCATAGGCCAGTGCATCGGAGGCATCGTTCCGCTCGTTTATTTCCTCAGGGACAACAGCAGCCTGCTCAGGGTGACTCCGTTCACCCACGACAGGAAAGCATTGCTGCATACGCTTGCCAACGGATCTTCTGAACTTCTTTCCAACGTGTCGATGTCATTTGTGATGACGCTGTACAACTGGCAGCTTATGCGATATATCGGCGAAGACGGCGTTGCTGCCTACGGTGTCCTGATGTATGTCAGCTTCGTATTCATATCGTGCTTCATCGGCTACGGTATCGGTACAGCTCCCCTATTCGGCTATCATTACGGAGCCTGCAACTATGCTGAACTCAAGAATCTGCTGCGCAAGAGCGCGGCAATGGTAGGAGCGTTCTCCATCATCGTCACGGTACTTGCAGTACTCTTCCCGTATCCTCTTGCACGGGTTTTCGTCGGATATGACCAGGAACTCCTCGACCTGACGGCGGGAGCGTTCCGCATATACTCCATCTCATTCCTGATCTGCGGTTTCAACATCTTCGGCAGTTCGCTGTTCACCGCACTCGGCAATGCTCCGGTTTCGGCCGGAATCGCCTTCTTCCGAACGATGATATGTGAAGTCGGAGCCGTGCTTCTTCTACCAAAAGTACTTGGAATTCAGGGAATCTGGCTTGCCGTACTGGTGGCCGAGGCAGTAGCCTTGCTGCTGACCGGATTCTTCATCGTAAGGTTCAGAAGCAGGTATCAGTACTATTAGCAGGCAAATGCCAAAGTTTGCTATCTTTGACAGCTGAATACCCTTTCAGCTATGAAACGAATCATCCTTTTCCTCTTTCTGACTGCAGCCTGCCTGTCAATGTCTGCACAATCCCCGACGGGGAACCTCGAACTCTCTGACGACGAAACATACGGATATCTGTATTGCCACAAATCTGCCCACGGCGACTGGACTGCTTATGCTATGTCGCAGGACGGCATCCATTTCCACGACCTGCTGTGCGGTGATTCTATTTTTCCCGACGATGCCGTCGACATCGTCAAAGGGAACAGGCCTTTCCTGTGCAGGACCCAGGACGGAAGCTTCCTGATGGCAGCCCGTTCAGGCGATTCCAGAATCGATATATTCCGAAGCGGGGATCTTTTGGACTGGACACGTGTCACTACGCTGAATATGCCAAAAGGCAACCTGGTCGGAGATCCTGGAATCATATGGGACGACAACTATGGATCGAAGGGAGGCTGGCTGGTGTATTTCCCGATGCTCAATTCGGCGAGAAGCTCTCACCTGAGCCTGTTCGGAGTTCACTCCAACCTGAACATGACGCGCTGGTCAAGGCCCAGACCCCTTGCAGACTGGGGTTTCGGCATCAGGGATGCCAGCATATATCCTGATCCTGAAGGAGGATTCAGCATCCTGTTCCAGGAAGAAGGAATGCACTCGATACTTGCCTCAAAGTCAAAAACGCTGGCCGGTCCCTGGTCTGTTCCTGCAGAATTCACCCCTGACGGCAACAAGGCCATAGAAGGTCCTGCGGCATTCCGTCTCTCCGGAGCCCAGGGCTGGCAGGTAGGATATGTCGATCCTGAAGGCGGTGCCACGGGCAGATACCGCATCTGCACAGCCGACGAAAGGTTCACCCAAATGAGGCGGCCGCAATACCTGGAGGGTGTTTACGGGCCTGACAAGGGAACATTCCTGCGCATCAGCGAAGCAGAGTACAACAGACTGCAGGCTTGGAGCGACGCCGCAGAGCCGGAGCATCTTGCGCCGTCTGTCCACAACCCTGTCTTCCCCGGACTGCACGCAGACCCAGAAGTGCTTTACAGCGAGCAGACCTGCAAATATTACATCTACCCTACCACCGACGGCGCTTTCGGCTGGCACAACCACGATTTCAAATGCTTCAGTTCCGAGGACCTGGTGAACTGGAAGGATGAAGGCGTCATCCTCGACCTTCAGGACCTGGACTGGGGAAAGGAATATGCCTGGGCACCCTGCATCATAGAGAAAAAGATAGGTGACGGATACAGATACTACTATTATTTCGTCGCCAACAAGAGCGTCGGCGTAGCGGTGGCTGACCGGCCGGAAGGGCCTTACCACGATGCTCTCGGACACGCCCTGCTCTCTCAGGAAGAGATCGGAGCACCCAACCAGGTAATCGATCCTGACGTCTTCCGCGACCCGGCTACGGGAAAGTATTACCTCTACTGGGGCAATTCATATCTCTGGATGGCGGAACTGGCCGACGATATGGTTTCGCTCGTCCCGGGCACGATGCGCGAACTCATCCCCCGCTCAAGAATCGGAGAATACCATTATCTGGAAGGAACCTACGTCTTCGAGCGGAACGGACTGTATTACTTTATGTGGTCGGAAAACATCACGCGTTCTGCCCGCTACTGCATCAGATACCTGATTTCGGACTCTCCTGTCGAGTTCGTCCGCAACGGGCAGCCAGCAAAGGTCGAGGAGCAGATCATCCTGCAGCAGGACCCCTCGCTGCAGATTTTCGGCACCGGGCACAATTCAGTCCTGAACATACCCGGCACCGACAAATGGTATATGGTCTATCACCGTTTCACCCGTCCGGAAGGCATCAAGATGGGACTCTCCGGAGGCTACAACCGCGAAATCTGCATCGACCCGATGTACTTCAATCCTGACGGAACGATAGTACCCGTCAAGCCGACACTCTGAGCGAGACTGCCCAGCCTATTTTACCTCGCACCATCCTCCGGGGACGGACGCGCCTATCCTTGCATCATACATCGCCTCGCAAACGGTAGCCGGACGGTAGAAGCGTCCTTTGTAGGTTGCTGTCATCCGTGTGGTAACAGTGACGCTTGTGCCTCGTCTGAGATTGATGTATGAGTAAACGCGGTCATCGCGGAAATCCTGGTACATCGCATCGGTACGCTCTGCGTGGATTTCCCAACCTGACGGGAAGATCTGAGTCAGCGCCACGTTGGTATAGTCCGTCGTCGCACTCGTGTTTGTCACGGTAGCCGTCACGACGAAATCGGTACCCTGGGGCAGGGATGACGGATCGACCCTTGTGCCGTCAGGCAAAGAGTAGGTAACCGTCAACTGCATTCCGTCGGCACGGGTAATCTCTTCTCCTTTCTCAGGAATGCCGGTAGAACTCAGGACAACATATACAGGCGCTTTGGAATTGTTGGCCACTTCGACATCAATTGACCTGCCGACACCTGCATCAAGAGAGCCTTGCGCAATCGCTTTGGAAGTCTTAAGGGTCGTTCCGCCGAATGCCGTCCTGAAATTCACGTTCAGGCCGTCTACGGAATTGTTCTTCATATAGTCAGCTACGGCGCGCAGAGACCACGCAGTGCTCTGGGTGCTCATAAAATGATTTCGGTCGTTGAGCCAGCCGGAGAGCCTGTCAATGCACTGGAAGGCGGCGGCCTTTTCGCCGAGTGCAGTATAGACCATAGCTGCGATGGCCTGCTCTCGCTCCTCGCTGTCGTAATTGTCCGAGAACGGGTTGTTGACATCACTGCCGACTTTCGTATCCTGAAGTATCTTGCGCGCCACGTCTTTCTTTCCGTCAAGCGCATAAGCACCTGAAAGCAGCATCTTGCAGGATTCCGGCAGCTTGGCCAGATCCTCGCGGAGTCTGTTCATACCGCCACGGTCTGCAGAACCGGCAAGGGCGAGCACATATAGAGCGTACGCACGGGATTCTGCATTGTAACTTCCGCTGGAGGCCACCGTACGCAGATAGGACAGATTGGATTTACGCAGTGCCGCAGGAACAGCATAGCCAGCCTTCTGAGCCTCAATCATAAAGTGCGTTGCATAGACTGTAGCCCAGACATTTGCTCCGGAATATGATGAAGTTCCGGGCCAGGTCGTCATACCGCCAGAAGAAATTGCGAATGAACTGAGCCTGTTCAATGCTGCCTTGACATTGTCCGCGGTAGTATTGATCTCCCTGCTCTCAAGATCCACCAGATCACCCAGATAGAGCTGAGGGAATGCGGCGGATACAGTCTGTTCCAGACAGCCGTGAGGATATGTCGTCAGATATGACAGACGGTAGTCCAGGTCGACGGGAGGTATCGTAGAGGCTTCCACAGCCACAAAGTTGGTACCGGCGCGTCCGGCGAGTGTGAACGGTATCTTCACGCTTTGGCTGCCTTCAACCAGTTTCACAATGGAATTGGTAGTCACCGGGTTGGGGTCGCGTACGTCTATTTCAAGGTCTTCCGCAGAACTGTCGCCTCCGCCCTTCGCCACAGTGTGGATCGTACCGATTCCTGTGGATGCATCAGCCTTCAGGGTAAAGTAGGCAAGCGCTTCTCCGGCCTTGGGCAGGTTGACCGTAGCCGTGTTGCTGCCGGCGACTGAGAGCGCTCCGTCAGCCTTCAGTTCAACTGTCACAGAACCCACCCCGTCTTTATTGGCAAAGACAGTCACGGGAAGTACGACCTCCTCATCGGTGCCGATTACCCTGGGCAGGGTGGCCTTGACCATAACGGGTTTTGTAACCAGGACGCTCTTGTCCGCCGAGCCCATCGCGGCGCCGTCGGTGGCGATGACCATCACGCGCATATTGCCGATATACTGAGGAAGTTTCACCGTATGCCTTCCAGTGCCTTTCGCCTTGATGGTGAAAGGTCCGATGAAGAGAGATACCGGTTTGAAGCGGTCAGCCTTGCTGTTGGGTGTGATGGCTACGTCTCCTTCAGCGTCACCGCCGATGGCGAAGAGCTGTTCCATCCTGGCGCCATAGGCTCCGAGTATCAGATCGTACAGGTCCCAGGTGCGGACTCCCAACGCTTCCGTAGCGTAGAAACTCTTCCAGGGATCAGGAGTCTTGAACCTTGTGAGGCTGAGAAGGCCCTCATCGACTAGAGCCACGACATAGCTCATCGGCCGGCCGTCCTTCTCCTTAACGGTGAAGGATACTTCCTTCTCAGGCTGGACTTCGGCAGCAATGTCGATGACAGGATTCAGATGTGTGGCAGGCTCCTCCACGAGGATGCGCTGCACGCCGAATAGACGGATAGGTGCGTCATTCTCCGTATTGTTGTAAGGCTGGACAAGCGTCACTGCCGCATATACGTTGGGAGCCATACCAGCTTCGATGGGAATGGAGATATCGGTCTTCTCTCCCTTGCATTCAACCCAGAAGCTCTTGAGGACGCGCTGGCCTTTTTCTATTGACACAAGTGCACGTGCACCGCTGGCTGAAGGTATGCTCAGCTGCGCGGTCTCACCGACATTGAAGCGTTCCTTGTTGATAGACATCGCCAGTCGGATGGCGGCATCCGAGCTGCCGGCACCTGCTGACTCGTAACTGTTGCGGACCATCGTAACGGCAGAAGCAGCGTGGCCTCCATTGGGGTCGGTCACCCTTATGAACCAAAAACCGCTGTCCTCACGGGCAAAGTCCATCTTGAACTCTCCGGTTCCGCCTGTCAATGTCACCGCGAACTCGTTGCTCGGCTGATTGTACGAGTCTTTCGCGTATGAAGCAAGGCCGTCTGACGATGAACTCCACCACCAGCTCCAGCCCATCTTGTAGACTTCCACATTTACCTTGACGTTGCCTCTGACAGGATTGCCCTTCCCGTCCACTGCTACCAGACGGAAGGTATGGCTGCGGTCCTTGTCGAGATAACTCTCACCCCATTCGTCTTCCTGTTCGGGAACGTTCAGTCCGATATAGGTATCGTAAGGCGAAAGTGTCGTAGTGTAACGGTCGATGCTGAAATCGCCGCTCTTCTCGAACACGCGGGAGGTGAAGGTGGCAGTTATCATACCCGGCGCGTCACCTTCTGCCTTTAAAGAAGTATTGAAGGAAGTATGGCCGCTGTCATTGGTCTTTCCTCTAAAAATCTCCTTCTCCTGCGATGAGAAACTGCGCGAGCGGTCTTCGAACACATAATCCTTGTAGCTGTCGAAGGCTGTCTTTCCCCTGGTAAGGGCAACCTCTACGCGGGTCTCGAGATCCACGGCAGGGTGGCCGACGAGCCAGCGGGCGTCGATGTCACCGCGGATGTCCCTGCTTTCGAGGACAGGCTTGTCATTGAGTTTCAGATCTATGACGATATTGTTGGGCTTCACGGTCTCTATCTTGACCGTCTTGTACCAGGTGATGCCGCCGGCTGTCACGGCTGCCTCCCAGTTGCCTGTAGGAGCATCGTCGGGAGTTTTGAACGTAAAGCTGTACATTCCGTCGTGTCCGGAATTGTTCACCAGAGTGCTTATCACCTGCCCCTGCGGGTTGCTGAGTGTTGCAGTAACGGGATGGCCGGCAGGAAGAACTCCATCGTCAAGCATGGAAATGAAAGTAAGGTGGATCTCGTCACCTGGACGCCAGACGCCGCGTTCTCCGAATATGTAACCTTTCTGTCCCTTGCGGGAAGCGTTGCCGTCCACATCAAATCCACTCATTGAAATAGAACTTCCAGCCGCCATAGAGAGATAGCTCTTGTCCTCTCCCTTGGTGATGACGGCGGTAAGTGCCTGGTCATCCTTGACAGAGCAGGTGAAACGTCCGCCTGAGCCGGTAGTACCCTCTCCTATCACCTGGTTGACAGAGTTGTAAAGTGTCACCTTAGCGCCGGAAACGGGCTGCGCAGAACGGATGTCCGTCACAAAGACAGTATACTCTCCCTTGTCCGACCCTTTGCCTATGACAGCAAGGTCTGAAACGAGGATGTTGCGCACACGGTTGGAGTAGTCGCTGTAGCTTCCGAAATAGTAATCGCTCTCGTAATGATCGTCACCGAACTCCTTGAGAGGATCCACTCCGCGTATCTCAAGCTTGTAGATCGCCCCCCTCTGAACCCGCACGAGGTCTGCCACGTGCAGGCCGTAGGTGCTGAGATTGCGCAGCCGGGCCGAATTAGCCTCGCCTAGAACTAGTGTGGTGTCCAGTATCACTCTTGCTACATTGTCGGTATAGCTCCAGGCATCGCCAAGCTTGTTGCCCTGCAGGAACTGCAGCACGTTATTCTCGTATATCTGTTTTACGCGTACCCTTACCTTGCTGTAATTGATGGCCTGGAAAGGAATGTTCATATCGCCTGATGAAGGGATTACCACACCCTTCGACAGGAATTTCACCATCGGCTCGCCGCTCGGTATCTCGAGCCAGCGCTCGTAGTCGTCATCCAGCTTGCTGCCTTTCTCGCTGCGGATGCCCTTGCTCACCGAAATGAACTGACGGTCCTCAGCCTGGACGGCCGGGATTATCCTCAGGACATTTTCCACTGCTATAAAGGAGAGGCGGCCGGCGCCAGGCATAGACACCAGACTGCTGAAATCCTGCTTGGTATCCAGGGAGGCGGAGAAAGCCAACTCCACGCCATAAGGATCGGACTTGACTTCACTGTCAACGACTTCGAATACGCCTTTGACCGGCACGTTGAAGCTGCGTGAGCCTTCAGCTGCATATTTAGGCCAGTTGTGTACAAGCTCGACTTTTCCCTTCTTCCCAGTGGCCTGTATGTCACCGACAGTCACCGTGTGCGTGCGACCGTCTTCGGAATGCACCCACGCCAGCTGGGCGGCTGCACCCTTCACTGAAAATCCGTTCTCGAGGTACTTGCCGTCAAGGGCTTCAGGCGAAGTTATTTCAAGATTGATATGATAGCGGTCTTCTACCCCGGAATAGCAGGTAAGCTTGCTGTAGTCGAACAGCAGCACCGGTGCTAGAGTCTTTATTTCGAAATTCTTCCTGCCTGCAGGAGTGCCGGCTATGGCGCCGAAATCGGCTGTCACCTTATATGTGGTATTGTATTCCAAAGGTTGGACCGGAACGATGCAGAGTGTCTGGTTGTCAACGATCTGGACATTGAAATCTACCTTAGGCACGATCGAGATAGCCTTCTTGGCCGCCTGGATTGTCTGGTCGCTGTCCTTGAGGACATAAGCGTCAAACAGGCGTACGGTCACGGGATCGTCCACACGGATCTCCTTCGAAATGTCGGCGACACAGTCAGCTTTGCTGCCGCAGGACACAAGTATAACTGATGACAGTACAAGACTCAGTGCAACTAAAATCTTTTTCATATCGACTATATATTTTTGGCTATTTTTGTTTAGGCATACTAATGTAGCGAAAATTTCATTGTCCTTGCGCAAGAATATTCACATACTGATCGGCATAGTCGCGGCAGTAGCCCTGCTGGCGCTGGCGCTTCGGCCAAGGCCGCTTTTCGACAATCCGGTCAGCGCAGTGCTGGAGAGCAGCGACGGGCGTCTGCTGAGCGCACGCATCGCCGCCGATGGGCAGTGGAGATTCCCAGCCGCCGACACAGTTCCCGAAAAGTTCGCGCGTGCTATAGTCCGGTTTGAAGACAAGCGCTTCTGGCACCACCCGGGCGTAGACCCTCTGGCTCTGGCAAGGGCTATGAAGCTCAACCTGAGCAGCGGCGAAGTCCGAAGCGGCGGAAGCACCATCACGATGCAGACAATCAGGTTGAGCCGCGGCAATCCGCCCCGCACCATAGTGGAGAAATTGTGGGAGATGGTCCTCGCGCTCAGGCTCGAACTTTATACCAGCAAGAAGGATATCCTCGCAATGTATGCGTCAAATGCGCCGTTCGGAGGAAATGTCGTAGGAATCGAGGCTGCCGCCTGGCGCTACTTCGGTATGCCTGCGGACCAGCTGTCCTGGGCTGAGAGCGCCACGCTGGCGGTTCTCCCGAACGCACCGGCAATGATCCATCCCGGCAGGAGCCGCGACGCACTGCTTGCCAAGCGCAATTTCCTGCTCGACCAGCTGTGCGCATCCGGGGACATCGACTCCATCTCCTGCGAACTGGCCAAGGACGAGCCTCTGCCCGACAAGCCCCATCCCCTTCCGGAACTGGCCTTCCACTATCTAGAGACGCAGCGAAAGACGCTAGGAGACACGCGTATAGAGAGCAATATCGATTTCTCCCTGCAGCAGCGTGCCGAAGCCGTGC
>JAEEGG010013860.1_pt1 | contig 17164 bp, 17 predicted proteins | sample 9134161 | NCBI WGS metagenome assembly JAEEGG01 (sample SAMN16246543, study PRJNA631951) | gut metagenome | biome: gut microbiome; feature: rumen; material: CR-attached | host: Bos | place: Iran: Karaj | collected 2018-10 | reverse complement strand
ATAGTGGTCAGTGCTGAAGATACTTGGAAGATAAGCGGATTTGACAAGGAGAGTCTGTCTCTCTGGCAGAACAATTATATAAAAACATCGTCGGAAGAGCGCTGTATCACACAGGGTTTTCACCATAAGAAAACTGCGGACGGAAGGACTTTGTTCCAGATGTTGGAACGCATCCGCCGTTACAAGTACAATCCGCATTTCCATGAGAATGCTGAAGCAAAAGCAGAAGCACTGCCGACCGTGAAGGAGCAGACTATCAATCAGACCGAGGAGAAGAAGGGGCTGTTCAAGAGAATAGCCGGTATCTTCGGACGGTTGTTTCATAAAGATAGGAGTAATTAACGTGAACTGAAATGGGGGGAAAGAAGTGCTATTTCCGAAGAACATGACATTTCAATATTTCTTCTTTGACACCTATCCGGGGTATTTCCTGCAGAGCCTTCCGATAGCTGTTCTTGTAGGAGTTCTGTGTTGGCTCATATGGCTTCGGAAGAAAGAGATGCCGAAGGCACAGAAGTTTTGGAAGTCCGTATTCGTATGCTATCTCTGCGGACTACTTTGCATGTTGCTGTTTATCGATTTCATCGGCGTGCTGTGGTATTGGATCCTGTACCGTTCGGAAAGCGGAATGGAATTCTGTTTCTTCGAGTGGAATTATGATTTCCGGCCGAACCCGGAAACGTATCTCCGGAATCCAGAACGGATTGTCAACTTCTTAATGTACCTTCCGTTCGGCGTGCTGTATCCGCTGGCGACCAAGCGTAAGAGTTGTTGGTTTCGGACTGTTGCGGCCGGCTTTCTGTGCTCCGTGATCATCGAACTGCTTCAGCCGGTTATCGGCAGAGCATTTGACATTGACGATGTGATTCTGAATACAGCCGGCGCAACTGTGGCGGCAGGGGTGTTCTTTCTGTTCAAGAAGGCTTTGAGCAGAGAAAAGAATTGCGGTGACGGTGAGTGAGGTTTGCCTAGCCGGAGTTCGTGAAAATGTCGGAACCGTTCCGTGTAAATCTCTGTCGTACATATGATGTGAAGACAGCGAATGTCGGAGAAAATGTCGGTGATGCCTGTGAAAATGGCGGTAATGTCGGTGAAAATGTCGGTGAAACGACGGAGAAAGAGGTGTCAGTTTGGGAAAGAATAATGAATCTTGTTCTGCGAATCTGAAAGCCGCGAGCAGACTGAACGACCTTACGGAAGAACTGATGCAACTGACCGGGAGCTTCCTTAACGACATTTACAGGATGCAGAAACTCAGTGACCGGTTTCCGAAGAGCGAACTGATGAATCCGGACACGTTCGGATGTGAGAGCTGGTTTGTCCGGTCCTTTGTCCCGATGGGGATGGAGAAAGAGTTCCGCCTGGTAGCGAGGGACTTCTTCCTGCATGAGTATACGCACTTAAAGGAGTATGAATCCGCTGATTATGTCGATCTATATTCCGATCCGACGTGGCCGGATGCAATGCTTACCCAGTATACGATGAGCCTGATGGTCAATGCCGCCAACTCCGGAAGCGAGTATGCAAAGGCATTGATCCTGTACCTGTACAGGCTTTACTACCGGAAAGAGTATAAAACACTTAGGAAGTTCCGGCGACTTTCACTTACGGAACTGATTGCGCTTGCAAAACCGGACAGAGAGCATCCGTCTTATGATATCAATAATGCGCGTATCCTTTACATTGCGAAACTCTCCGGTATTGAGATCGGCGAGGATTGCAACGTCATCTATGCGTATCTGAACGACTCGGATAAGAGTTACCCGGATGCCGAAGACGTGAATCCGCGCATCGATATCAGCGACGTTATAGAAGTGTGCCGTCAGGAGGTACAACAAAAGCACGAATCGAAACGCATGTACAATGTTGACGCCAAAATGTTGGCTTTCCTAAACGATGCGCTGAGTTGGTACGGGTATCCGACAGATTATGTTGAAATGTGCGATGAAGAAAACTCGTCTCTTTCGGAAAGACTATCGGTTACGCTTGCCATTCTAAAAAAGAAACATCCGACGAAAGAATACACGCTGACGGAACTCTCTCTGTACGCTACGATATTCCATTGCGTCGGAGCGCTGACAAGTACGACGGACTGGATTGCAGATACGTTTGACACGCTTGCTTTGGGGGTGGGAAGCGAGATGGATCTTGAGGAAGATGAGATTCATTTCAGACCGGAAGAAATACAAGTGAATCCCCAAAAGGCGGCGGAAAATGTTACACCTGCCGTGAAAACGGTGACGGCGGCAAAGGCAGAGCCCGTAGCGGAAGAGGAGAAGGAAGCCATCCGTCAGGAGATGAACGAACTCCGACGCAAACTCCACATGCTGGAGACGGACAACGCAGATCTTCGCCTGAAACTGAACGATAAGCGGAAACTCGAGGACGAAATCCGCAGACTGCGCGACCGTGATGACGAAATCAGCCGGGAGTTAACCGCTCTCCGGGCATTTGCCTATAACCAGACAGAGGACGATGTCCCGTCCACGGGAGTATCTGTCGAGCATATGAAGGAGGCCATCGCCAAACTGCGCATTGTCGTAATCGGCGGTCACTCAAACTGGGTGTACAAGCTGCGGAACATGTTTTCAAACTGGACTTTCGTGAATCCGGAAGCCGGCGGTTCTACTGACGCATCCATCGTGGAGAAGGCGGATCACGCTTTCTTCTTTACGGATACCATCAGTCATTCGAGATATCACCAATTTATGAAAACTATCCGTGAGAAGAAGGTCGATTTCGGCTACATCCACGGCGTGAATATAGAGAAGAATATCAGGGACATTTATCGTGAGATCTATGAGGCGGAATAAACAGGGGAACGAAGCATGGAGCAACAGCGATATACGAAAAAGGATATGAAACTGTTTCGGGAGAAACTCCCGGGTTGGCAGGAAGCCTATATGGACAGGCTCTGCAAAGAGTATGTCAAACTTCTGAGTGGGGAAGGGATGCCATCCGAACGGTTCTGGGAACTGGATAAGAGGATGAAAGAAGATAAGCAGCATACCGGGGTCAGGTGCACGATAAGCCGTGCCGACTTGATTCTTCTGGCTGCCAATCTGCTTTGTGAAGATGCTATCACGATGGAAGACTTGTCGGATTTCAGCGATGAATTCCATAAGTCGTTGGAAGAACATCGGAAGATTTGGGGAGTATAATTGAAAAGATCTCAAACAGTTTTGAAATGTGAAAGGATGCCGAAATGGAAAACAGAAGGATCGCTGGAAATATAATACAAGGAAATATTGTTGTTTCATTTGTTGGCGAAGATCATAATTTCACTTTCGTAAGAGCTGACATGAAATCTTGCCCTGTTTGTTGCTGTATAACACTTAAGGCGGAGAATGGATTTATTGAAGGTAGAACTGACGAGAACAAAAAAGTATTGATTTTTACTCATGATGACTTGGTAATCTGGAAAACAAAAAAACTATCGACTTGGTTGTACATTGTAGCCAGTGATGCCAAACAGCAATTATCTGAATGCGATGGGATTCAGTTTGCAGGTGGAGCCTTGAAGTCGTTGTTCTATAGAAGTTCTTTACAGGTGAAGAATCCACTTGGATGGGAACTAGAGAAAAAAGATGATACAATTACAGCACCCATCAATACAGAAATGGTGGATAAAATCGAAATACGTTCAGTTATTTCTGGTGGGGTTTCTTCGCGAGAAGGCGTGAGGATAGATAATTCTCAAATAGAACTACAACTGCTTTTTGCACAAAAGAGGGACATTCGTGATGCTTTCCAAAAAGAATACAATACAATTCTAGAACTATGTTGTTTTTTAACGTTCAGAAGATACGCTGCATTTGATAGGGTCTTTATTATTTCACATAGTCATGTTGGCGAGATTGTGAATATAATTGGTGAGTGTCACATAAGGCGCGAGAGTGAATACAATATTAACAGGGATCCAGTTCGATGTATAACCTTCAACTATATGAAACCATATCTGAAAGAATTATACCTGATGGTCAGAAACAGAGATGAAAAAAAGAGTTGTTATTGTGTCGATTTTATACCTGAGACCCCGAAAGATTTTAATAGAGTCACACCAGAGCTTATAAGAAAGGTATGTGCTTCTGCTGAATTGGAAACTAGGGTCCGTAAAATCCCAGTTGCTAAAAATGAGCATTTCGTTGAGCTTAAGAAAAAGATAAAAGAAGTAATAGATCAAAGTAAAGAGTCGGAGGAAGGATTAACTGAGAAAGAATATGATTATATAAATGGGGCGTTTTCGTTCTTAGATGGTCCGTTAGAAGAAAGAATGAAAAACCTTTATGATCTTTATAAAGACTGTATCGGAAAAATCATCACAGATTACGAAATCGCGCAAATTACTGAAACCGAAATACATGAAATGATAAAAGTGAGAAATGGCATGTCACATGGTTCGGCAATAACATCAATAGATGTTGAAGCTTATACGGCTAAAGCCTTCATGGGGATTATTTATGCATCAGTTCTATCAAGATGTAATTGTAGTAAGGAAGAAATAAAAGAATGGATTGATGGTGGGCTATTGACTGTAGGAGATATTTAAACTCAGATGACTCCTCCAACTTGCAACTGGTGGCATTTCCTAAGTTTGAAAAAAACAGTTTCTGGAATGCTCAAATGTGAATATGAATCCTTTTGATTAAGCAAATTCCCATTTGCCGAGAACATACAAAGAAGATATCTGTCATATAAACTTTTAAGAAAAGGATAAATGTGAGTAACAAAACGAAAAAAGATGAGGAACTGGGGTCTCTTCAGGCGTTTCTGAGCATATGTAGGCACGCACTCGTTAAGACTCTACACGACTGCTCAAATGTGTCGGAACCAAAACAGGAACGTCCGGACTTTGTCTTTGTTGATGATAAATGTGCATATGGAATAGAACACATTCACATCCCAATCTGCAAGGAGGGAGAAGGTGACGCAGACTATGTTCAGCGAGCTCGTGAAAGAGATACTTTCTATAGGTATATAGTGGATGAGGAAAAGGGTATCAACAAACTGGAAGGGCATGAGGAAGAGGCACGCGCCGGAATCGAGACAATCGTCAACGGCAAACTGAAGGCCATCAGCAAGACATCGTATGATGAGTATATGAATACGTGTCAATCCTTACTGAAAAAGCATAACGCTACAGTTTATCGCCAGAATGTCAGTGGACGATTTCCTACAAAGGATTGTAATATTTGTTTTCTCTTGGATATTACACGCCCAGAAATCGTAAGAGAGTTAAAATATCGCCGTCGAGGGAGTAATCACTTTGAGCAAAATGTTCGGAGAGATTATCCTTTTACATTTGGTTTTCTTGACATACTTCGAAAAAATGCGGGTGTTGATTATTATTTTCTGATTTGGCATCCGGATCGTACCTATAATCCGAAGGAAACTAGGGCATATCTGTTGGATTCCAAGAAAAATTGGAAGGAGCAATCACTCCCGACAATTTGGGAACGCTTCGAGTTTCCAGATGTGTTTTTTCATCCGTGGAAGGTTAAATTGACAGTTGAAAAAGATGAAGGATGATGAGCGCTACTTGCAGATGTGAGAAAATGGAGGAACTGCGAATGAATACAGATAATCTTCACGAACTGATTAAACGATACGAAGACAATTTTGATATGCTCAACGGCAACGAGCATAATGAACTCTTCAAATGGAAGGCAATGAAGACCTGGCGGGAAGAGTGGTTTAAACCGGACCCGGCGTTTTCTACTTTCGCGGATCGTTTTAACGAGGCAAGGAAGGATTTTCTAATCTTTATTGATAATAAGCGGATACACCCCAGCAATGGCGTAATCAAGTTGTGGGAGAAGGATCCAAGAGAAGTGGAGAGGCTTTTCTGTGAAGTGCTCTTTGCTGATGCGCAGGGGGATGTCGCCGCCGTTCAGAACAACATGGACCGTTTCTTAGAAGAATATGAAACATTACGATGCAAGTACTTTCCCGGCAACTGGTCTTATAAGCAGACCAGGCATTCGGCATCTGTATTTCTCGCGATGGACAAACCGGATTTCAACTACGTGTATATGTCCGGAAAAGCAGTGACGATGGCGAAATATATCGATTTTGAGGCATCAATCGGCACCGGTCAAAACTTCAGCCTTCCGAATTATTATCGGATGTGCGACGGAATCGTTGAAGTGCTTAAAGAGCATTCGAGCCTTTTGGATAAGCATTTCGGACGGTTAACACCGGAGCATTACAAAGATGAGTCGCTTCACTTGTTGGCATTTGACCTGATGTATTGCTGTTACTCCTATAAGTTCTATGATGGACTTACTGCTCCGTCAACAGGGATAACGATTCGAAGGGGGAAGAAATCCGGAGCATTGCAGGAGGACGCGGAGCTGCGAGAGAAAGAGCGTTTGGAAAGAATCTCCGAAATCGAGAGACAGATTGAAGAAGCGGAACATATTTGTGATGAATTCGAGGACATTTCTCTTGTCGGTGTTCAGGTGACGGCGACTCAGTATGGTGTAGGAACCGTTACCGAGCAGGATGCGAACAAGATTAAGGTGCAGTTTTCCGACATTGAGAAGACCTTTGTGCTGGACGAGCAATATCCCAATCGCCCCCGTTTTGAAGATGACGAGCAGATTGTATCCGCGTTTACGGAATACGGGCGGGCGCTGGAGCAGATAAAAAGGCTTCGGTGGGAGCAAGAAGTGATACAAAAAACGGATATTAATCCGCAAGTGTAAGGACAAGATTATATGAGCGAAAATCACAAAGGCATATGCCATATTTGTGGGCGGGAAGCCGAATTGACGTTTGAGCATATACCGCCGAAGAAAGCATTTAATTGGAATCGAGCAAAAATATATAACGGATATGGAGCGCTAAGCAAAAGCCAAGGAGAGCCAGCGAAATATATCAATTCGCAGCAAGGCATGGGAAAATACTCGTTATGTCAGAGTTGTAATAACATCACAGGCGCATGGTATGCCTCGGATTACAGCAATTTCGCGATGTCTGTTTTACATTCACTTTTTCAAAACAAACCGCTTACGCATGGAGATGTTGTTACGTACAGATTTACAAATCTTTCACCGCTTCAGATTGTAAAGCAAATTGTGGCAATGTTTTGCAGTGTACTTCCTTATCAGGAGGTACATCGGCTGGGATTTGATAAACTACTGCTGGAGCGTGAGAACAACACAATCAACAGGGAACTATTTGATTTGAGAATGTATCTTTCGTCTTCAGAGAACGGACAAATTATGTGTGGCCCCACCTTGGTTACATCGTTTATAAAAAAAGAGGCATCATGGGTAGCAGATATAGGGGCATATCCGTTTGGATTCATAATGAATCTCACGCCTGAAATACCTGTAAAATATGGCATTTCAATCTTGGACATGTTTGATGTTGATTATGAGGACAAATGGGAGTTCACTTTATCGTTGATGTATTTGGAAAGAATGGATAATGCATTGCCGTTACCATTGATGTTCAAAGACTTGTCTCAGTAATAATGATTTCTGGGTGGGTTTGTGCATCACTGTGACTTATGGAAGGATACATAATGGGGGCTGTAAGCGAGAAAATCTTATATGATAACTTGGTTCAGGCCCGATATGCCGCAAAAGGCGTGAGACCCTCGAACCGTGTCTTATGGGGCGAGGATATCGTGAACGGCAGGCTCATCCTGTTTCCTAAAAAGACGGACTCGCTTCCGGAGTATGATTCCATTTGCCGGGCCACCACCGGTGCATCGCTGATTTATTTCGATAAAAAGAAGCAGCAACCGGTTCTTTTCTGCGATGTCCGCTATGATAAGCAGACTCAAAATGTCTACATGTCAGCGGATATCTTCAATGATGTGTGGAAACTTCTGAAGGAAAGCGTGCAAACGGGAATCGAGCTTAAGCGCGATCGCGGAGAAGCGGAGGAAGAACTTCCGGAAGGGTATGTCGACCTGGCGTTCCTGCGGCACAAGTCAAGTGAGGCGGTTGTTAAAAATGATCGGATAGAGTATATTTCGAAGGTCATTCCGGAAAGGGAGCAGAAAGCACGATCTAAAATGCAGAGCGCCTTGGATAATCCCGCAAATCGGTTTTTCTATGCCTTTAATTCCGGTATTTATCATGATAAGGATTGTGAGTTCATAAAGGAGATTCCGCCGGAACTCTTTACCGCTGCGGAGGAACGACCGATAACCAGAAAACCATGCCGCAGATGCCTTCGTATCATGTGTCTCCGTGAACTGTGCAGCCCATACGTGAAACAAATGCCGGCTGTCAATCGGCTGCTGAAACGCGGGGACATCGGCAATAACTATCTGGAGCGACTTGCATTTGAATACGGGATTAAACTCCGTGTTGATGAGGACGGCATTCTTATGGTGGGCAGTTCGGAAGATACTTGGAAGATCCGCGGATTTGACGAAGACAGATTGTCTCTTTGGCAGAACAATTTCATAAAAACATCGTCGGAGGAACGCTGCATCACGCAGGGGTTCCATCGGAATAAAACCGCGGACGGGAGAACGCTGTTCCAGATGCTTGAGCGTATACGTCGATATAAATACGATCCGCACTTTCAGGAGAATATCAAGGCAAAGGCAGAGGCGCAGCAAGCAGCGAATGAGCAGACAGCCACTGAAGCGAAGGAGAAGAAGGGACTGTTCAAGAGAATAGCCGGTATCTTCAGCCGGCTGTTCCGTAAAGATAAGAGCAATTAACTTGAATTGAAACGGGGGAGAGAAGTGTTATTTCCGAAAAACATGACATTCCAGTTTTTCTTCTTTGACACAAGGCGGATCACGCTTTCTTCTTTACGGATACCATCAGTCATTCGAGATACTATCAGTTCATGAAAGCCATCCGTGAGAAGAAGGTCGATTTCGGCTACATCCACGGCGTGAACATCGAAAAGAACATCTGGGATATTTATCGGGAAGTTGTGGTTTCGGAATAGAAAAGAAGCGCTCTGCATCAAAGGAAGATTATTATCTTCTGTTGACTTTCGTGCTAATGAGGAGTATGATATTAGCACGAAGGTGGTGATGCATAATGAAAACATGTGAATCTATCGTTGACCAATCAGGAATTCTGCTGACAAGAGATGCCATGGAAGCGGGTATATCGAAACCGGTCTTGTATCGGTTTATCCGCGAGAATGGTTTTGAACAGGTCGCGCACGGGGTGTATGCTTCCCAGGAAGCATGGGAGGACCGAAACTATATTCTTTCGCTGCGCTGTCCGCAAGGGGTTCTATCACATGATGAAGCTTTGTACCATTACGGCTTGATTGACCGGGAGCCGTTGTGGCAGACGATAACAATCTATACCGGATACGGAACATCGAGATTGGTTGCTGACGGCATCAAGGTATTCACAGTGAAGAAGGAACTGCTGAATGTCGGAAGAGAGATGGTGAGGACGGTTCATGGGCATATGGTTCCGATGTATGACCGGGAGAGAACCATATGTGATCTTTTGCGTTCCCGCAATTATTTCGAAATACAGGATTTCCAGACTGCCCTGAAGGCGTATGCCCGCAGCAGAGAGAAGAACCTCAACAAACTAACGGAATATGCGGAATTATTCCACGTTGACAGGTTGATACATGAATATATGGGGGTGTTGCTGTAACGATGCTTACAAAAGAACAGGTAAAAGGAAAGATAAAGAATATCGCAAAGAACAATAAGGCTGACGCCCGGATTCTGCTCCGGATGTATATGATGGAACGCTTTCTGGAGCGGGTGGCAGTGTCCTCCCATTCAGATGGTTTTATCATCAAGGGCGGAATCCTGGTCACATCCATGGTCGGAGTTTCCATGCGTTCAACGATGGATATTGATACAACGATCCGGGGGATTAATCTGACGGAAGAAGATGTGCTGCCGATTATCCGGGAGATCTGCGGGATTGATCTGGACGACGGCGTTACATTTGCCATCAGAGAGGTTTCCGGGATCATGGATGAAATGGAGTATCCGGGATTACGGCTGGCGGTCGATGCGTATCTCGGAGATATGGTTACTCCGATCAAGGTTGATATCTCCACAGGTGACGTGATTACACCGCGAGCGGTTGAATATGATTATAAGCTGATGTTGGAGAACCGATCCATTAAGCTGTGGTCGTACAACCTGGAAACGATTCTGGCGGAGAAGCTGCAGACCGTTCTCGCCCGCGGAACGTTAAACACGAGGATGCGTGACTTTTATGATGTCTATGCGCTGATGCTCCGATTTGACGGACAGATTGACAATCGGATCCTGAAGCAGGCATTTGATGCCACCTGCAGGAAGCGGGGAACGGAAGGGCTTTTGAAGGATGCAGGAAGTATTCTTTCGCGTATCGCAGGGGATACGAACATGAACTCCTTATGGAGTTCTTATCGAAGAAAGTATGAATATGCGTCGGAATTATCTTTTGAGGGAACCATCAACAGGATTGAACAGTTGGTGAACAGAATCGTAATGTAACCCGCAATAGAGCCGGTGCCGGAATAACAAGGCATCGGCTATTTTATTGGATAGAGTATATTCGTTTGCGAAAAAGTCGTAATTCGCAGGCGAATATACTTTTTTGTTGCCCATGGAGATATAAAATACGTCATTTTGTGACGGAAATCAAGACGATTGGAGGTAGAGAACACCGATCGGAGGTTAGCGTGCCATTGAGGGGATTTTTTTGAATACCTTATCCGTTATGCTCAAAAAAAGTATGAAAAATGCCGCTGTTTATATCGCTTTGGAATAATGCGCGTAAAGTATTCCTTTTGCTCATTGAAACGGCATTGCATTTTCCGCTAAAATCACGAATAGGAGGCAAGCTCATGAAAAACAACAAACTTCCGGAATTACGTAACCTTGGTTCGAAAATCGAAGACATCAGAAAGAGTTCGGGGAAAAGTCAGGAGCGGTTTGCGGCAGACTACGGAGTCGCACAAGGGACGCTGTCAAAATACGAGAGCGGGCAAACGAATCCGCCGGTTGCGTTGCTTGTCCTTATTTGCAGGGATTACCGGATCAATCCGAATTACTTTTTCGATTGGGATGACGAAACTTTGAAAAGAATGGGAATGCCGCCGCGATCCAAGTGGGAAAATATCTTTCGGGATCCGGAGGTGTTTAAGGAATTAATCTGCAAATGGATTGACGTGATGGTGATGCGGAAGGAATCGGACGAATCGTGATTGAAGGCGCTTATTGCATCGATAATACCGGGGCTTGCTCCGTATTATATATGAACCTTGACAATTGCATCCAGACACGAAAAAACAACGAGGGGCTTGTTATCGGCGACGATCCGGTCGCGTGGGGAGCGGATAGAAGCCTCGGGTGCTATTGGTACGCATATCAAAGAGTTGTTTCCCACCGCACAACGGGCCGGAATAGCAAGAGCTCACGGGGGTACATACCGGGCTGTCTTACCAGGGCAGGCGTGTCTATAATAAATGAAAGTACAAGGGGGTCGGAAATGAATAAGGATTATTGCATTAATGTGTGGCCTTTGGAGCGCGGCGGGCGCGTGAAGGCATTGGCGATGTTAACAATTAATGACGCAATTACTGTGTTTCCAATCCTTGTTGAGGAAGGGAAAAGCGGATTAAGGCTTTCTATGCGTGGGACAAAACTCGGAAAGAGAGAAGAAAAGCCAACGGTAATAATACATAGTCAAGACTTGAAACATGAATTGACGAGAGCCATATCAGCGGCATATCACCCCCAGAGGGCAAGATTTTACAGGATTCAGCGAGAAAAAGAATTCGCCGTATCTTGTAAAGCCTTTCCGTGTGAGAAAAAGGCGGATTACATGGTGGGAACAGCCGAGATTGTTGTGGATGGTAGCCTGAGAATCACTGGAATCCGAATGTTTCAGAGTTCTTCTGGAAAACGTGTGACGATTTTTCCAGAGAAACAGATTCGTGAGAATGGGGAATACGTATTTAGACGAATCGTTGACTTCAAATACAATTGGGAAGACATAATTACAAAGAAAATATGGCAAGCATATGACAGGGCGGTTGAGAACAAACATCGAGAAAGGAGATGACTCATGGAGAATAGCAATGGGCCTGTAGTGGAACTACCATGGTGGCAGAAGTACACATTAACGTTGAATGAGGCTTCTGAGTATTTTGGAATTGGGTATAAGAAACTGAAAGCATTTGTCGAGTCACACCCGAATGAGAAATTTGTTCTTTTGAATGGAAACAGACTCATGATTAAACGAGAGTTATTTGAAAGATACATGGATGAGCGCATGAGCGTCATTTGATGTTTCTTATTTTTTGCAATTTTCTTCATTTTGTAGTGGAAAAAGAGCCTGAAATGTGGTAATATAATAATACTACATAGTCTGATACAGCTATGTAGATAAAAAACTTCATAAGAACAGGCTCTCCACATTGAAAGGAGAGAACGCGAATGAGTGCAAAACGGCGAGATAGCAAGAACCGAATTCTACGCACTGGGGAGAGCCAGGACCCGGATGGAAGATATAAATATCGTTTTTGGGATATCGATGGACAGCGTAAGACCGTATACAGCTGGAGATTGGTAGATACAGACGAGGTTCCATACGGTAAAAAAGATCAGAAACCTTTACGAGACTTGGAAAAAGAGATTAGTCGGGACCTTAACGATGATATTCTCGTTGAGAGCAGTGAATTTACCGTGCTTCTTTTGGTAAAAAAGTATACCGCACTGCGGATTGGGGTTAAACCCACAACACAGGCGGGATATAGAACGGTGGTTCACTTGCTGGAGAGAGATCCTTTTGGAATGAAGCCTGTAAAGAAAGTTCGTCTTTCTGATGCAAAGGCTTGGTTGGTTAAGCTTCAGCAAGTAGATAAGAAGAGCTTTTCAACGATCCATACGATACGCGGTGTAGTAAGGCCGGCGTTTCAGATGGCGGTTGATGATGACTTCATTAGGAAAAACCCGTTTGAGTTTCAACTTGTTTCACTGCTGGTTAACGATATGGGTACTCGTGAAGCAATTTCTAGTCAACAGGAAAAGACTTTCCTCGATTTTGTAAAAAACGATGCGCATTACTGTAAGTATTATGAGGGCATCTACATCCTGTTCAAGACGGGACTCCGTGTTTCTGAGTTTACAGGACTCACCATATCGGATATTGATATGGAGAAGCGTTTGATTAACGTTAATCATCAAATTCAGCGGGTTGGTACGGATATTTACATTTCGACAACAAAAACAAATGCCGGAACCAGAATTCTTCCCATGTCGGATGATGTTTATGAAGCATTCCGGAGTGTTTTGCAGAAACGACCCAAAATGAAGACGGAACCGATGATTGACGGTTATTCCGGATTCCTTTTCATCGATAAGGATGGTCATCCGATGGTAGGGCTTCATTGGGAACATTATTTCAAATTCATTATTGCGAAATATAATCGTTCACATCAGGTGCAGCTCCCGAAGATTACCCCTCATGTGTGCCGGCATACCTATTGCTCAAATATGGCTAAGATGGGAATGAACCCGAAAGTGCTTCAGTATTTGATGGGACATTCAGATGTTGGGATCACGCTTAATACCTACACACACCTGAAACTTGAGGATGCTACGGCCGAATTAAGGAAATTAGGCAAGAATCAGGCGGATTTAGACCAGGAGATGCGAAAACTCGGCATAAAAGAGGAGGAGCATCAGGTTATCAAGATGCGTGTCGGAGGCTGAAATAATCCTTGTTTTACTAGGGATTCAACCGAAAAACTGGGTTTGGAAAAACGGCATATATTACGGGGGTTTTTAGACCAGTTTTAGACCAGAAGTTGCAAAAAATTGGCATGAATGAGGAAAAAAACATGCCATCAAGAGGCATTTCGGAGGCTGAATTCGGAAAAAAAGCAGGATTTTGAAGTAAAACGGCATATATTACGGGCGATTTTAGACCAGTTTTAGACCAGTTGATGGAAAAACTAAGCCAACATATGCCGAAATAAGCCGATTTACGGTCAAATAGCAGCCCCAAAACGAAGGACTGAGGAAGTACCTGAAACCGAGATAAAATAAGGAAAAACCGAGAAAAACCAAGAGAGGTTTATTGATGATAAAAGTGCTTTTCGTTTGCCACGGCAATATCTGTCGTTCGCCGATGGCCGAGTTCATGCTGAAGGACATGGTCGAGAAAGCCGGGCTTACGGACTGTTTCGAGATTGCGTCAGCGGCAACGAGTACGGAAGAAATCTGGAACGGGCGCGGGAACCCGGTCTACCCGCCGGCGCAGGCGGAGCTTAGGCGCCACGGAATCGGGAAGACCGCCTATACGGACTTTCGGAATAAGCGTGCAGTACAGCTTCGAAGAGAGGATTACGACCGCTACGATTTCCTGATCGGCATGGACGGCATGAACATGCGAAACATCGAGCGGATGACCGGACACACGCAGGCGGAAGGCAAGATTTATAAGATGCTTTCCTTTGCGGGACTCAGCCGTGACGTGAGTGATCCGTGGTATACCGATGACTTTGATCAGGCGTACCGTGATATTGAGCTCGGGTGCAAGGAGTTCCTGAAGCACCTTGAGGAAACGAAGCAGATATAGCGTATTCAGCAAGAATACACTTTTCAAGGGAGTTTTCCTTTTGCGGTTACAGTTCATGTATTAGTGAGGTCGTGACATGCCCTCCGGCGCTATGGTAAAAAAGGACAAATCCGCTTAATTCTATATCGTTTCCGACATTGAATTATTTATTTTCTTCATCTATGATGTGGCTGTTTCTTATGGGATGAAAGAAAGTGTGTGAAAATGCGGAAACAGAATAACATGATCAATATGACGGCCGGGAATCCGACCGCGCTTCTGATTAAGTTCTCCATTCCGATGCTGATCGGAAACTTATTCCAACAGTTCTACAATCTGGTGGACTCTGTTATTGTCGGACAATTTGTCGGGAAGGACGCGCTCGCGGCGATCGGCGCTACGGGCTCGGCGACTTTCCTGTTCTTTGCGCTTTGCAACGGAATCGGCAACGGCGGCGGAATCATTACGTCGCAGAGTTTCGGACGCGGCGACAGTAAAGAGGTGAAATCCTGTATTGTGAACACGGCATTCATCATGCTGGTGTTCCCGTTGATTGTAGGCATCGCGGCATTTTTCCTTGCGGGGCCGCTGTTAACGCTCCTTGATACGCCCGGCGATGTATTTGCCGACTCGTTACGTTACATGCGCACTATGTGCATCGGCATCATCTTCGTTTCGCTGTACAATTTCGCGTCAGCGATGTTACGGGCGCTCGGGGATTCCAGGACGCCGCTTTATTTTCTGATTTTCTCCTGCATCCTGAATGCGGGGCTTGACGTGCTGTTCGTATACGGCTTCGGTATGGGCGTGCTCGGCGCGGGCGTTGCGACGGTGATTTCGCAGTTCGTATCCGGCATCACCTGCCTTCTGTATGCGATTAAGAGAAATGAGCATTTCCGGATTAAACGTGAGGAAATCCGTTTCGACCGGACCATCTCCCTTCGGATTATCCGAATCGGCATCCCGCTGTCGCTGCAGTTTTCCCTGATTGCGGTTTCCTGCATGGCGCTGCAGAAGGTGGTCAACTCTTTCGGAAGCATCGCGATGGCGGCATTTACCGCCACGAGCCGCATGGAGCAGGTCATTCATCAGCCTTACCAGACACTCGGTACGGCGCTTTCCACCTACACCGGGCAGAATTACGGCGCGAAGAAGCATGACCGCGTGGAAGCGGGCTTCCGGCGCGCAATGCTTATCATGGTGGCATTTTCCCTTATGATGCTTCCGGTGATGCAGTTCTTCGGGGACAACATCATCCGGCTATTCGTTCAGAAGGAGGAAACGGAAGTAATCGCCATGGGTGCGGGGGCGCTCCGGATTACGAGTTACTTCTACGTATGCCTCGGCTCCATTTATGTGGTGCGTGGCGTGCTGAACGGTCTCGGCGACGCATTTTTCGCTTTGTTAAATGGTATTGTTGAGGTAATCGGGCGCTTTACGCTTCCGATTCTCTTGACGGCTTACGCAGGCGTGGGCGTCTGGGGCATCTGGTGGTCGGTCGGCATTGTATGGAGCATGGCGGGCATTTCCGCGCTGCTTCGCTACCTTTCCTATCGAAAGAAACTGGGAGTTTTCGGGAATAGGTTGACAAACCCTGCGTTATGCACTAAAATGCGAGTGTTAGGCGTTGAGGGTACGTTAGTACGGAAGAGGTAGTGCAAAGAGATGGAATGTCATCGGCTGGAAGCATTCCACATGAGCCTTCCCGAATTTTCAGTACAGGAGCCTTCCGGCGAAAAGCTCAGGCGTTAAGCCGGATGCGTGTGCGGCAACAAAATGCACGAAGAGAGCAGAGCACAGCTCTGAATTAGGGTGGTACCGCGGTATATTATCGTCCCTTGCGTTTGCAAGGGGCGTTTTTTGCGTGATAAGCGAGTGCAATCCCTACGTCGAAGACGTTGGACGTACGCAATCGGCACGCGAAAGAAGTACTTTCGGCGCGCCGAGAGCGTATGTCCATAAGCGGTCGAAGACCGCGAGGGATTGCCGAGCGAACAGTCATCGAGCGAACGAAGTTCGCGAGATAGCATAGAAAGGAGTCATTATGAAGGATAAAATCGAAAGCATTTTATCGGAAGCACAGGCCAGAATTGCAGGAGCCGCAGACGAGAACGAGCTGCAGAAGGTCCGCAGCGACGTTGTCGGTAAGCAGGGCTCGCTGACGCTTCTTCTGAAGGAGCTGCCGAATGTGGAGGCTACTGAGAGACCGGAGATGGGTAAGCTATTAAACCAGGCGAAGAATCAGATTTCTGAGCTGATTGACACGAAGAGAACGGAGCTGAAGCTGAAGGCGTCGGAGGTTTCGCCGGATTTCGACTGCAGCGTTCCCGGCGTTATGCCGATGAACGGAGGGCTTCATCCGATCACGCAGATGTGCTATGACCTGAACGACGCGTTCCGGTCCATGGGCTTCGAGGTTTATCAGGAAGACGATATTACGAGCGAGATGTATGCTTTCGACAAGTTGAATTTCCCGCAGAACCATCCGGCCCGTGAGAGCATGGATACATACTGGCTTGCGGGACATGATTCCGGAAGCACGAATGAGAAGCTTTGCCTCCGTCCGCACCTGACCGGCGGCAGCGTCCGGTACATGCAGACGCACAAGCCTCCGTACCGCTTCGTATATCCCGGCCGCGTATACCGGA
>JAEEGG010013858.1_pt1 | contig 17166 bp, 19 predicted proteins | sample 9134161 | NCBI WGS metagenome assembly JAEEGG01 (sample SAMN16246543, study PRJNA631951) | gut metagenome | biome: gut microbiome; feature: rumen; material: CR-attached | host: Bos | place: Iran: Karaj | collected 2018-10 | reverse complement strand
GTTATCGACGGAGAGTGCGCTGTTTTTGGTGAAAAATGCGCGGTCGAAGCCGGTCAGACCGGGCTTGGTCTCGTGCTCATAGAGCTCATCGTAGGAAAGGTTGTAGTAAATTTCGGTCGGATTCACGACACCGATTTCTGCTAATTGTTCGCGGATGTTTTTCATATAATTCTTTGTTTATTAATTAATTGCGAATAAATAAAGGGGTTGCAAAGCAATGTGCAAAGGTAAGATAAAATGTCATACAAAAGGGTCAGGAAAAAATTTTTTGGAAGGGCGGGGAGGGGAGGGAAAAAAGTCGTACTTTTGCCGCCGGAGAGATGGCGGAGTGGTCGATCGCGGCGGTCTTGAAAACCGTTGACCTTAACGGGTCCGGGGGTTCGAATCCCTCTCTCTCCGCAGCCCATCAATCAAAACCCTGCGCAGCAGGGCTTTGATTGATGGGCTGCAGGGATGCCCGCGGCGGCGGAAGGGATATATAATCCCCTCGTTGGTATTGTGCCACACAGGGCAATGCCATGATGCACAGGGAAAGGGTGAAATGTGAGATTCCGGAGAATTGTTGTGTGACATTGATATTGGTGGCGGACAAACAGAGTGAGTATCTGTACAACCACTATGGCCGACATTCTCGTCGAAAAAAGAATCCGGAAATGCCCCAAAAACCTTGTCTGATTGAATTTTTTTAATGGAAAAACCACACAATAAACTCAACATAAAGTCGTTACAAAACACAGGTGATGAAGGATAAAAATGTGGGGGGGTAAAACTCTTATGGTGGATATGCTAACGGAAATCAAAAAGAAGTACCTAAACCCATTATTCATTAGGATTTGTATGAAATCTATTAAAAGATTTATTCTTTTCACAGTTATAGTTATTACAGTTGTCTGCTGTAATTCAACTAAAAAAGAAAAATTATTGCTGAATATGGATATTGAAAAATTATACAAATGCAATCAATTCTATATTACAGATAACTATTTATATTTGTTGTTTTATAACCCTGCTTCACCTGATTCCTTCAATCCGTTTGCAATGGATCCATACATTATTTGTTACAACGATAATTGTGATTGTCTCGATTTTAAACAAATAAATACGACAAAGATTTTTCTTCAAAAAGCAGATACAATATATTTAATCGGTCAAGAACAATATGTAAGAAATAAAAAACAGCAGAAACGACTCAACAATAAATTTATTAAATTTATAATCCCCCCTCCAAAAACTAGAAATGTTTGCAACAAAGTGATAGAGTCATTTCAACTTGATACCTTAACAATGAATGTTAAGGTTAAATATAGAGAATATCAATCACTGACCGTGGGGCTGTGTGACCCTTATTTTTTTCAAGATAGTACACTTCTTTATTCCAATCAAGATAGTATATATAAACTTTCGGATTTTATTTTCCATTCAACAGAAAATAATCAATATATAACTTATATTTATTTTGTTTCAGACCAAACTATAAATGAGAAACTACTCTTCGACAATACTATAATACTACAAACTTTTTATGATAATCTATACAAATATATTTGCCATAACGACTAAAAGAGTAGACATTGTTGTGATGAAGGATAAAAATGTGGGGGGGGGGGTAAAACGAGGAGGCCGATATATATAAATTTAACAAATTAAAACGCTAAAGACTATTTTAGTAATGAAAAAATTTTTTCTCATTTTCTGCACCTTGTTTTTTGGATGTTTATTGGTTTATGCTCAGGAAACTATGGACACAAGTAATGCGGAATTCAATGAATGTTCACATTTGTCATTTGGAGCAATAACAGGAGATACTATCTTTACGTCTTTTTGTGCAAATTATCTTTTAAAGACATATTCTTTTCAAACCACTTATTGTCATGGACAACCTTGTGCATTAATGATTTATAGTGAAAACAACCCTAAAAGACCATTAGTAGCAGAATTTTTAATAGAAAATAACGATTATAACCGAAGCGATTATCACTGCAAAACAATTTATAATAAAATTTCAGTTTGTTATAGAAAAAAACTTCTCAAGGTGTACTTGAAGAAAAAAGGAGTTGTACAATATAAACAAATATCGTATTTAGCTGGTTTTTAGTAGCTGTGATGAAGGATAAAAAAGCGGGGAAGGATAAAACAAATTGGGAGGTAATTGAAAAGAACCATGGAAATGGACAGAAGTACACTAAAAATCATGCTGATTCAATGCTGCATTGCTGTGGCATTGTTGATGTCGTCATGCTCAAATTCAGGCCTGAATTCCAAGTATGGAATTGCGTTTAATCTTGAGCGCAATAAGATCGGTTTGCCTGTTTTGGATTCAACCTGGACATATTCTCGAGCAATTGGTGTTATAGGGGGCGGGTGGATAAATCCCAATTGCAAAAAAGACACTCCTTGCTATTACAAAAAAAAATTTCTCTGCAATGACGATAGAACGATGTTGTGGGAGGAAGATATGTATGTTGGCCCCAACAAATACACGACGGTAGATGGCACATTTGAGGAGACTCTATACATTACGTATTATTTTAAAGATAAAAGATGGAAATATCTATGGAGAAAAGGGGTCACCGTAGAGAATAGTCGTTGGGAGTTTGACGAATACATAGAAATCAGTTCAAAAGAAGCAGACTCTCTGTTAACTCTTTGGGGGCTTAATTGACCATATTAAAGAATCCGTTGTATGATGAAGGGTGAAACTGTGGCGGGCTGACTTCCGCGATACTCGTGCCATCGGCACGATATCCTATTAACCTCGCACCAAACGAAGTACGGTGTGAGGTAGGGGATGCCAGCCAAGTCACCCGCGTGCCGGAGGCACGCTACAGCACAGAGGAGGTGGCGTGCCTCCGGCACGCAGTTTGCCACTCGCATGCAGCCACCCCACACAGCAGGGCTGTACGGGGTTTATAGGATACCGTGCTTTCAGCACGCCGGCCTCAAGACAACCTCCATCGGTCCATCCGTTGCGTGGTGAAGGATAAAAATGCGTGCGGGCTAAAACTGAAATATTTTTGTATCTTTGCCGCGTTTTTGAATACAACTATGTCAGGGAAAGATATTTGCAAGTACCTCAAATCGGTTCGGCGTGCGGTGGCGGAGGCCAATGGCATCGAACTCGACATTTCCGAATGTTCGTTTGAGGGAAGATGCCCGGGCACCTGCCCCAAGTGCGAGGCGGAGGTGCGGTCTTTGGAGTCGGCCTTGTCGGCCCGCAGGCGCATGGCCCGGAAAGTGGCGCTCCTTGGCGTGGCGGCGGGATTGTCCTTCGGGGCTGTCACGTCGGTATCCGCACAGTCTGAGATAGCGAATGACAGCCTTGTTGCGCTTCCTCCTGACAGCACCGACGAGTGGACTCTGCCGGATTTGGTCGGTGAAATTCCTCTTGAATTTTATAATGATTTTGATGTTCCCCCTCAGTTTGTCGGCGGGACGGATTCATTGATCAGGTATCTTGCTGAAAATTATACCCTTCCCAATATGGGAGAACGGGTGTATAAAGGGACTATTCTGGTGGAGTTTGTCATTGAAGCCTCGGGCAAAGTCTCAAATCCTAAAGTGATTCTTGGATTGGATCCGTTGTTGGATGCGGAAGCCCTGCGCGTGGTCTCCTCGATGCCGCCGTGGAAACCTGCAGAGAAAGATGGGAAACCTGTTAGGGTATATATGCAGGTTCCCTTTCGTATTTGGATGGAGGACTGATTGACAGGTGATGAAGGGTAAAAATGCGGGGGGCATAGCTCAATGGTAATAAAATGAAAAAAGTTATCTATGTAGGATTGTGTGTGGCTGTTGTAGAGACGCAAAATTTTGCGTCTCTACAGATAGATGGTTAATTGCCCGCACCATTCCGCCGCGAGCGCAGCGAGCGGCGGAACCTCCATCGGTTCGTCCGTTGCTGACGAAGGAAAAAACCAAAAAAAATCCTGCGCGTGTTTCCACCACAGGATTTTTTGTTGGGGTCGCAAAGGGAGGCTGCGAAAGATTATTCTCCCATGTTGAAGTCTTTTGCTTTTTCAGCTACTTTATCGACAAAATCCTTATATCTTAATCTCAAGGTTTCGTTTTCCTCTGACGTGATATCATCTGCACTGTATTTGTGAATCACATTTTCGAAGGTCAGCTTGTGGATTTCCATGAATTGATCGTAATCGCAGTTCTCAAGCATGGCTTCTTTTTCGTCAAGGAAAGTCATGACTTCCACGAATGCGGGAGAACCTTCATACTTAGGAGCGTTTTCGGGAGTGGCGCTCTCGGTTTCGGTAGCGGCGTTCTCGGTAGCGGCGCTTTCCGTGTCATTATTATTGTGGCAAGACACGAAAAAAACGAGGCAAATAGCCATTAAAAGATAGGATAACTTTTTCATAATGAATAAAATAAATTGATAATAATAAAGATTTTTTCCTGTTGGTAAAGATAAAAAAAACTGGAAATATGGTGATTGCTCAACGTGCTTTTTTTGTGCCTTTGACTCGTTTTTACTACTATTTGCAAAAAACCGTCCGGCACATTTCGCACCGGACGGTTTTGTTTGAAAAAAACAGCAGTCTGTAAGCCGGGTTCTGTCGAGTTCCGTCATCTATCTAGGCCGTCTGTCGCCAGCCGGCTCAATCGACCTACCCTCCGAGTCGGGCGAGCCACCCTCAAGCCTCGGTTTATTTGGTTTTTCAACCCGTGGGGTTTTCCATCACCGGCATCACTGCACGGCGTCGTGAGCTCTTACCTCGCGTTTTCACCCTTACCTGCACGCAGGCGGTATCTTTTCTGTGGCACTTTCCGTGGTCTCATCGAGACCCCTTCCTGTTAGGAAGCACGGCGCTCTGTGTTGCCCGGACTTTCCTCTCCTCCTTGCGGAGCAGCGACGGAACAACTGCTGTTTTATATGTTTATCTGTCTGTAAAGACGTATTGTATAATGTTTGCACCCATTTTAAGTGCTTTTAAACGAGTGGCTTGCGAATCATGGTGAACTTCCGCATCCTCCCAGCCGTCACCCAGGTCGCACTCGTAAGTGAAGAGGCACACAAGCCGACCTTCCCATATCAGTCCGAAGGCCTGCGCCGGCTTCCCGTCATGTTCGTGGATTTTCGGCAGTCCGCCTGGAAACGGGTACTTCTGGTGGAAAATGGGGTGGTTGTAGGGGAGTTCCACAAAATCCAGTTCCGGGAAGACCAGTTTCATCTGCGAGCGTACGAACGTGTTGAGCCCGTAGTTGTCGTCGATGTGAAGGAAACCGCCCGAAATCAGGTACATACGCAGGTTTTGCGCCTCCTCCTGCGAGAAAACCACGTTGCCGTGCCCCGTCATGTGGACGAAGGGGTACTGGAAGATCTCGTTGCTGCCGACCTCCACGGTCGCGGGCTTCGGATCCAGCGACATTGACAGGTTTTCGTTGCAGAACGCGATCAGGTTGGGTAGGGAAGTGGGGTTCCCGTACCAGTCGCCGCCGCCACGGTACTTCAACAATGCAATCTGCTGTGCATTAAGTAGATGCATCATCGTCGCCAATAGTATCAGTAGTATCGTCTTTTTCATTTTCCCAAGATTCATGTACGATTAGTAACCGCCGCCCCATTTGCGCATAAACCATTCAATACCAAGCAGTAAGATGATGAGTGCAAGGTAAATCCAACTGTTGAGGATCAACGTGTATTTCTTGTTGTAGGTGACAATTGGTTTGATGTTGTCGTTTTCTTTGATGACCTTTTCCAAATTCTCCATGTCACGGACATCGAAGCATTGTCCGTTGGTGTTTTCGGCGATGGCCCGCATCACGTCACGGTTGGCGACGAGGTTCATGCTTTCCAAAAGAATCTCCTGAACGGAGAAACTTCCTGATTTCTTGTACGTTTTGGTGCCCGCCACCGTGCTGGCCTCCCACGAGTAGTCGCCGACGGGCAGCTTGCCGAGGTTCAGGTAGTAGCTGCTGTTCTGCTTCGAGAACTGCGACACGTACTCCTTGCCGTTGCCGTCGGTAAGCACGAAACGGACATCCGGGTCGGTGATGAGTTCGTAACTTTCGTTGTAAACCTCCGCCGTGAACTCCACCGGCGTGTTCTCGTTGTAAACCTCCTGCGAATGGACGCGGAAGTAGCTCTTGTCGCCCTTCACCGACATATAGAGGGCGATTTTGTTGATGATTTCGTCGAAAGCGTCGAAATTCTGGGCCTTCAAGTAGTTCTGCAGCCGCCAGCGCCAAATGTCGGTACCGGTGATGACCCCCGTACGGCCTTTCGCGTTCTGGGAGAACAGAATCAGCGGGTAGGTGCTCACTACATTGCTGATTTTCTGGTACATAAAGACGTTGGCCCCGACGGAAGTCTGGTAGTTGGCGAAGTAAGTGAGTAGGGGAGTGTAGTTGCGCAGCATCTGGCGCGCTTCCTCCGAGAAGGTGAAGGTCAGGAAGTTGTCGTTGAAACTCGGGTAGGCCTCATTGTACATCACCTTTCCACCTTGCTGTGTGATGGAAATGCCGGCGCCGATATTGTTGAACGCTTTCAGATCACTCTGTTTTCCAATGATATAGAGTGCCGAGATGCCTTCCTGCTGGATTTTGCTGAGCAAATTTCCGGCAGCAGGTTTCACAGCGGGCAGTTGGTGCAGAATGAACAGGGAATAATCGTTGGGATTCTTGTTAAATGTCTCAGCAGAAAACACTTCCACCTCGTATTTGTCGGAGGTCTCCAGTGCCGACTTGATGGCGCCCACATCGGGGTGCGGGGCGTAATAGACGATGGCGATCTTCTCGCGGGTATCCACCACTTGGATATAGAAGTTGTCGGCGTTGTTGCGGTAGGTCACTTCGCCGTCCAATTCCGTGAGTTCCACGCGGTATTTCTGGGTTCCTTTGGCCTTGGCATTGAGGGTGAGTTTCACCGTCTCAAAGTGCTGGTTTCCACGAATATCGATGGTTTTGTTAAAGACTTCGTTTTCGCCTTCCAGCACCTTCAGCACGGCCTTGTTGCCGGCGAGGTGGGTGGCGGCAACCTTGATCTCGACGGGGAAGTAGTTGCCGAGGAAGGTCTGGCTGTTGTGGATGATGCCGGCGATGCGGAGGTCGGTCTGCACGGTGGTGTCGCCGGCAAGCACGGTATAGACGGGGAATTTCAGCCGTTCCGCCTGATACTGGGGGTTGCTGCCCGTGTTGTAGATACCGTCTGAAACGAGGACCATCGCGCCCACGTTCTGGTTGGCGTACACATTTTCAACGTCGGTGAATAGGGAAGAGAGGTTGGTCATTTTGCCATCAAATGGCACAGTCAGCTGCTCCTTTCTGTTGGTGGCGGTTGCTGATTCGCCTAAAAGATAGGTTTTTACGTCGTATTTATCGCTGAACGACTGTACCAATTTGTTGATTTTCTCCTGGAAATCGGCACGGTAGAAAGCGGAGTCCGGTGTAGCCACCATGGATTCGGAGTTGTCGATGGCGACGATCAGCACGGGCTGTTCGGTTTCCTTGACGTTGAGTTTAAGCATCGGTGCCAGGAGCAGGAACGCGATGAGGGCGATGGAGACGCCGCGCAGCACGGACATCACGATTTTGGCCTTGCGGTCGAAGTCGGTTTGGTTGTTGCGGAAGTACAGCGCCACCGAAAAAACGGCGCCAAGCAGCACGCAAAGCAGCGCAAACCAAAGGGAATATTCAGTTATAAGGGTCATAATCAGCGGATTGCATCAATATGATTGTGGGATGCAAAGGTACAAAAAGTTTGTTCATTTTCTTTGCTTCCGCCCAAAGAAAAATTCCCCTTCTATGTAGAAGGGGTGGCCGTAGGCCGGGGTAGTAGATTTTCAATTTGACTTTTCATATTTCGATACAACTACCCCCGCACTTCGTGCACCCCTTCTTTTTTAAGAAGGGGAATATTCTCGTGCGCCAACCCGCGGCACGGGCGGCAGGTACGGAAAAAGGGGAGGGTTTTGCCGCGGAAATGTATGAAATCCCAACCAGAGCAAAAAAAAACCTATGACAGCGATTGTTTTGCCAAACTTATTTATAGTGAGTTTGACGTTTCTCTGTAAAATGTTGATACAAATACAAATAAATGTTTGATTCCGCCAAAGTTCGTATTCTGTGAGATTGGCGGAGAAACATATTATTGGAGTTTGTATTTTTGCAGAGTCAAAAGAACTTTAATTGTGTATTTTTTAATCATGTTATGTTATGGAACTTACTATCAAGCAGAAACCGTTCGGCTATTTCAAATTAACTCCATATCTGGTTTTTGTTGACGGAGAATTAGTAGGGAAAGTACATCGTTTTCGACCATTGTCAATCCATGTAGAAAAGGAAGAATTTTACCTAACAATCAAAGATCATTTTTTTTACAGTACGCAACGTTGTAAGATCAGGGACTCTGACATTATCGTGTTCGAAACCATTGACAATTTCCCTTTTTGTTTGTATCTACTTTACTGTTTGTCAATCATCGTTTTAACTTTTCTACATGTGAATCTATACATTCCAGATAATGTTATTATTGCCTCTTTGTTTCTTTTTCCTGCTTTCATTGGTGTTTTTGGCTTTATCAACAGAAAGAACTATTTTGTAATTGAAAATATGAAAGGAACATATACTTACGCAAACGGCAAAATGATTTCAATTATGCCAGATGGGAAACCTCGACTAATTGATTTTAAAGATATTTCTTTTTGCTCTTGCGATAAAGAGGGAACTTTTTTAATGATGAAAAACGGTGAAAGGATACAGCAAAACAGCACTCTTTCAGAGATAGAGAATTTGATTCCGTCAGAATATTGGATTCGTGTCAACCGTCAAACCATCGTTATGCGGGATTGTATTGTGCGTTACAACCCTTCTGCATTATGCGTGAATATGAATGGAAAACACAAAGTCATCCATTATTTTGCCACAAAACCTGAAGAAATTTTGGGGCAATTAAAAACGTGGAATCCAAAACTATATTCGTCTGAAAATTTCAACGGTATGGAAGAAGATGATGATGTGGTTCTTACTGAAGAATTGAAACGACTACAGGAGTATTTTGATAAGAATCCGAAGGCTACTGCACAGCAAGTAGCGAATGACCTTCATTTTTCTATTCGCACTGCCCAACGTCGTATTGCTGAATTAAAAAAGACGAAGCAAAGTTAGTTCAGAATAAAGTAACTTTGAAGAAAACAATTTATCAAAGTTACTTTATTCATTCCAATTAAGAATGTCCTATAACTGCGGTTATGTTAAATAGAAGTTTCTTCCCCGCTTATTGTACCCGTTCCCACTTGCGGAACCAACTGCGTATCTTCAAGCCGATTACACCGAAAATTGCCTCGGAGAAAATTCCTTTGCTCATCTTCGACGTGCCCAGCGTGCGGTCCTTGAAAATGATGGATACTTCCTGGATTTTGAAACCAAGTTTCCAAACCGTGAATTTCATCTCAATCTGGAACCCGTAGCCAATATGATGGATTTTGTCAAAATCTATCGCACGCAGCGTGTCCGCCTTGTAGCATTTGAATCCGGCCGTCGTGTCGTGTACTGGAATGCCCAGAATGATGCGTACATACGCCGAACCGTAGTACGACATCAGCAAGCGCGACATCGGCCAGTTCAGCACGTTCACGCCGTTGCAGTAACGCGAGCCAACCGCCAAATCTGCGCCGTCCTCGCTGCAGGCTCTGTACAGACGTGCCAGATCGTGCGGATCGTGCGAAAAATCGGCATCCATTTCAAATACATAGTCGTAATCGTGCGCCAAAGCCCACTTGAAACCATGGATATACGCTGTACCCAAGCCCAACTTGCCTTTGCGTTCCTCGATGAACAAACGCTCCGGGAATTCCTGCATCAGCCGTTTCACAATGTCAGCCGTACCGTCCGGCGAATTGTCCTCAACAATTAGTATATGGTAGTCACCGAGCCCAAAAACCGTACGGATAATGTTTTCGATATTCTCTTTCTCGTTGTAAGTTGGAATAATTACAAGTTGTTTATCCATAGTAAATTACACTATTTTATTAAATCAAGGATTAAATAAACTGGAAGATGGTCGCTGTACCCTCCGAGATAGTTTCCGCCCGCAAACGTACGCAACGGAATCCCTTCAAAAGAACCACTTTTTGTAAGAAGGAAATTAGCACGGAAAATGCGTGCAGAACTGTATTTGAAGCCCTTCGTAGCATTCAACAAACCATACGATATGATGATCTGGTCAATCACATTGGGCTCATCACGATAGACATACGACCAGATGCCATCCATGTAGAGTTTGTACATCGGGTTGAACAACTGGTTGACACCAACCTCTTTAGCCTTTCCTTTGGCTTGCAGGTAATTGACGATGCTCTTTGCATCTGGATTATCATTCAAGTCGCCCATAATCAACACTTTGGCTGCGGAATTGGCTTTCATCAGCGAGTCAGAGATGTGTTTCGACAGTTCGGCAGCGGCAATACGCTTCGGCATACTTCGTTTTTCACCGCCAAGCTTTGAGGGCCAGTGGTTTACGATGATATTTACGGTGTCAATCTCGTCGATGATACCCGTGACAAGAATCTGGTCGCGGGTAAGGAAATTCGTGTCCTCCGTGATCAGGCGATACGGGTACGAGTGGATGACGCGGAAACGGTCCTTTTGGTATAGCAATGCCACGTCAACTCCTCTCCTATCGGGCGAATCGTAATGGACAATGCCCATGTTGAACGGCTTGAGGTTGTCGGTCGCAACCAAATCTTCCAGTACACGGCGGTTTTCAACCTCGGAAACACCTATCGCCACCGGTCCTCCGTAATCTTTGGCTATCAGAGAAATTACCTTCGACATATTCTCCAACTTGTGTTGGTAGCGTTCCTCTGTCCACTGGTAGTCACCTTCGGGAAGGAACTGCTCGTCGTTGATGAGCGGGTCGTTTTCCGTGTCGAAAAGGTTTTCCAAGTTGTAGAATGCGATGACGGCATTCTGTCCCTTTTGAGCAAATAAAGGCGCCATCATCAGTAATGAAAGCGCCAACAGTGTGATTTTCTTTAACATCCGTATTCTTTTTAATTGTTCAAGGCTTCGGCGCCGCTGACAATTTCGATTAATTCGTTGGTGATGGACGATTGTCGTGCGTTGTTGTACTTGAGTCGCAGATCCTTGAGGATTTCGGTAGCGTTGTCCGTGGCCTTGTGCATGGCGGTCATGCGTGCGCCGTGCTCCGAGGCAACAGAATCGAGCAACGTCTTGTACAGCTGGAGTTTCAGAATCTTGGGAATCAATTCAGTAAGAATTTCTTCCTTGGAAGGTTCGAAGATGTAGTCGGCTTTTTTCGCAGACTCCTCTCCCCCACCGCCAAGGTTGGCAATTGGGAGGAAGTCCTCCGCGCACAGCTCCTGCGTGGCCGGATTGATGAACTTGTTATAGACAATCTTCACGCAATCAACCTGATGGCTGATGAAGTCCTTCATCAGCTGCTCTCCGAGTTCCGCAATCTCGTCGAAGGCGGAAGTTTCGGTCAGCGTCTCGTTGCGCCAGGCCACATCGTGCCTGCGGGCCAGCAGTTCGGCCGCTTTTTTGCCGATGCAGTAGAGCTTCACATTGCCTTTTGCTGCCTGTTCGGCGAACTCGCCTTGCAGCATAGCCTCCACCTTTTTGGACACATTGGCGTTGAAACCGCCGCAAAGACCTCTGTTGGAAGATATAACAACAAGTGCAACTTTTTCAATGGGACGCTCTTGGAACAATGGCATACCGTCGAGACTGTCGGCGGCACTTGACAGGTTGCCCAGAATCTCATTCAGCTTGTTGGAGTACGGACGAAGGTTGATGATGGCGTTCTGCGCCCGTCTGAGCTTGGCGGCCGACACCATCTTCATCGCACTCGTGATTTTCTGCGTGGATTCGACGGAGGCAATCCTTATACGTATTTCTTTTAAGCTTGCCATAAGCTACTATTCTTCATACTTTTTGACGACCTTATTGCAGACGGCTTCGAGTTCGCCCATCATTTCATCGTTGATTTTTCCGCTCTTCAGCTCATTGAGAAGGGCCTCGTGACCTTCGCGGAGCGTCTGGAGGTACTCTTTCTCGAAACTGCTGATACGGCTGACGGGGACTTTCTGGAGCAGGGCACGCACGCCGCAGAAGATGATGGCGATCTGCTCTTCCACCTTGAGGGGCGAATACTGGGGCTGCTTCAGGATTTCCACGTTGCGTTCACCCTTGTCGAGGGCGTTTCTCGTGGCGGCGTCCACATCGGAACCGAACTTTGCAAAGGACTCAAGCTCACGGTATTGTGCCTGGTCGAGTTTCAGCGTACCGGCCACCTTCTTCATGGACTTGATCTGGGCGTTACCACCGACACGCGACACTGAGATACCAACGTTGATGGCGGGACGGACACCGGAGTTGAACAAGGAGGTTTCCAGGTAAATCTGACCGTCGGTGATGGAGATCACGTTGGTCGGGATGTAGGCGGAAACGTCGCCGGCCTGCGTCTCGATGATCGGGAGGGCTGTCAAAGAGCCGCCACCCTTGACCATCGGTTTGAGGACGGGCGGAAGGTCGTTCATCTGGGCGGCAATCTCGTCGGACTCGATGATCTTGGCGGCACGTTCCAGAAGTCTGGAATGGAGGTAGAAAACATCGCCGGGGTAAGCCTCACGTCCCGGGGGACGACGGAGCAGCAGGGAGACTTCGCGGTAAGCGACAGCCTGTTTCGACAGGTCGTCGTAGATGATGAGGGCGGGACGTCCCGTGTCGCGGAAGTACTCGCCGATGGCGGCGCCGGCGAACGGAGCGTAGAACTGCATGGCCGCCGTGTCGGAAGCCGTGGCGTTCACGATGATGGTGTACGGCATGGCGCCGTTCTCCGTAAGGGTCTTGACGATGCTGGCCACAGATGAACCTTTCTGACCAACAGCTACATAGATGCAATATACGGGATTTCCTTCCTCGTAGAATTTCTTCTGGTTGATGATGGTGTCGATGGCGATGGCGGTCTTACCGGTCTGGCGGTCGCCGATGATGAGCTCACGCTGGCCGCGGCCGATGGGGATCATGGCGTCCACGGCCTTGATACCGGTCTGCAGCGGTTCCTTGACGGGCTGGCGGAAGATGATGCCGGGAGCCTTGCGCTCGATGGGCATTTCGTAAAGTTCGCCTTCGATTTTGCCCTTTCCGTCGATCGGCACGCCGAGGGTGTTGATGACGCGGCCGCAGAGGCCCTCACCGACATTGATGGAGGCGATACGGCCTGTGCGCTTGCACAAGTCGCCTTCGTTCAGCGTCTTGGAGTCGCCAAGGAGCACGACACCGACATTGTCCTCCTCGAGGTTGAGGACGATGCCCATGATGTTGCCTTCTTCCTGTTCAAATTCGACCAATTCGCCCGACTGCGCATTCTGCAGTCCATAGACGCGGGCGATTCCGTCACCCACGACCAGGACGGTGCCGACTTCGCCCAGTTCGGAGCTGGCGTCGAAGTTCTGGAGCTGCTGGCGCAGGATTGCGGTTACTTCTGATGGTTTGATTTCTGCCATTGTATGATATATTTTGTTATTTTCAATTCATTAAAAACCAACCTGATAGAGGTTGTGCGAGAACTCTGCTTTCAAGCGGTTGATGCGGCCGAGGATGCTGGCGTCGAATAGGAAGTCGTCCACGCGCACTACGAAGCCACCGATGAGTTTGGGGTTCACGACCTGTTTCAGAATGATGGTGCTGTGAGTCTGTTCTTCTAGGATTTCCTTGATTTTGCAGGCCAGTTCGGGGTTGAGTTCCATGGCGGTGGTGACCACGGCGGAGCGGATGTGGTGCTTCTCGTAGTAGCACTTGACGAACTGCTCGAAAATGCCGGTCAGCGAGGGCTCGCGGCGTTTTACAATAATAAGGTTCAGGAAACCGAGCGTAACGGCGTTGATCTTGTCTTGGAAAAGTTCCTTGAAGATGGCCTCTTTCTTGGAGGCGACGATGACGGGGCTTTCAATCGCCACGCGCAGTTCGATGTTCTCTTTGAACACCTTGCTCAGGAAAAGGATGTCTTGATAGACGGCTTCCTCGACGTTCTGCTCGATGGCGAACTGGTGCAGGGCTTTTGCGTAGCGCCCGGACAGTTTGGCATTTTTCATCTGCGTACGTTTTAGAGGATTAGTTGATGCTTACGTCCTTCACCCATTCGGAGATGAGCTCTTCCTGTTTGCTCTTGTCGGAGAGTTCCTTTGCAAGAACCTTCTCTGCAATCTCAATGGACATTTTGGCGATTTCGTTCTTGATGTCCGTGACGGCCTTCATCTTTTCAAAATGGATGCTCTTCTTTGCGTCTTCGATGAGGAGCTGGGCTTCCTCGCTGGCTCTTTCCTTGGCTTCCTCGTACATCTTTTCGCTCATCTTGCGGGCTTCGGAGAGGATGGCGTCGCGTTCCTCTTTGGCCTGCACGAGAAGCGCTTCGTGCTCCGACTTGAGGTTCTTCATCTCTTCGCGGGCTTTTGCCGCCGAATTGAGCTGTTCCTCAATGAATTTCTCGCGCTTGTTGATGGCGCCGAGAATCACCGGCCAAGCAAATTTTGCCAGGATGAAAAAGAGGATGCCGAAACCGACCAGCATCCAGAAAAGCAATCCAAAGGAAGGAGTAATTAATTCCATAGTCCAGTTTGATTAGGTTACAAAAATGCGGGTGCAAATATACACCATTTTTCGTTTCCCGATGAGGGAAAATGAAAAAATCTTTAACCCCACTATAATAAAAGTATTGTATCTTTGCGGCTCGATTTTTGCCTATGCTATACCTCGTCCTTTCCATTGTATTTTCAGCCGGTGTCTTCGTCACGATGCGCTTCTTCAAACGCTTTGGCTTGGACAACCACCAGGCGCTGATGTGGAACTATGTTTTTGCCACCTGCACCGGATTTCTGATGTGCGACCGATTCGACACGGTTCCCGAATTGGTAGGCGAAGCGTGGTTCGGTCTGTCGCTGCTGACCGGCTTCTGGTTTATTTTCACATACTTGTTGATGACGGCCTCCACCCAGTCGTCGGGCGTCACAATCACCTCGCTTTCCAGCAAACTGTCGGTGGTGCTGCCCACGTTGGCGGGCGTGCTCCTCTTCCGTGAAACGCTGACTTGGCAGGTGTCCATCGGCATCGTGCTGGCATTGGTCGCGCTAGTGCTGGTCGTGGGCGGCGGAAAACCCGCTTCCGACACCCAAAGAACCAGTTGGCTGCTCCCCTTCCTGATTTTCTTCGGCACCGGCACGGGCGACATCCTGATGAAACTGAACGAACAGCGCAACACTGCCGATGAAATGAGTTTTATGATTGCCTTCATCTACCTGATTGCCATGGTGTTTGGAATCCTTTTGGTTTCATTCGACCTTCTTCGCGGCAAATCAAAATGGCAGAACAAGAGTATCGTCGGCGGCATCGCATTAGGGGTTATCAACTTCTTCTCCACCTATTGCATTTTCCATGCCATGCGCTGTTTCGACAATGTGATTCTGTTTCCCGTTTACAACGTCGGCGTGGTCAGCCTCACCGCCTTGATCGGCTGGCTGCTTTTCAAAGAGAAACTGACGTGGAAAAACTATCTCGGCCTTGCCGTCGCCATCCTTGCCGTGGTGCTTATTTCTGTAAAATCTTGACAATAAGTAAAATAATTTAACAACTCACAAAAGTATAAAAATCAAAATGAAAAAAATTCTTGTACTTGTCTTATTTGCTTGCAGCCTATTCTCGTATGCGCAAACCGTCACTTACCAAGATCTTCTCGACCAGCGCTCGGCAAAAGAGCTTACGGGAAAGAAAATCGGTGATGACATTACAGCTTACGTAGCCTCCGATGGTGTCACATACAAAGTAGGGTCCACCATCACTTACGGATACCCGACCAGCGGGAAATACTATCTTTATTTCAAAGATGTCACCGGCAGCTGGGTAAATACCATGACCGAGGACGGGAAGACATCCTCTGAACGTGCCGCCAATCAGGAAGTTGCCGAGCGTGTGGAGAATCGCGCCGGCGGCGTGGCCACCATCAAGAGAATACAGTGCGTGCCCGTCGATCCTTTCAATAAGCTGACCTGCGGCTGCAAAATCTACCTCGTGCTGAACCGTGGCGGCCTGGCCTGCACCAACTTCGAAGAAGCCATTGCTGTGGGTGAGATTCAAACCAAAATGAAATCCTCCGATGCCGCTCTGCAGGAGCTGAAAAAATGGAAGGAGAAATTAGACCTCCAAATCATCACCCAAGAGGAGTACGATGCCAAAAAGAAAGAATTAATGAAATATATTGAGTAAAAACAAATAAAATCGTCAACATGAGATTTCTATCCCGCATCCTTTTCATCCTGTTTGCACTCTTTTTCACCACGGCCCACGCCGCCAATCCCGTCACCCTCAAGAGTCCCGACGGGCAGCTGGAAGTGTCGTTTGAAGTCGTGGACGGCGTGCCGTACTATGCACTCAACCGCAACGGAAAACCCGTGGTGCTGCCCTCCAAGATGGGCTTCACCCTCGAATGGCGCGACGACCTCGCCCACGCCTTCGTTCTGAAAGACACGAAATACAGCACCTTCGACGAAACATGGGAACCCGTGTGGGGCGAGGAGGCACACATCCGCAACCACTACAACGAACTGCTCGTGACCCTCGAACAGCCCATCGGCAGCGTGGAGAGCATGGACGGCTCCACCCAAACGAAAGCCACCGTGATGCAAATCCGCTTCCGACTCTACAACGACGGGCTCGGCTTCCGCTACGAATTCCCGATGGAAATTGAAAACGGAAAATTCAATGCGCTCGTCTATTTTTGGATTAAAGAGGAGTTGACAGAGTTTGCGATGACAGGCGACCATACCGCATGGTGGATTCCGGGCGATTACGACACACAGGAATATCCCTACCACGAGTCGAAATTGTCGGAAATTCGCGGTCTGTACGAGGATGCCCACAAGGGCTGCGGCTGGCCGTGGAAGAACTTCTCGCCCACCGGCGTACAAACCGCCTTGCAGATGAAAACCGCTGACGGTCTGTATATCAACATACACGAGGCCGCCGTATTAGACTACCCCACCACCAATCTCGATTTAGATGACCAGAAGTTTGTGTTCAGCACCCACCTTTCGCCCGACGCCACCGGCTACAAGGGACGGCTACAAACGCCCTGCCATACCCCGTGGCGCACGGTGATGGTGTGCGAGAAAGCCACCGACGTGCTGGCCTCCCGCCTCATCC
>JAEEGG010013854.1_pt1 | contig 17169 bp, 10 predicted proteins | sample 9134161 | NCBI WGS metagenome assembly JAEEGG01 (sample SAMN16246543, study PRJNA631951) | gut metagenome | biome: gut microbiome; feature: rumen; material: CR-attached | host: Bos | place: Iran: Karaj | collected 2018-10 | reverse complement strand
ATAATTATTTGTTTTTAAGGTGTTTGGACTTTGGAGTAGATGTTATTATGATGAAGATAACTTTAGTTATACAGTTTATCTAGATCAGCTTTCAAGAATTTATCGAGTGCGGTCCGTGTGGAGAACCAGGCTATTAACATGCCGAGAAAAACGATTCCGGCGAGGATGGCCGAGATGTCGTACAGGTCGCGAATCAAGGCGAGGTCGGGGATTCGTTTCGAGGCTGCGTAGAGGATGATAACGAGGAACACGTCGGCAAGCAGTCCCCCGAAGAAGCCTTGTGAGACGCCCTGCCGCAAGAAGGGCTTGCGGATGAAGCTCTCGGTGGCGCCCACCAGCTGCATGCTCCGAACGAGGAAGCGTTTCGAATAGATCGAGAGACGTATCGTGTTGCGAATCAATGCGATGGCGATAAGCAACAATATCAGGCTGATCACCATGAGCACGATGGCGATTTTTCGGATGTTGTTATTAATCAAATCGACCAGCGACTTCTGGTAATACACCTCTTTGACGTCGGGGTTCTCGAGCAGCATGGTCTCGATGAGTGCGATGCTGTCGTTGTTGGCGTAAGCCGCATGGAATCGCACGTCGATGGAAGGCAGCAGCGGGTTCTCCTCGGGGCCGAGCCATTCGAGGAAGTCCTCTCCCAGGTCTTCGCTGAGCCGCTCTATGGCTTCGTCTTTGGTGATGTATTCGGTCGACTTCACGGCGGGCATGGCGTCGAGTTCCTTTTGGAGGCGCAAGATGTTGGCTTCCTTCACGTCGCTGTTCATCACCACTTCGAAGCCGATATTCTCTTTGACGTGGTTTGAGAGTTTGCGGGCGTGCACCAGGAAGATGGCGAACGCACCCAGCAGGAAGAGCACCAGGGTGATGCTCACCAGCGACATGGCGTAGGAACCGGCCACACGACGATTGCTTGAACTTCTCTCTGACATCCTTGATGTTTTAAACTGCAAAAGTAAGAATTTAGAATTTAGAATTTGGAATTTAGAGACGTTTTACTGAAAGATTTTATTATTTTTGTCTTTTCAAAATAAAAAAAGCGAAATGCAAGTACTGAAATCGAACATAAAGACCGACTCCGAGGAGTTCAAGCAGAACGAGAAGAACTTCCTTGAGTTGATGTCGCAATACCGCGAGGCGATGGCCGCCTCGATGCAGGGCGGCGGCGAGAGCGCCGTGGCCAAGCACAAGAAACGCAACAAACTGTTGGCCCGTGAGCGCATCGACCTGCTCATCGACCCGAACACCCCGTTTTTGGAGTTGTCGCCAATGGCGGCCTACGGCACCTATCACGACGACTTTCCGTCGGCGGGCATCGTCACTGGCATCGGCGTCATCCAAGGCCGGGAGGCTGTCATCGTGGCCAACGACGCCACGGTGAAGGGCGGCACCTACATGCAATACACCGTGAAGAAACACCTCCGCGCCCAGGAGATCGCCATGGAGAACCATCTGCCTTGCGTGTATATGGTCGACAGTGGTGGCGCCTTCCTGCCCGAGCAGGACACCGTCTTCCCCGACCGCGACCACTTCGGGCGTTTCTTCTACAACCAAGCCCGCATGTCGGCCATGGGCATCCCCCAGATTGCCATCGTGATGGGTATGTGCACGGCGGGTGGCGCTTACGTTCCCGCCATGAGCGACGAGACCATCATCGTGCGCAACCAAGGCACGATTTATCTCGGCGGTCCCCCGTTGGTGAAAGCCGCCACCGGCGAGGTGGTCACCGCGGAAGAGTTGGGCGGTGGCGAGATGCACACCTCGATTTCAGGGGTGGCCGACCACCTGGCCGAGAACGACCAGCACGCCCTGCAAATCTGCCGCAACATCTTCAAGACCTTGGAGAAAAGCCATCGACAGAAGTTGGACATCCTTCCCGTGGAGGCGCCTTTATACGACCCGCATGAGCTGTACGGCCTCGCTCCTATCGACTTCCACAAGCTCACCGACCCGAGAGAGATCATCGCCCGCATTGTGGATGGCAGCCGTTTCCAGGAGTTCAAGTCGAGATACGCCACCACCATTGTCTGCGGCTTCGCCCATCTGATGGGCTTCCCCGTGGGCATCATCGCCAACTACGGCGTATTGTTTTCAGAATCAGCTTTGAAGGCTACTCACTTCATCGAGCTTTGCTGCCAAAGAAACATCCCGCTGGTGTTCTTGCAGAACATCACCGGTTTCATGGTAGGCAAGCAGTACGAGCAGGGCGGCATCGCCAAGGACGGCGCCAAGATGGTTCATGCCGTGTCGAATGCCAATGTGCCCAAGTTCACCGTCATCTTCGGCGGATCCTTCGGGGCGGGCAACTACGGCATGGCAGGTCGGGCTTACAGTCCTCGCTTGTTGTTCATGTGGCCCAACGCCAAGATCTCTGTCATGGGCGGCGAGCAAGCCGCCAGTGTGTTGGCCACCGTCAAGGAGGACCAGTACAAATACAAAGGTTTGGAAGTCCCGAAAGACGAGATTGCCCAGCTGAAGAAGGAGATTCTGGCGAAGTACGACTATGAAGGCTCCGCTTTCTACAGCACGGCCCGACTTTGGGATGACGGCATCATCGACCCCATCGACACACGTAAGATCTTGGCCTTGGGCATCGCCGCCTCGTTGAACCAGCCCTTCCCGCCGCAGCAGTTCGGGGTGTTCAGGATGTGATTTTTTAGAAGACAGAAGAAGAATAATCATTCCTCAACTTCGGCGAAGAGGTGTTGAGCGGTAATTTCGGTATGTACCAACGAGGTATTCGTTCCATTAGCAAGCCCTCGGGGAGTAACAAAAGTGAGAACCGCACCTCTTGCAACCCCGGTGATTTCCATAAAGACACTTTTACGTTCCAACAGTTGCTGTCCGTACGCCTTGGTGATGACAAAGGGGATTTCTGAAAACTTCATTTCCACCAGATGGGTGATTTTGTCGGCTCTTTTGATTACCAAGTCAATCTGAGCCCCTTTTCGTTGATCGTCCCGTACAGGCTTGAAACGCCATGAAGAAGCCTCTGTAGCCATCCCCGAGATACCCAAGCCTTTCTTGATGTGAGGCAGGTGTCGAAGGCAAACCTCTTCGAAAGTAAAGCCTTCCCAAGAAGCAACCCCTCTATCGGTAAAGTGATGTTGCCAGTATTGTTCGTCTCGCGAGCGATTCTGCTCAACGTAATGGAAATAAAACAAGGTATAAAAATCCGCCAGGCGGTAAATTGTCAGTTTTGTCTTGTTACCGAATTGGGCGTATGAGACAATGAAATCACAACGTTCCAGGTTTTCGAGCATCTTAGAGAGTCCCCCGCCGCTGTAACCCGTTCCCTTTTCAATCTCCTCACGTGTAAAGCCTTCTCTTTTCTTGGAAAGCAGTTTTACAATTGTGACGTATCGATCCGCTTTGTTGAAAAGGGCGTTATACAATTCATTGAACTCGTCGCTCAAGTTGCCTCCACGACGGAAAATCAGCGCATCGACATTTTGGGGCAGACTCAGCTGAGGACGCAGTAAACTCAGGTAATAAGGCACACCTCCAAAGAGCATGTAACATTGAAGTATCTGATAGTCATCCCAATCGAAGCCATGGTCAAAAAGATAAGCCTTGCATTCGTTAAGATAGAAAGGTCGCAGATAAATTCTATGCGTGATGCGGTTGTGTAGTCCACCTTGGTTGTCCTCAAGCTTATCTTTCATCCAGCTGGTAGCGCTTCCACAGGCGATGAAAACAATGTCGTCACGGTCCTGCACCCATTTGGACCAGAAGTATTCCAACTCTTCGACAAACTCGCTACCTTGCGTGTCAATCCAAGGCATCTCATCGAAAAAAATGACTTTTCGAACATCTTGACATTGTTCCAAATAGTTTTCCAGATGCAGGAAGGCTTCATGCCAGTTTTTTAGTTTCGGAATATTTCTGTCTCCAGCATAACGCGCCAAAGCTTCCCTGAAGTTTTGAAGCTGTGTGCTTTTCTTCTGACGATGGGCTCCAACATAGTGAAAACTATACGTGTCATTGAAAAAACGACGAACCAAAAACGTTTTTCCGATACGACGACGACCATACAGTATAACAAATTCAGACCGATGGGAATCTAAAGCCCATTGGAGTTCTTGCCATTCTCTTTGACGGCCAATCAGTTTTTCTTGTGTTGTCATCTGTTGAAAATTTGACGCAAATATAAAACAATTATTTGAAAAATAGATGAGATTTTTGTCCAAATCAACAAAAAATATCGAGATTTGGACAAAAACCAAACAATTTTTGTCCAAATCTAGTAATAATCCAGAGATTTGGACATCTCGTAACAAGTCAACGTCCAGTCAACTGATTGGTGATATCGGTGGTTGATTCTATTCCCCGATCGTCCGGGCAATCTTGTCAATGTTTAGACTACGCGCAGAGGCATCGATGATGTCCTTGTAAATGCCGCCTTTCTTGTAGATTTCATCGGGGTCGCCCGACTCTTCCACCCTGCCGGTCTGGAGGGCGTAGATGTAATCGGCGTCGATGATCTGGGAGATGCTGTGGGAGATGATGATGACGGTACGGTCCTTCTTGATGGCGTCGATGCTGTTCTTGATCTGCTCGGTGGCGATGGCGTCCAACGAGGCCGTGGGCTCGTCGAGGAAGATGATGGGCGGGTTCTTGAGGAACATGCGGGCGATGGCCACGCGCTGTTGCTGTCCCCCGGACAGGTCGGCGGCGTTGTTCTGGAACTGCTTGGGCAACTCCATCACCTGATCATAGAGATGCGACTTCTTGGCGGCTTCCACCACCTCTTCATGGGTGGCGTTGGGATTGCCATAGAGGATGTTCTCCTCGATGGTGCCATCGAAGATGTGGTTCTTTTGAAGCACCAAACCGATGTTCTCACGCAAAAACTGGGTATCGTATTCACGGAGATCCACCCCATCGAGCAAGATACGACCCACCTGCGGCTCGTAGAACTTGTCGAGCAGGTTGACGATGGTGCTCTTGCCGGCACCCGAGAGCCCGACCAAGGCAGTGATCTTCCCCGGGTCGATGGTCATGTTCACGTCGAACAAGGCCTGGTTGCCATTGGGATAGGTGAAGTCAACGTGCTGTATCTCGAACTTGCCGTGAATCTTCTCTGGCTTGTAGCTGCCCGAAGGCTCGACTTCCTTCTCGGAGTTAAGGATGCCGAAGAAGCCCTCGGCGTAAATCAAGGCGTCGTTGACATCGTCGAAGATACGCTGCAGCTGGGTGATGGGGGCGATGACGTTGCTAAACAGCATGACGTGATACATGATCTTACCGATGGTCATGCCAGGATAGCCCGCAAGGACGAGGTAGGCGGTGAGGATGATGACCAATACCGTGCCCACCTGCCGCACGAAGCTTTTGACACCATTGTAATAAAACGCCACACGACGGGTTTTCATCTGGTTCTCAGTGACCTGGTTCTGGATATCGAGCTGTTTCTGTCCTTCGATCTGCTCACGGTTGAAGCTCTTGATGACATTGATGGAGTCGATGATGTTCTTGATGCCTTGGCTCTTGGTCTCCAGATGCGATCGCATCTCACGGCGCCATCCCTTGAGCCGTCGGGCCTGACGGACCGTGATCCAGAAGTAAATCGGCACGATACCCAAGGCAACCAGACCCACATATACGTTTGCTGCAAACATGAGGATCAGGGCCAACAAGGCGCTCGTGAACAAGGGCAGCAAGTCGATGAAGAAGTTCTGCACCGTACGCGAGATGCTACTCACCCCCTGGTCGATACGCGCCTGAAGCTTACCCGTGGCGTTGTCGGCGGAGTTGAAGAAGGCCATCTTGAAAGTCAGCACCTTTTCGATGACGCTCTGGGCCAAGTCGCGGCTCACGAAAATGCGCATCCGTTCACCATAATAGTTCTGCGCATAAGTGATAAGCGCCGAGAGCACCTCCTTGCCAAGCAAGACAATACTGATGATGGTGATGATTCGGATGGCCTGAGCTCCCCAGTTGACCCCATCGGTGATGAGACCGTTGATGCTGTCGACCGTCCAATCAAGCACGATGGCGTTGACCTGCGCCATCAGGGAGCCTATGAGTGTTAGTATTAAAGTAATGAAAACCAACCATTTATATGGTTTCACAAAAGGCCGGATGTTTTTGAAGAGCTGGAAGATATTCATATTTCAATCGTTGACACAAACATACATGAGACATTTTTTGCAATCGAACTCGAGACGGAAAGTGTTTTGCCCGTTTCGGATAAAGAGCGGACCCGTGGGTTTCCCGGTTTCCTTCGGACAGAGGCCGTTGGCATAACGGATGCAGTGATGGCAAGACATGAGAGTGGAAAGTGGAGAGTGGAACCCCGAAGGGCTCACCGACCGAATGGGAGGTAAAGTGGAAAGTGGAGAGTGGAGAGTGGAAAACTGTCCACTTTCCACTTTTATCTTTCCACTTTTTAATAACTCCACCGCTCCCCGCTTCATCTCTCCAAGAACCGAGGCGGGAATCAAATAAGGTTGAGATAAATTAATATCAATATTTATAGGGTTATAAATTGTATCACCCCACTGGGAAAGCTTTTTTCGGATGTTCTCGAGGGCCTTTTCGGGGTTGGTAGCAGGAATCTTGGGAGTGGAAAGTGGAAAGTGGAAAGTGGAGAGTTTTCCACTTTCCACTTTCCACTTTCCACTCAAAACAAACCCTTCTTCGGTTTCTTCCAACGCCAACTCGATATCGATCTTCCTGTTGCCTTTAGAGGCGTCCACCTGGCGTTGCCATTCGATGTCGTAGTTACGGTAGATTTTGGCGCCACGGAAAGCGCCATGGGGACGGTTGCACGAGACCCTCATGCCATTGACCACATCGGCACGGATGCCAATCAACTCCTCATCTTGATTGAGGAAACACAAGCCATCGCCATTGTGCAAGGTTTTGTCGGTCAGAATCTCCATCTGGACCGAGTTGCACCATTTCACCTCACCGATGTATTCGCCCATCGACTTCGGGGTGTGCGGCGAGCCGATGCCCGGCTGGCGACCGTGGATGAAATAGTCGGTGAAGCCACGGTTGAACGACTTCTCGGGGTTGACCTCGAAAGTATAGCTACAATGACCTAACGAAGCTTGCACGAATTCTGGACGACGCTCAAAGATGGCATCCAGTTGCTGACGGTAATAAGCCGTGATGTTTTTCACATAATCCGCTTCTTTTAAGCGGCCTTCAATCTTGAAACTAGTGATACCTGCATCCATCAATTCCTCTAGATGGGCGCTGTTGTTCAGGTCTTTCAGGCAAAGCAGATGCTTGCCTTTGACAAGCACCTTGCCTTCAGCGTCAAGCAAATCCCACGGTAAACGGCAAGGCTGTGCGCAAGCTCCCCTATTGGCGCTGCGGTTGCCGATGTACTCGCTTAGATAGCATTGGCCGCTATGGCTGACACAGAGTGAGCCGTGGACAAAGAACTCCAAAGGTACCGTTGTCTTGCTTCGTATCTCACGTATTTGGTCGATGGTTAGCTCACGCCCTAACACCACCTGCTCAAAGCCAAGACTTTCAAGCTCTTGTACCCGTTCCAAGGTAAGGTTGTCGCATTGGGTGCTGGCGTGCAAGGGAATGGGCGGCAAGTCGAGGTTCAAAAGGTTCAGGTCCTGCACAATCAGGGCATCCACTCCCGCATTCCAGCAGTCCCAAGCCAGCTGTCGGGCAGGTTCCAACTCGTTTTCATTGAGCAGGGTGTTCAGGGTGACGTACACCTTGGCGCCGAACAGATGTGCGTGATCACACAGTTTCTCGATATCCTCGATGCTGTTACCCGCTTTCTCGCGCGCCCCGAAGGCAGGTCCCCCGATATACACGGCATCGGCTCCGTGGTTGATGGCCGCCAGTCCAACCTCGAGGTTCTTGGCTGGCGACAGTAACTCTATTTTCGTGGTTTTCATGGATGCAAAGATAAAAAAATAATAACTTTGCATACTCAAATATGAAACGCAACGCGAAACACATACTGATCGCCCTCACCCTCATTCTGCTCTTCCTTCCCATGGCACAGGAGCACCTGCGGCTGTTCGATTTCAGGAAGCTGTCAGGCGTCGTTTCCGAGAAGCCCAAGCCACCGGTGGAACTCAATAGCATCACCGACAACAGCCTTCAACAGTGGTGTGAGACCTATCTAAGGTTGCATTACGGACTGAGGGAGCCCCTTACCCGAATCTACAACCAATACCGTTGGGACCTCTTCAAGCAATCCAATTCCCTGGGCAACAAAAGGAACTATATCAGCGACGACGGCTGGATTTACGAAGGCACCTGTGTGGAGGAGTTTTACCGGGGACGTTTTCCGGCGAGCGACTCAGCGGCCATGATACGCAATTTCGGGGAAGAAGCCTTGAGGCTCAAACAGATACAACAGATACTGGAGTCCCAGAACACCCACCTCTTCGTACTGCTGCTACCTGGCAAAGAACAGGTTTACCCAGAACACATTCCCGTCACCGACGATTTCCCAGGCAGTAAGCCTTTCTCCGTGAGGGATTTCTATGCCGAACGCTTCAAAGAACTAGGCGTTAACCACATCGACATCGGACAGTGGTTCCTAAATATCAAAGACACCGTCGACTACCCGCTGTACCCCCAGACCGGCACCCATTGGAGCAACTATGCCGCCATGCATGTGGCCGACAGCCTCATCCGCTATATGGAGTGGCTGGGCGACATCAAGATGGAGCACTTCACCATCGGAGAGCGCACCGAGCGCACCGTGGAGCCCGACGACGACCTGGAACAGCTCATGAACCTGATCAGGCCCCTTCCCAAAGCACCCAACTACTACGCTCCCTACACCATCCTCGACGACAGCACCGCCGCTCGGCCCACCCTCATCACCATCGGCGACTCCTACTACTGGAATCTCTTGAACGCCACGCCTTTTGGCAAGGTCATGGGCGACTTCAAATATTGGTATTATTTCAACACCGTCTATTTCGACGAGGGACACAGCCTTGTCGACGACCTGGACGTGATGAAGGAAGTGCTTGATGCCGACTTTGTGATGATTGCCTACAGCCCCTCGCAACTCTACAAAATGAGCCAAGGCTTCTCACAAAAAGTGCTGTTGGACCTTTGTTGCGACAAAGACGAACTCGACGAGGCCCAACAGGAGCTCACCAAAGCCATCAAGGCCAACCCTGTGTGGGTGAATTCCATCATCCAAAGGACCGAGCAATACGAAATCCCTATCGACACAGCCATCATCATAGAGGCAAGAAACGGTATCTTGAAAAGTCCCAACAGGTTTGTTCCAGCGCTGAAGGACAGCGTTCCAACGGCACGCTCGGAGCGTTTTATGGCATTAACACATCATGCTGAACCACAAAACGACTCACAGCCTCAAAGCAACCCAATTCCGTCTGATAGTACTGTATCAGCGCCTCGTCTTCAACAGGGTTCCAATTAAGGTCGGGTCCCGGCATCATCAGCCTTTTGTCGTTGAGGAAATAGTCGCCGCTGTAATAATCGAGCACATCGCGGTTGTTGCGCATAAAACTCAGTTTACGAGTGTTGCGAAACTCCGAGATGGTGTCGAACGAAGTACCCAGCCAATGGCAATGGTCGTCGATGGCATAATCGTAATTTGCGTTGAGGAAGGCGTTGAGCGAGGGGGTGATGTCGAGGTGGGAGACCACTGCTTTCATCGTTTTGGTGCGTTTCAACAGCGGGGAATATACCACAAGGGGCACGTTACAGGTGCGGAGCTCGATGCCCGAGGGGACCATGGCCATCCTGTGGTCGCCGGTGATCACAAACACGGTATTGGCAAACTCGGGTCGCGACGCATAGTCTTCCATCAGATGGCGCACACTCTCGTCCACATACAGATAAACCCCATAGATATTGAGGTTGTTCATCACGTTGTTACGCTCCCTCCTGTCGAGATCCGGCATGCTTTCCACCATCTCCTTGACCCGATTTTCGTATTTTTCGATGTCATCCACCACAAAAGGCTCGTGGGTTGACAGCGTCAGATAGATGTCGGCATGGGGTCTCGTGTCGGGCTTCTCCCTCTTGTGATTGATGGCAAATTCGAACAGTTGGTCGTCGTCATAGCCCCAGCGGTTGTTTTCTTTCAGCAGATTGTATTTGGTGCTGTCTTCAACGACCAGCGTAGGAACCGCCAGGTCGCCCACGTGGTTGAGTTTCATGAAATCGCCATAATGGTCGAAAGCCGGGTCGCCGCCATAGAAAAACGAGACGGAGTATCCATTTCTTTCAAGGTCGAGCAACAGCGAATGGTGCCTTGGCATGGGCATGTGGGCCGCAAACCCAAAACGGCCTGCAGGAGCAGAGGCGAACACCGAAGGAAGCACGCCGAAGGTACGCACCGAGGTGGAGAAGCAGTTGGGCCAGAACAGGCCTTCCGTTGCCAGACTGTCGATAAACGGGGTGAATGAAATCCCCGGGGACGTAACCCCTGTCAGATGTCTGCCAAAACCCTCAATGATGATAAACACCAAGTTGGGAGGAAGGTCGTCTGAGGTCTCGTTGAAAAACGGTCCCAACACATCGGGGTCGGTCGCCTTCCTGTAGATGGGAAAGCCCGGATGGTCGTATTCAAATTCGGGATGACAAGCCTGATAGGCTGCAAGTTGTTCCGTCGTAAGCTGATAGTCCTCTTCTTCCCTTCTCCCTCCCTCATACTTCAGGTAGTCGTTGATCTTGATGAAAGCGTATGATGGCTGGTTGACGGCAAGGCAAAAACCGTTATGGTCGGCATACATCTTCTCGTCACGAACCATGCGTTTAAAAGGAACCAGTACTGCGGCCAACACAAAGAGCGCCAAGACCACGCAATGGAAAACGAAGCGTTTCTCACTCTTCTCCCTTAACTTTTCGCCTATGAGAACAATGACAGCCGGGACGGCCACCATCACCAGAAACCACAACACTTGGGCCGCCGAGATGGAGGTTGACGAAGAGAAGACCGTCTCTTTCAATTCTTCGGGAGTATAGACCAAGATCACATGATCCAGCGGCATGGTCAGATTGCAGAAGTACTCCGCAAGCAGCGCCGACACCACCGCATACAACATGATCAGCCCGATGTAGATGCCACGGGTGGTCTTTGGAAAGAACACATGAAGCAACACGAAGGGAACCAGCCCGAAGGCCACGATCCGACACACCAGCAGCAGATCAAAAAGCGATCCTGAGAGCACGGTAAACAGTTGCCTTGGCTCCAAGCCTATCCTATGAAAAACCTCCAAGAAAAACAAAGGCCGAACCAAGACCATGCAGACCAACAGCACAAGGTTCAACCGAATCCATTGGTTTATTGCCGATTTCAGTTTGTCTTTCACTAGGCGTATTCTTTTTTCATCAGGCCACAAAAATACATCTTTTTTTTCAAATAAAGCCTTATCTTTGCACCCTCAACAACAACACGATGGTATTCAGCAGCAACGTTTTCCTTCTTTACTTCATGCCGGTGTTTTTCCTGGTGTATTTCCTTCTTCCCAGAAAGACCCGCAATTATTTCCTGCTGCTTGCCTCGCTCCTGTTCTACGCCTACGGCGCACCGGAGTTCATCATCCAGCTCATCGTCTCCACCATTGCCAACTTCTACCTGGTACGTTGGATGAACAAAATGGAGAAACCCAGCTTGAAAAAACTGCTCTGCGGCATCTCTATTGCCATCAGCATCGGTTTGCTGTTCTACTTCAAATACGGCAACTTCACGATGAACAACCTCAACGCCGTGCTTGGGTGGATGGGCTTCAAGAGCCTCACGTGGACCAAGATTTTGCTCCCCATAGGCATCTCCTTCTTCTCTTTCCAGAGTGTCACCTATACTTTGGACACCTACCGAAAGGTGAACGAACCGATGGACAGGTTGAGCGACTACATGCTCTACATCGTCATGTTCCCCCAGCTGATTGCCGGTCCCATCGTCCGCTATTGCGACATCGCCGACCAGATCCGCAACCGCGAGTCGCTATACACCGACCGTTTGCACGGCTTCTATCGTTTTGTCATCGGTCTGGCCAAGAAAGTCCTTATCGCCGATGTCATCGGGTTCCAAGTGGACCAGGTGTTGGGGCCGTCGAACTACGACGTGTTAAGCTCGGCACAGCTCACCGACATCGCTAGCAGAATCGCAGTTTTGGACTCCACTACCGCCTGGATCACCATCTTTGCCTTCACCTTCCAGATCTACTTCGACTTTGCCGGTTATTCCGACATGGCCATCGGTTTGGGCCGAATGATGGGCTTCAAGTTCCCCGAGAACTTCGACAACCCCTACGTCTCCACCACCATCTCTGAGTTCTGGAGGCGTTGGCACCAGACCTTCAGCGTGTTTATCAAAAACTACCTCTATTTCCCCTTGGGTGGCAGCAGGGTGAAGACCGAAGCACGCAAATACTTCAACCTGTGGTTCTGCTTCCTCGTCTCAGGCCTATGGCATGGCGCGGCATGGAACTTCGTGGTTTATGGCGCGTTGCAAGGCATCTTCATCTGTGCCGACAAGCTGTTCCTGAAGAAGTTCAACGAACGGTTGGGCAAAATTCCCAGTGTGTTTTTCACCTTCCTCATCATCGTGCTCACTCGCTGCTTCTTCCGCATCGAGCGCATCGACCTCTCGTGGCTCTTCCTCAAACGTTTGTTCGCCTTCGAATTCGCTCCTTTCCATTTCGGCGACAACCCACACCTCTACGTCACCATGCTCGTGGCCGCCTTCTTCTCGTTCTTCACCCTGTCGAAGTTCGGTTTGAAGGTACAAGACAAGGTATATTTCACCGAATATAACCAGTGGCAACATATTATTGCATTCATTATCAGTGTCTTAGGTTTTATTTTCTGTCTCGGTGCGTTGAACGCCAGCGGCTTTAGCCCATTCATCTACTTCAGGTTCTAATGAAAAAATGGATTTGCCTCATATTATGCCTGCTCACCCTGACAAGTTTCACCCTTGTGATGGTGCAAGAGCATTTGAAGCCTTTCGAGATGAAGCCTTTACAGGGGTTCGCCGACGTCGCGGAAAAGCCTGAGCTCACCTTAGCCAACATCGCCTCCGGCAATTACCAAAACAACCTCGAACGATATATCGGCGACCATTTCGGTTTCCGCGAGTTCTTCATCAGGGCCTACAACCAGTTTACCTATTCCTGTTTCCGCAAGATCAACAATGACAATATCGTGGTAGGCGCCGACCAGGAGCTTTTCCTGAAGATGTATCTGGATGACGCCACAGGGGTGACCTTAAAGCAGTATTTCGCCGACGTGGAAGCCGCCAAAGCCGAAGCCCAAAAGAACGTGGAGGAAACCTTGAGGTTGATTGACACGTTGCATCGGCACGGCAAGGACTTCCTCTTTGTCTTCGCACCCACCAAACCCGCAGTCTACCCCGACAAGCTGCCGTCCTATTACAGGAAACATCTTTCTGAGTTTTCGCTTGAAGAGTATTATATCCAATTGTTTAAGGAAAACAACATCCCCCACATTGACTTTTATCACTATTTTCAAGCCGTCAGGGACACCTTCCCCTACCCTTTGTATCCTCGCACGGGCACCCATTGGGCGGAAGCCACCATCCCCTTCGTGGCCGACTCCCTGCTGAGAAAACTGGCCGAAATCACCGACTACAAGCTACCGACAATCCGTTATGTCGACGACAACATCAGTTCCGATTACTCACCGATAGATGGCGAGCTGGAGGCTTTGATGAACCTGCTGCTCCCGTTGAACAAGCCCGCCATCCCACTGCCAGTTTTCGAACTGACCGACACCGTGGGAACCGACAAGCCCGATCTGCTCGTCGTAGGTGACAGCTATTTTACCCGACTCCGCAGCTCAGCCTTTGTGGACGCCTTCAACAGCTGGGAGGCTTGGGTTTACAACCGCGAGGTGCATTCGTCGAACCCCCGGCACAGATGGAAACAGCTCGACCAGTTGATCGACGCCTACGAGGTATTGGAAGACGCCGACATCGTGATGCCGATCTTCACGGGCCCCATGTACTACAAATACATGTTCGGATTCCTACAAACAGCCCAAAACCTGTTCCAAAACGGTGAGATCAGCGAGGGCGCCAACCTGCGCGCCGCCATCCAGATGATCAAGGAAGACGAAGCCTGGATGAAAGCGGTTGAAGAACAAGCCAAGGAGTTGGGGGTGACCGTTGAGGAGAACCTGCGGCAAAACGGCATCTACGTATTGGAAAAACGGAAAGAACTAAGGACTATGAACCACTGAATCCATGAGAAAAGGGAAAAGCAACATATTATACATCGTCTTGTTCGGGATTCTGATGGTCTTCCTGTTCTCGTTCATGATACAAGAGCACTTCAAGCCATTCAAGACCAAGGAATTGATGGGATATTTCTTGGAGCCAGACCAGCCGAAGTTCCGCTGGGAATGGTACAAAAGCGGTTATTTTCAACAGAAACTCGAGAAATACATCACCAATAAATACGGTTTCCGAGAGCCTATCATCAGGTTCTATCACCAATATTGTTGGGACTTCTACGGCAAGGAATATGTAAGCTACATCTATTCAGGCAAGGAAAGATGGCTTTACTACGACCACAACATCAAAGACTATTACGGCACCGAGATGTACAATTGGTATCCTGATGCCGAGGCTGCAAGAAAAGGCTATGAGCAGGAGGTGCGCCTGATGAACAAGGTAAGAGGCATCTTGGACGAGTATGGCGTCACTTTCATGATTTTTATCGCGCCGAGCAAGAGCATCGTCTACCCTGAATACCTGCCGCGACGCGAGCCCGACACCAATTCGCTCAACGCGAGGAATTATTTTATCAAACGCTTTGCCGAGACAGGTATGCCCTGCTTTGACATGAACGATTATTTCCTGCTGATGAAGGACACCTGCTCGTTCTACCTGTTTCCACCCACGGGCGACCATTGGAACTTTTCTTGCGTGTATGCCACCGACTCGCTACTGCGTTTCATGGAACGACAAAGGGACATCAGTATGACAAAAATCGAATACGGCAACGAATGGCACAACACCTGCCGCATCGGCGACGACCAAAACCGCGACCTCGAAGGCGAGCTCAACCTGTTGCGACCTATCAAGTTCAACCCCAAGTTTGACTATAAGGAAAGCGACTATTGGCTGACCAGCGACTCCACCACGGTGAAGCCTTCGGCCTTGTTCATCGGAAACTCGTTCCTGCTGAGAACCATGGCTTACGTCCCGCCCAAAGAGGTGTTTTCCGACTTCCAGTTCTGGTATTACAACCGCGTCATCTATCAGGATGTCGACAAAATCATCGATAGCGTCAACACGCTCAACCGCCTCGATTACCTCCTTGACGCCGACTATATCGTTTGGTTCTCAAGCAGCAGCCAGATGTACCGCGCCACCGAAGGCTTTGCCGAAGATGCCATCATCCAACTTTGCATCGGAGATGAACGTTTCCGCCAACGGCAGGACCAACTCATCGACAGTCTCTTCCACGACCAAAATACCCACAACGCCATCGCCTGGAACTATCCCGACTCGCTTTACCTTGTCAAATTGGAGGGCTACACCAACAACTTGATGCGCAAAAACCCCGAAGCCTATTTCCCGGAAATCGCCGGTGAAGGCATACCTACCGTGCGCAATCCCAAGTTGTTGGAAGAAGATTATTGGAAGAAACGCGACATTCGCCGTCAAATCAAAAGCGACCCCGAATGGATGAATAGCGTTTCCGGCTTCATGGTGACCGAAGGCATTTCTCTGCAACAGGCCATCGACCAGGAAACAGAAAACGTGCTCTTCGGGCGCCCCCTGATGCGTGACACCAAAATCGGAGCCAAAGAATATCGTGAAATCCTCATCCAACAGACAGAACAGAAAATCAGAAACTACAAGGAATGGTTCGATGTTGCCAAGGCAGACGCTGAAAGGTTAGGCATCACCGTTGACGAATCCGTGCGCAACCACGCCACCTATACAGTGGATCAGCAAATCCGCGAAGGGATAATAAAACTCCCCGAAACTGACACAATACAAGAACTTAACCCATAAATTTTTATTTTTGCAATCTCAAGTCAAGAGTCATGGTTTTCAGCAGCAGCATATTCCTCTTTTGGTTTTTACCTATCTTCCTCGGGGTTTATTTCCTCGTCGATAGGCGCTACAAGAATGCCGTTGCATTGCTTGCAAGTCTGCTATTCTATGGCTTCGGATCGCCTAAATTTCTGATAGTCTTGCTGTTGTCAATCACCATCGACTTTTTTCTGGTGCGACAAATCGACAAGAGCGATGACGCAAAGCGACGGAAACTGTTCCTCGTCTTTTCCGTCATCCTCAATATCGGGCTGCTGGCCTATTTCAAATATGCCAACTTCTTCATTGACAATTTCAATGCGCTTCTGAGCGCTTTCGGCACGCCACCCGTTCGTTGGACCAAGGTGGTGTTGCCCATAGGCATCTCGTTCTTCACCTTCCAGAAGATGAGCTACAGCATCGATGTCTACCGCAGGACCGCAGCTCCTTTGAGGAACATCGCCGATTATGCCCTATTCATCATGCTCTTTCCACAGCTCATCGCGGGTCCCATCGTGCGCTACAACGAGATTGCCGACCAGATTACCAACCGCGAGGCCAACGAGACCTCCGACAATCGTATCTTAGGTTTCTATCGCTTCGTCATAGGCCTATCAAAAAAGATGTTGATTGCCAATATCTTGGCTGAATATGTAGACCAAGTCTTTGCCCTGCCAGCTTCTGAAATCGGCCTCTCCACGGCTTGGTTAGGCATTCTCGCCTACACCTTCCAGATTTATTTCGACTTCTCGGGCTACAGCGACATGGCCATCGGCATCGGAAGGATGATCGGTTTCAAGTTCCCCGAGAACTTCAACAACCCTTACATCAGCAAAAGCGTGTCGGAGTTCTGGAAACGCTGGCATATCACCCTTGGCAGCTGGATGATGGACTACCTCTACATCCCACTGGGCGGCAACCGCAAAGGCAAGAGACGCACCTACCTCAACCTATGGATTGTGTTCTTCCTCTCGGGGCTGTGGCATGGCGCCGCCTGGACCTTCGTGGCCTGGGGCGCATATCATGGGCTTTTCATTTGTCTGGACAAACTATTAAACGGGAAGTGGAAAGTGGATAGTGGAAAGTGGATAGTGGGGAAGAATAAACTTTCAACTTTCCACTATCCACTTTCCGTTTTATTCACTTTCCTGATTGTGAATATCGGTTGGGTG
>JAEEGG010013852.1_pt1 | contig 17170 bp, 3 predicted proteins | sample 9134161 | NCBI WGS metagenome assembly JAEEGG01 (sample SAMN16246543, study PRJNA631951) | gut metagenome | biome: gut microbiome; feature: rumen; material: CR-attached | host: Bos | place: Iran: Karaj | collected 2018-10 | reverse complement strand
AGCGATAGCACTAAAATGCGTGTACGTACCCAGAGTATGTTACAGGCATCCCAGACCGTCGGAAACGTCGGTACAATACTCAAAGACGACATAGCCCAGCTAGGTGCAAAAAGTTCAAAAGAAGCTGGCGGCGGAACCATGGATGTGTTCAGCACCGACCATATTCACGATGTTTACATGGATCCCGATGCTACAGAAGATGCAGACAAGGATTCATCTTCATTCACAATCGTCAAAAACGATGACGGAGACGGCAGGGACAAAATCACCATGCGCCGTCTGCGCTATTCCGATGCAGGCGTCTACCAGGCCGTCGAAGAAGTGACCTGGTTCCTTGAAGACCGCGTCCTTAAGAGATCTTGCAAAAGCACAAGCGCCCTGGTCGAAGATGCAGAATGCCCATCGGAAAACGCTAGCGTGGTTACAATCGCAGAACACGTGGACAAGTTCTCGCTCACGCCCGCAAAGCCCACTACAGAAGTGGCCTCCGTCAGCGTACTCCCCTCATCCAGCGAATCAGACAAGAACTTTAAACTGGTTTCCCGTTTTGGCGATGAAAACTTCGAGCCAGTAACGATTGCCCCCGAAGAAGGCGGCACGTCTATTAAGCTTTCAGGCTTTTCCATGAATTACAACTTTACCACCAGCGAACCGATTAGCAATCCGGACATGATCAAGGCGAATCAGGTTTTCGTTTCCAGTCTCGGAAGCAGCTTAAGTTCCTGGGGAGCCCAGTGCATCCAGGTCACCTTAAGCCCCTATATTGAATACGAAATTTCATTTTCGATGCCCTATACCGCAACGGATGACCCCAGCAGAATGTTCTGCCCAGGCAGGGACCACATGGCTGTAGGCTTCAGGTATGCCGAGAACGGCAACAAGCTCGACGGGCTGAGCGATTTTCAGTTCTACCCGCCAACCGTCGGCGATGAGCGCGACACGGGGCTCCGCAAGATGCGCTTTACGACAAACACGACTTATGAAAACGTCTGTCTAGGATTCACCTTCGTCAGTTTCTCACCCGTAGCCTCATCAGGGAACATCACCATTTCAAACGTCAGGCTCCGAAAGGTTCCAAGTTCAAACTATACGTTCACGGACGAGGCTATCGCAACAGCCGACAAGAAAAACGTAAAAGCCATCAAGCTGGAGCTATCCATCAACAAGAATGGCGAAGCCGGAGCCGAGACAGCAATTATATCAATCCCAAGCAACGGCCCAAGAGATTAAAAAAAATTGAGGAGTGTGGTTATGTTTAGTAAAAAAGGTGTTTCTCTTGTAACAGTTCTCCTGTTTATGCTCGTCGCTACAATCGCAGCGACAGCGACATTCAAGTGGCTCACTTCCGAGAACCGTTCTTCAGCAACGAGAATGCAGACTCAAGAAGCCCGCCAGAGCGCCATCGCCGGCATCCAAAGCACCAGAGCCTGGATGACCAACAACGCCAACGAAGTCGGCGCCCTTGTGCGCCAATACGTCCTCGGCGGGAAGCAGCCCATCTTGCTCAACAGCCGAGTTTCCCCGCACATCAGCAGCAAACAGGATTTCAACGTCTGGCTGACCGGTGTTAGTGAAACCAACGGCTACTTCAAATTCAAAATTCTCTCTGAAGGTATCGCACGCAACGATTCAAAGCATACCGAAGCAGCCATCATCAACGTTTCAGGGCTTTACCAAGTTTCAATTCCAGAAGCCGAAGAAGAGGAAACTTACACGAACATTGCCTATGACTACTCGTACTTTGGAGGTTCCATCTCGAACCATGGCGATGCCAAACTTTCATCCATGCTAATCAACGGAAACTGGTCGGGAAACCCGATTGGCATTGACAAGAACATCATCATCACAGGACATGCCTCACTTTCCGGTGACAACGTCGATATTTACGGAACAGGTTGCATCGGTGGAGACCTTTATGCAAACAACGGTTTCGATGCAAAAAATCTCTATGTACACGGAACATCCTATGATTTCGGTTCCAAAAATATCGAAACCAAAAAAGGCATAACAAACCACGCTTACTTCGATGGAGCAGTCATTCAATCTGCGAATGGTGAGAAAAAAATCACCGTCGGGGGCAACCTCACCATCAAAAATATTTTCAAGACGCACATGGGTACAGGAAGTTCTCCCGTCACCATCAACGGAAATCTTTGTGTTGACTCCGCAATATCCCAAATTGAAATTGGAGGCTCTGTAGGTAGCGGGGCAACGTACAATCAACCATTTACAGTCAATGGAGACGTTTGGGTAACACACTCTAGAGCGTTCTATGCACATAACGGAGACTTCAGCAGTAACTACAACAAACTTATTTTGGGGAACACCGAAGATTCTAAAGTCTATATTCCAGACGCATACCCCTCCAGCAATTATGACGAAATGCGCAACAACAAGGCGTTTGTTGATAGTTGGGTAAACTATTGGAGTCCAAATTACAAACCATACGTGTATGTAGCTCCAGCTTCGGACAAATATTACTTTTATGTTGAGCCCAATGTAACAGATGTTTCATACAGCAGTGGCGTATATTATGTGGGCAACCAATTATTCAAAACTGTATATGGGTATAATGAATTTCAACATGGAACCGGTTATGATAAAAAGCTTTCACCATATTGCCGGCACAACACCGATGAAAATCGCCCAGAATGTCACGTATCACCGTGGTTCCAATCCAAAGGAACAGTTACAAGAGATTTACCCGCAACTAGACCTGTAGCCTGTGCCGACTCCGTCAAGCAAGTCTGTTACGACATTTGGGAAGAAAAGCCGGGGTGCGACGGAGCTAGCTTCAAGGTGGATGACCTATTAACGACGGCATACAATCAATTCGTAAAATACGCCGATAGTGGTTGTGCAGCAGCAATCACAACCTTAAACGACGGTTTCGCAGAAGCTGCCAACACATGCTACGACGATAACACAAAAGATGATTACAAGAAAAAGAACCACATGTATAACGGCTATCTCGTTGTAAAAATTGAGGCAACGCAGTTAAGTAAAAATTACGGAGACGGTCTCAAAGGAAAATTCATCATCATCGTGACAAACAAACCGGGACAAGTCGCATTCCCACAGACCTATGGTGAAAATGACTACGTATTTCTCTACCTAACACAAGGTGCCGGTGAACTGATGGGGCTTGGTACGAGCAATTATAATTACTTCATCTACACCAAAGAAGACATCGGATCATCAACGTATAGTGAAACAACACATCAAATCACTCCTAGTGGCGGAATTCTTTTCAACCACGCATCCCTCAGCGGATCCGTGTATGCCGAAGTCGGAACAGGAACCAATTGCGCCAAAGTGGCCGCACTGACGTCCTCCAAGCCATTGCTATTCAATCAAGACTTGATGAACAGCCTGACCATTAACCGCATCATTTGCGATGCCTCCGTTACAAACTGCGGTGGCGCAGCATTCTCATCATCTTCCTCGGCGGCTCCCATGAGTTCATCCGCATCCGAAGAAAGCATCAACGGCAAGGACCCCTACTATATCTCCATTGCGCCTCAGCTAAACGTTACGCTAGAATCACAATACAAAGCTACAGAAGCAGCACCCGAAGACGCAAGCAACATCGACCCCTCCATTCTTGTGATTCCGCGAATCATTTACCTTTCCAGGAACGCAGCTGGAAAGCTTGCAGATTATTATTCAGTCTTGAGTCTGAACGGCGCAAACGAAAACAAGAGCCCATCCAAAGTCAGTTGCAATGGCACATTCTCGACAACAGAAAAGCTTTACACAGGAACAGAGCTGACTCCCGGAACATACACCTGTAACTACGCCTCCACAAATTACGGGACCGTTCCGTTCTATGTTGTTGTAAGCAACGCCAGCGGAGAGCTCCCGATCGTTTCGTTCCCGACAGCACCGCTAGACGTCCAGGCTCTTAGCCTAAACTCCAGTGTCGATGTATCGGTACATATCGGCAAGGCCACCAACACTAGCGGAAAAATCAAATTTGACGTGGCCATAAACCAAGCCATCAACGGCTGGACTATAACGCCAAAGGCTGGTGTTACAGCACGCAGCGGAAGCGGAAGCGCCCTCTACTATACAGTCGAAGTCACCCCCAACGCCACAGCGGAACAGGACGTCGAAATCTTTACGATATCCGCAAGCAGCAACGCCGATGACGGAGACATGTACTTTACGCTCAGCGCACCGACAGAGCTTTGCCGACTCGTATCAGGTGCAGGCCTCAACCACCATGTTTATCTCAGAGCCCACACGACCATCAACAGGGGCGAACTTTCCGATTACTGCGCCATCAACGATTGCGACGAAGACATGCAAGAAAAGAGCGAGCGCCCAGACTGCGAAATCAGCGACGAATGGGTTATCGCTCATGGCACAGCCTGCAGCATCGTAGAAAAGAACTACAGCTGGAAATGCTTGACAAACACAGCCATTTCACTGGCCTCCGTAAGTTCAGCCGACATTCCGCAAGCATGCGAAATCATTATTCCGTCTACAAACAACACCATTACCACTCCTGTCGGCGGAGAAACAAGGAATCTATACGGATCCCTCAAGCGCAAAAAAGTCGAATTGATTGTCTACCTCAAGAACGCATTCGACAAGAGCACTTCCGTCACGCTTCAAGGGCAGTCCTACTCGCAGAGTGAAACTTGTACAAAGGAAAACAGCCCCTGCACATTCCACGTGCTGGCTGGTGAACAGTATGTATTCACGCACGAAGAATATGGCGAAGACCAGGGAAACTTCAATTACTGGGCATGCGAAGGCGACAACTGCACAAATCCGACAACTCATGAAGACGCGCCCACATTTACATTCTACGGACCGCACACGATTTCTGCCGAATTCAACAAGGAATCGCATTGCTATTATGACGACTTTTCAAACATCGGGGCATTCTGCTCCAACGGCGATGAAAACTGCATAGACACTTGCGCAACAGCCCTTTCCAAGGGAACTCATTGCGCACCGAAGAACAGCAAACAGCACAAGTCGCACTGGCTCATGACCTACCACAATAGCGGTTCGGGCAACAATGCCGACTACGTCCGCCCCAACTTCGGTGCAGGTTCTATTTTCGCCTCCAACACTAGTAACGCGAACAATCAAAGCGGAAAAGTCTCCGTCATCCTCAGAAACATGACTGCAGGGCTTTACGGAACGATGTTTTCTCTCGTCCAGACTTCCGTGCTTGAAAAAGCAAATTCCAATGACTTCCTCAATTCCGGCTTCATCTTCAGAAGCAACGGAAACGAGCACTTGATTTTGAACGTTTACGGAGTCAGCAAGCCAAACGATAGTGGAGATTTGACTTTCCGCGTCTGCAAAGTCAGCGGGCAATCCATCAACAATACAAACAAGGGATCTTGCCAGCTTGTTCCCAAGAAGGAAGGCTCTTCACCGCTCTCCATAACAAGCAACACATTTATTAAAGTCCGATTCACCATTGATGACAACGACTTGCTGAGCATCACCGCCAAGGTCGATGACGACACCTGGGAGGGCGAGCTCAATGTCAGGGACTTCGGCTGTAACGATGCCGACAACGCATTCGTAGGCATCAGCCTAGCCGACCCCGATTTCAAGATTTACGACAACGGCTGGGTTCCTTCGTCATTCGATGAAACATGCTGGGACGTGCCAACCGTCACCTGCAACTTTGTTGACAAATACGAAATCGTCCCCCTTAACGATTACGTATCGCCGAAGGTTCTTGTCTCTAGCTGGTTCTCCGAAAAGAACTGCTATACCGAATACTATTACAACGGTTGCGACAACGCGACATCCACTTGCGTAAACGGCACAGGCACACCAGGTGAAATTGGTTCCAAGCTGAGTGGCGAAACATACAAGTTCACTCAGGACGGTCAACACGGCTACCTCATTGATGAAAACAAGAGAGCCCAGGACGCTTCCATCAAGGTGGTTTGCCCCGGTGATGCCGGCAGTCTTGACCTTGCCCAGGACTACTATAGTTGCGGTACGTTCCAAGTCGGGACTACACAAAACTGCATCCACGATTTTGAAATCTGGAACGAAACCCAGTACATGAGCGCGAATGTTCCTTACGAATTCCCAACGCCGAAAACCAACGGTGTCAACTTGCGCGAAGCCAAGCTCCATATCAACGTGAAAGTAGACGACATCAAAGACGGCAACGATCTTGGAACAAACTTGAAAGTCTATTTGCAATCCGCCAACAAAATGCAGAGCTTGACAAGAACGATAAGCGCGGCTGGCCCGCACGACATAAACGTGGATGACCTCATCGGAACTACAGGATTCAACCCGGAACAGGTCACTAACGTCGTCATCACAAGCGACAACAGTATCAACATTGAAAAACTGCACATCCACAGCAACTGTCCGAACAAGCTTGACCTCAAATGCGAACAGGCCGTTTACGACTATACCAAACTTGGATGGAAAATCAAAATCAATCCGCAAAAGGACGGAGTCAAGTGCTCTTACACGTCTTCGGACATGAGCATTGATTCCGAAACCGATGTCAACTGCAGCGATGTCGTTTATCTCCAATACAAAAATGGATATCTCAACAACTGGATCATCTATAATGATTTGCCGACATTTACCGTAACAGCGACCAACAACTTCGGCTCCGAATCGTGTAGCATCAAGGGCGAAAGACCCGGGAACAACAACATCACCTGCAGCGTCCCGTCAGACCAACAAACAATCCCGTTCGATTCAAAGGCGCCGACGTTCAACTTCAAGTTTGGCGAAAACGCTTACGGATGGGATTACAGCGTCACCTACAAGGCCTATTTGGACAATGAGGTTGTCAAAGAAGGCAGCGCCAAGCTCGGCGCCCAGCAATCTTACACGCCTTCAGATTCCGATGTCAAGCCCTCAAGCGGAGCGCACACTTACAAGGTCGATTTCACCATCGGTACCTGGACGCAGTCCTGTAAGGCAACATTCACCGTCGAAGACAAGACAAAACAGGCTCCCACAATCAGCTCCTGCAGCGTTACGGACAACGGTAAATTCACTGCGGTTGTAAGTAACCCCGATGATGTCAATTACACTTACACGTTCACCATCATGGATTATCTGGGCAATAAGCTTGTGGACGGAAACACAGGCACAGGGAACGAAACGAGCCTCGAGTACGCATACGCTCCTGGGAAAGCGGGAACATATAGCTATACCGTCAAAATCGGCGAAAGTTCTTGCACAAAGCAAAGAACAGTTTCTTCGCCCATTGAACTCAAGTGCCAAGATATCACGGGACAGAACGCAAGCGACATGATTACCGTAAATCCGATAGTCAACAACTGCTCCGGCTGTACTTACAAGATATTTGAAGGAGATTTAGAAAAAAGTTCAGACCTGACATTCAGCGATCCCAATGCTACAGGGACAAAGAAATACCGCCTACGGGCAACAGACGAGAACGACAACGAAGCAAATTGCGATTTCAACGTTTCGTTTAGTAGCGAAAGCAACCAGGCAACAGAACTCAAATATGGCGGGAGCTGGGTATACTTTGCAGAAGGTAGCCATAAAGTCAAATGCTATGGTAAGAATTCCGGCCATCTCGTATGCAAATGCCCCAATACCGCATGGAATTACTACGACTGCAGAATGCTATACAACGGTACCGAAATCAGGGTTTCGCCAAACCAAACTTCCGGCATGTCAGTAGACGGTTCGAATACGCAGTGCTATGGCGATTACGTGGCCACTATTGAAATCCTGTCGCCCTACACAACCGGGAATGACAACCAAACATTAACTCAAGGCCGCGGAATGTACTGCATGCATACGTGGTAACCCCCTATTAAGAAACTCAAGTTTCCAAAGCTCCCCATCCGGGGAGCTTTTTTTGTGATAAAGCCGACTTTTTCAAGCAAAAACAGACAATAAAAAAGAATTATTTACCGCTTTCACATACATAAAACTTATCTTTAAATTAGAAATATCATCATAATTGCATATTTTTATTGCAATTTCAAAAAAGGTGTCGTGAGGGTAGATAATGGAGTTTTTTAGCCTAATGGCAAATAAAGGTACGAAAGTAAAGATGCAACGCGCATCCGGTTTTACCCTCATCGAGTTGATGGTCTACATCGCCCTTCTTGGAGGTATTGTTCTCATCGCGGGTCAGGCGTTCAGCGACAGCACCAAGATGCGAATGCGCACACAGAGCATGTTGCAGGCTTCGGAAACCGCAGAAAAGGTGGCATCCATATTCAAGGCTGATATCGCACAAACAGGGGCAAAGACTTCCATGGAAGATGGAGCCTCGGAATCTGGAGCAGAATACGGCAACAAGTTCAGCAATATCTACTCGAACGTTTACATGGACCCCAACAGCGACAATAAAGATTCGTCCTCTTTTTCTGTCGTGACCAAAGACGGTTTCGATAGCCTTACTATTCGACGTTTACGTTACGATGAATCCGGACATTACGTCGCCGTCGAGCAAATTGCCTGGTTCGTCCAAGACGGATCGCTTTGGCGCAATTGCAAAGTCATCGAAAAGAAAACGACACTCCCTGACGACGACCCCTGTACCGACGGTGCGACATCGGAGCCCAACAACATCGAAATGGCATCAGGCGTGAGCAAGTTCAAAATCACTCCAGGAAAACCCGGCGTTGTAGGGAACAACATCCAGCTATTCCCAGCCGTAGGCGAATCCGAATTCAAATTCGTCGGTAGAAATGACGGAGACCGTGAGATGCCTATCGTGAGCAATGAAGCAGGAGAAATGCACAAAGGCGGAAACACACAGACCATATCCGGATTTTACCAGAACTACGACCAAAACATGCAAACCATAAAAAGCGAAGGCGCCCGAAAGATCAATGAAGTTATCGCAGTCCGTAACGAAACATTCTCGGAATTTTCGTGGCAGACCCTTTGCGCCCAAGAAGGCAGCAACTTTACATTTGAACCGAACAACGAATATGAAATTTCATTCGAAATCCTACCCACAGACGAAAATGCGGATAAGAGCAAGCTGTTCGTTCCAGGCGAAGACCATATGGCAGTCGGTTTGAGAAGTCTCGAAACAGGGACATCCTTTACATATGGCGAGCCAGCCACCAAATTTAGTGATTTTGCATTTTTCCCACCTTTGGGCGTCAAGAACGAAGGAAGCGGAGAGCGCTCCATGCGTTTTTCTGTCCCAGATAAGTTTACAAAAGCGTGTATCGCATTCACGTTCGCCTGCTATTCCCCTCTCGTATCGCAAGGGAAAATATCCATCACGAAATTGAAAGTCCTAAAAATACCCAGTGCAAACTACAAATTCGAAGATTACGATTTCGAAGCAAACAAAAGCGACAAGCAGAACGTCAAGGCGTTTCTGCTGAGTTTGGATATCAAAAGCAGAGGAGAATCCGGACATGTTGAAATGGTCGTTCCTGCACCAAGCAACGGTCCACGCGATTAGGAGGATTTATGTTTAAGCAAAAGAATATGAAATCCGGTGTATCACTTATCACCGTGCTGATGTTTATGCTTATTATAACAATTGCAGCAACAGCCACCTACAAGTTGCTCACAAGCCAAGGGCGCTCTAGCGAAAGCAGAATGCGACAACAAGAGGCTTATCAAAGTTCGCAAGCAGGTATCGAAAGTGCCCGAATGTGGATGACATTCCACGCTAACGATGTTGGCGCATTGATAAAGGCTTTTATTGACGGAGGCAACAAGCCTATAAACCTTGATGCAAGATTACGCCCGCTACAACGCGCAGGGCAAAACTACCACGTATGGCTTACAGGTGTGAACACCGAAAAGACCACATTCAAATTAAAAATCCTTTCCTCCGGTGAATCCAGGAACAACACCCAATGGAACGAAACAGCCATCTTTAACGTAGATGGTTTGTATCGAGTCAGGCTTTTTGAAGAAGAGGAATACAGTGCCATTCCGTTCAAGTACAATTACTTTGGTGGAACAACTCAAACACAAGGCCATATGAAGGCATACTCTTTGCTCGTTAACGGCAATCTCGACAACGGCAGCAACCCTGTATATACGGAAAACGATCTCATTGTTACAGGAAACGCCAATGCATCAGGAACTTCAATCGGTGCAGGCACTACGGCATGCATCGGAGGCAATCTCCTTGCAAAAAACGGCGTCCTTGGTAACGACTTCTACGTCGGCGGCAACGCAGCCCACTTCACATTCCCGACAACATCTGAAGCAGCAGGCCTCTATAACGCGAACGTCACAGGCAACGTTTACATAGAAGGCAACCTTGACGCACCAACCACAGGCGATCAAAAATTCCAGAAAAATCTGACACTCAACGGCACATGGACAACATATCTCGGGGCACACGATTCCCGCGTCGCAGGGAATATGTGCTTTGGGGAAAAGGGCCAAGTCCTTATCAGCGACAAAAATCCGGCACGAGATTTCCTCGTCGGAGGAAACGTCTGGGCCGAATCGACATACCCCATATGGGTTAGAAACGGCGAAGACAACGAAGGCGAATACAACAAGATTATTATCGGAAACAAAAAGGATTCCAAAGTTTACATCAAGAGTGCCCATCCCGTTGCAGATTACGTAACACTCAGAAACAATAGGACGTTTATTGAAAAGAACACCTATTACAAAGGATCCTATACTTATGGCTCTCAAGCAAAATGGGATAACAAGACAACCCGTCCATACCCAGATGTAAAGCCCCACGTAAAAAACAAGCAGGACGCCTACTACCTCTACTACTACAACGGTCAAGGCCAAGATGTCGACTACATCGTTTCAAACGCAAGTGGTTGGGGCTGGGGCGCACAAGCGTATTACGCTAACTATTATGTCGGAAACAAAGTTTTTTACACCCCCCAAAGTGGCTATTGGGGATCGTATGGCTATACCCCAGAAAAAAACAACTTCTTGAATTACGAAAACGGTACACCGACAGGATCGCCATACTGCAAAGCGACACCAGACAAGTGGCGCCCCGAATGCCGAGTTACCCCGTGGTTTAAGTCCCAGGGAACCGTATCGAGAGAATTCCCGGCAAGCCAACCTTTTGAATGCGCCGAATCCGTCAAGACCTATTGCAACAAGCTCTGGAAAAAGAAAGAAGGCTGCGACGGGGCTAGCTACAAGGTCGATGACATTCTCGTAACCGCCTACAATCAGTTTATATCGTACGCCCACAACAACAGCTGTAGTAAGGTAACACACTGGGGCGACAACATGAGTCGCTATCTTAACGAATGCTACAAAGAAAACAGCTCCGATCCAACCAAATACAAGAACAACCTTTACAACGGCTACCAAGTCGTCGAAATTAATCACCGTCCTGAACTTAAAAACCCCACCACCCCATTAAAGGGCAAGTTTATCATCGTCGTGGACGATGATTTAGGACAACAAAATTTGCCACCGACTACAGCGGACTCTTATGTTCTCCTCTACCTAAAAGAAGGAGCAAGTTCCACGATTCAAGCTGCAGTTGAAAACGGCATATACAACTATTTTATTTACACCAAGAAAAACATTAACGGGCTACTGTTTAACAATTCTACTTTCAGCGGCTCGGTTTACGCTACCGCCGATAACTGCGCAAAAGTGGGTGATTTCAAGGCCCGCTCCTTGGTTTTCAACGACGACATGATGAACGACTTGACGGCAAATGCCGTCATCTGCAACGCATCTGTAGGCGAAAGTTCTTGCGGAGGCTCCGCAACGGGAACTTCAGGGGATGCATCGTCTTCCTCAGAAACGACAGCCAATCAATTCGATACTTATTATATATCAATGGCTCCGCAATTGGGCGTAAGACTGGAATCCCAAAACAAGAGTTCAGAAGCCACTCCACAAGCAAGCAGCAACAACATTACAGAGCTTTCGCCATCTTTCATCGTACTCCCGCGTATCATTTACCTGCCTAGCGATCCCTATGGGCAGCTGACCGACTACTACAACGTACAAACGCTAAATAGCAATGGTGCAGCTCTAAGAAAATCAGATGTAAACGTATCATGTTCTGGACCGGGAACACTGTCTACAACCGGGAGCCTCTATATGGGAACAGCTCTCAGCAGAGGTCTCTACACTTGTACAGCGACGGCAAACGGTTATCCAAGCATACCATTCTGGGTCCACATCGGGAAAGACTCCCGCGGAACCACAACTATCGTATTCGAAAAAGAATCCGAAGAAATGGAATCCGACGACCAAGAAGAAGTCAAGCTTGTCGTCCCTGCACATGCGGCAGAACTTACCATAAACTTCTATTGCCCCGACGTCGAAAATGAAGCATGGTCCTATGTTTCTTTGGGCGATAACGTCACGCGCAACGGAATGTCTTGCACACTTAAACTAGCGGCCAATTCTTCGCAAACCACACCGACTATAGCCACCATAAAGACTTCAAATGCTGTTAAAGGAACACTACTGTTCCAGTTGCTCCCTGGTGAAGGCTACATTCCTGGCTCGCCATCCTCAACAGAGCTCTACATTGCTTCAAGCGCTCAGTTGAACCGTGAAGAAGTTTCTTCAACAGACATCAAGGAATACTGCGACAACCATTCAGGAAGCTGCCCCTCAAATTACGAATCATACTGGCCCGACTGCGATGTTTCTGGAGTATGGGTAGAACCCTCCGGAACGTCATTCATCAACTTGCAGGACAACAATTCATGGGTGATTACCGTTGGCAACACTCAAAGTGTCACCCTCACAGGCACTAGCAACAGTAGCGACTGCGTAACGATTATCCCACAAACAGACAACTCAATTGCGGCAAACGCAGTGCAAGCAAACAGGAGCTACACCTTGCGAGCAAGCGCCAAGGCCAAGAAAAGAACTTTCACTGTAGGCTTTAAAGGCAACGTAGGATCTGGCAAAAATCCTACAATAAACCTGTATATCGATAGTAATTACGGTAGTCGAAACGAAACATGCAGCTACAACAACGCTAGTACCAATGATGAAACGTCCACAAAAACGTGCACATTCTCGATTTTCAAAGGCGAAAGCGTAAAAGCAGCCCTCACTGACGACGATAATGCCAACGAATTCAGTTATTGGAAATGTACCGGCGGAAGCTGCCCAACAAGCGACGGGACAAACACAAGCAAGGAATTCGATTCTTTCACACTTTCAGACGACAACACCGAATTAATAGCATACTTTGGCGAAAACGACAAGCACTGTTTCTTTGACGAGTTCAAGCGTAGCAGCGTAGAATGCGGAGACGATATACAATACTGCATTGACAAATGCAGCAACAACGACATCTATTCTACATGTACAGGTGCCGTAGACGGAAACAGCTTGTACCCGAACGCAAAATGGCACTTGATTTCGGGTTATTTATCGCAGATTGTAGTCGGCTCTAGCGGCGAAATCCACATCGACAAATCGGCAGTCAAGAAAAAGAAACAGTCCACAAGAAATCCGGTTATAGTCCTTAGCACGGTTAACGCAGGTATCTTAGGTACGCTCAAAGCTTTAATCAACGTACCACGTGTAACAACCAGCTATGACAATACTTCCGCCAATATCAAAAACTCTGGGTTCATGCTCCGAGCCAACACTTACGGAAACGACTACTTCATGTTGAACCTATATGAAAACAGCAGTGGAAATCTCGAAGCACAGCTCTGGAAAGGTTCGACAAGCTTGACATCCACATTGACCAATAGCAATGGTTATAAAGCATATGTATCCACATCAAAGATGGTCATGGCAACCATAAGCATCACTGCTTCAGGAACCATCGAAGTACGCGCAAACATCGGAAACTTCTATGGAGATTCTCCGTCGGAATATGAATGTTCGTTCGACCTATCGGAATTCAACAACCCGCTAGCCGATGCAGCTCATGAATACGTCGGATTTAGCCTTGGCGACCCGAACTTCAAAATTTATGGCATTGGATGGAAGAGCGCCACTTACAATTCTGAATGCTATGACACCTACCCCACCGTCAAATGCTCGTTTGCCGCAGTGGCAACAGATGGAGTCATCAAGATAGATACACTCGTTAAGCCTTGGGTCGGCCATTCGGGATGGTTCGATTCTAAAGGCTGTACACCGCTCTATTATTACTACAACGGCAATGACGCCAGCACAACTTGCTCTGGTGAATCTTGCTATGAAGGTTACAAATTCGACAAGAGTGGAATAGGCGCGCACGGCTACACCGAAGCAGGAACTGAATACAAAACAGCAAAAGCATGGCTCGGAAACTGCACGAATGTCGATGAAAAAGCCATGTCTTGGGGCGTGTCTACCGACGAAGAACGAGCTCATTGCGGTGCATTTTGGACAGGTGAATTCAAGGAGTGCTTAGCGCACCAAGACCTTTTCAGTGGTTCAAAAAGCATCGGAAGCCTTGAAGAAACCATCGTTTTCGAAAACAAGCAAAACCTCAGAGCGGCAACGCTCCACGTAACGCTTGAAAACACCGACAACAATGAAGTGGAAATCTGGTTGGTCAGCGAAAGCGATAACTGGGGCGAATACGATCACGAAAGCCATTCTGTCAGCATGAGCGGAACAACAGGATCATTCAACATCATGCAAGAATTTGCTACAGGTTCAAACGGATTCGACCCTGAAAACGTAAAACAGATTGTCTTGAAAAATCACGGTTCTACAAGTGTTACGGTAACATCGATTACAAGCACTTGCGCCAATGCCATCGGCATAACCTACTGCAGAGCGGAATACGATGGCGACAATTGGAACGTAACAACACAAGTAACAAACAAGAGCCTGATTTCAAGACAGCAAATTACAGCGGCTGTCGACGGCACCACCCTCATTAATCAAACTAAAGACGCCGTTGGTAGTGATGGTATCGTATGGAATGGCGACATGGCAACACTCAGCATTCCTGATCCAACAGTCTACAGTCATCAAGGAAAATCGTACGTCTTTAACGCAACAATTACGGGCACATCCGGCCAAACATTCACAAAGCAATGTTCCGTATCTCCGGACCCGATTGGACGCATTGGCGTTGATTGCTCGGTCATTAGTGCTGTCGCAAGCGGAACAAGATTCCCGACATTTAACGTCAACTTCAGTGGATGCCCTGGCGCAGGCTGTGGCTACGAAATCTATTTGGACAATGGATACACTCCATTTGCAACAGGAACGGAAAAGACAGCAGCACGCCATTCTGCAAACCAAAGCGAATCTTGCGACGTCACCGAAGGTTGCGAACACACTTACACTGTGAAGAGCACAGCAAACCCCGCACTTTTTGACGATTGCAGCGCAAGCTTCAAAGTTCTAAGAAACGCAGATGACATTCCCCCAACAGTAACATGCGGTATTTCGACAAACCCGAATGGATTTACCTCTGATCCGGTATCCATTTCGGACAATCTGTATTTCCTTGCTCGAAACAACGAAAGTGTCGAAAAGCAATATGCAGTCACACTGAAAAAAGGCGAATCACAAGTAGGCACAGCGACATTGAGCAACTGGTCTGGTTTGACGAACATCAAAAGTTTAGGGAAACTCGGCGCCGGAGACTACACTTATAGCCTTTACTACAACAATGAAAAGATTTGCGATGCAAACGTTACTGTGAACGAAGAATCGGGCGCTTGCCACATATCAGGAAACTTGTACGAAGGACAGGTGATTTCAATGAACGTGTCCGGAGTCAATAATAACAGTCAATACACATGGACTTTAAACGGAAATAGCCAAACGATATACTGTAATCAAAGTAATTGTTGGAATAATACGATGACCGCACCTACAACTCCGGGAACTTACAGTTACTCCGTGACAAGGGAATCGCATACTTTGTGTTCTGGGAACGTGACTATAGAATCAATACTTTCATGTTCTGTGAACCCGACAACAGTAAACAAGGACCAAACTTACACATTCAGAGCAACCAAAGCTTCTGCAATAAACAGCTGCTGGAGTTGCGAGTTTAAAATTGATGGAGTAAAACAAGAACCTCCATACAATCCACAACCTGATACCGATATTGAAAAAACTGCAAGCAGTGAAGGAAATAAAACACTTTCGCTCAATTGCACTTGTGATAACGCAAGTGCATCCTGTTCTACACAATTAGAAGTGAAAAAGACCAAGCCTGTATTTAGTTGCGCAGACAATATAAAAGCAACCGTAAATAGCGACAACAACGTTAAGATTAGGCTCACAGGAATTACAGGATGCGATGATTCTGACTGTGATTATTTAATTGCAGGTACAGGGGCCGACGGGACATATCACAGCAGTTGTTCAAATTCAAATTGCACATTGCAAGCAGTTACAAATAAAAGCAAATCAAAAAATGACACGGCAATTTACATGGTTACGTTAAAGAACTCTGTTGATCAAGAAACAAAGTATTGCAGTGTATCATTCGTTGAAGGAGCGACCTGTAGTTGTGCCAAATACTGTGGAGCAGGTTGTGAAAGCAAAGTCAAAACTGGTAATTTCAATGATAAAGCATTTAACGATTGTCTCTTCATCACAAACGCAACAAGACTATCCTTCAAAAGGGAGGATCCTGCTGGCGGATATTGGAAGATTAATGGTACAACAATCAATACAAATCAGCCTTGTTGGGACAATGCAAACGATTGTTCGAATTTCTTGAACAACTATGCAAAAGTCGATGGAGGTTGGTATATAACTGGTAATGTAGGATGGGCTAGCGTAAGATCGTCAAAAGCATCTAATCCCTGCGGCTCTAGTGAAGACGAATCAACCACAAGAACAATAGAATATCAAAACTACAAAGAATACAAAGCCGGAAAAACATACACTCTCACAATGACATACGGCAGAGTATTCCGCTGTACACATGATTCCCAGTCGTCTGCAGTTACAATAGGAACATTTAACAACTCGTCCTTTACAGCTGATGCATATCAATCACAAACTACAGCAAATAATCCAGGTGAGGGCAATGTTGTTACATTTACCGTCACAAACGACATCTCAGGCACACTAGAATGTGCAAATGACTGGTAAAAACTTAAAGTTCTTTTCAAGCTCCCCCGCCGGGGAGCTTTTTTTTGCATCTACTCGTGCAAGTAAGCCGCTATTTTTCTAAATTTCGCCGTACTATGAGTGAAGCTATTAACAATGTCAAGCAGGCCTTTGATGCAGAACTTGCACAAACGGACCTCACCAATCAAGAAGCGGTCAACAATCTCCGCGTAAAGTACCTCGGCAAGAAGGGCGC
>JAEEGG010013848.1_pt1 | contig 17175 bp, 13 predicted proteins | sample 9134161 | NCBI WGS metagenome assembly JAEEGG01 (sample SAMN16246543, study PRJNA631951) | gut metagenome | biome: gut microbiome; feature: rumen; material: CR-attached | host: Bos | place: Iran: Karaj | collected 2018-10 | reverse complement strand
TCCAGTCGATCCCGGATAGGTTGAGCGTAGCAAACAGCGCGTCTGCGGTGTCATATGGGCCGATTACTTTATCATTCGTTGTATCGATTGCATAATAGCAGAGGCGATGCTCTTCTTTTTCCCGATCGGATAACCATTGACCTTCGGTCGGGATGCCCTCGAATAACAGATACGGATCAGCTACGCAAAATGCAGTCAGAAAGTAACGGTCGATCAAAATCCGTGCAGCAGTGGCAGAAGTTCGTTTACAAATCGAAATTTCTCTTGAATTGACACGCCTTATCTCATAGTTGCGATCAATCGCCGCGCTCCAATCGCCGCGAAAACTGCCGCTTTCAGTACAGCTCGGGATGCAAGCCGAAACCGGCTCATAGATCATCAACCCGATAACCAATGCAATTGCAAGCAGAAAGGAAACGATCTTTTGTATCATAGATCGATCACCTCCTGATATTTATCATGAGTCTAACAGTTTTGTGCAAGAAAGAAAAAAATCACTTCATGGAACACTTCAATATGTTGCAAACAAAAATAAGTTTCTGTCGATACGTTCGATCCGCGAAAGTCCGTTCAAGTTGATGCAGTTGCTTTTACTGAAGATCACGCCGCTTTCGTCATCCACGACAACGGAGAGTACATAGTAAATATTCGCGTCTTGATATCGTATATCATATATCTTTCCGATCAGCGATTCCGGCAAAGATACAGTATCAATAGATGAATGCACATCGTCTGAAAGAATGACTTTAATGACATAATGTGAATCCTTTTCGCATGATAATCCGTCAAAATCATACGATAATAATTCTTCCGAAAACTGTGCGATAGCATATTCCGTATCGCTGTTAACTCTCTTTTTCACACCGCAGCTAATCAGGAGCAACGCGATTATTATCATTGTCAAAACGCATAAGTTTCTTTTCAAAATACTGCGGTTCATGCATTTGAATCCTTATATGATACGAGTATTTCGGGTGCATTCCGATTCTGTTTTTCGGGATTGCCCGCAAAAGTTCCGAGAAAAACGACAATGATTCTTTGATTTGATTCGGCGTTTGCTGTCAAAACAGTAGAATGCGTTTCGGAGTCTTGTGCAACCAACTCATTTTCCTGAATCAAGCCATTTTGCTGATCGGGTTGAAACAAACCGATCAATTGAAAGGATTGAATCTCTTTTGATGTGTTGATGATTTCCACTTCGCAAGTAAAGACAACGGTATCGCCTTGCACTTCAAACGAGTTCAGCGTAGCGCTTTTGATTTCGATTCCGGAAGCGGCCGGTCGATATAAGCTAGAGTTCAACAAGCAGTTCAATGCTCTACGATCAAAAAGGCTCTGTTCAAGAAACGTGTTGTGATTTTTCAGGTATTCTGCATGCTCCGCAAGCTGTTCTTCCAGTCTCGTTTCATACGCGGGACGGAGCTTTCCGGATTCGAGCAACCGAACTGCATCCGGAATTGCGGCGGAACCGAGGTCGGACACCAGATAGCCGGTATCGATCTTATTGCTCAAAATGCCCTGTTCCGCGCGCGCAAGATAGGCGTCTACGTTGTATTTCGCAATCCGTCCGCGCACGTTGAGAAACGGCGTGACAAGCAGCAAAAGACCGACAAGAACGACCAGCACCGGCGTGACTTTGATCGGCTTGATCCACTGAGAGAGCAGGGAAGTGAGAAATCCGACGGCAATCAATACAAGCACCACGGAAACGAACAGGCGCAGCACAGTCAGATCGAACCGCTGCACATACAGGATCATTTTCGAAAGCGCCGTAGAAATCAGCACGAGCGTTGCGATTGCAAGCAGAGAATTGGCAAGTTTGCGAAGCAGAACGGATGCACGGTCTGATTGTTTCATAAACAGTCCCATGACGACGCCGAGCACCGCGTTGATAAACGCGACGCCGCACAGCTCGAAGAAACCGGATCTTGCATATTCCGCCGCGGTGAAATCGGATGGCAGAATCCCGGAGAATGCGGCGGTGTAGGTGCCCCATTGCGTAAAGAAGAATATGCAGTAGATCACAAGCAGCGAGACGACGGGGATCATCAGCACGACGGCAGGAATCTTTTTGATCCGTTCAGTGAACGATGCTGCTGCCTCCGGAGAGGACATGCGCTCCGCTTTGTGCGCTTTGGAGGACACAAATGCGCCCAAAAGCAATGCGGCGAGCGGAACCGTGAACAGAATCTTGATAACGGTCAGCGGCACGTCGTCCCAGTCAAAATCGAATGTAAAAATCTCCTTGAACGCCGGATCATACGACAGCAGCGCAATGCTGATCAGACAGAGAAAGAAGGCAATCACTACGCCGAGCACGGTCAGCAGCACCGCTTTGCCGAACTTCTTGGAACCCTTCGAAGGACGGAACAGCGTCGTGAACAGTGCGGAGAACGAAGCAAACGGATATATGAACGTTGCCTTTACGGCATCCAAAAAGAGCATCCCGCCGTTCAGCGTGCGGTTGTGGTTGCCGAACATTGAAAGCGCGAGGAACGTATAGGACAGGATCATCACATGGAAATAGATGTACACCGGCAAAAAGTTCAGCCCGTTGATCCAGGCATTTGCGCCGGAAACCAGTCCGAATAATAGCGAGAGGATCGAAACGGCGTTGACCTTTCCGCCTGAAATCATCCCAAACACAAACGTCAGCATAAACAGCGCGGTATTGCCGATAAACAGCAGCGCGGGATAGCTCTTATCCTGAAACACGGCAAACAGCACGGTCATATATGTATACGCGACGATCAGCAGCAGGATCGCATGCACAAACGGGATCGTGCGTTCTTTGAGATTCGTTTCTTCCGGTTCCTGCGGAATCGTGAGTACTTGATCTTCCATACAGACTCCTTAAGGTTATTCTTTGTCCGGTTCAAAGCAGAGGATATCGCCGACTTCGCAATCGAGCGCTTTGCAGATCGCGTCGAGCGTGGTAAAGCGGATCGCCTTTGCCTTGTTGTTCTTGAGAATCGAAAGATTGGCGAGCGTGATGCCGACCTTGTCGGAAAGCGTATTCAGCGACATCTTGCGCTTTGCCATCATCACATCGAGATTTACGGTAATCATAGCGGCACCTCAGATGGTTGCGTCGTTTTCTTCCTTCAACTCGGTAGCCTTTTCGATGACCTGCTTGACGACGCGCAGGACAACACCGAGAAACAGAGCGACGAAGGAAATGAACAACGCTTCGCGGATAAAGAGGAAAAACAGGGGAAACGCCAGAAACCCCGCAAGGATCGACGCCCAAGAGATGACGCGCAGAAGCGTCACGCTCGAGTGCGTAAAGATCGCTTCGCGGCGAATGTTCCTGAGAAGAAGGAACAAACAAACATCCGCAAGGATGACAAGCACGATGACAAGATAACTCAAAAGATAGGCTGCGACAGTGTGCGTCTGTACGTTTGGCACGGTGGCAATCCGTTCGATCCGAAGAACCGGCATGGCAACAGCGAAAAAGAGCATAACGATCAGCCCTGCAATGCAGAAAGCATACGAAAGAAAAAGGGAAAAGCGTTTCATAAGAACCTCCTTTTCCCACATTATACCATACAATGCACGAATGTCAATATGAAATTATCGAATAACAATATATCTACATTGAATATCAATCGGTCAGCGTTGCCTGATAGAAGTTGGCGTAGAGACCGTTCTGCTTGAGAAGCTCCTCGTGGGTGCCACGCTCGCGAATGCCCTGCTCGTCGATGACGATGATTTCGTTTGCGTTGCGCACGGTCGAGAGGCGATGTGCAATGATCAGCGTCGTACGCCCGACGGTCAGCTCATCGAAGCTCTTCTGAATGTCGTATTCCGTTACGGTATCGAGCGCGGATGTCGCTTCGTCGAGTATCAGGATGCGCGGATTCTTGAGGAACAGCCGCGCGATTGAAATGCGTTGCTTCTGCCCGCCGGAGAGTTTGACGCCGCGTTCGCCGACTTCGGTATGGTACTGGTCCGGGAACGCCATGATTTCGTCGTGGATATGCGCACGGATCGCCGCCTGCACAACTTCCTCGTCGGTGGCGTCGAGCCGTCCGTAGCGGATGTTCTCCAGAACGGAACCGGCAAACAGAAACACGTCCTGCTGTACGATGCCGATGTTTCGACGCAGCGATTCCTGCGTATAGTCGCGGATGTCCGTTCCGTCGACGCAGATGCTGCCTTCCGTTACGTCATAGAAGCGCATGATGAGGTGGCAGAGCGTCGTTTTGCCGCCGCCGGACGGACCGACGAGCGCGAGCGTTTTGCCGGGATCGATCGTGAGATCGATATGCGAAAGCACCGGATGTCCTTCGTTGTAGGAAAAGCCGACGTCCTTGAGCTCGATCTTGCCTTCGACGGCGGTCAGTTCCTTTGCGTCGGGGCGATCGACGATCTCGCTCTTGGTGTCCATGATTTCAAGGAATCGCGTGAAGCCCGCCATGCCCATCATATACTGCTCGAAGAATGCGGCAAACCGCTTCAAAGGCGAGGTGAACGCCGAAACATAGAGCATGAAGGTGATGAACGTGATCGAACGGAAGCCGGTCTGTTTGATCAGCAGTGTGCCGCCGACGATCAGCACGACAATGTTGAACAGCGCGATAAAGAAATCCGTTCCGCTGTTGAAGATCGCCATGGTACGGTAGAAGCGGTCCTTCGCATGCAGGAACTGACGGTTGCCCTCCTCGAACTTTGCAACTTCGTATTCTTCATTGGCAAACGCTTTTGCAACGCGCGCGCCGGAGATCGAGGACTCGATGCCGGCGTTGATGTTTGCGACCTGTTCCTTGACCGCTTTGCTCGTCTGCTTCATATTGAACCGCGTACGCATGACGAACAGCAGGCACAGCGGCATGATCAACAGCATGGCAAGCGCAATGCGCCATTCGACAAAGAACATGGCGATGAACGCGCCGATGATCGTCAGCGAGGAAATCAGGAAATCCTCGGGACCGTGATGCGCAAGCTCGGAGATATCGAAAAGGTCCGTCGTTGCGCGGGACAGCAGCTTGCCGGTGCGGATCTTGTCGTAGAAGCTGAACGGCAGCGTCTGGATATGCGAGAAGATATCGCTGCGCATATCGGCTTCGATGCGTACGCCCAGAAGATGTCCCCAGTAGTTGACGATATACAGCATTGCGGTCCGCAGCAAATACGCGGCGAGCAGCGCGACCATCAGGACGATGAACAGCGCAACAAGATGCGGTACGGGACCGGATTGCTCAAACTGCGGGAACAGCTGTTTCATGATATAGTTCGTCAGCAGCGGAAAACCGACGTCGACTGCGGAAACAAGCGAGGCGCAGCCGATATCGAGCAGAAACAGACCGAGATGCGGTCGGTAGTAGCGTGCAAAACGTTTAATCTTATCCATACGAACATCTTACATGATTCGTCCCGTTTTGTCCATATCGGAAAACAAGAATACGCGCATTTCTGTCCGCATATGGTGAACCAAAAGGAAAATCGGGAGGTTTCTATGGACAGAACGGCTCTTTATCGGGATATGCTGGAACGCACGCACGGAGACATATATCTCGGCGTGATCGGTCCGGTTCGTACAGGCAAATCGACGTTTATCAAGCGCTTTGCGGAGCTGTTTGTGCTGCCGAATATCGATGACGAACAGGCGAAGTCCCGCCTGATCGATGAGCTTCCGCAGAGCGGTACGGGCAGGAGCATCATGACGACGCAGCCGAAGTTCGTGCCGAATGAAGCCGTTGAGATACACCTTGACGACGCAATGACGGCGAGGATCCGGCTGATCGACTGCGTCGGATATCTGGTACCGGGCGCGATCGGTTCGGAGGAGGAAGGGGAGACGCGCATGGTGACGACGCCGTGGTTCGACGAGGATATTCCGTTTGAACAGGCGGCGGAGATCGGCACGAAAAAAGTCATCGAGGATCACGCAACGGTCGGTATCGTCGTACTGACGGACGGCACCGTTACGGATCTTTCGCGGCAGGCATACAGGGACGCCGAGGAGAAGTGCATGAAAGCGGTAGCGGCTACCGGAAAACCGTATATCGTACTGCTGAATTCCGCTGATCCAAACGGCGATCTTGCGCAGAAAACGGCGGAAGAGATTCAGGAAGCATACGGCATTCTGCCGATGATTGTCGATCTTCTGCACCTGTCGGAACGGACGTTGACGAACCTGTTAACGGAGATGCTGCGAGCGTTCCCTTTAAAGAGAATCGAACTCGCCGGACCGAGCTTTCTGAAAGCGCTGCCGCTTGAGCAAGGTTTGATTTCGGAAATCGTTCAAGTCCTTTCGCAAAGCCTCTCGCAGGTACACTGCGTACGTGACGCGCAGACCGTTGCGGACGCGCTGTGCGGCATCGATTCGTTCAGCGGCGTCACGGTGCAAAACCTCGATCTCGGAACCGGCAAAGCAACGATCGGGCTTCAGACCAACGAGAACGTGTTCTATGCAATTCTCAGCGATGCATGCGGCACTTCGATTCAGAACGATTATGAACTCATCTCCGCCGTCACCGACTTCGTTCGCGCAAAACAAGCGTACGATCGTCTGTCTGACGCGCTGGAGCAGGCGGCGAACGTCGGTTACGGTATCGTCAAACCCGATCCGGATCAGATCGAGATTTCCGAACCGGAGGTCTTTCATTCCGGCACGAAGTACGGCGTACGGCTGCTCGCAAAGTCAAGCGGCATGCATTTGATCCGTGTGGATCTCGAGAGCGAGCTGCAGCCGATGATCGGCACAGAGCAGCAATGCACCGACTTTATTGCGTATCTGAATCAGTCAAAAACGGAGGAGGACGGGTATCTGGACACAAACATCTACGGAAAATCGCTGCATGATCTGATCCTTGAAAGCATGCAATCGAAAGGCGGGAATCTGAACGAACCGGTTCGCATGAAACTGCAAGGTGCGATTCAGAAGATTGCAAACGACGGATGCAACGGGATGATCTGCATTATGCTGTAAAATACGGGCAATCTAAACTCGGCCGTGTGCCGAGTTTTTTGTTGGAGGAATGTATGAGAACCGATCTTGCAAAAGAATCCAGAATGCAGATTCCGTCCCTGTCAGGCGTGCGCGAACAGACAGAAACGACGGACGGGATCGAGATTTTGCGTATCGATGTGCTGACGAAGGAAGCAGCGCAGAAACTCGACAAGCCGATCGGTCGATACGTTTCCGCAACGGTAGAAAAGGATGCCATGATGGATAGGGAGGCACGCAGCAGAATTGCTGCCGTCCTCGCGCGAGAGCTCAATGCGCTTGCAGACCGAAAAAACAATGCTATGGTGGTCGGTCTCGGGAACCGGTACGTTGCCGCAGATGCGCTCGGCACCAAAACGGCGGAGCATGTATTTGTCACACGGCATATTCATATGCACATGAAGGATGTCTTGCCGTCCGGTACGCCGGTTGTTTCGGCGTTCTGCGCAAACGTGCTCGGAATCACCGGCATGGAAACATTCGAAGTCGTGTCCGCACTGGCGCAAAGGATCAGGCCGGAGATCGTGATTCTGATCGATTCGCTTGCGGCGGCGCAACCGGAACACCTCGGCTGTCTCATTCAATGCAACGACAGCGGTATCGCGCCCGGCGCCGGTGTCGGCAATTTTCGTACGGTTCTTTCCGAAGAAACGCTGGGGATTCCCGTGATTGCGCTCGGTCTGCCGCTCGTCGTCAGCGCGGAAGCAATGCTGAACGGGGCAGGATGCAGACATAGGGTGGAGAATGTTTATCGGAATATGATCGTCACGCCGAAAGAAATCGACGCGATGGTAAAGGATGCTTCGCGTGTGCTTTCGGAAGCGATCAACCGGATGCTGTTCGGTGACAACTATTCTGAAATCGAAAAATTATTGCGATAAATACCTGCACTCCGCATACCATATAGCGGAGGTGCAGTATGAAACACTATCGAAACCGTCGCCGTACTCTTCACAGAGACAAACCGTCCGCATTCGCATGGCTGCTTCTGATTCTTTCCTGGATCGTCGTTCTGCCGGTCGCAGGGCTCGTTCTGATGACATTATGGAACGACTGCCGACAGGAACCGTCCGTGATCGAGGAAGCGGCAGAACCGGTGTTTGCCCGGCAGATTGATACGCAGCTTGAAGCAACCTATGAAAGAATCGACGCAATGCAATCGCTCCGGGGAGCGGAACCGACGATCCTGATTTATCACACCCATACGACGGAAGCTTACTTGCAAAGCGCACAGAATCCGTATCGCGAAACATCGGCCTGGCGCACAAACGACAATACCAAAAATGTGGTCGCGGTCGGAGAAACGCTCACACGCATTCTGGAAACGCAGTACGGTTTCCGTGTGGTCCACGACGTTACGGATCATGAACCGCCGAAGCTCGCGACGTCCTATGATCGCAGTCTGGTCACAATGGAAGCGTATCACAAAAAGTATCCATCGATCGTATTGTTTATCGATCTGCACAGGGACTCGTATCAGGACGCCTCAAAACCGGCGGATTATCTCATCATCAACGGCAAGGAAACGGCAAGAATGATGTTTGTCGTCGGCAAAGGGGACAAGTATACGGATAAGCCGTATTTCGAAGTGAACTACGCGCTTGCGGAGCGCATCACCGAGTACCTGAACAGCATCGATCCGAAGCTCGCGCGTCCGATTCGCATCAAGTCGGGCAGATACAATCAACACGTATCGCCGAACTGCCTGCTGGTGGAAATCGGACACAACGCGAATACGCTGGAACAGGCGCTATCCGCCGTTCCGTATCTTGCGGAAGCGATCGCATACGCGTTCAGAACGGATATCAGCCGATCCGTGTGGGCTCCGAATTGACAAGAGATATCGATGATGATATACTATTTTTGTCGAATGATAGGAGGTGGAGAATGTTGAGCAGAATCAAGATCGCTGTCGTCGGCGCAACCGGTATGGTCGGCAGAATGTTCCTTCGTGTTCTGGAAGAACGCGGGATCGAAGCGGACTACACGCTGTTTGCATCCGCAAGAAGCGCGGGCAGCCAACTCACATTTTTCGGGAAAGAACACACGGTTCATGAATTGACCGAGGACAGCTTTGCGGGACAGGGATTTCGATACGCGCTGTTTTCCGCAGGCGGTTCGATCAGCGAACGCTTTGCGCCGCTTGCCGCAAAGGCGGGTGCGATCGTCATTGACAATTCAAGCTGCTGGCGGATGAATCCGGACGTCCCGCTCGTCGTACCGGAAGTCAACCCAGAAGCGCTGAACAGCATTCCGCTCGGCATTGTTGCCAATCCGAACTGTTCAACCATTCAGGCGGTCGTTCCGCTCAAAGCGCTTGACGACGCATACGGAATTAGGCGCATCGTCTATTCCACCTATCAGGCAGTATCCGGCGCGGGACAGAAGGGGTATCAGGATCTTGAAGACGGGCTTTGCGGTGCGCTGCCGAAGAAGTTCCCGCACCCGATCGCAAACAACTGCATCCCGCACATCGATGTGTTCCTCCCGAACGGAAACACAAAGGAAGAGCAGAAGATGATCGACGAAACGAGGAAGATCCTCAATCGTCCGAATCTGCGCGTCACGGCAACCTGCGTGCGCGTACCGGTATTCCACGGACACAGCGAGAGCATCAATGTCGAACTGAATAAACCGTATGAGGTGGAGGATGTCAAAGCACTCTTTGCAAGGACGGAGGGTGTCATCGTACGGGACGATCCGGCAAACAACGTCTATCCGATGCCGATTGACGCCGCCGGTACCGATCCGGTCTACGTCGGCAGGATTCGCAGAGATGAATCCGTGGAAAACGGATTGAACTTCTGGTGCGTGGCGGACAACATTCGAAAAGGCGCGGCGACCAACGCCGTTCAGATTTTACAGGAATTGCTTAAGGGGGAGAAGTTATGAGCATCTTTACAGGTTCCGCAGTCGCATTGATTACGCCGTTTCACGACGGCGCTGTCGATTATCAGTCGCTGACCAATCTCGTTGAGCTGCAGATCGCTTCCGGCACGGACGCCATCGTTGCGCTCGGCACCACCGGCGAAGCGGCGACGCTTGCACCGGATGAAAGAGAGGAAGTCATCCGGTTTATCGTGGAGCGCGTTTCGAACCGCATTCCGGTTATCGTCGGTACGGGCAGCAACAACACGGAGGACGCCATCCAGAAGAGCCGCTTTGCGGAGGCGGTCGGCGCGGACGGGCTGTTGATCGTTACGCCGTTCTACAACAAGACGACACAGGAAGGGCTGCTTGCGCATTACAGCTCGATTGCGGAACAGGTGCGTCTGCCGATCATCATCTATAACGTTCCGTCAAGAACAGGTCTGAACATCCTTCCCGAAACGGTCACCAAGCTCGTCAAATCGTATGAGAACATCGTCGGCATCAAGGAAGCCAGCGGCAACATCGAACAGATCGTCAAGCTTGCGGCGCTCTGCCCCGAATGCGACATCTATTCCGGCAACGACGATCACGTTGTACCGATCCTGTCGGTCGGCGGAAAAGGCGTCATCTCTACGGTCGCGAACATCATTCCCGAAGTCATGCACCTGATGTGCAAGGCGTACTTCGACGGCGACGTACAGGAAGCGAAACGCCTGCAGCTGGCACTTCTGCCGCTTGCGCAGGCGGCGTTCTGCGAGGTCAATCCGATTCCGATCAAGACCATGATGTCGCTGTTGAAACTCTGCGATTCCGAAGTTCGTCTGCCGCTCGTCAAGCCATCGCTCGAGCATTACGAACTCATGGAAACCACGCTCAAAGAAAACGGCATGCTGTGAGGCTTCTATGAAACGCGTTTTGATCAACGGTATCGGCGGACAGATGGGGCATGCGCTGCTTGCGTCGTTTGCTGATCTGAAGGATAAATGGTCGATCGTCGCGGGCATCGATCCGTTCTGCCGAGAACCGCATCCGTTTCCCGTATATGCATCGGCAAAAGAAGTCGAGGTCGAACCGGATGTGGTGATCGATTTCTCCGTACCGGAAGCGACGGAACAGATTCTGGATTATTGCCTCATCCATAAAAAGCCGATCGTCATCTGCACTACGGCGCTTTCCGACGCACTTGTCGCAAAGATCGAACAGGCAAGCAGGGAGATCCCCGTTTTCCGTTCCGGCAATATGTCGCTCGGCATCAATCTCATGCGTCAGCTGATCGCGGATACGCGGCGGATGCTCGGCGACGCATTCGATATCGAGATCATCGAAGCGCATCACAACCGCAAGAAGGACGCGCCGAGCGGCACTGCGCTGATGCTCGGCGAAGCGATCCGAAACGCCGATTGCTGCGAGCATCCCTATGTATACGGGCGCAGCGAAAAGGACCGCCGCAGAACGCCGCAGGAGATCGGCTTCCACAGCATTCGCGGCGGCACCGTCGTCGGCGAGCATGAGGTGCGGTTCCTCGGTACCGACGAAGAACTGTCGATCCTGCATCGCGCGACGTCGAAACGCGTCTTTGCAAACGGCGCGATCCGCGCGGCGGACTTTCTCTTGAGACATCCGAACGGACTCTATTCCATGGACGATCTCGTGAAGGAACTGCTGAACAAATAAAGAGAAACGTTTCGGAGAAGAGCAAGTCAGGCTTGCTCTTCTTGCGTTTCATTCGAGCTTATGATATGATATATTAGCAGTAATATAGATCGAGGCAGCTATGAAACCGTTTGTTCATCTCCATGTGCATACCCAGTACAGCCTTCTGGACGGCGCATCCCGCATCCCGGATCTCGTGAAGCGCGCAAAAGCGCTCGGTCAGAGCGCCATAGCGATTACGGATCACGGCGTGATGTACGGCGTAATCGACTTCTACCGCGCTTGTAAAGCGGAGGGAATCAAACCGATCCTCGGCATGGAAACCTATGTCACGAAGGGACAGTACAACGCTTCCGATGCGCGAGAACGCGATTATGCACATCTCATTCTGCTTGCAAAGAATCAGGTCGGCTATCAAAACCTCATGTATCTGTCTTCCGAGGCGTTTATCCACGGATTCTACTATAAACCGAGAATCGATTACGATCTTCTGGAAGCGCATCACGAAGGGCTGATCTGCCTTTCCGCCTGCCTTGCGGGCGACATTCCGCAGTCTTTCCTGCGCGGCGACGACGAACGTGCGTACGCTGTCGCACGCAGGCTGCAGCGCATGTTCGGCGAGGACTTTTACATCGAACTGCAAAACCACGGCATTCCCGAACAGATGCAGGTGCTTCCGAAGCTCCGGAAGCTTGCAAAGGATCTCGAAATACAGACCGTCGCCACGAACGATATCCACTATGTAAACAAAGAGGACGCAGAAGCGCAGGATGTTCTTCTGTGCATTCAGACGCAGCGGTTTGTCGACGAACCGGACCGCATGCGCATGGAGGCAGAGGAATTCTATGTAAAGTCCTACGACGAAATGCTGCGTATGCTGCCGGAAGACGCGGACGCGCTCGACAGGACAAACGAGATCGCGGACAAGTGTGACGTTACGATCGAGTTCGGCGTGCGCAGGCTGCCGCACTTTACGGCGCCGGACGGAATGGACAACCGCACCTATCTTCGCAAGCTTTGCAGCGAAGGCATGCAGCGCAAGATGCCGAACGCGGATCAGACGGCAAAGGACCGTCTCGAATACGAGCTCTCGATCGTTGAGCGAATGGGCTTCGTCGATTACTATCTCATTGTTTGGGACTTCATCCACTACGCAAAAACGCACGGCATCATGGTCGGCCCCGGCAGAGGCAGCGGCGCGGCGTCGCTTGCGGCATACTTCCTCGATATCACGGACGTCGATCCTTTGAAGTACAATCTGCTGTTCGAGCGGTTTCTGAATCCGGAGCGCGTATCGATGCCGGATTTCGACGTCGACTTCTGTTACGAACGACGTCAGGAAGTCATCGACTATGTCGGCGAAAAATACGGCGAGGGGCATGTTGCGCAGATCATCACGTTCGGCACGATGGCGGCGCGCGCCGTGGTACGAGACGTTGCGCGCGTGCTGCGTGTTCCGTATGCGGATGCGGACCGGCTTGCAAAACTCATCCCGAGCGTACTCAAGATTACGCTGCAGGATGCGATCCAGATGAACGCGGAGCTCAAAGCCGTCTATGACAGCGACGAGACGATGAAAAAGGTCCTCGACCTTTCGATGAAGCTGGAAGGGCTTCCGCGTCACAGTTCGACGCATGCGGCGGGCGTTGTGATCTCAGGCGTTCCGCTTGCAACGGTCGTTCCGTTGACAAGCAACGACGGAGCGCTGACAACGCAGTTCCCGATGACGACACTCGAGGAGCTCGGTCTTTTGAAGATGGACTTCCTGGGACTTCGGACGCTTACGATCATTCGCGACGCGCTGAACTTCATCCGCGCGGAAGGAAAGCCGGTCCCCGATTTTTCCAAGAACGATTTTGAAGATCCGGAAGTCTGGAAGATGATTGCGTCGGGCGATACGGATACCGTGTTCCAGTTGGAATCCGGCGGCATGCGCCAGTTCATGATGCAGCTGAAACCGGACTGCTTCGAAGATCTGATCGCAGGCATTTCTCTGTACCGTCCCGGTCCGATGGAGCAGATTCCGCGCTATATCCGCGGCAAACACGAAGGGAATATCGTCTATGCGCATCCGCTGATGGAACCGATCCTGAAGACCACGTACGGCTGCATGGTCTATCAGGAGCAGGTCATGGAGATCGTCCGAACGCTCGCGGGCTACAGCTACGGACGCAGCGACCTTGTCCGCCGCGCCATGTCCAAGAAAAAGCATGACGTCATGGCGAAGGAACGGCAGTTCTTTGTCTACGGCACGGAAGGCGTCGACGGCGCAATCAAGCGCGGTGTGCCCGAGAACGTCGCCAATGCCATTTTCGACGAGATGATGGACTTCGCTTCCTACGCCTTCAACAAAGCGCATGCGGCCTGCTACGCGGTTGTGGCGTATCGCACGGCATATCTCAAGCATTACTATCCGACGGAATTCTTTGCGGCGACCATCAACGGATACCGGCAGAATACGGACAGTATATCCAACTATGTGTACGCGGCAAGAAGACAGGGGATCAAGGTGCTCCCGCCGGACGTGAACAAATCGATGGCGCTGTTCAATGTGGAAGGCGATGCAATCCGTTTCGGTCTTTCGTCGGTTCGAAACGTCTCCGAAAACGTGATGCGCGACGTCGTGTGCGACCGTAAGGAAAACGGACCGTTCAAGAGCTTTGAAGACTTTGTGAACCGCACGCCGGGACTCAACAAGCGCATGCTCGAAGGGCTGATCTGCGCTGGCTGTTTCGACAGCATGGGCTATACGCGCAACAGCCTGCTTTCCGTCTATGCGCAGGCGCTCGATGCGGCGCAGAGATCGCAGAAAACGCGCGAATCCGGTCAGCTGTCGCTGTTCGATCTGGACGATTCAAAGGATGCGTTCGAACAAACGATGCTGCACATTCCCGACATGCCGGAACTGAATCACACCGTTTTACTCGCGAAAGAACGCGAAGCGACCGGTCTATACCTGTCCGGACATCCGCTCGATGCTTTCGACGACGTACTGCGCAAGCAGCCGTATCGCGTGCTCGATCTTGCGGAAGCGGACGGAACCGGAGAGATCACCGACGATATGCCGGTATCCGTAGCCGGTATGCTTACTTCCTGCAAGCAGCGCCCGACTAAGAGCGGGAACGGACTTCTGGGACTCGGCGTACTGGAAGGTCACGCGGGTTCCGTCGAGCTGATGCTGTTTCCGAAGACGCTGCAGGCGTGCTCCGGTCAGTTCCATGATGAAAACGTCGTTCTGATTCAGGGGAGACTCAGCATTCGCGAGGATCGCGCCAATTCGATCCTTGTCGATTCGCTGACGCCGCTTTCGACGCTGCATCAGACGCTGTACATCCGTCTGCCGTTTCTGAACGACGAGCAGCAAAAGCGCGTCCGCAGGCTGACGCATGCTTTTGCGGGCAGTACGCCGATCGTGCTGTTTGACAATTCGAAGCGGATCGCGAAGGGCGCGCCGAAGGAATGGTCTGTCAATGCTACCGACGCGCTGTTGCGGATCCTCAAAGAAGAATTCGGAGAAGAAAACATCGTACTGAAATGAAAGAACAGAATCCGTTTCGCAAAAACGAAGAGATTACGCTCGAAATCACGGGAATCACAAGCGAAGGGCAGGGCGTCGGAAGAAGCCGCGACGTTGCGATCTTCGTTCCGAACACCGTTGCGTGCGAGACCGTACGCGCGCATATCATCAAGGTCGAAAAGCGCTACTGCATCGCAAAGGCGGTCTCAATCGAAACGCCGTCCGTGCACCGCGTCCCGCCGGTTTGCGAAGCATATGCCAAATGCGGCGGCTGCGCGCTGATGCATATGGATTACGAAGAACAGCTGCGCGTCAAGCGGCAGACCGTTCTGGACGCCTTGGAACGGCTCGGCGGGTTTGTTGGCGTTGAGGTGCAGCCGGTACTCGGGATGCGTGATCCGTGGCGCTATCGCAACAAGGGCAGCTTTCCGTTCGGCACGGTCGACGGCACAGTTGCGTTCGGCTTCTATGCGGAGCGCAGTCACCGGCTGATCCCGCTGTTTGACTGCCCGATCGAGGATGAACGCATCACGGCGATCGCGCGGACCGTTACGGAGTGGGCGAAACGGAATCATGTGCGCGTATACGAAGAAACGACCGGCAAAGGGTGCCTTCGCGCCTGTGTCGTGCGCATCGCGTCGACCGGCGCGCGGATGGTTGCCGTCGTCACAAAGGGCGAGCTGCCCGCAGAAGAATCGCTTGTGCGGATGATCGACGCTGAATCGCTGTATCATAACCGCAACGACAGAAATACCAACGTGCTGTTCGGACCGTCGTTCCGTCTTTTGAAAGGCAGCCCCGCGATCACGGAACGGCAGGGAGATTTGCAGTTCCTTGTCAGTCCGCAGAGCTTTCTGCAAGTGAATCCGACGCAAACGGAAGTCCTTTACGACACTGCGATCCGCCTTCTCGATCCGAAGCCGGACGAATCGGTCGCCGACGTGTACTGTGGGATCGGAACGATCTCGCTTGCGCTTGCGCGGCACGCAAAAAGCGTGATTGGGATCGAATGTGTCCCGGAAGCGATCGACGACGCAAAGAAAAACGCCGCGTTGAACGGAATCGAAAACACATTGTTTTTGTGCGGGCTTGCCGAGGATGTCCTTCCGTCGCTCGTGGAAAAGGGCATGCGTCCCGACGCGATTGTCATCGATCCGCCGCGAAAGGGCTGCGAGGAAGCGGTGCTCAACGCGATCGCCGAAAGCGGCGTCAACCGGCTTGTGTATGTTTCCTGCAATCCGGCGACGCTTGCCAGGGACGCGAAGATCCTGTCGACCTACGGCTTCCGTATCAAACACGTGCAGCCGGTCGACATGTTCCCGCACACGCAGCATGTGGAGACAGTCGTATTGCTGACAAAGAAATAGACAAATCGGGAGTTACTGAAAGCGAATAAGGAGGATTAATCTTGAAACATTTAAAAGCATTAGTGATTGTGATTATTGCATGCTTACTTACCATGACCGCTTGTTCGGGTACCACAACAAAAGGCGGAGTTTTACTTAGGGAAGGCATAGTCAAAAGGATCTCAGTAACATCTCTTCCTGAAGGTTATGATTATTCCTTCACCGGAGACAGTGCACAATCCATTATCAAATATCTTTCAGAGTTGAATCTGCTCAGTCACTTTTCGGAAAATCCTAATGAATATGACGGAATGACGTGGGTTATTTCTCTGGAATATGAAGGCGGAATCATTCATACGATATACCATTTCGGAAATATGTTCATTAAAACTTCTGGTAGTTCTTGGTACAAAATGACTCACGAAGAAGCAAGCCGTTTTGATGAGTTGCTTAACGAGTTGTCGAATTGATAAATCCCGGTTTGTCGAGATAAAGACGCATCCAAATTGACTCATGCTCACGGAAGGGCCGGGGACCATCTCCAGGCCCTGTTTTCAGTTTAAAAGCTTTGTTCGGTGTGGTATAATCATATCGACAGGCTGGGATTCGCGGAGTGAAATCGCATGAAACAGCTAGGTAATATAAGCATAGAAAAAATCCGGGAAAACTATCGACGAAGCGTTCGTTGAAATCTACAGCACTGTTTGAATTTACGGAAAAAGAGGATCTGGCATATGTCCGAAAACCAAAACATAGAATATAAAGAATCCTGGCGGGACGAATATCTGAAATGGATATGCGGCTTTGCCAACGCCCAGGGTGGAAAGATTTAT
>JAEEGG010013847.1_pt1 | contig 17176 bp, 15 predicted proteins | sample 9134161 | NCBI WGS metagenome assembly JAEEGG01 (sample SAMN16246543, study PRJNA631951) | gut metagenome | biome: gut microbiome; feature: rumen; material: CR-attached | host: Bos | place: Iran: Karaj | collected 2018-10 | reverse complement strand
AACGTCTTCTCGCTCACAGCCGTTGGTGCATAATATTCATCATCATTGCTGCGGTTGTTGGCAAAGAAACGATACCACGCCACCGTGTCATCATCACCGCTGTTTTCGCTGATGGGGTCATCATTGCGGTTTTCACGGCGGTCGTCACGGTTAGCCGACTTGTCCTGAGCGCCCTCATTCTCATAGCCGTTATCATCATCCTTGTCATCAGAAGTCTTTTCAAGCGCCTGAATCTCATTGACTTTATTGTCAATGAATTCCTCCATTTCGGCATCGCTTTTTTCCAATATGGTGCCCAGCAAGCGCTGTTGCTCGAGTGCCAAGCGTTGCTTCTGCTTCTGTTCCAGTGTGAGTCCCTGTTTTGCCATAATCTTCAGAGTTTTTTAGCTTTAACCTATAAAGATAGTGCATGCCCGAGACAGTGCCAAATTCATTTGAGCACTGTTAAGTGCGTCACCCATCTTCGCCAAAGGCAAAGGTAGTCATTTTTTCGCAGATTTCTTTCCACATCTCCGTATAAGATATTTTTTTTACAAAAAAACTAGTTTTGTAGCATTCATTATAGGAGAAGTTCTCGTTATGTTTTTCTTTTTGCGGTTCGCCGAAGGCTTGTTATTTACTGTTGGCTGTTATGGAATTGGACAAGCGTGTCAATGATTTCGTCGATGTCGTCGGTGAGCGTGAGCAGCAGGTTCTTATACTTGCCTGTATCCATGAGCCGCTGCAGTAAGGGAAAGACAGGCATCTCGTGGGTCCAGAAGTGTTTGCCCAGGAAAATCATCGGGCTCGCGAAGCCGTAGGACAGATAGTGGTTCTGTACCGCTTCCTGGAAGATTTCCTGCATTGTGCCGGCACTACCGGGTGTGTAGATGAGTCCACCGTAAGCCAGGGTTAGGATATTGTCCTCGCGGATGCTGTTGTCAAAGAATTTGGCAATGTGGGTAGCAAACGGTGTTGATGGCTCGTGTCCATAGAGCCACGTGGGGATGCCCAGGCTCTCGTATCGCTCCTGGGGATACTTACTGATGACTTCAAATGCTGTTGCCAGCCATCCCTCATCCCTGAACGTGGGCACAGTCAACAGCATCGACAGAGCATCCTCCATCTCCTTGGTCGTGCGTCCTGCCATCCACGCACCCAAGTGAGCTCCTTCCATCGCACCGGGTCCTCCTCCCGTCAACATGATGAATCCTTCCTCGGTGAGCCGCTTACTCAGGAAGGCGATGTCACGATAGATGGCATCGGTACGAGGCAATGCGTGTCCACCCATGATGCCCACACACCGACGCGGATCGTGTGCCTCCATAAACTGGCGCAATGCCGCATGGATGCCATGGTCGTGCAGGCTACGAGCCAACGACTCTTCCACGCTGGAATCTTGCTTTCCTGTGTACAGGTAGTACTGATAAACCCGTCCGTCAAAGCAGCTGCCGTAATTCCCTGGGTGCTGGTCGGTCTTGTAGCCCTCATAGAGTTCAGCGGCATTGTAGAGGGTCCTTCGGGTCACGCAATAGGGCACCTTGTCCAGATAGGCCATGATGTCCTTCATTTCATTTAAACCAGTATTGGTAATCATCGTAATAGAGGTATTTTGGGTGTTTTGTCTGTTGCAAATTTAGTGAAATTTCACCTATTGGTTACTGGATTGGTTGATTTTTCGGCAAAAAATGGTTGATTAATCTCATGATTTTTATATTTTTGCGCCATAAGACAAAAATAATCATTTCAAAACGACGAAAAGATGAAAAAGATTTACACGACTTTTGTGGCTGCAGCCCTGTTGATTATGGGCAGTGGATGCACGGCATTAGGCAATATGGGCATGGGCTCCGGAACAGGCAGCGAGAGTGGCAACGGCACACTTGGTGACGTCTTGGGTGGTGTGCTCGGAGGTATATTGGGCGGCTTGGGCTCCCAAACCACTATCGACGGTCTGCTGGGACTGGTCATCGGCAGCGTCAAGGTCCAAGAGAGTGAACTCTATGGCGCTTGGTATTATGGTGCACCGGCTTGCGCTTTCACCAGCGAGAACCTATTGGCAAAGGCTGGTGGTGCAGTTGCCGCCGAGCACTGCAAGGAGAAACTGTTACCCGTCTATAACACTGTGGGAATCAATGCACAGAATACACAGTTCCAGTTCACGCAGGATCATCAGTTCGCTGGCAAAATCAAGGGCATTCCCTTGAGCGGCTCCTACACTTATGATCCGTCCAGCGGTACTATCAGACTACAGACGATGCTCTTCTCGACCAACGCCTATATCACCCGCACGCAAAGCGGTCTGGGCCTGACCTTTGAGAGCAAGAATCTGCTGAAGGTCCTTCAGGTAGCTGCCGCCCTGAGTGGCAACAGCACGTTACAGACTGTCGGTGACCTGAGCAAGCAGTACGAGGGTGTCCGTCTGGGCTTTGAATTGGCACCCATCAGGTAAATACAGCAGATTTTGAAGGGAAAAATATAACCAGGTCAAGCTAGTTTATTGAGATCCCCTTTCAGCGAAAAGTTAAAGCACAGTCCTCCATCTTTGGCGGAGTGTGCTTTGATTATACCACCATGCAGAACCACAGCGTTCTTGACGATGGCGAGTCCAAGTCCTGTTCCTCCTAATGCACGGCTGCGTCCCTTGTCGATGCGGTAAAAGCGTTCAAAGATGCGTGACAAGTGCTCACTGTCAATGCCTGTTCCGTTGTCCGAAAAAGTGAAATACCATCGGCTATTCCTTTCCTTGGCACTGATGCTGACGGTGGTCCCATCGCCCGCATAGTTGATGGCATTGTCCATCAGATTGCGGAAGATACTGTAAATAAGCGAATGGTTGCCATTGATAATGATGTCTTGTGGCAGGTTGTTACGCACCGTCATGTTCTTGCTCTGGGTGATGAGTTGTGTCTCCTTGATGATATCTGCCACGATATGGGATACGTCCACTCGCTCGATAGTGATGAGGTCGGAGGCATAATCCATGCGGTTGAGCGTGGACAAGTCTTGCAGCAAAGACGTTAGGCGGTTGGCCTGGGATTGCGTCCGTTCCAGGAATTGGCGGCGGGTGTCAGTATTCATGTCGGGGTGCTCGAGAATGGTTTCGGTATAACCCAGAATGCTTGCCACCGGGGTCTTGAGCTCATGGGCGATATTTTGTGTGAGCTCGCGTCTCATCTGGTTCTCCTTATCGGCCTGTTCACGGCTGATGCGCTCATCCATGTGTTTGGAATAGCGATGCAGCAAGACACCCAATCCCAACATGACAATGATGGAGAAGATGAGCATGTGCCAGTCGGTGGACTCCTCAAACGGCCTCAAGAAATTACGATCATAATCATCAAACAGGATGAAGATAATGGCATAGATGGCAAAGAGCACCATTACGCTCACGAACATCTTATGCCCCTCGGACATCTTTTTCATTACACGACAAATAAATAGCCGAATCCGTGGCGAGTCACGATACACGACGAGTAGCGGCCAATCTTCTTGCGCATTCGTGTGATGTTCACGTCCACAGTACGGTCGGTTACTACAACATCCCGTGGCCACACCCTTTCAAGCACTTCTTGGCGTGTGAAAACCTGTCCACGGTTCTCGAGCAGCAGTTTTAAGAGTTCATACTCGGTCTTGGTCAACGACACCGACTCGCCGTCAACAGTGACAATCATCTTATCCAGATTCATTTTCAGCCCCTCATAGGTGAGCTCGTGAACACATTGAGAAGCCGTATATGTTCTTCCAAGCACGGCCTTGATTCTTGCAAGCACTTCCTTGATTGAAAAAGGTTTGGAAATGTAATCATCGGCCCCCAGTTCAAAACCATGCAGCTTGTTGTCCTCGGTCCCTAAGGCTGTCAGGAAGATTATGGGAATGTTGGCAGTAGCTTCATCTCCTTTGATGTGATGGGCAAGGTCAAACCCTGACATGCCTGGCATCATCACGTCAAGCAACAACAGGTCGTATTGTGTCAAGTCCTTGTCCAACGCCTCGGATGCCGAGCCTGCCGCGTCCACCTGATATCCGGCACTGGTGAGATTAAACTTGAGAATCTCGCACAGGTCACTTTCATCATCGACTAGAAGAATCCGTTTTTTCTTTGTCGTATCCATATCAGTCGCAAATTTAGAAAAAAAATGACATAAAGGTACGATGATATGATTACAAAGCTGTTACATTTCTCCAAATCGAGCCTCGACAACATTGACGATATAGTCGCCAAGTTTCTCCAACTCCCCAACGAGATCGCCAAAAGCGGTGCCTGTGGCATAGTCATATTCCCTATCGTTGACGGCATTGATATTCCAAGCCCTAAGACTATCGCGCATGTCGTTGATTCTATTCTCATGAAAATAGGTCTCACGAATGTCTTGTTCATTGATAGGTTTATTGAGCACTGTGTTCATCTGCTGGAGTGCAAGGTGGCAGAGTGATACCATGTTGATGAGTTTACCCTGCTGGTCTGGGTCAAAAGTCTTGCCAAGTTGGTCGCGCCTGTAAATGGTGCGTGCTAATCTGTAGCATGAGTCACCTATGCTCTCTAACTCGCCTATTTCACGCAGGAGTTGTCGGGTCTTGGTTTTAGAATCATCGCTCAAGTGCCCATCAGCAACCTGTTCAATGAAACGTGCAATAGTGATTTCGGCCTCATCTGACGAGTCTTCTTCTTTCTCAATGATGTCAAAGATTTCTTTCCTGCGATTGTCATCTTCAGCGAGTAGCATCTCCTTAATGAGCTGGAACATCTCCTGCATCTCTTGTCCATAGTGCGCGACTTCCTTCTGTGCCTGAAGAATGGCAATCTCAGGAGTCTGGATAAGGTTGGCCTTGATGTACTGGAGTTTGAAGTGCTCCTGATTGGCATTGCCTTTGTCAGGCAGTATCCAGCGCACGAGTTTTTCCATTTGTGGTATGAAACCGATGAGAAGGGCAGTGTTAGTAACATTGAAGCAAGTGTGGAACATGGCCAAAACAATGGGCAAGCGCTGAATCTGCCCGCTTGTGGCGGGATCATAGCCTACGAGTTTGCAAACACCATTGACGAAGGGGAAGAAAATGCACATGACCCATACGACACCGACCACGTTGAATAACAAGTGGGCGAGTGCTGCACGTCTTGCCTCGTTATTGGCACCCAAAGCAGCAAGGTTTGCTGTAGCTGTGGTGCCGATGTTCTCGCCCATCACGAGTGCAATGCCCAAGTAGATGGGTAACACACCAGTGGAGCAGAGCAAGATGGTTATAGCCATTACGGCAGCCGACGACTGAACGATGCAGGTAATCACCGTGCCGATGGCGAGAAAAGCGAGAATGGTGAGGTATCGGCTTGTGTCGAATGAGGCGAAAAACTGCATCACTGCCTGGTTGTGTTCAAGGTCAAGTTCCTTACCTGCTGAACTAAGCAGCACCAGCGAAAAGAACATAAACGCAATGCCGAACAAGAAATCACCCATGTAACGGTGGCGCTTGTGATAGATGAGAAGAATGCCCAACAGAAATGCAGGAAAAACGATGTTGGTCAAATCAACATTGTAGCCTAGTGACATAATCCAGGCCGTGAGTGTGGTTCCGATATTGGCACCCATGATGACACTGATGGCTTGTCCTAATGTCAACAGTCCTGCTGATACAAATGAGACGGTCATCACAGTTGTTGCCGAGGACGACTGTACGGCACAAGTCACTCCCGCACCAGTTAGCATACCAGTAAAACGATTGGTGGTCATACGCCCTAAGATGTGGCGCAATTGCGGGCCTGCCATCTTCTGCAGTGCAGTACTCATCATGCGCATCCCGAAGATGAGAAGTCCCAAAGTGCCGAGAATCTTGATTACAATCGTCAAGTAGTTTGGCGTTAAATCCATATCAATATATTATGTCTAGGTTTATTGTGTTTTTTTGGAATTGCAAATGTACAACCTGACTTTATATTATTGGATTACGATATGGTTACAATAGCATGAATATCTTATTACACAAGATTGAATGCTAATAGGGATTACAAAGGTCTTTTATTGGGTAGGTCTCTGTTATCAGATTTTCGGGTAATTATCGTTTTGTTTGGGAGTAAAAAAAAGCTGCGTCGTGGGACGCAGCTGATGATGTTTACTTTGAAACTAACAGTTGATTTTCAACAGGCCTGTGCGGTACGCTTTACCAATGAGCTCAGCCACATTACGCGAGTTGGTCTTGCGAAGCAACTGCTTGCGATGATACTCCACAGTGTTTGAGGAGATAAATATTTTCTCTCCGATTTCTTTGCTGTTATACCCTGTTGACAGCAATTCAAGTACTTCCTTTTCTCTGGAAGTTAGTTCAATTTTGGGGGCACTCATAATATATCACTTTTTTTGATAAGATGCTAATCTTAATGTAGTTGCAAAAATAGATAGTAAAACTTATCACACCAAACAAAATAGCATAAATTTAGACAAAATGATACCAAAACTATGCATTCCAGTAGAAAAAAGTGATTATTTGCAATCATTTGTAAGCCATAAAAGATATAAATTGGCTAGAAGCAATAGCTTATTGAATTTGGTAATTGAAGCTATGCTCTGTTTACAAAAAAGGATTTAGAGATTGATGATTGCAGTATGGTCATTAATAACGGTTTCGTGCTGAGTGCCAATGTCGTTACGGTCTTCAAGTATGCTGCGCAGGACGAGCCGGGCAATGCTGTAGATGCGCAGACGCAGTGCGGCTTTAGCAAAGGGTTTCAAGATGCCTGAAACTGTCTCGTCCACGATGTGATCCACACCATCAATGAGTTCGTCCACGAGTTCCTTATTGTCGCCCATGGTACCCTCGTTGCCTTCGGCAAAAGCGATATAGGCTTGAGTGACGGGCTTCTGCAGATGCTTGAGCAGTATGTCGGCAATCCCTTGTGGCGAGCCTGGAAGTTTGACAAAACGCATCATGAAGGGATGCTTGTCCTTGTAATTGCTAATGGCCTGCTGGATTTCGGGCCAATATCTTGTCAATACGCCATGGGTAATGGTGGGGATGCTGCTGGTGAATACGCCACGCGCAGTTTCTCCAAAATCGGGCTGTGAAGGTAGGCTGAAGAGAGTACGGGTGTGGAGCTGCATCTTGCCAGTAGTCGGGAAGCAGGTGGCTACGCGCCATTGACATGGATAGCCCACAGCGGCTGCAGTGGCGATTTCTACCATGGTGCCAGGCTGGAGGTTCACTTGGCTGACGTCACTGATGTGGAGATGTCCCGTGAAGATGACATGAACTCCAGCCTCAATGAGCCGTTGGCAGAGTTGCCCGGCATCATCGACCATATAGGGTGCTGCCAGTGTTTCCTCCATATGGAAATGGGGCACCAGGTGGTGGTGCATCATGGCAATGACGCGCCGTCCGGCGTCTGTAGCCTGTTTGGCTTGCTCAACAAGCCACTGTTGGGTAGATGGCTCAAGATGACCGCTGGTCTTGCAGTGGTCCCTGGCATCACCACGTGAGACGAATGTATTGAAGCGGTCCATGCAGGCGTCAATGGCAAGGATGGACAGACTGTCGGTCACATCACAGCAGTAGCTGAGCGAGTCAGGATCGCGTCGTGAGTTGCTGCCATAGCCTGCATGACGGTAGATGGCTGCAAATTCACGGCGGGTGATGGTGTCGGTGGATGTGGCTTTGTCTCCGTCAAATACCTTGGCATCGGGGTTATTGATATCATGGTTGCCTGGGACAACAAGAACCTGAATGCCAGCGTCGGTGAGGCGTTCGAGTTGGGCAGCCACTTGTTCGTGGCTCACACGTTCTCCGTCTTTGGTAAGGTCGCCAGTTACCAGTACGAGATCTGGCTTGAGCTCAAGTATGCAACCCACCAGGGTGTCAAGGATTTCGACACTCTCCCGCAACATCTTGCGGTCTCGTGCCAAGTATTCTTCAAAAGCATTACCCTCGCTGACCAGCAGCTCGGGAACCATGACGTGCAGGTCACTGATGATGGCTATTTTGATAGGTTGCATGGGGTTGTATTTGGTTATTGATTGTATCTAGTTGAGTTCCATTTTGTCCATGTCAGGAAGCCATACGCCGTCGTTCCACAGGCGGATGACGTTGTTGCCCTCTTGCAGGTCAATATTGACCTTAAGGGTCTGAGGTTTGGACCAGTCCTTGCCGTTGGCGACAAAGGTTCCGATTTGTTTGCCGTTGACCTCGACACGGATTTCGCGCCATTCGCCCGTGAAGAAATGCAGGGTCATGGTACGGCGGCCAGCTTTATTCACATGGACATTCTGCCATTGGATGTCGTTGCCGGGACGATAACCCACATAGCATGCCGTATAACCGCCCGATGCAGCTGGATTAGGGAGGCAAACTGCGGTGCACAAGTCATAGTACCATTGCAGCTCCTGATATTTGCTCAAATAAGCGGTTTCGGCTTCATAGACCTTGCGTTCGAGACGTTTCTCGGCCTTCGCCCGATAGATCTTAGTGCCGTGAGCAGGGACATTGATGACCATTGACCCAGTGGCAGAACCAACACCCTTCTGAGCAAAACAGTCATAGAGTTCCACTTTTCCGCCTAGGTCAATCGTCTTGAAATCAAGATTGACTGTCTGGCTCGAGTCGCTAGGGTTATAGACCGCAAAGGCGCGTTCCTTGCCGTAGAGTTCCTTGATGTCCTTAACCATGATGAAGCACTCGCCCTGCTTGGCGGCCAGATAGGCCTGCAAGTGCAGCGGATCCTGGTTGAGGACGATGAGATCGCGGTTAGTAAGCAGGCGCAGTGTTTGAGGCTTTATTTTCGCCATGTCGCAGCCGATGAGCAGCGGCGATGACATGATGCACCACATGCCGAAGTGGGTCTCGTCCTCGATGGCCGACATCGAGCGTCCCACTTCCAGCATATCCATGTCGTTATAGTGACCGTCATGGCAATAGGCACTCATGTAGAGGTTCTCGGCAAGGATTTCCTTGACCGATTTCCAGTTGTCATAGATGTCTCCCGTCGTGCGCCACGAGTCGGCGACATCGGCTGCCCAATTGCCAGGATAAGCCCATCGGCAAATGTTGAAGACGATGTCCTGTTTGCCGCAATTCTTAATGGCATTGGATATCTTGGAATATTGCTCGCGTTCATTGAGGCCCAGGTGGCGACCGCCACACCAGTCCACCTTGATGAAGTCAAAGTCCCAATCCAGGAAATAGAGCTGGCAATCCTGCTCCTCGTGTCCGACAAATCCCACACCGACGCCCCAAGGCTGGCGGTTGCCAGAGCCGCATGTGTTGTCGCCGGCATCGCTGTAAATGCCCGCTTTGAGGCCCAACGAGTGGATATAGTCCACCAGGGCACGCATCCCACTGGGAAATCGTACCGGGTTCAGGCGCAAGTGGCCATCCTCGCCACGCCCCGACCAGTAGCCGTCATCGATGTTGATGTACCGGTAGCCGGCTTCCTGCAGTCCACTCTGGTGCATGGCATCGGCCTGCTGGCGGATAAGGTCCTCATTGATGTCAAGAGCAAACGTGTTCCATGAGCTCCAGCCCATGGTGGGGGTGCGTTGGGCTAGTGCAGGGAGTACCGCCACCAATAGCAGGGCGAGGATAGACAGTTTTTTCATTTTAGTGGAGATAATTGTGTAGGATGTTGTGTCTAGAATCAGTCGTTGATGATGAGCATGGCGTCACCGTAGGCACCAAAGCGGTATTTCTCCTCGATGGCTACGCGATAGGCTTCCATCGTCTGGTCATAGCCACCAAAGGATGCAGCTGCCATCAGCATGATGGAGTAGGGCATGTGGAAGTTGGTGACCAGGGCGTCACAGGTCGTGCATTCATAGGGCGGGAACAAGAACTTATTGGACCAGCCGCCGTAGGGCTTAATGTGTCCGTTCATGCCCACGCAGGTCTCAAAGGCACGCAGTACCGATGTGCCGATGGCGCACACCTTATTGCCGCCGTCGCGCAGGGTGTTGACTTTCTCGGCAAGCTCGACGCTGACGTCCATTTCCTCGCTGTCCATGCGGTGCTTGCTCAGGTCTTCTACCTCAATGTCGCGGAAGCTGCCCAGACTGATGTGCATCGTGAGGAACTCGCGGTCGATGTCGCGGATTTCCATGCGGCGCATCAACTCGCGGGAGAAGTGCAGACCGGCTGCGGGAGCCACTACAGCACCTTCCTTGCTGGCAAAGATGGTCTGATAGCGTTCGGCGTCTTCGGGCTCAGGGTCACGGGTGATGTAGTAGGGCAGAGGTGTGTTGCCCAGGTTATACAGGTCTTTCTTGAACTGGTCGTGGTCTCCGTCATAGAGGAATCGCAGCGTACGACCACGCGAGGTGGTATTGTCGATGACCTCGGCTACCATCGAATCGTCAAGACCGAAGTACAGTTTGTTGCCGATACGGATTTTACGGGCGGGTTCCACCAGCACGTCCCACAGTTTGTTGTTAGGGTTGAGCTCACGCAACAGGAATACCTCAATGCGGGCACCGGTTTTCTCCTTGTTGCCGAACAGCTTAGCGGGGAATACCTGTGTGTCGTTGAATACGAACAGGTCATGGGGGTTGAAATATTCAAGAATTTCCTTGAACACTCGGTGCTCGATTTGGTTGCTTTTCTTGTGCAACACCATCAGACGGGATTCGTCACGCACGGGACTGGGATGTGAGGCAATCAGTTCCTCGGGCATCCGGGTATTGAATTCTGAAAGTTTCATACGTTAATCAGTTGTTTATTATTTGGTTGTTTGTTATCAGTTATCTTGATTACTGCTGAAAGTAATCGGTTATTTAATCTGTGATGTGCGCTTGGAGGGAACATCACAGCACTTTTTCTCCTGTTTGCGGGCAAGGCGTTCAGCCTTTTGACGGGCGGCACGTTCACGGTTCTCGATGCGCTCGCGCTCCAGCCTTTCGGCTGCTGCCTGCTCAGGCGAGACGTATGTCTCGTTGTCTAGTCTCTCGACCAGGGCTTCCAGAGTGAGGCATTGGTCAATGGTTATGTCACCCACACGGGTGCGCCGCAGCCCTGTCAGGTGGGCTCCGCTATCCAAGGCCACACCGATGTCGCGTGCCAGGGCGCGGATATAAGTTCCCTTGCTGCACACCACGCGGATTTGCAGCGTGGGTTCCTCGGGCAAGCCACATTTCAGGACCTCGATTTCATCGATCACCAAGGTCTTGGGGCGGATTTCCACATCCTGCCCTTTGCGGGCCAGTTTATAGGCGGGTTTGCCGTCGATTTTGCAGGCCGAGAACGATGGGGGAACCTGCTCAATGCTGCCAGTGAACTGCTCTTGCAGCACACGGTCAATGAGGGCGCGGTCGATGTGCTGCCACTCGTAGGTGGCATCGACTTCGGTCTCCAAATCATAGCTGGGAGTGGTGGCTCCCAGCCTGAGGTCGGCGATATACTCCTTGACACCAGCCTGCAGCTCATCGATGCGCTTGGTAGCATGGCCTGTGCACAGTAGCAGCACCCCAGTCGCCAACGGGTCGAGTGTGCCGGCATGGCCCACCTTGACTTGACGGGTCCCCAGATGGGTGCGCAACACGGCACGCACCTTCTTTACCGCTGCAAATGAGGTCATCCTTAGCGGTTTGTCAATGCAGAATATTTCGCCTTCTATTGGGTTTAGCATTTTTTATTCTCTTGGTCCTTAGTCGACCATCTGTAATGATTGACCACTTAACAGCAAGGCCAGAATGATAACGCCGACAACGATGCGGTACCAGCCGAATGCCTTAAAGCCGTACTTGGTCAAGAAATTCACAAACCACTTCATGGCGAGCAGTGCCACGATAAATGCGACTACACAGCCCACAATCAAGACAATAATATTGTGGGTCGTCGCCCATTCGGCATTCTCCTTGAACAAATCCACCAGATCCAGCAAAGTGGCGCCAGCCATGGTGGGCACAGCCAGGAAAAAGGAGAATTCTGCGGCTTTGCGACGGGTAAGTTTCTGTGACATACCACCCACAATGGTGGCCATGCTTCGGCTTACTCCGGGAATAACAGATATGCACTGGAATAGACCTATCTTGAATGCCTTGGATTCATTCAACTTGACGGACTCACTTCCCTTATTGAAGATTCGGTCGCAGAAGAGCATGAACACACCTCCAGCCACCAGCATGATGGCGACCACCAGGACACTGTCGAGCAGCCAGTCGAGGACTCCCGACTTCTTGGCGGCAAGACCGATAACGACTGCCGGCAGCACACCCACTAACAACAGCCAGTAAAAGTACCACTTGTGTTTGAAACGCTGCCACGACGAGGCGCCTTGGGGGGCAGGGGTGTGGTCAAGACGGAAAAATTGTTTCCAATACAGTACCACTACCGACAGGATGGCTCCAAACTGGATGATGAAGGTGAAGGCATGCACAAAGCTGTCACCTTGAGGAACACCCAGCAGGTTCTGGGCGATAATCATGTGGCCAGTCGACGACACGGGAAGAAACTCGGTGAGTCCTTCCACAATGGCAATGATAATTGCTTGTAACAGATCCATACTGATGAGTGATTACTCTGTTACGTTCGTGTTGTCGTCGGTGTGCTTGTTGTCCTTCTTGCGGTAAATGATGGCAAATGCCATGAGCACAAAGCCCAGGAAAGCGATGATGGGGCCCGTAGTGATGCGGCTGCTCTCGAATATGTTCTTGTTGAACGTGTTGCCCACGTTGGCATCACCGGTCATCAGCCAGAAGCCGATAATAATCAACAACAGGCAAATGCCCATGAGGATGAAATTAATCTTTGTCAGCGGATAGCTCACCTTGGCTCTTTCTTTGTTCTCAACTTGTGTTTTCTTTTCTTCTTTAGCCATAATTATAGTATTTTTAGTAATTGTCACCAAGTGACAGTTGTAGATTGCAGGCAAGGCAACACAAGAGTGCATACCCCTGCAATTTGGTGCAAAATTACAACATCAACAGGCCTTTGTCAATAGTTTTAACCCATTTTATGATTTTAAGGGCACTACGTTACTGTTCAAACGCCTGGACGACGAGCTTGAGGTTGTCGATGATGTCAATGTGTTGGGGGCACTGGGCTTCACACTGGCCGCACTCGAGACACTCGCTGGCCTTGCTGTGGCTCTTGGCTACGAGGTCGTAGTAGAGCTTGCAGTTGCTCTTTTGATCAGGAAACTGTTGTTGGGTGTTGTAGAGGTTGAAGTACTCGGGGATGGCGATCTGCTGCGGACATCCTCCTGAGCAGTAATGACAGGCTGTGCAGGGGATAGAGATTGCATCGCGGATGACTTGGGTCGCTTGAGCAATGATGTTCTGCTCCTCGTCGTTGAGGGGTTGGAAGTCCTGCATGTAAGATGTGTTGTCCTCCATCTGTTCCATGTTGCTCATGCCGCTCAGCACCATCATCACATTAGGCAACGAGGCACAGTAACGGATGGCCCATGAGGCAGCGCTGGCATTGGGGTCGTATTCCTTGAAAAGACGGTCAATGGCCTCGGGGACACGGGCGAGCGAACCGCCCTTGACGGGTTCCATCACGATGACGGGCTTGCCGTGCTCGACACACAAGTCGTAGCACGTCTTACTCTCGATGGCGGGGCTATCCCAGTCAAGGTAGTTGATCTGCAACTGAACATACTCTACCTCGGGGTGCTTATCCAGGATTTGGGCCAGCAGTGCTGAGTCGTCGTGGAATGAGAAGCCGATGTGGCGTATCTTGCCCTCGTCACGCTTGCGTGCAATGAATCCCCAGCCGTCCATGCGTTCCATCACCTCGACGCGCTCGTGGTTGAGGGCATGCAGCCAGTAGTAGTCAAAGTAGTCCACACCACATCGCTCCAACTGCTCGTTGAAGATGCGCTCCAGGTCGGCCTCTTCGTTGATGGCCCACACGGGCATCTTGCTGGTGACAGTAAACGCCTCTCGTGGGTAACGTTTCACAACAGCCTCTCTGAAAGCCTCTTCGCTCTTGCCGCCGTGGTAGGGATAAGCGGTGTCGAAGTAGGTGAAGCCGTGTTCGATGAACCAGTCGGCCATCTCCTTAAATTTTTCCAAGTCAATGCTCGTTTGGTCTTCGGGGTTGACCAACGGTAGACGCATGAGTCCGAATCCTAGCTTTTTCATTGTTATTCTATTGTTTAGGGTCCCTAAGGCTCTTAATATTTGATATTCAAGTCGGTGAACAGTTTGATGCCGCGCAGGTAGTGGGCCGTGATAATATTGACGCGCTCCTCGGGTAACTGTTTCAAGAGGTTGACGGCAGGCTGCGAGGTGTATTTTTTCCTCATCTGGCGGAAGTCACGGTGAGCACGGATGATGGCCCACGCGTCGCCAAAGTGGAATTTTGCCAGCGCCATGCCGAAGGCCAGCGTGTCCATCAGGCGGCGGGTAAACAGCAAGCTCTTGCCCTCGTCATGAGGCAGGTTCTTGTGTAAGAGCAACAGGTTGTTGCGGAAGTTCAGGTAGGTCTTGCGTGGGTTGCCTTGGGGCAGGCTACCGCCGCCCAGGTGATAAACGTGGCTTGTGGGCACCATCATCAGATCGCTGCCTGCAAGACGGATGCGCCAGCACAGGTCAATCTCTTCCATGTGGGCAAAGAAGTCCTTGTCGAGTCCGCCAGCCTGCTCATAAAGGGCGGTGCGCACCATGAGGCACGCTCCTGTGGCCCAGAAGATGTCGGCCGGCTCGCCGTCGTACTGCCCGCGGTCGTCCTCGATGGTGTCGAAGATGCGGCCTCGGCAATAGGGATAGCCATGCTTGTCGAGGAAACCGCCTGCCGCACCGGCATATTCAAACACCTGACGGTCATCGTCGCGATCCTGCCAGAGTTTGGGCATCACGGCCCCCACCTCGGGGTGAGCCTCGCAGTAGTGGTAGAGGGGTTCGAGCCAACCGGCAGGTGTGCGCACATCGCTGTTGAGCAGCACCGTGTAGCGGTAACCCTCGGCCTGGGCAATGGCGCGGTTATAGCCCTCGGCAAAGCCATAGTTCTGGTCGAAGTAGAGCGTTTTGACTGTGGGGAATTCGTGCTCAAGCACCTGGCGGCTGTCGTCGGTACTGCCGTTGTCGGCCACAATCACATCGGCAAGGTCGGCACTGGTGCCCGCAAGCACTGTGGGCAGATAGCGACGCAGCAGATTGGCTCCGTTCCAGTTGAGTATGATGACGGCTACAGGTTTCATTGTAGTTTTCAGTTGTCAGTTGTCAGATATCAGTTGTCAGTGATGTATCCTTCGGGATATTCCACTTTGCGTTTCCAGCGCTTGTGCGTCCACAGCCAATAGGCGGGCTCGGCATTGATGCGGTTCTCGAGCAGTCGGGCGTAGCGGTTGGTGATGTCGCCTTTCTTCTCCTGCGAAGCATGGTCGCTCAGCAGCACCAGGTCCACCTCATAGTGTCCGCGGCTCACCTTGCGCATATCAAAGCACAGCGCACGCATATCAAGCTTGCTGGCAATGAGTTCGGTGCCGGTAATCATGGCCGTGGGGTGATTGAGGAACTTGATCACATGCCCCTCGTCGCCCTTCAACGGGTGCTGGTCGCTGATGAAGCCCAACGCAATGGGTTTGCCTTGCTTTTGACTGCGCAACATCACTCTGAACACCTGCTTGCCAGGAATGCATATCGTGCCCCAATGCTGACGCAACTTGAGGAAGTAGCGGTCGAACCACGGATTCTCGAGCGGATGATAGGTCTGCCCCAGCACCCCACCCCGCTTGCGGGTCTCGGGGCGCAACCAGAGCATGACCGAGGTAATCCACTCCCAGTTGCCATAGTGCGAGGCATAGAGCATGACCGACTGCCCCCTGTCGAGGGCGTCGTCGATGAGATGCACATTGGTGAACTTCACGCGACGCTTGATTTCGTCGTCGCTGATGCGGGGTATCTTGATGGTCTCGAAAAAGTAGTCGGCAAAGTGCTTATAGTACTCTTTCTCAATCTTTTTCAGTTCGGCTTCGGACTTGTCGGGGAAGCACTCTATCAGGTTCTGTTTCACCACCTTGCGGCGATAACGCAACACATAGTACGCGAGGAAGTACATGCCCGTGGCATGGGCATAGAGCAGCCACCAGGGCATCAGGGCGTAGAGCTTTAACAGCCAGCCCACGGGCGCAAGCAATATGTTCTGCGTGCGCTGCGTCATGGCTGCACCTCCTCTTCTATGACCTCGGCATCCACGCTCAGGTCAGGGTTAATCTTCAACAGGCGCACAGGCACTACCTTATTGACTAAACGCGCACAAGGCGGCACATTCACACGAATGTAGTTGTCGGTGAAGCCATGCATCACAGCACTCTTCTCGGCAGGCTGCTCCATAAGCACGGGGCGAACGGTACCCAGGTATCGCTCGGTGAAGGTGCGCTGCAGACGGTCGCTGAGCGCCATCATTTGCGCCACGCGCTCCTGCTTGGTCTTCTGGTCCACGATATAGGGGATGCGCAGCGCCAGAGTGCCAGGCCGCTCGCTATAGGGAAACACATGCAAGTGCTGCACATCGAGGCTGGCGATGAACTGCAACGAGTCGGCGAAACACTCGGGCGTCTCGCCGCGTGTGCCCACCATCACATCCACGCCCACGAAGGCATCGGGCATCACCTGACGGATGCGGGCTATTTTCTCGGCAAACAGACTGCGGTCGTAGTGGCGGCGCATGAGGCGCAACACCTCGTCGCTTCCACTCTGCAGCGGGATGTGGAAATGCGGCATGAATGCACGCGACTGGGCACAGAAGGCGATAATCTCGTCGGTGAGCAGGTCGGGTTCGAGCGACGAAATACGGTAGCGCTCAATGCCTTCTACCCTATCGAGGGCCTGAATCAGGTCGAGGAAATGCTCACCGGTGTTTTTGCCATAGTCGCCTATGTTCACACCTGTTATCACAATCTCCTTGCCGCCGGCTGCCGCCACTTCGCGGGCTTGTGCCACCAGGCTCTCGATGGTGCCGCTGCGACTGCGGCCACGCGCCATGGGAATGGTACAGTAGGAGCAAAAGTAGTCGCAGCCGTCCTGCACTTTCAAGAAGTAGCGCGTGCGGTCGCCACACTCGCACGAAGGCGAAAAGCGGCGTATGTCGTTGTGCGGAGTCACCTCCAGCACTGCCTGGCGGTCGGCCATCCAGCGGTCGACATATTGCGCAATGTCGAGTTTCTGCTCATTGCCCAACACAATGTCGACGCCGGGAATCTCGGCAATGGAGTGCGGCTTGAGTTGTGCATAGCAGCCCGTGACCACCATCAGGGTATCGGGGTAGCGCTTGATGA
>JAEEGG010013845.1_pt1 | contig 17177 bp, 3 predicted proteins | sample 9134161 | NCBI WGS metagenome assembly JAEEGG01 (sample SAMN16246543, study PRJNA631951) | gut metagenome | biome: gut microbiome; feature: rumen; material: CR-attached | host: Bos | place: Iran: Karaj | collected 2018-10 | reverse complement strand
AACCGTTGATCAGGACCGGGACGGTGCTGCCGGTCAGATAGATGTTCGCAACCTGGCCGCGGGTGGCAACGTTGTTGCCGAGACGGCCGTTGATGTACAGGTTCTGGCCGGGCGCCATCTTGTCGAGGGCGTTGTTCAGGTAGTAGAACGCGTTCACGCCCCAGATGAGGGTTTCGCCCGTGATCGGGTTGACCGCGCCTTCGGGGATGAACTCGCCGGCAGTGCCGTACGCCACATCGACGTAGAAGTTGTCGATGCGCATCGCATGGACACTGTTGTCATCGGTGTTGTAGTAGGCGTGGTAGACGCCAGCGCCTTCGCCGGTGAGGACGATGCTTTCATCGGTGATGCCGGTGATGCCGGTGCCGCTCACGAGGATCGGGGCATCGAACACGTCCTGCGTGTAGCCGGTCATGTCGATGGTGATCGTGGCGCCTTCTTCGAGCTGGATGCCGCCGTCGACGGTAATGGAGGCAGCCGTGGTGTTGATCGCGGAGAACCCGGAGATGGAGGCCGCGCTGAGGTCGGAAGTGACCGTCAGGACGCCGCCCTTGCTGGAGAGTGCTCCAAGCGCGGTGCCAACGGTGCCGCCGACGATGACGTCGTTCTTGCCGGCGAGGACGATGCTATCCTCGGAGGTGCCGCCGGAGATATTGAGCGTGTTCGTGCCCGTGATGGCCGCAGCGGCCTTCGAGAAGGAAGCGAACGCGTTCTTGTCCCAGACGAGCGCCATGTCGCCGACGAACGTGTCCTTCACGTCGTCCTCGGTCCAGTCGGCGTTCGCAAACACGTTGCCGACGAGGTCGGAGGTGACGAGCAGGGTCTTGCCGTCGTCGAGGAACTGATAGCCGAAGCCGTCGCCGATGACGTTGACAGCCGGCATGTTCTCGGCATCGAAGCCGCCGTTGACAACGAGGACCTTCTTGGTGAAGTCCGTGAAGCCGGTGGCGTCGATCGTGATGGCAGCGCCGGTGAAGTTCGTCACTTCGACGAGACCGTCGGCATCGAGCGTGACGGAGTCGAATCCGGTGATCGCCTTCGCGGTAGCGGAGCCTTCGAACACGAGAGCGCTGTTGCCGCCGACGAAGTCGTTGCCGCCGTTGAGCGTGCCGGTGAAGGCAGCGCCGTCCGCAACGGTGATCAGGGCGTTGCCGCTGACCTGCGAGTACTCGTTGGCCACGTTGACGTTCGTCACGGTCGCTTCGGCCTTGATGGTGATGTCGACGGAAGCGACGGTCTCAGCCGGGGTGACCTCGGTCACATCGACCATGATGGGTTCGCCGGTTTCCGGATCCACTTCGCCGGAATCGACCTGCGTCGTGGTGGACTTGTAGTTCGTGCCGCCGGCAATGTTCGTGAACTGGCCGCCGTTCACGACGGTCTTGTAACCGAACGTGTAGAGCGTGCCGGAGCCGTCCACGACCTGGATCGTGGCTTTTTCGGAGCCGCCGCGCGCGTCGACGGAAGCGTAGGCGTTCTTCATCGCGGAGACGGCGTTGTCGCCGTACACGAGGAAGTTCTTCGAGCCGTCGACTTCGGTGATGGACGAACCGGTGGTGGCTTCGTTGTAGTTGCTGTTGTAGAAGACGTCCTTCGTGGGCTTGTAGATGAAGAGGCTGGTCGCGCCGATAACGGCGGTGTAGCCTTCGATCTCATTGCCGTCCGCATCGAGGAACTGGGCGGTGGTGGTACCGGTGATCGTGGTGCCGACCACGGCGAATTCCTTGACTTCGCCGGTGTAGCCGGTTTCGCCGCGTAGGATAAAGCCCTGGCCTTCGGACATCAAGATCCGGTTGCCGGTCAGCAGAGCGCCGTCGGCGATCTCGATGCTGGTGAACTCACGGACGGTGGCGATCCTGTTGGTGCCGCCGGTGATGTGGAGTCTGCGGGTACCGGTGATGTTGTTAAGACCGCCGTCTGTAACACCGCGGCCGCCGTTCAGGTTGCCTTCCACGATGGTGGCGCCGCTGACGTAGACATCAGCTTCGCCGTCCCAAGCGCCGGTCGTGTCCGCGCCGAACAGGCCGATCGTGGACGTGTTGTTGCCGGCGAGGTTGACGTCGGTGATCGTCAGGTTGATCTTGGTGCTGTTCGCTTCCTGCGGTTCCCAGACCTGGATCCACTTCGCGGCCGGTTCCTGGACGTTCGACAGGGTGACGTTGACTTCCTTCAGCTGGCTGTCGACGCCTTCGGTCTTGCCGTTGAAGATGCGGTCGAAGAGCATCAGGTCGCCGCGGAGGTCATAGTCCGCGATCGTGACGTTCACGGTGCCGCCGGAGAGGTTGGCGTAGCGGGCGATGCGGAAGTCGTTCGTGTCGTGAGTACCGTTGGAGATCGTGATGTTCCAGGCAGTATCTTCATAATGTCCGGATTCTTCTCCGTCGGAGACCCAGTTGCCGACGACCATTTCCTGGTGAGCTCCGTCATTGCCCTGGCCGGCGATGGAGGCGAACCAGGTCAGCGTGCAGCCGTCGATCCTGGCGTAGAAGTCGCCGTCGCGGAACTTCTGATCAGCGGCGCTGTCGTCATTGTAACCCGCGACGAAGCCGCCGGTGGTGATGCCGGTGACATCGACGCTGATCGGGGCGCCGGTGAAGAAGTAGTAGAACGCGCCGGTTTCGCCGCCGTCCGCGAAGAGCGTGCCGCCGCTGATCGAATAACGGGCAGCGTTGACGTTCCAGTTGGACAGGTTGTAGCCGTAGACCTTCGTGGTGGTCACGCCGTCAATCACGACGGTTTCGCCGTTCATGCCGGAATGAGCATTCGCATCGAGGAACGCAGCATTGCCGCGTTCGGCGATCTTGACGGAGCCGGTGGCCTCGTCGTAGTACGGCATCAGCATGTTGGCGTTGTTCTGCGCGCCGATCTGGGTGCGGCTGACAGCGATGGTTTCGCCTGCGACCACGATCGTCTCGTTCTTCTGGATGAAGTTGGCGATTCCGTTGGCAGGCTTCAGGATCGTGCCAGCGCCCGCGGTGTAGCCCGCGAAGTCGACGACGAGCTCGCCGCCATCTTCGAGGTAGCTGATGCCGGTGGTGACGCTGACGTTCTGGCCGGCGCCGAAGCGGAAGTACTGGATCCCGTCGATGCTGGTGAACGTGGCGTTCTTGTTCGCGATCACGCGGTAGCCGACCGTGGAGCCTTCGACGCCCGTGAGGGTGCCGACGTTGACCGCGGAGGTATTGGCGGTGACGCGCACGGTGGAACGAGAGCCATCAGCGCCGTCGCCGATCACAAAGCCGCCGACCGTGCCGCCGTCGAGCTGGAGGTTGACCTGGCCGAGGCCGGTCACATCGTAGACGCCGTCGAACACGCCGTTGAGGACGTAGATCGTGTAGTCGCTGGTGGTGCGGGTGAGGAGGATTTCCTCGCTCATCGTGGAGAACGCGTTCACGCCGTAGACCAGGAGGTCGCCGTTGTAGGACGTACCGTTGATGGCTTCCGTGAAGTCTGTGCAGAAGTAGACGTTGCCCGGATCTTCGGAGATCAGCCACAGTTCATTGCCCTTGACGAGGAAGCTGTCTTCGCCGTCGACCGTGATAAGTTTCTGGTCGAAGGTCTCGAGGGCATCGGCTCTCAGGACGACCTTGCTCGGGCCTTCGTATTCGGCGGAAGCGAGGTGGATCGCGCCGACGTCGAGCGCGCCGCTGACGTTCAGCGTATTGTTGCAGTCGATTTCGAGGTTGGTGACAGAGACGTCGCCGCTCATCGTGGCGTTGCTCTTGACGATCATGTTGTCGAACTCGCTGACGTTGCCGTGGACGGTGACGTTCGCGGAAACGGTCAGGGTGCTGGTGCCGGTGACGGCATCCTTGGAGCCGACGAGATCGCCGCCGGTGTAGCCGGTGAGCGTGACGGTCTGGGTCTCGGTGTGGGTTTCGCCCGTCTCGGGATCGGTCACTTCGACTTCGCGCTCTTCCTCATAGGTGTAGGAGAAGCCGTAGTTGCCGCCGAGGAGCTCGAGGTTGGCATCGCCGGTGACGGTCTTGCCGTCTTCGGCCATGACGATGCTCGAGAAGCGGCCGCCGGTGACGCCGAGGTTCACGAACGCAGTCGCTTCCTGATCGGCGATGGTGCCGTAGACCGGCTTCAGCTCTTCCGCGGAACCGAAGGTGCCGCCGGTGATGTAGAGGGTATTGCCCGCCACAAGAGCCTTCTTGGCATCTTCGAAGCCGTAGAGGTCGCTGGACCCTTCTTCTTCGCCGTAGGCGTTGCCGAGGACCTTGACAGTCTCGCCGTCTTCTTCGAAGATGGTCTTGACGAGGATTTCGCCGTTCGGACCGGTCTGTCCGACAACCGTGCTGTTGCTGCTGTAGATCGGATTGTAGAACAGGTTCGTGACGACGCCGTCCCAGATGACCATGGCCCTGGTGCCGGCGACGAGCGCGTACTTGCCCTCGACATCCTGCTTCAGGTTCAGGAGGAAGCTGTCGGAGCCGGGTTCGACGTTCTGGAAGCCGGTTTCGAGGTTGATCAGGATCTTGCTGCCGCCGGTGTAACCCGTCGCATCGACGTTGATGATACCGGTGGTCTCGACCGTTTCTTCCGGAGCGATCTCGTAGGTGCCCGGACGGAAGGTGATCGTGCCGCCGGTGAGGAGGGTATCGACGCCCATGTTCACGGTCTGGAACCAGTTCGCCCACTTGATGTAGTTGGACGAGCCGAGGACGTTCAGGGTGGAGGTTCCCTGGTAGCTCGTGGTGCGCTGTGCACCGCCGCCGAGGTTGGAGGCGGCAAGCATCGCGTTGACGTGAGAGTTTTCGACCGTGAAGGTGATCGGCACGTTCCGGTTATGGCGGCCTTCGTTGCCTTCGTCGAAGACACAGATGCGCATGTTGTTGCCGCCGGTGCCTTCACGAATCGTGGAGTTCTTGATCGTGAAGTTGATGTAATCAAGGGTGCCCCAGTCGGTAACGTTGGCGAGGGTGACCCACTTGTCGCCGCTGGGCGTGGTGACATTGTCCCACGTCATATCGATGAAGCTGTGGTAGCCTTCGCCGTCCGCCGCACGGGCGTCGCCGAACAGCGGCTTGATGTCGCCGCGGAGTTCCCAGTTCGTCAGATTGACAGTGATACCGCTCTGGATGGTGTCCCACTGACCGACGAACCGCAGGCGGTTGTCGTTGCGGCCGTTGGACAGGTTGACCGTGACCGGAGCGTAGTAGACCAGCGAGTTGGCGACGCTGTCCCAGCTGTTGGAACGGCCGAGGATGTTGTTCACATCGCCGGTGATCCTGGAGCCGTCGATATTGATCGTGATCGGCTGGTAGACCTTGGTGCGGAGACCGTTGTCGGGGTTGATGACGTGGAACTGATTGATCGTGCCGCCGGTGATGTTCAGGCTGATCGAATCGGTTTCCTTGTTGTAGTTCACGTTGCCGTTGTAGTTGCTGACATACAGCGTGCCGCCGGTAACGACGTGGTTCATGGCCTCGGTGAGGTCGCTGAACGCGTTGGAGCCCCACTGCAGCATGTCGCCGTTCGCCATGGTGGTGCCGGTGACAGCTTCCGTGAAGGTCGGATCGAAGTAGATGCGGGTGAGGTCCATCAGGTACACTTCCTTGGCGGAAGCGTAGATGGTGAGGCCAGGATCGCATGCATAGGAAGCAACGCCGGTGATGCCGCCGTCGGTGCTGATGATCTTGTGGAGGTTGCCTTCCTGGGATTCAACAGCGCCGCCGGTCACGTACACCGTGCCGCCAGCCATGTCGATGTAACCGGCGGAGAGGAAGCTCGAAGTCGTGAGCGTGATCTGCTTCATGTCTTCGATGCCGCCGACCGTGGTGACGCCGCCGCCGATGGTGAGGGTGGTGTCGCCCGCGCCGGCCACGACGCCGTCAACGGTGATATCGTCGCCGAACGTGATCGCGGCCTTGGAGACAGCGTACGCGCCGTCGCCCGCGGTCATGGCGATGCCGCCGACCTTGCCGGATTCGATCGTGACGTTCATGCCGGAGAAGTCGTCGTCGGAGGTGCCGTTGATGAAGCCTTCGATAACGCCGCCCTGCATGACGAAGTTCGCGCCGTTCAGCGTGATGTCGTCAGCGAGGGTGCCGCCGGTGACGGTCACGACGTTCTTGGTGCTGCCGAGGTTGGCAACAGCGTCGGCCGCCGTGCTGAACGCGTTGAAGCCGTACTGGAGGTACGTGCCGTCCGGCAGGATGGTGCCGGTGGTGGCAGCCGTATACTCGGCGTTCAGGTAGGTGTCGGACTGGATCGTGGTCGTGACGACGAGGTCCTTGTCCGTGAGCACGACGCCGTACTTGTCGGCATCGGTGCCGACGAGCTGGACGTTCGCGAGAGCGCCGTTGATGCCGTTTTCGGTGGCGATGACGGCGTGGGCCTTGCCCATGTACTTGGAGACGTCGATCGTGATGGTGGCGTCGGAGAAGTTCAGGCTGTCGGCCGTGATCACGTTGTCCGCGAACAGGCTGATGTTGGAGCTGCTGACTTCGCCGAACGCGACCGTCGCGCCCTTGTCGACGCTGACGGACTTGAAGTTCGCCACATCGCCGAGCTTGGCGTTGCCGTCGACATCCATGGAGGAGATGCCGGAACCGTCGGCGCTGTCGAACGTGGCAGCGGCCGCGACCTTGAGGGTCGATTCCTGACGGGTGCCCATCGTGACTTCGCCGACCTTGCCGGCGCGGAGTTCGACGTTGTTGCCGTTGAAGTCCTGGGCCTCGAAGGTACCGCCGGTCAGGATGATCGATCCGCCCCAGTCGTTGGCGTAGAAGAGAGCGCCTTCGAAGTTGTTGTGGGCGTTGGCGTTGAAGTAGAGTTCCTGGCCGTCGGAGGCGGTGGAACCGGAGGTGGCATCGCTGTACGTGTCGTTCACGTACATGTTGTCGGCCTTGTCGAAGATCGCGACGCGGTTCAGGTGCCAGACGCTGCCGGACTGCGTGTTCTGGCCGTACACCAGCTGGCGCTGGCCGGTCATGTCATTGTCGCCGATAACCGAGATGTTGCTCATGTTGGCATCGGTGTTGATGAACTCGGTCGTGATGACCGTGCGCGTGCCGCCCGCGTAACCGGACATATTGACGTAGATCTGGATCAGCTGGCCGCCGTTGTCCTCTGCGGAATCGGACGCCTTGTAGGCGTTGACGTATTCGAGGCCGTGGTTGACCTGCAGGGTGGCGTCGGCGTCGATGATGATGGTATCCCATTCCATGACCCAGTCAGCGCGCGTGACAGCGGACTTCTCGGTCGCGACGACGTGCAGCGTGGTCGGGACGTTGAAGGTCTGCAGGGCATTGGCGCCGTGCGGGATGGAGTCGCCGGGGCGGAACTGGTTGGACACCGTGGTGCCGCCGACTTCGACGTTGACGCTGCCGGAGACGAAGGACGCCTGGTAGATGTTGGCCGCGGTGTTGACCCAGTCAGCAGTACCGATGCCGTAGAACGCGCCGCCGATCATCGAGTCGTAAACGCTGATGTTGATGTTCGCGTTGATCGTCGCAGGCGTGGAACCGCTGATGTTGATGCCGCGGAACTGGCCGGTGCGGGAATTGCTGACCGTGACGTTGATGTCGATCGGATCAAAGTCCGTGGTGCCGAAGTTGCCGTAGCCGATGTAGGTCGTGCCGAACGTGCAGCCTTCGATCGTGGCGTTGATGTCGCCGTTCATCACACTGTTGTAGTTGTTGCCCGTCATGTAGAGGGCGCTGCCGGTCGAGATGGAATCCTTCGCGATGAAGGTGTAGTCGCCGGACATTTCGTACCAGCGGCTCAGGCCGTAGACGCTGCCTCTGCTGGTCGAACCGACGATCATCGTGGTGTGATCCTGGTCGCTGACGTAAGGCGTATTGCCGTCGTCATGAACGCCGACGAGGGCGCGGGTCTGGCCGTCGTCGCCGCGGGCGGCATCGACTTCGAGCAGCGAGGTAACGCCGTCTTCGCCGACCTTGTTGCCGACCACGTTGTCGAAGATCACGAACACGCCGTTGTTGTCCTTGGCGGTCGCAACCGCTTCTTCTCTGGTGCCGAACGTGTTCACGCCGGCGAAGAGCGCATCGCCCGTAGCAGCGTCGAAGGTATCGCCGTCGACGAAATTGGGCTGGAGCACTTCTTCCACAGTCGTGTAGAGAGAAGGAGCATAGATCGCGTTGTCCTGAGAGATAAGGAATAGGTCGCCCGCGTGCACGGGAGCGCCTTCGCCTTCGCCCGCGAGGACGAGCGCGCTGTAGGAATCCTTGCCGTTGATCGTGACCTGGTCTGCGGAGAGCGTGACCTTTTCGGGATCGACGTCGAGGACCAGGCGGGAGCCGGATCCGGCGGTGGCGTCGATGACGATGGGCAGGTTCGCCGCGATCGTGTCGGTGACGGTCAGGAGAGCGGCCGCGTCGATCGTGAGCTTCGCAGCGGAATCGATCGAAGCAGCGGTGCTGTCGGATTCGACGAAGAGGTTCTTCGCGGTGACGGCGCCGACGACGGCGTCGATGAGCTCGACGTCGAAGGCGGCAGCGGTGACATCCATGCCGGTCTGGTCGCCGGCGATGATGATCTTCGCGCCGGCCTGGGCGTTGGCAACAGCCTCTTCGACCGTGGCGAACGCGTTGATGCCGTAAGCGAGCGTCTTGCCGTCGAAGACGTTCTTGCCGTCCGCGGAGAACGCGGAGTTGACGAAGACTTCGCCGAGGGAGTAGACCGTGACGGTGGTCGAATCCTTGACATAGGAATACTTGCCGGCGTTCGCGCCGACCAGATTGATCGTCCAGGAATCGACGCCGCCTTCCGCGCGCACGATTTCGTTGGCGCCGATCAGGTCGCCGACGTTGACCGTGATGGTCTTCGCGCCGGAGGTGGTGAGGTCGCCGGAAACCACGAGGTTCGAGGTGTCGCCCATCGTGATCGTGCCGCCGAGGCTCAGGCCGTTCGCGAGTTCCGGATTCGCCTTGTTCGTGAAGCAGACTTCCGCGCCGGCATCGATGGTGATGTTGCCGGAGATCTCGGCGCCGCCGGTCACGTACATCTTGGAGGTCGTCAGGTTCTTGACGCCCGTCAGCTTGCCCGCGCTGATGAAGCCGGTGTTGACCAGGTCGACATTGTTCAGGACCAGGCCGCCCTTCTGCGTGAACACGCCTTCGCGGCTGCTGGTGGCGTAGAAGTAGATGTCGCCGGAGTTGTTGAACGTGCCGCCGACCGTGATGTCGCCGAGCGCCGTGATCTTGCGGGTGTTGACCAGGTTGCCGTTGATGTTCGCGGAAGCCGTCGCGACAACGCCGAAGTTGTTCAGGTCGCCGGAGAGGTTCAGCGCGACGACGCCGGGCTGATCGAGCTGGCGGAGCGTGCCGACTGCGCCGTAGTTGTTCAGGTTGACGGCAGTGATGATACCGGCGTTGATGGTGCGCTGGTTCAGGATGTCGCCGCTGATTTCGAGGGTGTTCTGATCGGAAATGGAGGACTTGGCTTCGCCGCCTGCAACGTTCAGGGTACCGCCCGTGACGTTCAGGGAGGTGAAGTTCGCAACGGATGCGACCTTCGCATGGCCTTCGACGTTCAGAATGCGTTCCGAACCCTGCGTGCCCGCGTCGAGTGCGCCGGTCACGGATGCGCCGTAGACCAGGCCGTAGAACGTGGAGAACACGTTGTTGCCGAAATCGGCGGTGTTCGTCGGTTGGCCATCACGGAAGTTCGTGACCGTGCCGCCCTTGAGGGTGACTTCGATCGGACCGGTGACGGAAGCGCCTTCCGCGATGGCGACGTCGTTGAGCTTGCCGCCAGCGATGGTCAGGTCGATTTCGCCGACGGTGTTGTTTTCCGCGCCGACGATCAGTTTATTGACATCGCCGCCGCCGATGGTGGCTTCGATCTTGCCGATGCTGTTGGCGATGCCGGAGACGGTGGTTTCGCCTTCGTTCACTTCAACAGTCGCGTCGCCGAGGACGAGGGTCCCGGCGGAAACGGAATCGCCGTAGACGAGCGATTCGCGCGCTTCTGCCGCGGAGGAGAGGCCGGCGACATAAGCGGTGACTTCGGAGGAACCGAGCTTGATGGAAGCGCCGTTGTCTTCGGCGTACACGGTCTTGATCGTGTTGCCGCCGGTCAGGTCGTTCACGGCTCCGCTCGCGGCGCCGTAGACGCTGCCGATAGTGGAGTTCTTGATCGTGACGTTGCCGACGAAGCCTTCCTGGTCGGCAAGCTTCACTTCGCCGATCACGCTGTCGGAAACGGTGACCTGGGCGTCGGCGACGTTCGCGCCGGTCAGGTCGATCGTGCCGATGCCGGGCGCTTCGTCTTCGCCGGCGACGGCATGGTCGATCGTGGCTTTCGCGGTGCCGGTGACGTTGCCGAAGGCGACCTTATTAATATTATTGGTATAAGTGGCGGTGAAGTTCGCGGAAGCGGAGTCCGCGGCGGTGTCGCCGACGACGATGTCCTGGCCGCCGAGATCAATCACGTAGCCATCGGCGCCGACGAGGGAAGTCACATAGTCCTTCGAGACGACGGCTTCGGAGAACGTGCTCGCTTCGACGTTCGGATCCTCGGCATAGACCATGATGGTGGTCGTGTCTTTGTCGGTGACCGCGGCCTGCGCCTTGGCGATCGTGGTGTAGCCCTTCGGGCCGAGTTCCGTGGAAGCGCCGTCGGTGTAGTTGCTGTTGACCAGCAGGACCGTGCTCGAGGCGTTGTGGATCGTCAGGTTGCCGCCAACGACTTCCCAGTATCCCGGGAAGATGCCCTTGGTGTACTCGACTTCGGAATCGCCGACGTAGAGGACCATGTCGTTGTTGACGCCGTCTTCGGCGAGGCCGGAGACGATCACGGTGTCGGCATCGACGAGTTCGCCGGTCACGTACAGAGTCGAGAGGCTGCTGATGGAGGAGGCGCTCACGTCGGAACCGATCGCGATGCTGACCTTGCCGTCATCGAGCGTGGCGAAGCTGGTCGCACGGACGGTGGCGCCGGCGTCGATCGTGATGCTGTCCCAGTGGGAGACGGTTCCGACCTGGGTCACGGTTTCGGACGCCTTGATGGTCAGGTCGAACGTGGCATCGGGCTGGCTTGCCGGAGAGGCGTCCCCCGGCATGTTGCCGGCGACGTTCCCGGCTGTGACGCCGGCGAGTTCGAGCTTCTGCGCGCCGTGGATGCGTTCCGCGGTGGGAGTCACGGTGCCGCCGCTGTTGATCGTGTTGTAGAACGTGAAGTTCCCGATCGTGGAACCCGTCATCTTGAGGGTGGTGTCAGCGTAGATTTGGTTGTTTTCACGGGTGTCGTAACCCGTGAAATCGCCGAACACGGAGTTCGTGAGGGTACCGGTGACGGTTTCCTGCTCATCAGCGGTACCGACGAAACCTTTGTGGATAAAGGTGCGGCTGCTGTTGGAGGATCCGCTGATGTCGAAGTTGATGTTGCCCTTGATCCAGCCGGTTCTGTTCCAGCCGGTGCCGCCGAGGCCGGCGCCCATGTTCAGGCCGGCGAACCGCGTGTTCGTCGCCTTGAAATTGACGTCGCCGGTCGTTGTGATCTCGCCGTTTCTGGCCTGCGTGTTGGTCGCGACGTTCGGGAACATCAGGAACACGTTGGCGAAGGTCGAACCTTCGATCGTGATGTCGACGTCGGCTTCACTCTTGAACATGGTGCCGTCAGTACCGGTCTTGATGACGCCGAATTCGCCCTGGAACAGGGAGTCCTTGATGTAGGCGCGGAGGTAAGCCTTTTCCGCTCCGTCGTTGCCCGGGTGGAGCCCGCCGGCGATGATGACGCCGTTGTTGGTAATGGTGCTGCCGTCGACCAGGAGGTCGATGTTGCCGTACAGCGAGCCGAAACGGATGTTGCCGGCGCCGCCTTCACCCATGCCGTAGCCGGTACCATAGGTGATGCAGAACCACTGCGCCTGAGAATTCTTGAAGGTGAATTCGTAGTCGCCGGTGAAGGTCTGGGAGGTGTTCGTCTGGCTGCCGAAGCCCATCAGGTTGCCGCCGAACGTGGAACCTTCGATGTAGACGTTCAGAACGCCGTCCTCATCGGCGACGTAGGTGTCTGCGACGCGCGGAGAAGCGGAGAAGTCGCCGCCGGTCGAGTTGGTGATGTAGATATCACCGAGCATCTTCGCACGGTTGAAGTTGAAGAAGTAGTCGTTGCCGTTGCCTCTCGCGGTATTGCGCTTGAGGTTCGAGACAAAGAACGCGTGACCGTCTTCGGGGTTGATCGCGGGCGAATTGTTGTTGTTGGCAGTGAGATTGGTGAGAGTGTTTTCACCAAACGTCAGAGCCTCGCCCGTAATGGGAGAAGTTGCCGGCGTCGCTTCTTCGCTGGTATACGAAGGATCGACATAAATATTGCCGGTCGGCGTGAATTCGACCAGAGGGGTCGCTTCACTTAGTTGTTTGGGTTTTTTGGGGTCGGCCATAGCTTTTTCTCCTTGGTTGTGTTAAGCTAGGGTTACGAGTTTCTTGCGAATTGTTACTGTGTCTTGTTTTTGTTTGCCTTTCTTTTTCTGGTTTGTGTTAGGGTTTTCCTTTCGGGTTAATGGTTGAGTTTGAATGCGGGATGTGAAAAAAATCGTTCTGGTTAAGCTTGAACCCGCGGAACCGGACCCGGCAGCGGGAACGGAGTCTTCCGCTTCCGCAAGCTCGGGATCCGCGGCGGCCGCGGCGGTTTCCCGGCACACGGCGTCCCGTTTCCAGCGAAGCGCCCGGCGAGTCCGGCGAAGCGGCATGCGGGACGCAAATGCAGTCGCGCCGCCCGGGGCTTCCGCCCCTGCGCCGTCCGCCGTTTCCGTCCGTTTCCAGTTCGTCGTCATCGTTTGTCTCCCGCGGTTTCCCGCTGGTTCCGGTTGCTTCTGTTTCCGTCCCGGTGTTCGGTTCCCGGGCCGGTCTCTCCGGGCCGTTGTTCCGGCCCTTCGATCGGGTTCAAGTCAGTGAAAATCGTGCTGCACCCGAACTCTCGTTCAGGCTCCGCTCTCGCGGCTGTCGTGCGTTCAGTCCGGCCCGCCTTTCCGTCAGCCTCGCCTTCGCCTCGCTCATGCTCGGTTTCAACTTGGTTTCCGGTCTCGCCGTCCGCCTCGCCTTCGCCTCGCTCATGCTCGGTTTCAACTTGGTTTCCGGTCTCGCCGTCCGCTTCGCCTTCGCCTCGCTTCCGTTCGGCCCGGTTCAGCTTCAGACAGCGTTTCGGCGCCGCCGCCTGAGGTCCCGGTCTACCAGCCGGTCCCGGCCTCCTGTTCCGCTCGTTTGCTGTTTGTTTCGTTCATGGTTCGTATCTCGAAGTTTCGTTTGGTTCGTCTGGTTCCGTCCGTTCGGTTCAGCTCAATTCCGTTCGACTTGTCTCGTTTGTCCGCTTGATTGTCCGTCCTGTTCCGTTTTGTTCATTTTCAGTTCGTTTCGTTTCGGTTTCGCCGGTTTCGTTTTGAGCTTGATTTTTGTGTTTGCCTGTTCGCGTACGGGTTTATTTAATATATTTCTCGCGTATATTATACACTTAGTAGGGCGAAAACAAAATGTATTTTTTATCGAAAAACATGTGTTTTTTAAGAATAATATCAATTTTCTGTGCAAAACCTAAAAAATCCGGTCCGGCAGACGATTTTTTTGCGTTTTTCCATTTGCGACCACCCGATGGAAAGCACTGCGCTCCGTCCCCTGCCCTGAGCAGCGATTTCGCGAAAGACATTGCGACGCAAAACGATGGTTCGCGTTATTTTCACGACATCTCCCGGCACACCGGAACAGCATAACAGATTTTGAAATATATTTAGTTCTTATAAATTCTTATTTGGTTCGTTTTAACACTTCTTTCGTTTATCAATCAAGAACCAGATTCGATCAAAGCACTTCACTTTAAAACAAGCCGAAAGCATGCTCAAATAGTCAACCTGTAGAAAACCGGAACAACAAAAAGAATACCATTATGTATTCGCAGATCAGAACATCTATTTGATTCAATACTATTTTCGATATATCTTTTGATAATTATATTTTTCTTATTTCGTGCTTATATATCCTATCCGTCCTATGTTCTGACAGGACCGACAGGACCGACAGGTCAAATAGCTCCGATGGCTCTGATGGGGGGTCGATGAAATTCTGCATCTTCGGAACGGGATTACAGGAGCCATTCCGCTGTCGCATGTTTCTTTTGCAGTCCGCAAACAACAAATAGTACACAAAATCAAGCAAAGAATACATTCATTTTTTTAGCGTGATGTGATATATTATCATAATTGTGTGATGAAATAACGCCTGTGCCCGCCTGGCGGTCCTCGCGAACTCACTTTTTACCGTCAACTCAACCCAAATCGCATAACAACAACCAACCTCAAACCGGAGAAAACAACATGAAGTTCTTCCGTATGATGAAAGGCCTCGTGCCGGTCCTGGCGGCGTTCGCCGCAACGACCGCGTGCACGGCTCAGACGACCGCGCCCGATTATTCCACGCTCAAGATCCCGGCCGAGAAGCAGAAATTCCACATCTTCCTGCTCACCGGCCAGTCGAACATGGAAGGCGCGGGCTACCCCGTGCTGCCCGAGTATCTGACCGGAACCTATCAGGTGCTTGAGCTCAACGACAAGATGGAATGGGTCAAGAACGTCGCGCCGTACGGACGCGGCTACGGCCCGGGCGAGTCCTTCGCGCTGCACTATGCGAAACTGCATCCGGACGTGACGGTCGGCCTGATCCACGCGGCCCGCGGCGGACGCAGCATGCGCGAACTGAGCAAGGGCGGACGCGACAACACCGACCGCGCGCCGAACTACGACAACCTCATCAAGAAGATCAAATTCGCGCAGGAACAGGGCGAAGTGAAGGCAATGCTCTGGCACCAGGGCGAATCCGACACCGGCAACCGCGACTATATCAACCAGCTGAACAAGCTCGTGACCGACGTCCGTACGGACATCGGGATCGCCGACCTGCCGCTCTTCGTGGGCGAACTCGGCCGCTATGTGAACTGGACGGACGGCTTCAACCGGATGATCCAGGATGTCGAATCCAAGATCGAAAACTGCAAGCTCATCAGCTCGAAGGGGCTCATGCACCGCGGCGATGAACTGCACATCTCCGGCTACTCCGTCAACACCTTCGGCTGCCGCTATCTCGACGCCTACCTGAAGATGCGCGAGCCCGAGACCGCGAAGAAATTCGAACCGCTCCTCGCCGAAATCGAAAAGAAGATGGCGGAGTATGATGCCCGCTGGGTCACCGTCGAAAACGGCGACATGACGATGGGCGAAGACCGTCCGCTCGGCTGGGAAGCCCGCCGCTGGGATCCCATCCGCATCAATCCCCACCGCGACACCGAAGTTTACGCCTCCGCACCGGCTTCGCTGCGGATTGAAAACCTTGATCCGGCGACCGCCCTTCCCTCGGTCCAGGAAATTTCGACGGCTCCCGGCGCGGACGGCATCGGCACCTGGATCCGCGACGTGGCCGGCTCGCACGTGAAAGTCTCCTGCAAGGTCAAGAACGAAGGCTACAGCAAGGTCACGATCCGCATCCGCGGCGAGAACTCCGGCTTCCAGCGCTGCCTCGACCTCCAGCTCTTCGACGCCACCGACGCGACGGACTGGAAGACCTACTCCGGCGAATTCGACATCCCGGCGCAGGCGATCCGCGACCGCATCGGCATCATGGTCGAAGGCAAAGGCAAGGCATGGCTCGACGACGTTGTGATCGAAAAGGTCAAGAACGGCAAGACCATCCCCGACACCAAGATCGACGTCGAGTATGAGAAGAAGATGAACGAAAGCTTCTCCAAGCTCTAAGGAGGACAAGTCCTCCACTGCGGTAGTGTCGGGCTGCGCTCCGGCACACTGCAAGCAGTGACAAAACAGTGCTGAGCTCCGCTACAGCACGAAAAAACTGAAAACTCAGTACGATTGCGCCGCGGACGCCGCAAAAAGCGTTCGCGGCCTTCTTCATCTTTCAATCTGAAATATAATGAATCCTGCACCGGAAACAACCGTCTCGAACAAAGATAAAAAGCGCCGCATCGTCCGGCGGATCCTGTTCGCCGCCGCCGGACTCTTTGTGCTCGGCATCCTTGCAGCCGTATTCGCGATGATCGCCGCGGACCGGCGCGTCGAATCCTGCGCCGCCGGACGGGTGTTCACCTCCGTGGAAGACGTCCCCGCGCGCGAATTCGGCCTGCTGCTCGGCACCACGCGTCTGGTGAAGGGCAAATACCGCAACGACTATTTCTACAAGCGCATCCGGGCGGCAGCGGACCTCTACCGCGCGGGAAAGATCCGCAAGATCATCGTGTCCGGCGACAACAGCCGCACGGACTACAACGAAACGGGCGACATGAAGCGGGAACTCGCCGCGGAGGGCGTGGCGCCGGACGACGTGCTGATGGACTACGCCGGATTCCGCACGCTTGATTCGGTCGTCCGCGCCCGCAACCTGTACGGCGCAAACGAGCTCACGGTCATCTCGCAGGAGTTCCACGTCGAGCGCGCCGTCTATCTGGCGGACCGGCACGGCATCGACGCGGTCGGATTCGCGGCGGAAGATTCCAGCGTGCAGTCGGCGCGGGTGCGTCTGGCCGTCCGGGAATCGCTTGCACGCGTCCTGGCCGTACTCGACGCGGAAATCCTGCACCGGAAGCCGCATTTCGAATACTGACCGTCTTTTCTTCCCAAAAAGGGGGCATCCGCCGCGACTTCCGCTTTCATCCCCGGAACCCGGCGCCATTTCCTCATCTTTTTTATAAAAAGATGCGGCGGCGGCTTGAAAACGGACGGGAAATGTGGTATAGTTAGCGGAATAAGAACACACCGGAAACTCCAGCAGAAAGAACGTGACCCCATGAATCCGGAACAGACCTCGACCGACGAGCCCAAAAAGGGATACCATTTCAATACATTCAGCGGCGTTTTCCTGCCGTCCATCCTGACGATCCTGGGCGTGGTGATGTTCATGCGCCTGGGTACGGTCACGGGCCGGCTGGGCATCCTCGGGGCGCTGGGCATCCTGCTCTGCGCGGAAAGCATCGCGGTCGCGACGGGCCTGTCGATCTCGGCGATCTCCACGAACACCCCGGTGAAGAGCGGCGGGCCCTATTTCCTGATCTCGCGTTCGCTGGGGCCGGGCTTCGGCGCTTCGATCGGGCTAACCTACTACGTGTCGCAGTCGCTGTCCGTGCCGTTCTACGTGATCGGCTTCACGGAAGCGTTCGTGACGGTGTTTCCGTCGTTCGCGTCGGCGCAGCTGTGGGTCGGGATGATCCCG
>JAEEGG010013844.1_pt1 | contig 17178 bp, 16 predicted proteins | sample 9134161 | NCBI WGS metagenome assembly JAEEGG01 (sample SAMN16246543, study PRJNA631951) | gut metagenome | biome: gut microbiome; feature: rumen; material: CR-attached | host: Bos | place: Iran: Karaj | collected 2018-10 | reverse complement strand
AAAACGGAAAGACCTATAAGACGATCTTCACAGGAAGCGCAGCATATCCGTTCATGGCCGGTAATTTCGGTTGGCATTATGATGTGACGAGGATCGATATTCCGTACTTTATGACCGCCGGTACTGGTAAATCTGATGATGCCGGGGTAAAAGACATAACAAAGGAGTATGCAGGCGTATGTCCTTTGGAATCTCTGATTGAAAACTATAACAGCATCTCAGCTGATGTGATGAAGATAAGAGCCCGTGCAGCAGGTGCCGAACATGAGGAAATGCTGATGAGAACGGATGGCTATATGACCGCCTGGATGCTGTATCATCTGAAGAGTGATGAAGACGCAGCAAAAGTCTTCTTTGGCGAAAATGCCGAGATCCTGCATAACGAAAACTGGCAGGATATCGAAAAGAACAGATAAAAACGGAAGCTTGTGCTTCCGTTTTTACAGTTTTTCGATGGCTTTAGCGCCTTGGATAAGCTTATTGATATGATCAACGATGATGCTGTTCAGCTCTTCCGGTGTTTCTTTCATCCCATTGCTGAACCAGACATCGATCCATCCGAAGATCCCGTAGGCATTGAACGCTCTTGAATACAGGGTGGATGCTTCCATATCGGAATTGATCCCAAGCCGATTGCGGATCGAATTCAGGATCAGAAAAGAAAGATTCTGTCTGTAGAGCGATTTATAGAAAGCGCTGTTTTTCTGGAAATGCTGGAAGAGGCTTTGGAAAAAGTTATAGATATTTGCGGAAGGATCGTTATCGACACCTTGTGCCCATTCACCTATCAGCATGTCGATATGTTGTTCAATGACCTCTTCTTTGGAATCATAATTCCGGTAGAAAGATGCGCGTCCGACCTGTGCTTTATCGCATATCTCGCTGATCGAGATGTCAGCGATCTTTTTCTTTTTCATCAGATCGATCAGTGCTTTGGTGATCTGTTTTTTTACGTAGGTATTTTTTTCCTGAGGATTCATCTGATACAAACTCCTTTTCAGTGTCTCATTTTCTGTGAAACAATTGTCTCATAAGATATCATTATGATACATTTGTATCAGAAAAAAGTCAAGCAATCGATCAAGGAGACCATCATGGATAAGACATTGAAAAAGACATACAGAGTCAGACAGTTGATGGACGGAGTCTACGGCATCACCTCGTCAGGAGTGGCATGTTATCTGATCGTTGGAAAAGAAAAGGCCTGCGTTGTCGATACGGCGTACGGGTTTGCCGATCTTAAGGCAATGGTAAGAGAGATCACAGATCTGCCACTTGTCGTCTTCAACAGTCATGGCCATATCGACCATACGGGAGGAAACTTCTATTTCGATACACCTGTATGTATCCACGAAAAGGACGTAGAAGTCTATAAAAGACATAATGAGCCTTCTTTCCACAGATATATGGAGAACAGGCTGAAAGTGCTGGACAGGATCTTTTTCTGGAGGATCCTGGTACCGAAACATCCGGAAGATACGGATGAGGGAAGAATGAATTTCGCTAACTGGAATTTCGTCAAGGAAGGAGACAGATTCGATCTGGGAGATCTGACAGCAGAAGTCATTGAAATACCGGGGCATACGCATGGCAGTATCGCACTTTATTTCAATGAGAAGAAACTGCTGGTCACTTCCGACGGAGCCAATGCAGCGACCTGGTTGTACCTGCCGGAATCGACTGATCTGTCGACATATATCCAAAGTCTTCATAAACTGGAGCGATATGATTTTGAGAACATCCTGACCGGTCACAGCCTGAATCTGTTCACAAGAAAAGATCTGAAAAAATGGATCGAAGTGGCCGAACATCCGGGACTCGATCATGCGAAGAAAGAAAAAGGCGGCGATTTTGCGCCGGGTGTCACACCGCTTCATGTATGGGCGAAGGATGATGTGAAACACAAAGGACCGTCCATCATGATCGACCCTGAAAAGATAAAGTAGGAAAACGGAATGAAACTGGAAAAATGGGAAAAAGAACCGTTATGGCTGAAACTGCTGACACCGTATCTGAAAAAGAAACGGCTGCCTGAACTGAAGGGAGAGCCCGTGAGAGATCAATGGGTAAGGATCCCTTTAGAAGGATGTACAGCCGCCAACGGTGAAAAGACTTATGCTGACTTTAAATTGGGAAGCGAGAATAAACTGCTGATCTTCTTCATGGGAGGAGGGGGACGTGCGCAACCGCGACCTGCGCCATGTACTCAACGAGTGGCAGTACGACCAATACATCGACTGCGAGTGGTTCTACCATCCCGTCGCATGGCGGACCAATGGTTTTTCTTTTACCATCTACAACCGTTACAACCATGGCAGAATGTTCATGCATCTCCCCACCGCTTTCGACACCTTCCGCGGCGGACACAGCCACAGAAACGGCAGTTTCTATGTCAGCTTCCACTTTGACAGACCGGTTCATCATAAGGTTCATGAAAGAAGACCGGTTATCGGTCACACCGACCGTTTGCCGTCAAGTTTCGACAGAAGACCAGTCGTGGGCCACACCGACCGTCTCCCGTCAAATTTCGAAAGAAGACCAATCATCGGTCACACCGACCGCCTCCCGTCAAGTTTCGGACGCTTCGGTCGCAGGTGAGTTGTTGGGCAATACCACAAAGTCATGATTCTCATGTCCCTATCATGCTTAGGGAATTCCCTCTGATGAAATAGGGAGGAAGCATGTGGCTATCTGTTGTTTTGTCGTAATTTTGCCATCGAAGATGTTCTATTAGAGCATTTCACGCAAAATTATTGAGGGCAGCGCATTGCCCGAAACCTATAAAGACAAGACGACAGTTATGAAAAGAATGACAATCCTCATGGCATTGCTCTGCATGTTCTCAGCCTTGCCAACCATTGCCCAACCCCGTTATCCGGGCAGGCCACACACCCCAGGTTTCTCTCGCAGCACTCCCCCACGGAGCCGCTCCTTCCTTCCCAACACCTATTTAGGTATGCGTTTCGGCATGACCGCTTCGCACGTCAAATCCGATGCTCCTGCCCTCAATGGCAGCAAGAGCAAGACAGGGCTCAACGTGGGGCTCGTCGGCGGTGTGCAACTAGCCCCCTATACCCCGCTCTTCTTTGAGACAGGACTGACCTATGTGGAGAAAGGCGGCAAAGGAAATCTGAACGGAGAAAAGTTCACCATCGGACTCAACTACATCGAAGTGCCGCTGCTTCTGAAATACTCAGCCTATGTGGCACCAGCCACAGCCGTGGAGCCCTTCATCGGCGGTTACCTCTCAGGAGGTATCAGCGGCAAGGTGAAAGATTACGGAGCACAGAAAGCGTACAGCAGTTACAGCGACACCTACGGAGCCAACTTCAAGCGGTTTGACGGCGGCATCAGGGTTGGCTGCGGTCTGGCGTATGAGATGCTCTATCTTGAGATGGGCTATGATTTCGGTCTGTCGAATATCGGCGATAACGCCTTTGACGACACCCATAACGGTACCTTCTTCGCCAACATCGGACTCAACTTCTGAAAGATTTCGGATGTATAACGACCACGGTATCGCGGATTTTGACTATATTTGCACTATGATATCATCACTATCCAAAACACAATGAACATGGAAAAAATAGCCAATGAGTACCTCAGCATTGAGGTCAGTGCGCTTGGAGCAGAACTCCAGAGCATCCGCGACGCCGAAGGGCGTGAATATCTGTGGCATGCCGATGACCGTTATTGGCCCCGCCACTCTCCTATCCTCTTCCCCATCGTCTGCGGTCTTTGGGAAGGGAAATACCGCACGAAGGGAAAGGAATATGCGATGGGGCGTCATGGTTTTGCCCGCGACACAACGTTCAAACTAATCAAGAAGACCGACAACAAGTTGACTTATGTGTTGGAGAGCAACGAAGAGACACTAAAGCAATACCCCTATCACTTCACGCTCTCAGTGACCTACCGTCTTGATGGACCTGTCATCCATGTTGTCTGGCATGTCTACAACAGCGACAAGGAGGAGATCCACTTCCAGATCGGCGGGCACCCCGCCTTCCTTGTTCCGGGCATTGATGAAGGAGCGCCACTGAAAGGCACCCTGCGCTTCGACAACCAAGGTCCTATCGGCCGCCTCTACGGCAATGTGGGTGGCTGCATACAAAAAAAGCATCATCCATTGGACTGTGCCGAAGGTCTGTGGTCGTTTACTGAGGAAAGTTTCAAAGATGATGCTGTGATCATCGACGAAAGCCAGTTGCATGAGATCAGTCTGCTTGACCAACAGATGCAACCGGTGGTGACGGTCGGTTTCAATTCTCCGGCAGTAGGTCTGTGGAGCCCTTACGGCAAGAACGCGCCCTTCGTGTGCATCGAACCTTGGTATGGTATTCATGACCTGGTAGGCTATCAGGGAGAGTTTGCCGGCAAATATCTGATGAACCACCTGTTGCCGGGCGCCTCCTTCATGAGCGACTACACCATCAAGATCGGGTGATTGAAATCTCCTGGCAGGGTTATTCTGTCGTCCACCAATGAATAGTCAGCTGCGCCACCAATGAATAGTCAGCTGCGCCTTCGATGAATAACCATCAGTGCCATCGATGAACAGCCTGCAGCATCTTCGATGAAAAATCAGCAGCGCCGACGACGGAAGAACAGAAAACAGGCGACCAAGGCTGCCGCGCAGCCTCCTATCACATAATATAACAGATGATCATTGCCATCCGACCCCAGTCGGGTGGCAATGCCGTTATCGGGGTTGGCGGAAGCAAGTGATGTGGTGTCAGTAGCATTCGTCTCCAACTTATCGTTGCCGTCTTTCTCCAGGAGGGCCGCACCATCCGTTTTTTCCAGTACCGGTTCCGGTTCAGCATAATCCACCTGATAGATATTGACCGCATTTCCACCTTTCGTCTTTCTCCCCTGTGAGGTGACGATGACAAACCGTCCATCGTTGGAGATATCCAGCCCCACAGGATAGGAGTCGACAGCGATGGAGGTGACCACCGTCATCGTGCGCGTGTCCACGACATAGAGTTTGCTCGCCAGGTTGCAGGCAGCAAACACAAAATGTCCGCTTGGTGACAGTTCAATGGTGCGTGCACCTGCTCCCACCTTGCAATTCTCCCATCCGCCCAGCGTGGCCGTCTTCGCATTTCCTTGGATGCTTTTCGCCGCATCCATCACCCTGCTGAGCTGTGTACGCTGCACATACCCCGCATTATTGACACTCAGATAAAGGTATCCATCGCGGATGACGAGATGTCTCACGTTGGGCATCATTCCCAGCACACGTCCCAGATATTGCTGTGTCTGCATGTCGATGACGGCAATACCGCCATTGCCACCCATGCATCCCACCAGCAAGTAGCGGTCATCGGGCGTGAACACGGTGCCACGCAGACAATAGCCGCTGTCGGCATCACGATCCACCTTCTCCGTCATACTGAAGTTGAGCGGCAACACATAGTCAACCACCAGCAGTTTCTCATGAAACCACTCATCGGGATTCAGGCTCTCGATATTCACGATTCCCACGGTGTTGTTGCCCCAATGGGTGATGGCCAGATGACGGCCGTCGTGTGAGCAAGCCACCATCTTTGGCAAAGGTCCCGTCTCCATCAGTTTCACGATCTCATCCGTCTTGGTATCGATGACAGCGATGGCTGAAGGATCCTGCGCATTGAAGTCATAGGTACGTCGGTAGAAGGGAACCCACAGATAGCGTCCACCATGTGAGAAAGCACTCTCTACGGGTTTGCCTTGAAAGGTGTTGAGGTTTTCAGTATAATGGGTGAAAGGATACAGGCTGCTGGGTTTGCTCCACAGAGCGGAATCTTTCTTGTCCTCAAACTTATAAGGAATCACCTTCAGCCGCTTATGGGTCTTCATGTCGTAGACCAAAGTCGCACAACCCTCCAAGGAATTGACATAATATTTGTCACCATCAGGATGTATATTGGCCGACTTGGGAGAAGAGACATACACATCGGCATACTCCTGCGGACGCCCCTTGTAGTTGACATGTTTGTTGACCAGCGTCAGGGTCATCGCCTCACACTGGCTGGTCGTGCCGACAGTAGGGTGAACCAGGTCATCGACAGGTTGTTTTTTGACAGGTGCCGCCTCCTCTTCCTCAGTGGGGGCAGCCTGTTGAGCATGGCCAAGACCTGCAGTCATGCAGACCATAGCCACCAACAGAAAACGGAGAAAAGAATACATATAGATGATATGGATAGAAAGAATCTGTTGAAAAACGATGTCAAGAGGATGAATAACGGTGTTTAGAAAGGCTCGCGGTATTTTGCCTCATCTTTGTCGGAGAGCATACTGACATAAGAATTGTAGCGGCTTTCAGCGATAAAATGGTCGTTGACAGCCTGTAGGACGGCACACCCTGGTTCATGGGTATGGGTGCAGTTATTGAAACGACAATTTTTGGAGAAGTGGAAGATCTCCTTGAAATACCCACAGATCTCCTCCGGTTGCATGTCGTAAGCCCCGAAGCCCTTCACTCCCGGCGTATCAATAGCCCATCCCCCGCCAGGGATGCGGAGCATCTCGCTGAAGGTCGTGGTGTGCATCCCCATCTGATGTGCCTCGGAGATGGCTGCGGTGCGCAGATTAACGCCGGGAATCAGCAAGTTGAGCAATGTCGACTTCCCCACTCCGCTGTTACCGCTGAAGACAGAAATTTTGCCATTGACAACTTGTCTAAGATCATCGATGCCAGTGCCGGTGACAGCAGAGACCTGCAAACACTGATATCCGATGGTCTCATAGAGATGCACCATCATCTGTTGCAGTCGCAGGTCGTCATCATCGAGCAGGTCGGTCTTGTTGAACACCAGCACCACGGGGATGCGGTAAGCCTCTGCCGACGCCAGAAACCGGTCGATAAAGGTGGTGGAGGTGACAGGATAATTGACCGAGACGATGAGCACCGCCTGGTCGACATTGGCAGCGATGATATGACTTTGTTTGGAGAGGTTGGGCGATTTCCTCACAATATAGTTACGGCGGTCATCAATCTCATTGATGAATGCCGTACCCTCTTGGTTGGTGACAATGCCCACACGGTCGCCAACTGCCACAGGATTGGTGCTACGGATACCCTTGAGGCGGAAGTTACCTTTGATCTTGCTCTCCACCGTCTGTCCATCGTCGGTGAGCACGGTATACCAACTGCCCGTATTTTTGATGACCAGTCCTTTCACGTGCTTAGACGGTCATGATCTCCTTGTTCTTGGCAGCAAGGATCTCATCGATTTTCTTGATGAACTTATCGTGGAGTTTCTGAAGTTCGAGTTCAGCGTCTTTCTCATTATCCTCCGACAGTCCGTCCTTGATGGCCTTCTTGAGCTTGTCTTTGATATCAGCACGCACGTTGCGCACCTCTACTTTTGCCTTTTCTGCGATTTTGTTGCACTGCTTGGTGAGGTCACGTCTGCGCTCCTCGGTGGGTTGTGGAATATTGAGGCGAATGATCTCACCATTGTTTTCGGGTGTGATACCGACATCCGAGTCCATGATGGCCTTCTCAATGGTCCTGATCATCTTTTTGTCCCAAGGTCTGATAGCGATGGTCCGTGGATCGGGTGTTGACACGTTGGCCACCTGATTGAGTGGCACCATACTGCCATAGGACTCCACTTTCACGCCACTGACGATGGCAATGTTGGCTCTTCCGGCACGGATTTTGGCCAAGGCATCCTCCAGGAACATGGCCGCCATTTCCATTCTTTCCTCACTCTCGTTTAAAGTCGCTTTTACGTCTATCATAGATGTTTTGTGATATAGGTTTTCAAAAAGTGTTTGATTTTACAAAATTATGAACATTTTTCCTATCGTGCAAAAAATCATGTTCAAAATACTAAAAAAAGTTGATTTCATGTGCCACCATATTGGTCAGCTCCACGAATTCGGAGATCGTCAACTGCTCGGGTCTTCTGGTCATTATCGGGTGTGTGAGGAATGCCTCTGACGGTTCGCCATGACCGGAGAAGAGTTGCCGGAGGCTCACTCTCAGCATTTTCCGCCGTTGGTTGAACACCGTCTTCACCACCCTTCTGAACAGCGTCTCATCGCATCCGAGATCTGTCACATCGTTGCGGGTCATCCTGATGACTGCACTCTTCACCTTAGGAGGCGGATTAAACACCTGTTCATCGACAGTGAAGAGATATTCCACATTGTACCAAGCCTGTATCAGTACGCTGAGGATGCCATACGCCTTATTGCCTGGAGGAGAAGCAATTCGCAGAGCCACCTCACGCTGGATCATACCCGTGCAGCATGGGATGAGCTGTCTGTTGTCGAGCATCTTGAAGAAAATCTGCGTGGAGATGTCATAAGGGTAATTGCCTGTGAGAACAAACTGCTGGCCTTCGAACAATTGGTTCAGGTCCATACGCAGGAAATCGCCAGAGATCACCCGTTCGCGCAAGACAGGAAAATGCTCATGCAGATAAGCCACCGACTCGCGGTCGATCTCCACGACCCGCAGTTCACGCGGTTTTTCGAGCAGGAACTGCGTGAGCACCCCCATACCCGGTCCCACCTCAAGTACGGGCAACGCCGGCATGGCGTCCACCGTGTCGGCGATGGCTTTGGCCACCTGCAAATCCGTAAGGAAATGCTGCCCGAGATGCTTTTTGGGCTTTACATTCTTCATTCTACTCTCAAGACAGTTTCACCACCTCGATCAGTTTCACCTTGAAGATCAAAGCAGAGTGAGGTGGGATGTTCTTGGATCCCTCAGCCCCATAGCCCAATTGCCAGGGGATGTAGATTTCCCATGTGGAGCCTTCGGGCATCTGCCGGAGCGCATTCTGCAGCCCTGGTATCACCTTAGAGACAGGCAATTCCATCACATCCTTTCCCATGTGCGACTCGACGACTTTTCCGTTGGTCAGTCTCAACTCGAAATTCATCTTCACACGCATCCGCTTATTGGGTTTCTTGCCAGTGCCCTCTTGGATGACCTTATACTGGATGCCATCACTCTCGATGACCCCCTCTTTCTGTTTGTTCTCTTCCATCCACTTGTCGGCGGGGAAGGTGTCGCGCACCACGACCACAGCAGCGGTATCAGCCGTTGCGGGTGCCTCAGTTTTCACCTCTTTTGGACTGCCGCCGCCACATGAGGCGAGCGCCACTACGGCCAAGGCGGCCATCATCAACATCGATTTTTTCATGTTTATATTGGATTATTCGTCATTTTTCATTGTAACCACGCAAAAGTAGGTAAAAACTTTTGTTCTGCCAAACAAAAACTGCAGTAATGCCACAAAAGGTTAAAACAAATGTTTTTTGGATGATTATCATCCCATTGTGGAAAAGAAATTGTAATTTTGCAATTCAAACGTGCCATATCATGCAGACACCATATCCATCCACCCCCACCAGTGACATACTGGTGATCAGAATAGGCCAGGACACCCTATCGGTTCTCTCCAAGAGGGGAAGCATGCCACCCGCTACCGCCACCTGGGAGATGAAATCAGGCATTTCCGTCTCCGCGAACCTGCGCGAGGCATTGAAGACACAGCCATTGCTCCGCAGCGGTGAAAAAGCCACCATCCTCGTTGACGCCCCCACATTGGTCGTTCCCGAGGATGAGTTTTCCGCCGATCAGTCAGCTGCCTGTTTCACCTACACCATCTCAGGCCATGAGCGAGATCTCAAGAAGCATACGGTTGTGAAAGGGTTGCATGCGGTGGTCGTCTTCGCTATCGAGAGAGATCTGGAGACGGTGGTCAGCGACCATTTCACCCAGTATTCTTTTCTTCCTGCAAGCGTCCCTATGTGGGAGCATCTTGCCCGTCAGCGCTCCAGTCACCGCAGGACACTCTATGGTTATTTTCACGATGGCAAACTCGATCTGGTGAGTTTTGACAAAGGGCGTTTTTTGTTTTGCAACACTTTCAGTGCCGCCCATGTGCATGATGCAGTCTACTACGTGCTCTATGCCTTCAGCCAGATGGGTATGAAAGCAGAGCGCGATGAGGTGGTCATCGCTGGTCACACCCCCCACCGGAAATGGATCGCCGACAACCTGCAGAGTTATGTGCAACGTGTGACGGTCGCCGAGGCCAAGGACCTGGGTCTCGATGGCGACAGCAGCCTTCCGCTTGACATGATCATCACCCTCAACAATAACGACCGATGAGAATCATCACAGGTATCTACAAAGGACGCCGGTTTGACATCCCCCGCTCATTCAAGGCCCGTCCGACGACAGATTTCGCCAAAGAGAACATTTTTAATGTGCTCAACGGATATATTGATCTGAAAGGGAAGAAAGCACTCGACCTCTTTGCCGGTACGGGCAGCATCTCCCTTGAATTTCTCTCAAGAGAATGCGACCTGGTGGTGAGTGTGGAATCCGACCGCGACCACTACGCTTTCATCCGGCAGTGCGTGGCTAAGTTGTCGACCGACAAGTCTGTGACCGTGAGAGCAGATGTATTCCGATTTATGAAGTCCTGCCACCAGCAATTTGACATTATTTTTGCCGACCCGCCCTACGCATTGGAGAAATTGCCCGAGATACCATCACTGATTTTCGAGCATCATCTGTTGGCCGACGGCGGCATCCTCGTTTTCGAGCACGGCAAAGGTCATGATTTCGCAGACGATCCTCATTTTATCGAGAAAAGGGTGTATGGGAGCGTGAATTTCAGTTTGTTTGGCCACCCTGCTGAGGAGGCAACCGATGCGTCCGCCAACGGTAGCGGTGACACAGGCGCCACCGAGTCAGAGTAAGGGCGACAACAACCGAATCACCGATTCCCAAAGACGTTTGGGGAATGGCCGATGCATGAATCGCTTCACATCAAGCAGTTCTGACTGACCGAGATCATTTTCCACCACTTGTTTGATCTTGGCAACAGTGGCCTCGTCGTAGAAAAAGATATTCGCCTCAAAATTATTCTCAAAGCTCCGGATATCAATATTTGCCGACCCGCAAGTGCAGATATTGTCATCACAGACCATCAGTTTAGAATGGTTGAAGCCCTTCATATAAAGAAAGATCTTCACGCCAGCCTCCAACATCTCGTCGAAATATGATCTGCTGGCCCATTCCACCAGTTTGCTGTCGGTGTGCCGCGGAACGATGATGCGCACGTCGACTCCTGCGAGCGCACAGGTGCGCAAGGCAAACATCACGGTCTCGGTGGGCAGGAAGTAAGGAGACTCTAAATAGACATATTTTTTTGCCTCAAGGAGCACACGCACATAACCTTGTTCCAGTTCGGGCCATTGTGAGATGGGGTCGCTCATGACCACTTGGGCCAAACTGCCTCCCGCCTTTCCTCCCACGGTGGGGAAATAATTGGGCGCATCAATGATGGTATCTGTGGTGAAATGCCAGTCTACGAGAAAAGCAGTCTGCAGACCATAGACAGCCTTTCCCCTCACCCTCACGTGGGTGTCGCGCCAAGGCTGCTTGCGTGACCCCTTCACATACCTGATGGCGATGTTCATGCCGCCTATAAAGCCCACGTTCCCGTCGATCACGCATATTTTGCGATGTAGGCGGTAGTTGATCTTTGAGGTAAAAGCCGGGAACAGCACAGGCATGAATGCCCTGACATCAACCCCATTGCGGCTCATGTTCTCGAAGAGCCGGTCTTTCACACGCCAGCACCCCACATCATCATAGATCACTTTCACCTTGACCCCCTGACGTGCCTTGTCGATAAGCGCATCTGCCACGAGTCTCCCCAAGGCGTCATCATCGAAGATATACGTCACCAGATGGATGTGGTCTTTGGCCGACTGGATAGCCGCCAGCAATGCGGGGAAGAAATCATATCCAGAGGTATACACATCAATCTCATTGTCGTTGTAAGGCAGTGCCACATTCTGTTTGGTAAACTGTGTGATCAGTTCCTTATAATTAGAAGGCAACTGCCGACTTCGCTGTTCCTCGAAGTGAGCCATAGAACGGCGAGTGACCATATCGAGGGTATGCAGGCTGATATACCTCTCTTTCCGCTGGTTGCGCCCGAAGAAAAAGAACAATCCCACTCCTACGTATGGAACCAGCAACATCACCAGCAGCCATGCCAACGTCTTCGCCGGTTGCCTGTTCTCCAGCATCAGAGCGACAGATGCCGGCAGGATGACGATGACGTAAGTCATCAGCAGGAAAGTGGTGGTCCAACTATAGAGCAGCATAAGGCAGACTAATGGTTCTCTTTCTCCAGTTTTTGAATATAAGCCAACTCATTGATGGCGAAATCCACATTCTCAGGATCGTTGAGCATTTTTCCCAACAAAGTCTTCGCCTCTTCCAGTTTTCCCTTGTCGACCATCACATACACTTTTCTTCTGTCGAGGAAGGAGAGGAAGGACTTGAGATGTTCGTTGGGCTCCTGTTCTGCGGCGGCAAGGTTGTTCTCTATGCTCTGTTTGATATCGGTGATGGTATACAGAGAACGGAAATTACCCGAGTTGACCATACTATTGAGCCATTCGATCGTGAATGATATGCGGTTGAGATGCGCCAACATGCCCAAATAGGCTTGGGCACGGATATACTGATGGAGTTCACAGTAGCAGAATCCGATCTCATAGATTACCTCATAGAAAGCCTCCCGCTGGTTCTCTGTCAAGGTATCGAAATCAGGCTGCAGAATGAGGTAAACATTCTCCAACAACAGCAATGCCTCATAATATCTGCCGGCGAGCATCTTTTTCCTACCATGATAGCACAAGAAAGCCAAATCACTGGTGGTGCAATTCGCCAGGAGTTTCTGCTCCTCGCTCAACTGGTCTTTCTGATTCATCTTCATCTTTTGCACCGCCTCTTTCCACATGTAATTACTCTCATTGATCTGCTGTTGCCGTGATGTACGGTCGTAGGCCATAAGCAGTGAACATGCCATGGGAGCATGCTCATTCATACGATAAGAGTGGTGCTGATTGACCGACAGGGGGACCAGGCAAACCGTCACCCGGAAATAGGCACTCTGTCCGTCGTCGCCCTCCGGGTTCAGTGTCAGGGTAATGATACGCTCCACCTCTGGCATGGAGGGCAATTCCGCATGCAAAGTGGCCACACTTACCTCTTTGTGGCCTGCAGCCATCCAATCATTGAGGTCATAGTCCATGATCGCCTGACTATCCTCGATCACTTTTCTGTCAGTCCCCATCACCTCAAGACGGTGAGCGACGATGTCGGTAAGCCCCATAGCCTTGTCGAGCAACTGAGAAAGAGTGAGATGGTGTACATCATTATATCGCAGTTCATTTCCCTGGAGTCGCATTTCCTGCTGACGGAGAAGGAATACCTCCCTTTTTCCAGCAGCCTCATCAGCCTCCAGATCTTGTTTTCCTTTGACCTGTTCCTCCATTTCCGACATCTTGTTTCCCAATGCATTCTGCCAACTGAACGAGGCCGCCATGGCATGCGCCAGCGCCATCTTGGCATTATCGGGATGCAATAACAATCCGGATAAGACATGCAGATCGACTTCATTTTTCTCCTCATTGATGCTGTAGATGATACGCTGGTTCTCTGAGTTGATATTACACGTATTGCAAGCCAATCTCACCATGTCGAGGTGGTCAAACGATGTGGAAAGGCAGAACAAGTAAGACAGTCTGACATAAGGGGATTTTTTGCTTACTTGCAGCCGGAAATGACCATTCTGATAATCATACTGGGCCACTCTGGCATCGTTTTCATCCAACCATGCCACATCACAGTTCAACTGTCGCAGGGCCTCATGGACCACCTGCTCCAGTTCTTGTGCGTTTTCAGGAATACCCTGATGGTTTTTTCCACCCCCCAACATCTTCCGGATATTCTGTCCTCCGACGAGAAAGAACAGGAATCCGAAAACCGCAACAATCAACAATATTTCAACGATACTCATTTTTTCCTATTTTCTATTTCCCTTCATCCTACATGACAATACTCTTACCGAGTCGTTTGGCGATCTCGCTCCTCATATTCATGAGTTGCAGCATTTCACTCATCATCTCCTGACGCTGTTCGCCTTCTGTCATTCCAGCCACTTGCCGCCGGACCTCATCAATCCGCCGTTGGAGAATCAACATCCGGAAATCGAGCAGCAGGTGGCTGACCTGGTTGCGCAAGTCTTCCTCCTCCACCTTCATCTGCATATGCTCACTCAACTGATAAGTATCCTCACCCAACTGAACTGCCAGTGTGCTGATTTCCGGGTCGGTATGCCTCAGCAGTTCATCTCTCACCATCTGGTGACCTTCCTGTACCAGAGCGACAGCCTCCTCGAGCACTCTTTGATAAAGCGGATGAGCCAATTGAAGTCCGTCCTCTGTAAGACTGTAATAGATGCTCTCGGCCACGGATAGATTATAGACGGTCCCGTCCTCTGCCTCCAATCCACTGAAAGCCACTTCCCCTCCATGCCTCACGACCATTTGAATGATCATGCGCTCCACCTTGGCCGTTCTCATGTCGGTGGACAATGGTCCTAAAGGCTGTCTGGCCGGTACCTGCTCCTCCTTTTTCAATGACTCCCGCTCGTCGGCACGCACCTTCTCTTCCCTATCACGACGGATAAACTTGTTCATCTCGTTGATAAGCGTCTGTTCAGCGATGCCGATACGCGACGCACATTCCTTGACATAGGTAGCCCTTACAATCTGATCCTGGATGACCGAGATGCTCTTCACGATGCTTTGGATGGCCTCAGAGCGCTTGATGGGGTCGCTGACGCCCTTGAGCAGCACGTTGGTCTTAAACTCCATGAAGTCTGTCTGATGGGTACTGATATAAGTTCTGAAATCCTCTGCAGTATGTTTCCTTGCGAAACTGTCAGGGTCGTCACCGTCAGGCAGGAGCAGCACTTTGATGTTCATTCCCTCAGCCAGCATCATGTCAGTCCCCCGCATGGCGGCATGGATACCCGCCTCATCACCATCGTAGAGCAACACCACATTCTGAGTAAAGCGTCGCAGGAGTTTGATCTGAAAGACACTGAGGGCAGTTCCCGAATTAGCCACCACATTCTCGATGCCACACTGGTGCATTGATATGACATCGGTGTATCCCTCCACCATGAAAACGCAATCCTCTTTGGAAATAGCCTTTTTGGCTTGGAAGATACCATACAACTCATGGTCTTTGTGATAGACCACCGAGTCGGGAGAGTTGACATATTTCTGCGCCACACCCTTCGTCCGAGAGTCGAGCACCCTGCCTCCGAAAGCCGTCACCTTACCACTCACCCCAATCCAGGGGAAGATGATACGGCCGGCAAAACGGTCATACAGGCTGCCATCATCGCGCTGTACGGAGAGTCCGCTCTTGATGAGGTATTCATCCTTAAAACCCTTTTTCCGTGCCTCGGCAGTCATGGTGTCTCTCCGCGGGTGAGCAAAGCCCAACTTGAATTTGGCAATGATGTCGTCGCGGAAACCACGAGAACGGAAATACGCCATTCCGATGGTCTGTCCGTCAGGGTCATCGCGGAGCAATGTGTTGAAATAATCAGCAGCCCACTCATTCACGATGAGGATGCTCTCGCGCTCACTTTCCTGTTGTTTTTCCTCAGCAGTCAGTTCACGCTCCTTGATTTCAATATGGTATTTCCTCGCCAGCCATTTGAGCGCCTCGACATAGGTCATCTGCTCATGCTCCATGATGAAATTGACCACATTGCCCGCTTTTCCACAAGAGAAACATTTGTAGATGCCTCTTGCAGGAGAAACAGAGAAAGAGGGAGTGCGGTCATCATGGAAGGGACAAAGTCCTTTGAAGTTGGCCCCACTCTTGCGAAGAGAGACAAACTCGGAGACAACATCCACGATGTTGGCTGCGTCCATGATGCGGTCTATGGTAGGTCGGTCTATCATTTGTTCATTACAAAAGTACGATAATATTTTCGAAAGCCAAAAGAAAGGAGCATTTAAGATTTGTTAAAGTAGCAAAGCATGAAGCATACCAGCTACCGTCTCTATCCTGTCGTGTTGCACAAAACATGCCAAATGTGCACATTAAGAGAAATAATGTGCACTTTTACACTCATTTTCTTTGCCACCCCATAAAAAATGAGTAATTTTGCGCCCTGAATATATCAAGAATATATCTTTTAGTAAATTTTTATGAGTTTGAAAATTGTTGTACTTGCCAAGCAAGTACCCGACACACGGAATGTGGGCAAGGATGCCATGACTGCCGAAGGCACCGTCAATCGCGCCGCACTGCCCGCCATCTTCAACCCCGAAGACTTAAACGCACTCGAACAAGCACTCCGACTCAAGGAACAGCACCCAGGCACCACTGTGGGGCTGCTCACGATGGGTCCTCCACGCGCCGGTGAAATTATCCGCCAAGGTCTTTACCGTGGCGCTGACACCGGTTGGTTGCTCACAGACAGACTTTTTGCAGGAGCCGACACGCTGGCCACCTCGTATGCCCTTGCCACTGCCATCAAGAAGATTGGTGATGTGGACATTGTCATCGGAGGCCGCCAAGCCATTGACGGAGACACCGCCCAGGTAGGCCCACAGGTTGCCGAGAAACTTGGTCTCAACCAGGTGACTTACGCAGAAGAGATTCTCAGTGTGGCCGACGGTAAGGCCACCATCCGCCGTCATATCGACGGAGGTGTTGAGACTGTGGTGGCTCCACTGCCCGTGGTCATCACCGTGAACGGCAGCGCAGCGCCCTGCCGTCCCTGCAACGCCAAATTGGTGATGAAGTACAAATACGCCACTTGCCCCATGGAACGCCCTGCCGACCTCGACAGCCGCATGGCCAAACTGTATGATGAGCGTGATTACCTGACCCTCAACCAATGGTCAGTAGCCGATGTTGACGGTGATCCTCAGCAATGCGGTCTTGCCGGAAGCCCCACCAAAGTGAAGGCTGTGAAGAATATCGCTTTCCAGGCGAAAGAGAGCAAGACCCTCACCAGCAGCGATGCTGATGTGGAAAGTCTGATACAAGAATTGTTGAACGAGAAAATTATTGGATAATGGAGGCCGTATTCGTATATTGCGAGATAGAGGGAACGCTCGTACAGGAAGTTTCCCAAGAATTGCTCACCAAAGGCCGCAAACTGGCCAACGAACTGGGTGTGGAACTCTGTGCCGTAGTCATCGGAACAGGTATCAAAGGCCAGGTAGAAGAACAGATACTGCCCTACGGCGTCGACAAGCTCTTTGTTTTTGACGCAGAAGGTCTGTTCCCCTACACCTCTGCCCCCCACACCGACATCATGG
>JAEEGG010013841.1_pt1 | contig 17181 bp, 15 predicted proteins | sample 9134161 | NCBI WGS metagenome assembly JAEEGG01 (sample SAMN16246543, study PRJNA631951) | gut metagenome | biome: gut microbiome; feature: rumen; material: CR-attached | host: Bos | place: Iran: Karaj | collected 2018-10 | reverse complement strand
ATGAAGAATATGTAAAGGGAAAAAGAATAATGACGAGAAACTGTATCGAGATAGCGTCCAGAGCATTACTGCTTGCGGCAGGCGTGGTTTTGACAGTAGTACTGATATCTGTAATGATAAACCAGTTTAACTCGGCTCAGGAGATGGTGAATATTTCTTCGAATATGATAAATGAAAGGACAGAGAATTTAAAGAACGGTGAAATCCTTGATATGGACGGGATGGAGGTGAGCGGCTCGGATGTGCTTAATGTATGCAAAAAGGAACTTGGTAAAGGACTCAATATAACATTAAAAAACGGCTCGGATTCCATAACATATTATGAAGAGTCTTCACTTGCGAAGCTGAGAGATTATGAGAGCAGTGAATATATAAAGCCGTCTACCAGGTGGAAGTGTAAAGTGGTAAAAAACAAAAACGGAATACTGACTGATATTATATTTACAAGAAAGGGTGATTGAGATGTATTACAGAAACAAAGTGGAAATAGGTGTTAAGGGTTTAGTGCTCGCAGTGACAGTAATAATAGCCGTGGTTCTGTCGGCTCTGGCGCTATATATGGCGAATTCTTCAAAGAGTACAATAAACGGAGGTACTACTCAGTATACACAGCTTATGAGTGACTATTCGGAGATAAGTGCCACTATGTATGACGGACTTGATGTATCAGGATCTAAGGTTATTTCAGTTATAAATGAAATGTGCCAGACGGACTATGTTTCGGTAACTGTTATAACAAAAGAAGATACTGTCGGTACCAACTACAGTAATGCCGGGAATAAAACTGCGGTAACAACCTTGGAAAACAAGACTATAACTCCGTCCGGAAACAGTTATGCGGGTTCAACTCAGGAAAGTACCATTACCAATAAGGCGCATATTAATGAAAATGCATCTTACAGGGGAAAGGTATATAAAAACAGCAACGGCCTGGTAGTAAACATAGAGTTTACACAGCACTAAAGTTTTCTCTGGAGAAGTGATGCTTGGAAGAGTAACAGCATGCCTTTTGGCAATACTGGTGACAGTGCTGCTGTCAGTGAAGCACATGGGGAACCATGAGGCTATAAGGAGTGAAAACAGTGTCAGGTATGCTCTTGAAAAATTCATGTCACATATAGAAATTAAAGGTATGATAGTGCTTGAGGATGTCTCTGAATTAAATGCTGATATATCAAGAACAGGCATGCTCTGCGATATTGAGATAGAAATAGGAACCGTTATTTACGGCAGAAACAGGAATACGGTTGAGGTCATGTATTCCGAAGAAATTCTGGATGAACTGGAAAAAGGGGCCGGAGCGATAGACTTAAAAAAACGCATGATATCGGTATTTGCCATACCGAAATCATATGGCTTGGGTGAAAAGCTGGCCAACATATTATGGGAGACGTATACAGGACCTGAAATTATTGTTACCGGAGGCTTTATACATGGATAGTATTCTTGATGCCATAGAGATTTCATTGGCGGTTATATTGTTTTGCATAGCCGTATCCTTTTTTATCATGCTTGTAGGAGACCTGGATGATTACACTTACGAAGCCTTTGGGGAAAGAACGGAGATTATGAATTGTTCCTATCGGGTATTGTAATTCATGAGTTAGGGCACCTCATAGGAGGGCTTATTGCAGGGTATCATTTTTATTATATTGAGTTTTTTGGTTTATATTTTATAAAAACACATAAGCATTGGTGTTTTACATACAGAAAAAAAGTACCCTTGGGTCAGTGCATGATGTATCATGAGGATATAGATAAGTGCCCGATCCCTTTGATTGTGGGGGGACTTGCTGCGAATATGCTGATTGCTGTGCTTGGAACGGTTATATTCATATCTGCAGAGAACTTTATTATAAGGCTGCTGTTTACTGTTTCAGGCATTGCAAATCTGTCGCTTGTATTTATGAATGTCTTTGGCAGTGAAACCTCTGACGGCAGGACTTTAAAAGAGGTTATTTTGTTTAACTCGGGCAGGTTATATAATGAAATAATGCTTATTGATCGTTATATAGGAGAAAATAGGGATTATAAGAGTGTACCCTGTGCTTTAACAGAGCAGATAAAAAATGACCTCAAATCCTTTTATGTGAAAAAAGGAAGTAAAAGCTCGCTTGCGAAAGAATTGGAATTTCACTTAAAAAGATACTCAGAGCAGGAGAAAAATGGATTCGTTAGGAAAAATATTTGATTTTTTGGTACTGTTGGCAGTTCTGTTTATTTTCCCGGTAAATTGGGCGTTTGATCAGGCAGAGGCCGTCGGGGATTATGCGGTAAATGGGATAGTGGAGAATTTTTTCAGTAAAGTCCAGGACCTGGGAGGTATTGAACTGAAAGAGATGAGCAGCTTAAGATCAAATATGTCAGACTTATTTGGTTATTACGAAATATATATATCGGTAAAGCGCGGTATATCGGATGTGGAGATAACAGGAGAGAATAACGGGGTTGTAAGCTTTGAAAGTCTGATAGATATGTCTGTCATAGAAGCTGAAATTGAAGGAACCGGTTTTTTTGAACTGCATAAAAATGATGTTTTATCTTTAAGCATTTCGGATAAAAAAGGTGTGTTTATGTCGAAAGTACGGGTCATTACATGAAGATATATCATTTTACCATCATTTTTGTGATTTTTGCTCTGTTGATTGTTATTGTTAAAGAATCAGAGCTTAAAGAATGTGCAAATGATGAAGAGACTTACTTAACTTATAAAAAGTCAGTTGAAAAAGCAACGGAAGCAGCCGCATGGGAGCTTAGAGCCGCAGGAGTGAATTTCTCTGATGAAACCGGAAAGCGTGCAATTGATGCCTTCTTTTATTCACTGTATGCATCTATGGGGATTATTGATAATGTCTCGGAGAGAGATGATGTAAGGGATGATTTCCCTTCGTTTACCGTGTTTTTGGATGAAGGGTATTATATATACAAAGGAGTATGGGAGGATGATACGGGAAAAGACCGGGTTTATGAAAAGTATGGGATGTTGAAGTATGATGAGCATACCCGGGGGAAGGTCGGTTTTTTGTGTACCTGCAGTAATCCGTTGTCAGATGACCTTGGAGAGACGATTATATCTTCAGCTTTTGTAGCTGAGGGAGACAGATTTATAATAGATAAGGAAAATATTTATCATGTTGAAGGCTGTATGTATGCCGGGGATGCTGAATGCACAGTGTTTTCTAAAGAGGGCTGTGCCATGCTTGGAGCAAGACCATGTAAAAAATGTATAGATCAATAAATCGAAGAGAGGCTGAGATATGAGTTGTATAAAGAAAAGTTTGGTGACGGTTTTATTGATATGCCTGATGACGTCATTGTTACCTTTAGATATGAAAATAAAGGCCGGTGGGAAAAAAGTTCAAGGCTTTGAATTTGTTTATGAAACTGTTGAAGCAATAAAAAACGCCAAAGCCGGGCAGGCTGAAAATATGCTTGAAAATGCCGAGATCACGGAAAAGCAGTACACAAAATTCATGAAAACCTACAAAATATCTAAGGAAAAGGCGGTCAATTTTGCCATTGCAATAAAAACCGGAATAGTGAAGGATAAGGTCAAAAACTATAAAAAGGATATCACACTGGCAAAGGCTTTGGGGATAGTCGCAAAAGCTGACGAACTGGTATATGGCACACAGGTTAGTCCCGAAAGTATTGATTTCTGTATCAAAAACAGGATAGGAGATATAACTAAGGTAAAAAAGGCTGAGAGAGCCGGAGAGGCTGAAGGGTATATCAGAGGCTTTATCAAGGGGAGCGTGAAACAGTATTCGCATCTGAGAAGTCTTAAAGGAAATAAGAAGGTTACGGTTTCGCAGGCGGACAAGCTTCTGAATCTGTTAATGAATCCTTCTGAGAGATTTCTTTTATCTTCTGACTATCAGATATTAAGAACGAAAAAACTGCCGCGTAATGCGGAATTATACCCTTATATTGTTGATTCATTCCCAAATGCATATTATGAAACGGGCTTTAACGGGATGACAAACAAAAACTTCTTTGATACGGGTGTGGGACTTGGAGCGGACAGTTTAAAAGAAAGGATGGGCAGGACAAGCTTTTCTTTTGTGTTCCCATATGAAATAGAAGAGTTTAACAGCCTAGAGTACCCCGGTGATGCATTCTCATATTCAAACAATGTATTTACTGACACATACAGAAATAATATTGTTCCAAATGAGATGGTGGACAGTTCTGAGGAATTCTACAGGTATGCATTAAATGTTGACTATAGGACTGTGGAGAAAAATGACGAATGGCTCAATGTAATGAGAAAATACTTAAGTCAAAATGAAATAGATGATTATATAAAACATTGTAAAGAGAATAAAACCATAATTGAGTGCGATCTGGTCGCGGCTGACAGGTCTTCTGTTTACTGGTATAACGGTGAATACCAGTGTAAGGTGTATGCTCATATGAGGATCATATCCGATATCCCTACAGAAACAGGAAAAACCATGGGGACAGACCAGGATATATATGGGTATCTTTATCCGGTAAAAAAAGGATATGAATCGGGTACCTGCTTTACAAGAAGTGTTTTAGGACCGTTGTATCTGGATTATAAGCCGGGAGAGTGGCTTGACTACTATGTAAATACTAGCGGATGTGCGGATTTTTACGGCAGTCTTTGCTGTACCAATACTGAGAGGAGCATTATGATCGACTATTCAGGGTTATACCCCTGGCTGGTTAGGTTTCCCTTCCTTGAAGACTGATTTAGTATATGGTTCGGAGGGTTATAAATGCGCGATCGAAGAGTAACGGCATATGTTTTATTGCTTTCTATTATAGCCGGTCTGTTTTTTGCGGGAAATATCAGTGCTAAAGCAGATGCTGAGGAAATATCCTACAGTCTGGGAGGAAACGCTGACATATGCTATAAAAGAAGTGAGAATAAGGTATATTATAAAAGGCTTCATTATTCATCAAACAGCGGAATAAGATATTATACACAATACTTTGTTATATCCTTAATGCCGGCGGATACCACGGACGATCTGGGGAATCTTTCCCAAAAGTCCGGTGAATACTGCAAGACTATCACAGTAAGTTTTTCCGGAGCATCTGTGGGCGAAAGTGAATCCGGGAAGAACGGGGATTTTTATTGGTATGATTCCGCCAGAAATGATGAAGGTTATGTCCAGACCACATATGTAATGGATGGAAGTATATTTGAAAATCTTTTGCTTGATGCAGGGATAGAAGGAGAGAGTAATATCTATATACATCATGTTTTTGCTGTTGCCGGAGGCAGTGAGAGCGATGATTGGCATAAAAGATATAATGTAAAGAACAATACTCCTTATTATAAATACTCCGACCTTATGAAGGTGGGATGGAACAATACGTCAGCTACACATGAGTCGCAGATGAACTGTCTGAATATACCTGTACCGTTTGAAAGACAGACGAGGATGATAACAGATATACCGGCATATGTGGATGAAATGGTTACCATGAGTCCTACATATTATGAAGAAGAGATATTTATTATAACCCCTCCTGTCAGTCCGACCGGAGAGGAACCCACGTCAGCACCGACGCTTACGCCACCGCCTTTTATAATATCTATCATACCTCAGTTAATCCCAACTATATCGCTGCCATGGCAGGATCCTGAGGAAAAGCCAACTTTGACACCGGAACCTGCAGCTGATACTGAGCCGGTACTGACACCTGTACCGATACCCATGCCGACACCTTTACCGGTAACCGATACCGTCGACTCGATACCGACCCCTATAATAACAGCTACGCCTACTCCAAGAGGCGATATAACTTTAAACATAATTACCGATAACCTTAAATATGTACAGCTCCTGGATGCGGATGCAGATAATGCACATATAGTCGTAGGAAATGAAGTGTCAGAAACATTAAGTCTGTCGGTAACCAATTATGGAGACGATATCAGGGTTTCCTTCCCTTTCGACATATATAACGGGAAGGGAGAAAGGCTTCCTGCAAACACATGGAATGTTATTAATAATCCGTACCGGGTACCGGATGATACCCAGGAAGGCGATTATACCATAAGATCGGCAGCAGTTACAGATGCAGGTAATTTTGCCTCATATGCAGAAGAGAAGCTTACGGTATCCGGAAAGCTGTACGGATTGTCCTTAACGGGCATTAATTCGGATGCACCTGACTGGAAAGGTGTTTTTGATAGCGGAGATTATATATGTTTATCGGGCCTCAATGATGAACTGGGTTACAGTAAGAGATCCGATACCAAAAGAGTCCTGCCCCTGGTGGATGGTGACAGTCCCAATAATACTGCCTGCGGTATGCTGAAAAGCGGATATACCTGGACATTTAAGCTTAAAACATACGGATCTGCTTTGTCAGCTGAGGGCGCTCATATTCTGATAGTACCGGCATTTTACTACATAACGGAAGATCTAAACGGTAGACAGGCAGTAAAGCTGTACAGTACGGATGTCTGCGAGATACGTGGAAGCATAGAAGCCCGTAAAGTACAAAACGTCGGAAATGAGAGTATATGGGAATTTAAATGGGGACTTCCGGATGAATGGTTCTGTGCAGCAGCTGATGAGGATATAGAGGGTCTGATAGAGAGAAAGGGAGGACTGAGTTTTAAGGAAGAATTCTGGAAGCGAAGGGGCTACTTAGCAGTTAATTTTGAAATCGGGGCCTACGATGCTTCGGGTAAGCTCATAATGACATATGCAAACAAAAAGACAAATGTCGATATGGGCATGTGTGATATGTGGAAGACGGAAGGCTGTCTTAGCAGTAAGACGGACTGCTTCGGGCAAAAGTTTACCATAGATGAAGGAGATGTCATAATCCTGAGGCTTCCCGGATCTACATTTGACAGTAACGGCAATCCGTCTCCGCCGACCAGTGCAAAAGAGGATAAAACCGTGATATACGGGGGCTTCCGATAAGTTTTTTATGTTTTGAAAAAAAATCTTGCCTTTAGACAAAGAAAGTTGTATTATAAACTGTGAATTGTCTAAAGGCTATTTTTATTGGGGAATTTTCCATATATAGAAAGGAAAGAGAACTATGACAGGATTATCTAAGAAAGCAATGGCGGTTAAACCTTCTTCCACACTTGCCATTTCCGACAAGGCAAAGCAGATGAAGGCAGCAGGAGTCGATGTAGTGAGCTTTGGCGCGGGAGAGCCTGATTTCCCTACACCCAAGAATGTATGTGATGCGGCTGTTGATGCTATTAACGCAGGATTTACAAAGTATACTGCAGCATCCGGTATTTTAGAGTTAAAGCAGGCAATATGCGATAAGTTTGCCCGTTTTAACAAGCTGCACTATGAGACTAACCAGATCGTCATCAGCAATGGCGGAAAGCATTCATTGACAAACATTTTCGAAGCTATCTTAGATCCCGGTGATGAGGTTATCATACCTTCTCCTTACTGGCTTTCTTATCCGGAGATGGTTAAGCTTGCCGGAGGTATCCCGATTTATGTCCGCTGCTCTAAAGAGAACGGCTATAAGATCACCGCAGAGCAGTTGAGAGAGGCATGTACTCCCGAAACTAAGGCGTTTGTCCTTAATTCCCCGAACAATCCTACAGGTATGATTTATACCAGAGAGGAGCTTGAGGCTATAGCTAAGGTTATAGTTGAGAAGGATATCTACTGTGTATCCGATGAGATGTACGAAAACCTTGTTTATACGGATGAGGAAGTAGTAAGTATCGCTTCCTTTAATGACGAGATATATAAGAGGACTATCACATGTTCAGGTATGGCAAAGGCATATGCTATGACCGGATGGAGACTGGGTTATATAGGTGCTGCACCTGAGATCGCAAAGGCTATCGGAAGCATCCAGAGCCACCAGACCTCAAATCCCAACTCCATAGCTCAGAAAGCAGGTGTTGAGGCTCTGAACGGACCTCAGGAAACTGTAGAGTTGATGCGTCAGGAGTTTGCTAAGCGCTGTGACTATATGTATGACAGGATCAGCAAGATGCCCCACGCATCCATCATCAAGCCCAGCGGTGCTTTTTATGCATTTGTTGATGTCAGTGAAGCATTCGGACTCAAGTACAAAGGTGAGAAGGTCGGCGATGTATTTAAACTTGCAGATATCCTTCTTAACGACTACAAAGTTGCGGTTATCCCTTGCAAGGACTTCGGTTTTGACACACATATCCGTCTGAGCTATGCTACCAGCATGGAGAATATAACCAAGGGACTTGACAGGATCGAAGAGTTCCTGAAGGCACTCGAGTAATAGATTTTTGAATGGAGAAACAGAAATGAAGAAAATTACAGCCAGTGAGCTTAGAAAAGCTTGGATAGATTTTTACAAGGAAAGAGGCCATGTGGACTGCGGAGCGGTATCACTTGTATCTGACGGTTCGACAGGTGTTATGTTCAATGTAGCAGGTATGCAGCCCCTTATGCCTTACCTTTTAGGACAGAAGCATCCCATGGGCACCAGACTCTGTAACGTACAGGGCTGTGTTCGTACCAATGATATTGATTCCGTAGGTGATAAGAGCCACGGTACCTTCTTTGAGATGATGGGCAGCTGGAGTCTGGGTGATTATTTCAAGGAAGACAGATGTAAGTGGAGCTTTGAGCTGTTGACACAGCTTTTCGGTTTTGATGCTGACCATCTTGCAGCTACAGTATTCGAGGGCGACGAGAATGCTCCCAGAGACGAAGAGGGTGCAAAATACAGAGAGTTATCGGGCTTTAAGAAGGAGAATATTTTCTATCTGCCCGCTGAGGATAACTGGTGGGGACTTGAGTACGGTCCCTGCGGTCCCGACAGTGAGATGTTCTATGTAAAGGACGTTCCGCCCTGCGGTCCCGACTGTAAGCCCGGATGTCACTGCGGAAAGTACACCGAGATCGGTAACGATGTTTTCATGCAGTATGAAAAGCATCATGACGGATCACTTACACCCTTAAAGCAGAAAAATGTTGATACCGGATGGGGACTTGAGAGAAATCTTGCGTTCTTAAACGGTTTTGATGATGTATATAAGATCGATCTTCATGCACCGGCTATTTCTTATATTGAGGAAGCCAGCGGCATCAAGTATGAGAGCGATGAGAAGCTTACCAGATCAATGCGTATACTTGCTGATCATACCCGTACAGCTGTTATGCTTATCGGTGATGAGGCGAAGCTTCTTCCCTCCAATGCAGGCGCAGGCTATGTACTTCGCCGTCTTATCCGTCGTGCGGTAAGACATGCCAGAGCTTTGGGACTTAAGAAGGAAAATATCTTAAAGGTAGCTGAAACCTATATTTCCGTATATCAGGAAAGTTATCCTTTATTACTCAAGAATAAAGACTTTGTCCTTACAGAACTCGGTAAGGAGATCGAGCGTTTTGAAGCAACACTTGAAAACGGTTTAAAGGAATTTAAGAAAATACTTGACACAAAGCAAACAGAAAAGAGCAAGGAGATAGACGGAAAAGAAGCTTTCTATCTGTATGATACCTTCGGATTCCCGCTGGAGCTTACTGTGGAGCTTGCTGAAGAAGAGGGTCTTAAGGTTGATGAAAAGGGTTTTGCCGATGCTATGGAAGAACAGAAGCAGAAGGCAAGGGAAGGCAAGAACTTCTCGCAGAAGCTCACAGGACAGGGTGTATTTGACAGCCTTGACGAGTCTGTAAAGAGTGAATTTTTAGGATATGATGCGTTGGGCTGTGACGGTACTATAGTTGCCATGGCAGGTGATAACGCACTTGTAAATGAACTTAAGACCGGTGAAGAGGGAACTATAATTACCGATAAGACAACCTTCTACGGTACAATGGGCGGACAGGTAGGAGATATCGGAGAAATACTCGGACGTGACGGCTCTAAGTTTGAGGTAACCGAGACCATCCATGTGGCAGGCGGAAGAACCGCTCATGTAGGAAAGGTCGTATCAGGCAGCTTTAAGACCTCCGATAAGGTTTCATTAAATGTTGATAAAGAAAACCGCGCAAAGACCTGCAGGAACCATTCGGCAACACACCTTCTCCAGGCAGCTCTCCGTGAGGTACTGGGCAATGATGCTCATCAGGCCGGATCATTTCAGGATCCCGAGAGAACACGTTTCGACTTCTCTTACGGTCAGGCTATGACAAAAGAGCAGATCGAGAAGGTTGAAGCTATCGTAAATGAAAATATCGAGAAGGATCTTCCTGTTGTGACTGATGTTATGAGCATCGATGAAGCTAAGAAGACCGGTGCTATGGCTCTGTTCGGAGAGAAATACGGCGATTCTGTAAGAGTAGTATCAATGGGTGATTTCTCCAAGGAGCTCTGCGGCGGTACCCATGTAAAGCATACCGGTGATATATCTTCATTTAAGATCCTTTCGGAATCAGGTGTAGCTGCAGGCGTAAGACGTATCGAGGCTATTACCGGTTCAAACGTACTTACATATTACAAAAAGCAGGAAGAGCAGTTAAATAAGGCTGCTGTTACTCTTAAGGTACAGCCTGCTATGCTAATAGAGAAGATACAGCATCTTATGGCTGAATATAAGGCTCTGTCTCAGGAGCTTGAGTCGTTAAAGGCTAAGCTGGCAAAGGATTCATTAGGCAATGTACTTGACTCCGTAGTAGAGGTTAAGGGAGTTAAGGTACTTGCTGCTAAGGTACCCGGAGTTGATATGAACGGTCTTCGTGATCTTTCGGATAATCTCTGTGATAAGATGGGCGGAGGTATTGCTGTCCTTGTATCCGAAGCTGACGGCAAGGTAAATCTGGTTGCTAAGGCTACCGACGATGCTATTGCCAAGGGTGCTCATGCAGGTAACCTTATCAAGGCTATTGCTCCTATAGTAGGAGGCGGCGGTGGCGGACGTCCCAATATGGCTCAGGCCGGCGGAAAGAATCCTGCAGGCATCGAGGAATGTATCAAGGCTGTAGCAGGCACCGTTGAATCACAGATAAAGTAAATCCTAAATAAAGAAGGAGGTCAGCGTGAAGAAATTCTGCATCATCACGAATAAGTCAAAGGACGAATGCTTTGAAGTTACAAAGAGAATTGAAACGCTTATCTCCGAATACGGAGGAACCAGTGTTTCTTTCGGAGATCCGTTGAACGGAGAGTTTAACAGTTCTCCTGAAAACATAAAGACCTTCGGACCTCAGCATGAGGAAGCTCTTAACAGCTGTGAATGCGTGATCGTGCTCGGCGGAGACGGGACTATACTGGAAACATCAAGAGCCATAGGTGAAAGAGAAATCCCCATGGTCGGCATAAATCTCGGCACACTCGGTTTTATGTCGTGCATTGAAAGATCACAGATCGATTATGCCATAAAAGAGCTTGTGGAGGACAATTTCACCATAGAAAACAGGATGCAGCTCAAGGTAACATCTTCAAGCGGCGGGAAAAAGAGTACCTGTCTCGCTTTAAACGATGTAACGGTTACAAGGAGCGGTTTATCCAGGCTTATAAAGACCGATGTCATTGTTAACGGACAGGCTGTGGGCTCATATTCCGGAGACGGATGTCTGGTTTCAACCCCTACGGGATCCACGGGTTATAATCTTTCGGCGGGCGGTCCGATCGTAACTCCTGAAGCGAAGCTGATGTGTATAACACCGATATGTCCACATACCTTTAATTCCAGAACTATAGTCGTATCGGGAGACGATAAGGTCAGGATCGTGGTCGGAGAAAAGAAAAAACTTCAGGATACCGAGAGCTTCGCCACGATAGACGGTCAGATGGCGGTAAGACTTAACGCAGGTGATTATATAGATGTGGAGCAGGCCGAGACTGTCGCTAAATTTATCAGGCTTCCCGGACAAAGTTATTTTAATGTGCTGAACTTGAAATTAAACGGATAATGATGTGCCAAAAAGGCCGAGGAGGAGTGAACCGTGAAATCACAGCGACAGAATGCTATCTTAAGGATAATCAGCAACAATGACATAGAGACTCAGGAAGATCTGATGGATCTGCTTAAAGAGGCCGGCTATGATGTAACCCAGGCTACGATTTCAAGGGATATCAGGGAGCTGAAGCTGACCAAGATAGCAAATGATCATGGCGGACAGAAATATTCCGTGATGCATCAGAACAATAATAAAGACATTTCGGACAAATATATCAGGATTTTTCATGATGCACTTGTATCAGTCGATACGGCTCAGAACATTCTGGTATTAAAGACTGTGGCCGGTATGGCGATGGCAGTGGCTGCCGCAGTTGATTCGATGCATTTTGAAGGAGTTGTGGGCTGTATAGCAGGGGATGACACCATTTTCTGTGCGGTAAGGACCGTTGAAGAGACCTTTAAAGTGGCTGATAAAATTCGTAAGTTGACATCTGACAGCAAGATGTGATATAAATATTGATAATCGTAAATTTGAAATTATTTAGGAAAGGAAATATATAGCAATGTCAGGACATTCAAAATTTGCAAACATTAAGCACAAGAAGGAGAAAAACGACTCAGCTAAGGGTAAGATTTTCACCCGTATCGGTAGAGAAATTGCCGTAGCTGTTAAGGAGGGCGGCCCTGATCCCAACAATAACTCTAAGTTAAAGGACGTAGTTGCTAAGGCTAAGGCTAACAATATGCCTAACGACACCATCGACAGAAGCATTAAGAAGGCTGCCGGTGATCTTGGCTCAGTAAACTACGAGTCAGTAACATATGAGGGATACGGACCTAAGGGTACAGCCATCATAGTTGAAGCTCTTACAGATAACAAAAACCGTACAGCAGCCAATATCAGAAATGCATTTACAAAGGGTTACGGAAACGTAGGTACACCCGGCTGCGTATCCTTTATGTTTGACAAAAAAGGCCAGATCATCATTGACAAGGAAGAGTGCGAGATGGATGCAGATGAGCTCATGATGGTAGCTCTTGATGCAGGCGCAGAAGACTTCAATGACGAAGAGGAAAGCTATGAGATCATCACTGATCCCGATGATTTCTCTAAGGTACTTGAAGCATTAGAGGCTGCCAAGGTTCCCATGCTTGAAGCTGATGTCACCATGATCCCCCAGACATGGGTCGAACTGACCGATGAGACAGATATTAAGAACATTAACAAGACCTTGGATCTTCTTGATGATGATGACGATGTACAGAACGTATATCACAACTGGGATGAATGATTAAAATTGAAGTTTTTTGGCAGGGTATTTAACGACCCTGCTATTTTTTTACGGCTTTTTTGAATAATTTGTGAAATGTTATATAAATTAATCTGATTTGCTTGCATAAATTTTTGCTTTATGATAAAATATACTATATATAGGGTTTATTTATCACTTTACCACAATAAAGCCGACATTCTTAGGTTTCTTTTGGAGGATTATGCTAACCAATATCCATGTAAAAAACTTTGCGATCATTGATGAGGCTGATATAGATCTGGCCGATAATCTTAACATCTTTACCGGTGAGACCGGAGCAGGAAAATCTCTTTTACTTGGGGCATTAAATATGGCTTTGGGAGCCAGGACACCCAAGGATATAGTTAGGAATGACACAGATTTCGCTTTGAGCGAGCTTACCTTTACGGACATATCCGAAAAGGCTAAGGACCTTCTGGAGAAAGAGGGATATTCGGCACTTGACGAGGTAGTGGTATCTAAAAAAATATTGAATAACGGCAGAAGCGTCACAAGGGTTAACGGTGAGACGGCTTCAGCAGGGTTTGTTAAGGAGCTGGCAGGTGTCCTGATTGATATCTACGGACAGAACGAACATCAGTCCCTTCTCAAAAAAGAAAACCAGCTGGCCATAGTTGATGAGTTTGCAGGCGAGAAGATCATCGATCTAAAGGCTAAGCTTAAGGATGAATACAGAAAGTTTTCGGATCTGAAAAAAGAATTTGAAGGACTTAATGATGACGAACAGGCCAGAAAACGCAGACAGGATCTGCTCGAGTATGAGATAAACGAGATAGATACGGCTGCCCTGAAGGAAGGCGAGGAAGAAGACCTTAAGGACAGGCATAAGTTCCTGGCAAATGCGAGACTGATAACAGAGGGTCTCGGAGAAGCTTATGAGGCTCTTTCGGGTGACGGACGCGCATCTGACAGCCTTTCTGAAGCCATAAGAGCTCTCATGAGGATATCGGAGTACGATGATAAGCTTGCCGGTATGACGGATGCACTATCAAATGTTGACAGTATCCTGAGTGATTCCATCCGTGATATAAGTGATTTTCAGGAATCCCTACCTGATGACAGCAGAGAACTGGAAGAAGTAGAGGACAGGCTCGATCTTATCAGTAAATTAAAGTCAAAGTACGGAGCTTCGATAGAGCTGGTCAATAAGTATTATGACGACGCAAAGAAAGAGCTGGAAAGACTTTCCGATTACGAGGGTTATTCCAATAAGCTTAAAAAAGATCTTGCCGATTCCGAAAAAGAGCTTACGGCTCTTTGCAAGGACCTGACAAAAAAGAGAAAGAATGCGTCGTTAAAATTACAGGAAATGATAAGAGAAGCTCTTTCAGAGCTGAACTTTAACCAGACCGAATTTGTTATAGATATTTCTGAAAAAGAAAACTTTTCCGCCAACGGCAGGGATGAATGCACATTTATGATGTCGATGAATCCGGGTGAGGCGACAAGACCTCTTATGGATGTTGCTTCCGGCGGCGAGCTTTCGCGTATAATGCTTGGCATAAAGTCCGTTATGGCGGGAAAGGACAGCGTAGGCACTCTGATCTTTGATGAGATAGATGCCGGCATCAGTGGCAGGACGGCTCAGAAGGTATCGGAAAAGCTTTCTAAGATTGCCACGGAACATCAGGTAATCTGCATTACGCATCTGGCTCAGATAGCTTCAATGGCGGACAGCCATTATGAGATCATAAAACAGGTAGACGGCGGAAAAACCAAGACCAGTATTCACAAACTGGATAATGAAGAAATAAAGAATGAGCTTGCCAGACTTATAGGCGGTGCTGAACTGACAGACAAGGTTTATGAGTCTGCCGAGGAAATGAAAAAACTGGCAGATGAGAGAAAAAAGGAGGTACGGGCGTGAAAAACATTTTATTTGCTGCATCGGAGGGTGTACCTTTTATAAAGACAGGAGGTCTTGCAGACGTTATAGGTTCCCTGCCTAAGTATCTGAATAAGGATGAATTTGATGTGAGAGTCATACTGCCTAAGTATACCTGCATTAAGGAAGAGCTTAAGGCATCCATGAAGTATATCACACATTTTTATATGGACCTCAACTGGAGGAGACAGTATGTCGGTATCTTTGAATCCGAGTATGAGGGAATAAAGTATTATTTCATAGATAATGAGTTTTATTTCCAGGGCTTTGCTCCTTACGGAAACATATATGAGGATATTGAAAAATTCGCATTTTTCTGCAGAGCGGTGCTTTCGGCTTTGCCCGTTATCGGATTTAAGCCCCAGATCATACACTGCCATGACTGGCAGACGGGTCTTATCCCTGTATTTCTTCATGACAGCTTCCAGAGCAACGAGTTTTACTGGGGCATAAAGACCATTATGACCATTCACAACCTCAAGTTCCAGGGCATCTGGGACAAGAAGGTCGTAAAAGAGATAACAGGTCTTTCGGATTATTATTTTACTCCCGACAAGCTTGAATATAAGGGCGATTCCAACTACCTTAAGGGCGGTATCGTTTACGCGGATTATGTTACGACGGTTAGTACCACTTATGCTGAAGAGATCAAGATGCCTTTCTACGGTGAAGGTCTTGACGGTCTGATGAGAGCACGTTCCAACTGCCTTTGCGGTATAGTGAACGGTCTCGATTACGATGATTATAATCCCGATACGGATCCGCTGATAGTTAACAACTTCAATGTAATGAACTATCGTGTGGAAAAGGTTAAAAACAAGCTTGCCCTGCAAAAAGAACTCGGACTTGAGGAAAATCCGGATAAGTTTATGATCGGTATCTGCTCAAGACTTACCGACCAGAAGGGTCTTGACCTTGTTGATTACGTTATCGAGGAGATATGTGCCGAGGATACACAGTTTGTAGTTCTGGGTACCGGAGATCCTAAGTATGAGAATCTTTTCAGGCATTTCGCATGGAAGTATCCGGACAGAGTATCTGCAAATATTTATTATTCCAATGAGCGTTCTCACAGGATATATGCTTCGGCTGATGCATACCTTATGCCGTCACTGTTTGAGCCCTGCGGTCTGAGCCAGCTTATGAGCTTAAGATACGGTACTGTGCCGATAGTAAGAGAGACCGGCGGTCTTAAGGATACGGTTATCCCTTACAATGAATATGAGAATACGGGAACAGGCTTCAGCTTCTGCAACTATAATGCACATGAGATGCTTGCCACCATCAGATATGCCAAATCGGTATATTATGGGAAAAAGCGTGAATGGCATAAGTTGATAGACAGAGGTATGCAGACAGACTTCTCCTGGAATAATTCAGCTAAGCAGTATGAGGAGCTTTACAGAAGACTTTAATAGTTGATAAAGGCTGCTGCAGATGCGGCAGCCTTTTTGTGAAAAATAAAAAGTATGGGAGGGGCCGTAGATATGAGATTGCTTAAAGACATGCTCTTAGGATTCGATGATATCCTGCAAAGTAACATAACTCCCGAACAGGGTGACACAGAAGTAAATGCTCTTATATACGATACAAGGGCTGATTTTGTGAAAGGTTCTTTGTTTGTCTGCATTTCCGGCGCTTCCTTTGACGGGCATGATTTTGCCGCAGAAGCGGTTAAAAAAGGTGCGACGGTTATCGTTTCGGAAAAAGAACTTGATATACCGGACGCAGCAGTGCTCGTAAAGGTGACTGACAGCAGAAAGGCTTTAGCACTTCTTTCATCCGCATGGTTCGGACACCCTTCTAAGGAACTGACTACCATAGGCCTTACGGGTACAAAGGGTAAATCGACCACCTGCTATATGATCAGAAATATCCTTGAAGGTGCAGGCAGAAAGTGTGGCATTATCGGTACAATAGGTATCGTAATAGGGGATAAAACATACGAGACACATAATACAACACCTGAGTCGTTCCAGATACAGGAATATATGAGGCAGATGGTTGATGCCGGGTGCGATACCCTGGTTATGGAGGTTTCATCACAGGGATTAAAGCAGTCCAGAGTTTATGGCATAGATTTTGATTATGCGGTATTTACCAATCTTTCAAAGGATCATATCGGAGGAGCGGAGCATAAGGACTTTGAAGAGTATATGTACTGCAAATCACTCCTGTTT
>JAEEGG010013840.1_pt1 | contig 17183 bp, 11 predicted proteins | sample 9134161 | NCBI WGS metagenome assembly JAEEGG01 (sample SAMN16246543, study PRJNA631951) | gut metagenome | biome: gut microbiome; feature: rumen; material: CR-attached | host: Bos | place: Iran: Karaj | collected 2018-10 | reverse complement strand
ATTACCGTTCAATGTAATCTGTGTAGCCGTATCCTGAAGGAAAGATACTTTCTTAGCCTTCTCTTCTACTGCTCTGAAAATGCTGCCGAATGTCGGTTCGATTTTTTTCTTCTGCATTTAGATCACTCCTTCTGATAGTGTTTATTCATTTACAGCCTTGCTCTCAAAAGCCAGTATCCATGACACCGGAACTATCTTTGAAGCAAGGTGTAACAGTTTCTGTGAAAACGGATATACGAGCATCCTTCTGCCTTTTACCGAAGCTGAAAGAGATTTCCTTGCAAGCTTTACAGGGTCGATGACGAAGTTCTTGCGCCAGTCGTTAAAGTCAGTCTCCTTGCCCTCCGTTGCCCTTCTCTGGAAGTCGGTCGCAACAGGACCGGGGCATACCGCCATAACGTCTATACCCTGTGATTTAAGCTCACAGCTCATTGCTCTCGAAAATGAGATGACATAAGACTTGCTTGCCGCATAACATGCAAAACCGGGCTGGGGAAGGAATCCTGCAGATGACGCTATGTTGATTATCTTTGAGCGTCCGCTGCCTTCGTTTTTCATGAAAGGAACAGTGATCCTTATCATCTGACTTAACGCACTGCAGTTGATCCTTATGGTGTCATCAAGGGCCTGGGCAGACTTGCTCATGACAGGGCCTTTGATTCCCATTCCGGCAGAATTGATAAGGAGTCCAACCAGGGGTTCTTCCTCTTTAAGTTTATCTTCGATTATCTTTATTCCCGAATTGTCAGAAAGATCCGCAACGACCGGAACAACCTTGATGCCGCTTACAGATGCGGCGATCTGATCTAACGCATCCCTGCGTCTTGCCACTGCCCATATCTCGTCAAACGGAGTCTTGAAGTATTCGCCTTTATCGCCTGCAATAAGCTCAAGAAAAGCTTTTCCGATGCCTGATGAGCTGCCTGTAATTATCGCGATTTTCTGGTGCATGCAACAATTCTCCCCACAAGGAAATTCCCTATCTAAAATAATACACTCTATATAAATTTATTAAAAGAGAACGTCCTTGAAGCAGACTCTCTGTCTGTTGTTATCGTAGTCGAAGCTGTGTCTGGATCCGCCTGCACACCACTTCTCCCACTCACAGTCCTGACACTCTTTGCAGAGTGAAGACAAAGGCTTTCTGAACTCCTGGAATCGGTTAAGCCAGACATCGCTGAACTTATCCTTATAGATGTTTCCCTGAATGAACTCAGGTCTGTCCTCGATATCAAGGCACGCAGTTATATCGCCATTGACTCTTATGGCTGCGGTATGTGTACCTGCTCCGCAATAGAAGAACCAGTCTCTGACATCCCTCTCATAATCCAGTCCCAGGAAATGCGAGCATCCGTAGTTTACCGGAATGTTCTGCTCCCTCTTTTCGCGGATATACTTGAAAAGATATCTCTGGTCATCGGGTGTGAGGAGCATATCCGGATAATCCAGTGCCCTTCCCATCGGCTCTATTCCGATAACACGCCATGAATCGATATCGATCTTATCCAGGATCTCATATAACTCGTCGAGTTCACCTATGTTCTTGTGATTTACAACAGTAGTTACCTGGATGTGCCTGAAAGCTTTCTGGTCTATAAGATTCTGAATGCCCTGCATCGCCCTGTCGTATCCGCCCTTAAGACCTCTTTGTCTGTCGTGGGTATCACGAAGGCCGTCAATGCTTACAGAGACCGTGCCCATGCCTGCCCTGGCAAGCATAGCGGCAACATCTTTTGTGATCAGGGTAGCATTTGTCGTCATGCCCCAGTGGAAACCCTGTTCCACTGCGTAAGTCAGGAGCTCTTCAAAATCAGGATATAAAAGAGGCTCGCCACCAGTGATGCAAAGCTGGAGCTGCTTCAGATCGAAGTGTTCCTTAACATCATCCAGCACTGCCTTGAACGCTTCTTTATCCGGGCCATGGCCAAGACCGGGCTCACAACTGCTGCCGCAGTGGAAACACTTGGAATTACAGCTTCTTGTTAATTCGAAAAACAGATATATAAGTTCCGGCTCTTTAAAAAGCCGGGCTCTAAGCTCGGCTTTTCTGTCCAAATATACTTTCTTTGCTTCTTTTATATCCACTGGTTATCAATTGTCCGCATCATCCGGAGGAGGTCCGTATACATCGTTCTCGTAGTTATCAACTGTAGTCTCCGGAGGCGGTCCGTAAACGTCAGCTTCCTGGCTGTCAACAGTATCATCGGGAGCCGGTCCGTAGACACATACTTCATCTGTAGAAACCGTATCATCCGTAAACTTGATCTCTGTCTCGGTCTCCTGCTCAGTCTCGGATGTAATATCCGGCGGAGGTCCATAAACATTTGTCTCGCGCGGCGGAGGACCATAAACACAGCCTTCTACCGCCAGGCTCAATGCACCGATACCGGCAGCAATTGCAGTAAAGGTTAATGGTTTCTTTGACCTTTTCATAATCTTATCTCCCGTATCAAGCCTGTGCCTGTTCGTCGTCAGGACCTTCAGCAGTATTATCGACACCTCTGAATCCTGTCACCGGTCTTGCAGCTGTAGGAGCAACCTTTGAATTAGGATCCATGATGGAAGGTCTCTGTCCTTCAAGTGCAGCTCCCATGGCAGGAGCAGTCTGCTTCTTGTTAATGTCACGCTCCTGATCAACTATTGCGGAAGGTCTTACGATTCCGCCATAAGCTGATGTGTGACTATCCTGCTCGTCAGCTGTATCACGAGTGCTCTGTGCTCTCTTAAAGAACGCTGACTTATGTGTCTTTGCGCTGTCTGCGATACTTGTGTAGGATGCTCTTGCCTTCTCTTCTGCGAGCTTCTTAGCCTGCTCTTCCTCGATGCGCTTCTGCTCTTCAAGAAGTCTTGCCTGCTTAGCTTCCTCGCTTTCCTTGAAAGCTGAAACACCTGCCATTGCCGGAGCTGCCCATACGGGTGCTCTGCCTGAGTTGTTGTAGCTCTTGCCTGCAAGGAGGCTTCCTAACTGGTTGGAATTGGATGAAGCTCTTGCACGGTCATCGGAAATAGACGGTCCGGAAACATTGCTCGAAGCAGATGCACCTACGCCTGAGGATGAACCGCTTCTGAACGACATCAACGGATTGTTCCTGTTTTCACTCACGTTTGTTTTTTCCTTGTTTTCTGTTTTGGTCTCTTTCTTTTCATTCAGCATCTTGTCATAGCCGTCAACAGAAGCCATAGCTGAGATACCGGGCATTACTGCATTCTCAGAAGTAGCCATAGCTGACTTGAAGACTTCTGATGTCTTGCTCTGTCTCTTAACGAGCTCTGCCCTGTTCTCTCTGATAGCTTCAGCAGCCTTGGCAGCCTTCTCAGCTTCAGCGACCTTTGCTTCTGCTGCAGCCTTTGCAGCAGCTGCAGCTCTTTCAGCTTCTTCTGCAGCCTTTCTTGCACGCTCAGCAGCCTCAGCCTGCTCTTTTGCGATCCTTGCTTCTTCAAGCTTAGCCATCTCGGCAGCCTTTGCAGATTCTTCAGCCTTTCTTGCTTCTTCAACAAGTCTTGCTTCCTGGATTCTCTTCAGCTCTTCTGCCCTTCTGGCTTCTTCTGCTTTTCTGGCCTCTTCAGCCTTCTTGAGTTCTTCAGATCTTCTAATCTCCTGAGCCTTCTTTGTTTCTTCAATTCTTGCACGCTCAGCAGCTCTGAGAGATTCCTGGATCCTTCTTGCTTCTTCAGCCTTTGCTTCAGCTTCAGCCATAGCGATAGCAGCAGCCTTAGCAGCTTCTTCGGCTTTCTTTGCTTCTTCTATTCTTGCACGCTCAGCAGCTTCAGCTGCAGCCTTGGCTCTTCTGGCGTCAGCAGCTTTCCTTGCCTCTTCTGCCATTCTTGCTTCTTCGGCTCTTCTAGCCTCTTCTGCCTTCCTTGCTTCTTCTGCTTTCTTAGCGTCTTCAGCAGCCTTAGCAGCACCCTGTGCTCTCCTTGCTTCGGCATTTCTTCTGATCTCTTCAACTCTTGCAGCCTGCGCAGCTCTTCTTTCCTCAAGGATCTTAGCAGCCTTATCACGCTCTGCTGACTGCTCAGGAGAGAATGCGCTCTTGGGGCGCTTGATCTGTGCAGTCTGTGCCGGAGCAGCCTCTTCCTTACGTGTAGCAGCTGCTACACTTCCTGCTACTGCAGCACCTGCTGCCGGTTTGAAAGGATTCTTAGCCGCCGGCTGAGAGGTATTTGTAACAGGCTTGAAAGTATTCTTTACTGTAGTTGCGCTGGCTGTAGCCTTAGGTGTGCCCTGTGCAGAAGGTCTCTGGCCGGAAAGCTTGAACGGACTCTGTGCAGGAGCATTTGCCGCAGGTTCACCGGAAGGAACGAAAGGACTGTTAGCCTTCTTAGCTTCAGCGTTCTTTCTCATCTCTTCTACTCTTGCAGCATGAGCAGCCTTCTTCTCAGCAAGAAGCTGCTGTGCTTTCTCGCGCTCTGCTTTCTGTTCGGGGGTAAGTTCTGATGACGGCTTGGTTGAACCTGCCATAGCAGCAGATGCTGCCGCACCACCTGCAACTGCCTTCGCATGATTGACGGAAAGCTCTGCGGGACGCTTGATGGGAGCCTTTACAGGCTTTTCGATCGCTGTCGTCTTAGCCTTGAGAGGTGTACCATTTCCGGAATTCTCCATAGCCTTGATTTCCTTCATGGCATTAGCAGTGTTAAAACTCTTGCCCTGTGAAGTTTCAGCTATAGGCTTCATATCCTTGACAGGTCCGAGATAGCCGAACTTGTCTGCAATGAAAGGAACGCCGGGAACAAACGCGATTGCAAGATCCTTGCCATCCAGTCCCTTACTCTGCTTGAGGTATCTGTACCTTACATAGAGGAGACCGCCGCCGAGGATTACCAGTACAATCCAGAGCCAGCTTAAGTTAGGGCCCTTGTCTTTGCCTGTTACTGTAAGTGCTGCAACAACGACTGTGGGAGTAGGTGTAGGAGTCGGGGTTCCTTCAAACTCAGTAGTTGTTGTTACGATAACTTCAGTATTTGTTGTATCAACGATAACTGCAACAGGTGTTGTAGCCTTTGTTGTAGCACTTGTTGCCTTTGTAGTCTTAGTTGTCTTTTTGGTAGTCTTCTTAGGAGCCTTTGTAGGTGTCTTCTTAGTTACCTTCTTTGTAGGCTTCGCAGGTGCCTTAGTAGCCGTAGGCTTCGGTTTTGACGTAGCTGTGGGCTTAGGCTTTGTTGTAGCTGTAGGCTTTGGCTTTGATGTTGCCGTGGGCTTAGGTTTTGTTGTTGCTGTAGGCTTAGGTTTTGTTGTTGCTGTAGGCTTAGGTTTTGTTGTTGCTGTAGGCTTAGGTTTTGTTGTTGCTGTAGGCTTAGGTTTAGTTGTGGGTGTTCTTGAATATGTAACGTCCGAAACAGATAATTTAAGATTTTTAGGTAAATTTGTACCATTAAGAGAAATATAGTAATTGCCATCGGGAGAACCATTGTTTCCACCCCAGCCGATAACCCTGAGCTTAATACCATTACCATCCGCTATTTTCTTTATTGCACCACTCTTTATAGCGTCACCGCCAACAAATAACTCAGTTGAGCATGAAATGGTTACATCAAGATTGTATCCTTTTCCATAACCGGAAACTACTAAATGAAATCCACCTTCATCTCCCCAGGAGCCAACACCACTTATCGAAACACGGCCAGCTGCCTGAACATCTTTACTTTCAATAAAACCAAATGCAAAAGTGAAACCGATAAGCATGCATAAAAGCAAAGTTATCGACTTAAGCGAGAAGCGTCCCGAACTGCTGCCCGTCATCAATACTTACCTCCAAAACAAAAGCACACACACCTCTAATTATTAAATATTAGAAGATACTTAAATTATACAGTGGACACCTGCATTTTCAAGTGCTGCTATATGTTAGGAAATATTGATATATTGATTTGCGGGGATTTACTCTTCCCTGTTCTTTTCGAGAACGTCCTCGTCAGGAACAAATCCGTCAACTGCCTCAGTAGCAGCAGGGATTATAGCCTCTTCACCGGACTTTAAGATCTCAGGTTTCTCGGTCTGAACTTCGGCAGTGGGAACAATATCCGCATTTGATACCTCAGTACCGATCTGAGGTCTAATGGCAGCTGTGTATGTGTCATCAGTCTCTTCACTTTCAGAAGGGATATCCTCCTGGGTAACTCTGGCTGCTGTAGGACGCTTTAATGCGGTAGGCTTTACCTTCTGGACAGGAGCTTCTGTGATCTTTACCTCAGAAGGAGCAGCTGAATCCATAACGAGTGCGGGAGTCTCAGCTTCCTTGCCTACCTTATCGGAATCAAGTTCTTCCTTCTGCTTCTGACGTGCTTCAAGTGTATTGGAATATACAGGTCTGATGGGAGCTGTATTGGATTTCTGGAGATATCCGTTGATGATGATCTGCTCTTTCTGCTTGTCGATCTCTTCGGCCTTTTTCGAAGAGATTCCCAGCGAACCGAAAACTTCGGAAGCTTCCTTCTCTTCTCTTTGCGCGTCGCTCTTTCCTCCGAGCAAAGTATTTTTTGAGTTTGCTTCGATCTCTTCTTTTTTCTTAGGGTCTCTGGAATCGCGCTTGATCTGGTGGATCTTTTTCCTGGAACCTTTCTTGTTAATGCCTTCCACGCGGTTAACAACCTGGCCTGCTCTCCAGGCAGTATCCAGATCCTCATCGTTCTTCTCTTTACGCTTTTCCCTGATCTTGAGAATCGTGTAAACAACGATAAGCGCAACAACAACTATGACAGCGAACGTGATCACGATAGGTTCGAGCTGAGTGTTGTCATTAAGATTAATAGCAAACACATTAAACATATCAATTATCCTCCCGCTTATTGTCCGGTGACTCACCGGATTCAGCGACATTTACCTCTTTTTTATCGTCAGTCTCAAGCTCTTCAGGAGACAACGGAAGTACTACTTCCTCGTCCTTTTTCTTGTCGGACCAACGTTTGACGGCAATCCTTATCGCAATGAATACGATAAGCAAAAGGACCACGACAACAGCAACGATAACAAGTTCCATTGTTGCCTTGCGGATGATCTCTGTAGAAACATCAGCACCTGACGGTTCGTCTTCGACAGTTACCTCTGAGGTACTGCCGGTAGCCGCAGTCTGGCTTTCTGATGTTGCTGCCGTGATATCCGAAGCCGGGGTCTTTATAGGCGCGGGTGTAATTATAACACCATCAAAGTCATCTAATGCAACTCCATTTGCACCAAGTGGAACTTTATGGTCAAGTCCGATGAATTTACCGTCTTCGGTCTTCCACAAGACCTCTTTTACGAAGCTGTATTTCTCTTCATCCCAGGTCTTGAAATCGTCTTTGACAAGGCCGCCGGTATCACCGGAGTTCGCATTGAAACACCAGAATGTGTGATGGAGATGCTTCTCAGCTATGAGCTTTCTGAATAATTCCATCCACTTGAGATTGTCGCCTTCCATGAAGCCGCCCCACTCGCCTACGAAGATCGGTGCAATGCCTTCCTCCTGGATGTAGAGCCAGTAATCGTACCATGCATCCTTCATGAGTGATTCGTATGTAAAACCTCCCTGGAACCAGGGCTGTTCGTATACTCTCGGGCCGTAATCGTGAGGTGAATAGATTATCTGCTTATTGCGTTCAGGAGAACCGAAATCGATCGGATAATCCTTGACTGCCATGAGGTTGGCACCCCACCAGGTGTTGTAGTAATCGTCATCGTCATTAGTCGATACGAAGTTGTTTGTCTTAATGTCCTTCGGATAGATCTGTATTCCTTCAATGATTATCAGCGCATGGGGATTCGCATCAAGAACGGCATTGCCTGCACGCTCTGCAACCTTCTTCCAGTTGTCAGGGCTGTCGGAATCGTTCCAGATCGCATGAGGTGTCTCGGAAGCTTTTCCGTGAGGCTCGTTCTTCAGATCGTAGCCGATTATCGTGTCGTTATTCTTATATCTTTCGGCACACCATGAAAGAGCTTCAACGAAATCATCTTCAGTAATGTTGCCGTTATACCAGACAGGGTGGTTATGTCCTGCAGCATCGGTTTTCGCGCAGTGGATATCAATGATGATCTTCATGCCGTTCTGCTCGCAAAGAGACAGGACATAGTCGAAGATCTCAAGCGAATTCATTGAGTTAAGTTCTTCGTTATATGCATTGTTGTAGTTTGCTCTCGGGTATTCACCATTCTCCCACTGGAGAAGAAGCTCGGCACTCATGGGAACTCTCAGGACATTAAATCCGTGGTCTGCGATCGACTTCAGAGTATCCTTGAGATTGCAGTTCCATACGCCGTCGAAAATATTAGTTCCGGTGTTATATCCGAACCAGTTACAACCTGTAAGCCAGACTTCCGTGCCGTTCATGTCAACGATATGTGAACCTTCGGTGGTAAGCCAGTCGTCACCTGCGACGCCTTCAGTATTGCGTGCCGGATCAGGATTTGAGACCGGATCAGATGAAGTGTTTCCTGAAGAAGTAGTGGAAGCGGTCGTTGATGCGGGTTCATTAACCGAACCTGATTCGCCGTCTCCCGACACTGAAATGAGTTTTGCAGAATTAATGTCGCTGCCGGAAACCTGGATTCCGACCCTGCTGTCAAAACCCCAGCTGTTTTCGCCGGATGAAGAACAAGTCGCAGTTACCCGGTTGCCGCTGATATCGTAAGAGTCGAAGCCCCATCCGCTTGCAGAATCGATCGTGCCTGAGAATTCTGCAACGACAGTAATGGTGTCATAACCGCTGCAGCCCGATAACTGGATCTCGAGCTGTCCGCCGCTTCCCCAGCAATTCGGTGTGGCAGATCCCGAAGGAGCCGCCAGCGATGTCATCGGAAATGCGGTGAGTATAAACACAGATGTGATAAAAAGCAGAAGTATCTTCTGCCCTATCCTGCGGCGCATATTATGCCTCCATTAAAGTTCGATTTCTGCCTTGCGGCCGGAAGGCTGATACTGCTCGTACTTAACACCTGCTGCATCAAGCATCTTGCGTGCAGCTTTGGTAGCGTCAGTATCGTGATATTTGTCATCGAAATAAACAACTCTTCCGACACGCTTCTGGATCAGAGCTTTTGTGCATTCATTGCAGGGGAAGAGAGTAACATAAACAGTTGAGCCGGCGAGATCGCCAGTCTTGGAATTGAGGATAGCGTTAAGTTCTGCGTGAGCTACGAAAGCATACTTGGTATCAAGCGTTCCGCCGTCACGTCCCCAGGGGAAGTCCTCGTCGTCACATCCGCGGGGGAAACCGTTGTAACCTACAGATAAGATGTAATTATCCTTGTCTACGATGCAGGCACCAACCTGAGTGCTGGGGTCCTTGCTTCTCATTGAAGCAAGCTTAGCTACACCCATGAAATATTCATCCCAGGTGATATAGTCAGATCTCTTATCGCTCATACACTCCTCCGATAATACAAGTGAAACACTCTTAATTTTATCCGAACAGGAGTTATGTCGCAATAAATATTAATATATATATAAGAACTTTGAGGTTATCAGTAGACCTGCTCTTTGCGCGTCTCCATTACAAGACTCTCGACGAGATCCTCATATGATACTCCTGCAGCCTTTGCAGCTTCAGGCAGAAGCGATGCATTGGTCATGCCCGGCAGGTTATTGGCCTCAATAAACCAGAACTCATGCTTTGCGTCATCGTACATCATGTCGACACGTCCGTACTGCGTCATTCTGAGGAGCTTAAAGATCTTCAGCGCCATCTTCTGGCACTTCTTGTAATCTTCCTCTTCTATCTGGGCAGGGCAGACATGTGTCGTTAGACCGTCCTGATATTTATTCTTGTAGTCGTAGAAACCTTCGTGGGGAATGATCTCCGTAACAGGCAGAGCCTTGTCGTTAACGATCGAGATCGTGATCTCACGGGCTTTGATGTATTTCTCTATAAGGATCCTCTGGTGGTAGGAAGCCGCATAGTTGATGGCAGCCTCAAACTCATCCTGGGATTTAACGATTGATACGCCGCATGAAGAACCGTTGCCGATAGGTTTAACTACACAGGGAATGCCGATCTCTGTACTTACTCTTTCAAATGTAAGCTTCTCGGGAACGTCGACGATCCAGTCAGCAGTAAGGTATCCCGCTGCTCTTGCAAGAGACTTGGAAAGATCCTTATCCATTGCAATCGCGCATCCTAAGTAATCACAGCCTGTGTATTGGATATCAAAAGCATCAAGGAGTGCCTGTACCTGTCCGTTCTCGCCGTGGCTTCCGTGAAGGCCTAAGAATACTCTGTCGGCAAATTGGCACATCTCGATAACTCTGGGACCTACCCAGCTCTTTCTTCCGCCGTGCTGTCTGATGATCTCTTCAAGATCAGGTTCAGTCTCCGGAATATTATATGAAAACGGGTTTACTGTGCCTCTTCTGAAGAATGTCTCACAGGGATAGTTATTCTCGATTCCGTCATAAAGATCAACAAGTGCAACTTCATGTCCCTTGGACAAAAGAGCATTGGCAATAAGGCTTGCCGATTTAAGTGATACATCTCTCTCGGGCGATAAGCCGCCGCCAAGAACAGTAATTTTCATACAAATTCCCCTTTTAACGCAAGATAGACAGATTATACTCTTTTTCGTGTGGTGTCTTCATTGATACCGACAAATTGCCACATGTTTGTAAAAAGCGAACTTATGATAAGATTATTGGGATTAGCTTATATAAAAATATAATAAGGGGATTAATATGCTCGCGATCTTATATTTAATGTTATGTGCCGCATTCGGTATGTGCTTTGTCGGCCTTTCAGTACCGGATGTACGCAGGTTATACGTTGCCTGCAGTCCTTCAGCCAAGGCTATAACACATATACCTAATACGCTGTTCACAGTTCCGGCAGGTATCGTTACCGGTATGCTCTGCGTACCTTTCTTCAATTACTACGTCACTCTTGGTCTTTCATATATCGTAGACAGCGGTGAGGTATGCAAGAAGATCGGTGTGCTCGTCACATTCGCTTTCTTCCTCTGGATGATCCTCACATGCCTCATCCTCATAAACCGTAAGAGAATCAAGCGTGAAGAGCTTAAGGCTTCCGGCTCAACAACCATCGAAGACTATAAGTTCAATGTCGTCGATTCCATCTTCTACGGTGTCGTTATCCTCGGCATCACCATCGCTGCCACATTCCTTATGTTCTACACATACAGGATCAACGGAACCACTCTCTTAAACGGTTCTTCCACATTCTCAGACCTCTCGCCCCACACGGCAATGGTCTCATCTTTCGGTAAGGGCTTTAACTTCCCTACACAGTACATGCATTATTCAGGAGACGGAATCAAATATCACTTCCTCTTCTATTTCCTCGCAGGCACGCTCCAGTATCTCGGACTTCCTATCGATTATGCACTCAACCTGCCTTCGATCATGTCCATGGTCTGCGCACTCGTTCTTTTGGGACTTCTTGCAGTGCTCATCAGCTCCAGACGTTCCGCATTCCTCGTTGCACCCGTTCTCGTATTCTTAAGAAGCTCACTTAATGTTTTCTATCACATTAAGGAACTCACAACAGCAGGTGCCACAACATCCCAGGCAATCAATGAGATCCTCAAGTCATCTGTCTGGTATGCAGTTACTGATTACGACAGCTGGGGAATCTGGGCTATCAACGTTTATCCCAACCAGCGCCACCTCATGCTCGGCGTAGCAGTCATTCTCATTATGGTCATCCTCTTCCTGCCTTTTGTAAGAAGACTCGGTATTTCCGTCTTCCGCGCCGGCAGCTTCGGTGATGCCGTAAAGGCCTTTATCGCTTCAAAGAATGCTTGGCTCGTAAGATCCGGTGACCCGCTCTACCCTGTTTCGATTGCTATCCTGGCATGCGTTCTCGTTATCGTAATGCCTTATTTCCACGGTTCATGCCTTATCGCGCTTCTTCTCGTGCTCTTCGGCATGGCAATATTCTCAGAGAGCAGACTTCTCTATGCTGCAGTTGCCGTATGCGCTGTCGCATCTTCATTTGTCCAGACTCTCGCATTCTCCGGCGGATATAAGAACGTCGTTTCCTTTGAGTTCATGCCGGGCTTCATTCTTGAGAATCCCACATTCTCAAGTGTTGCCAAGTATCTCCTGATCGTTACGGGATTAACACTCATCCTCGCTGCGATCTTCGCTCTTACCGCACTCGTATTGGACATCATCCGCAAGAAGCCCGTACACCGCTTCCTGCTCTTCCTCTGCGTACTTAACCCGATGATCTTTGCTTTCCTCTTCAAGGTTTCTCTTGAAATACTCGCAAATCACAAGTTCATCCAGGTATCACTCATACTCATCGATGCATTCGTTGCAGCTCTGATCGCCAACCTCCTTTACATTCCGATCAAGCGCAGAAAGGCTGAAGACGCAGAGAATTCTGCAGATGAGGATATCGCTGACGCTTCAGCTCTTGACGGTGAACTTGCCGTTGTTGAGACAGGTGATGCGGGTGTAAGGACTCCCGTTATCGCTGCAGCAAGCGCATTCGGCGAAGCTTCTGAGAACACTGATGATTCCAAGGCTACTGACATCAAGGCACTTGAAGAACACACAGGCGTTGATGCAGACATATCCGGCCTTAATGGCGATGCTGCTGAAGAAAAGGTTGAAGAGATCAAGGAAGAAGCACTTCCCGCAGAGCTCATGTTCGGCGACGAGAAGAAAGATTCCGGAGACGAAGAAGCAGATTCATCTGCTGAAATTCCCGAGGAGATCTTCGAAGTTACAGATGACAGCGCTGAGGCTGAAGATACCAAGAAAGATGAGTCTTCCGAAGAATCTTCTGAAGAAAAGTCTGAAGACACAACCGACGAAAATGATGATTCCGATGATGCAGTCATGGCATCCACACCTGAATCTGCACATGTTGCTATGCGCCCCGGTTCACTTGCCTTAAGCAACACCGTCACATTCGGTGAAGATGAACCTGATGATGCAGCTGATGCAAATGTTGCGATCGAATCAGCAGAAGAACCTGTTGAAGTAACTTCTGTTGCTGCTGCAGCTGCTGCGGCAGACATCAAGCCTGATTCATTGAAGCATGAGCCCGTAACGCCCAAAAAGCCCAAGGGATTGGCACTTCCTGCATGGATCGCTTTGGAGATCGCAGGCGTCATCCTTGCAATCGCGCTTATGGTTCCGCTTACAGCCACAGGTGTCAGCGAGTGGGCAACTTACGTTAACCTCAACCGCGTACCTCTTACATTGAACGCAGACTCTCCTGTAACCAAGTGGGTAATGGAGAATACTGATCCTGATGACGTATTCCTTACACCTATGTGGTCCATGAACCGCTTCATTCTTGCAGGACGTCCGATGTACTATGGCTGGCCTTACTATGCATGGTCTGCAGGCCACGATACTTACACAAGAGATACCATCTATCTGTGGCTCATCACAGGCTGCGGCGGCGATATCGATGAATTCACAAGATACTGCAAAGAGCGTAACATCAGATATCTCATCGTCGATCCTGACTTTGAGACAACTGATTTCGGCAACGGAATTACTTTCAATAAGGCATTCTTTGAGGATAACCTCACACAGGTTGCTTACTTCGCAGAAGAGGACACAACCATTTACAAGATCTTCTGATCTTAAAAGATATCAGTTTGACTGATTGTTCTTGTGGTATTCGTTCTTGATCTCATACATCAGCTTGTCAGCTTCATCGACATAGTCGGTAACTGACTTGTCTGATCTGGGATCGGTGAGCACATAACCGATACTGACAGAGAACTTGACCGGAATTAAACCCAGACTGTTCTCCTTCTCGATATATGCGTTAATGCTCCTTCTGATGTTTTCGGCATACGTCCTGTTTGCATTTGCAGCGATGATCAGGAACTCGTCACCGCCGTAACGGATGCCGATTGCATTGTCATTGGTTATGCTTTCCTTGATGCCCCCGGATACTGTTATTATCGCCTTGTCTCCGAAAATATGTCCGTATCTGTCGTTGATCAGCTTAAGATCGTTTATGTCGGCAAACATGATCAGGGCACTCTTTTTATGCTCTTTACTCTCATTAATGAGCGGAACGGCGTGGTTTACGAAGCAGAATCTGTTGTATAGACCCGTCATGGGGTCCCTGTCGTACATGTATCTCAATTCTTTGTTGACCATCTCAAGACGCAGGGTGATCCTGAAGTGCATCAGTGTCTGCTCCATCTTTTCGAGATATTCGTACACGCGGTAATCTTCCTTTATGACGGATGTTCCGCCTGCGAAAACAACATAGCCGTAGTTATATCCGGCGTTCTGCAGCGGATAGAAGATATAGATATGCTGCTCGCCTTGCTTTTTTATAAAGCCTGGCATTCTTAAGTTACTGTCAATCAGGCTATCTGCTTCCTCGCCGTCCTTTAACGCAACCGTGGCATCGAAATCTGCTTCATAGCATTCGGATAATGCTTCGAAATCTTCGGCAGAAGCATCCTCAAAATAGTACCTGTTAAGCATAAGGTAGAAATTGCCGTTAAAATATCCGTTATTGGAACGGTAGAACTTTCTGAGGTTCTCTTTCATGTCTTCGTAATCGTAGGATCCCAGGATGACATTTCTCTCGGCGCGCATAAACCGGTTGAAGTAGCTCGACTGATTGTTCTTTGCGTGAATGCCGCTGCAATACTTTCTTCGTCTGATGTCGTACTGATTGGCTGCTTCCAGATTGCATCCGCAGCTCTCACCCGGGACGAGCTTTGATGCTACAGACACATCAAGCGAATCCGTCTTTCCTTCAACTATCTCATAGAGCAGCTTACAACTCTCATATCCGATCGTTTCATAGTCCTGATCGACCGTCGTAAGAGCGGGATAAGATATTCCCGACTCTTCTATGTTGTCAAAGCCTGTTACGATAATGTCCCCGGGAAGATTAAATCCTCTTTCTATGAATCTGTTGATTACCGCCAGTGCCATGATGTCATTGGCACATACTATGGCGTCAGGAAGAGCAATTCTGGAATCGATCAGCTTGTCAGTAAAATCGACGCATTTCTCGGGTGTCCAGTCACCGTAACCCAGATACTCATCCTTCAGCTCAAGACCGTGTTTTTTCAATACCATGCGGACAACACGTTCTCTGTCTATAGTGTCTACGTGTTCCCTGGCACCGCCAAGATATGCAATATTCTTTGCATTGTGTTCCGTTATCAGATGCTCGACAAGGTCTTTCATTCCCTCTTCGTTGCTGTTTCCAACGTAAGGTATTCCGTCGAACTTCATGCCGATACTTACTACGGGCACGCCCTTTTTACTGGCTGCCGTGCAGAGTTCCTCAGCAGTGGGAATGTTATTTAAAAGATTTGAAAAGACGATAAGCCCGTCGTATTCTTCAAGCTTCGCAAGATTATAGATATTGAGCTGACCTTTATTTGTGCCGTCACTTCTGTTGTTAGCCGCAAAGCTTATGTAGAAATGGATGTCCAGATCATTGGCGGCAGCATATTTCTTAATACCCTCAAGAGCCTTGAGAGTAATGCTTCCGTTATATCCGTTTGAGTATATGGCGATCCTGTGCTTCATAGAGAAAAAGGAAAATAAAAGGCCGATAATCCATCCAAACGGTATTATACCACTAGCAAATCAAAAATCTTTAATCAGGCAAATAACATGTGATATAATTTCTCTGCCCGGAACCGGTTGCCGGGTGGAAATAAGGGAATATTAATCGGATTAAGGGAATTTAGAAATGACTGTAGAAACACTTACCAATCTGCTTTATTGCAGTTTTCCTGTCGTGGTTATAGTCACTGTAGTTATCTATGTGATTGTAAACAAGAATAAAAACAGACCCGTTGATACTACTCCGCCCCAATTTTACGGAATGCGTTCTCCAACACTTGAAGAAGCAACTGAGATAAAGGCTGAGATAGCACCAAGAAACGGCAAACCCATTGTTGTTTTAAGTCTTGTCATGCTTCCGCTTGCTGTCTGTGCCGGTGGTGCTGCTATCAGCATGTACGGTGAAGAAGATCTTGGCGTTGTCATCATCATTGGCTCTGTTGCGGCTGGTGTTTTGCTGATGTATATAGGTATGGTTTCTATGCCTCTGTATCGGATAATCAGTCTTCATACAAAAAGTTACAGTGTCGGCGAATGCTATTTCTATGATGTAAAGCATCTTATCCGTGTAAATCACAGAGGAATTCCATGCGATGTATACCATGCCGTTATAAAGGATGAGATCGGAACGACCTGGGAAGCGGACCTCCCCCCAGAATATAGATATGTACAAACCGGAGCAAGATGTCTTGTGGTCATTTACGCTTCCGAAAAGAAGGTCAACAGATCTCCAACAAACGGCAAGAGCCTCTACAGAAGGGATATATTCGTGCCCCGAGATGAATTGATGAGATATAAATAAATCTACTCAGAACATAAACACACAAAATAAAAGAGGGTATCTCGTTTGAGATACCCTCTTTTTGGTTACTGATTGTTTATCAGATTACTTCTTGATCTCGTTGAAGCCTTCTCTTGCAGCATATGTTGTGTGCAGGAGCTCGTGAGCCTTGTGTGAGTTAGGCTCGCCAAGATACTTCTCGTAAAGCTCAATGATCTGAGGATTCTTGTGTGACTGGCGGAGTGTCTGTCTCTCATCCTCGGAATAGAGTGCCTGAGCTCTCTTTTCCTTGTATGTGTCGAGGATATCGTCACCTTCATTAGGCATGAAGCAAGGACGGACATAAGGCTGACCACCACCGTTGATACAACCACCGGGGCATCCCATGATCTCGATGAACTGATACTTTGACTTGCCTTCGCGGATCTCGTCGAGAAGAACCTTAGCGCTCTTCATGCCGGAAGCGATTGCAACGTTAACTGTTGTACCGTTGATGTCGAGAGAAGCCTCACGGATACCTGCATCGTGGCCACGAACAGCTGTGAATTCAACAGGCTCGGACTCCTTGCCTGTGAGCTTGAAGTAAACAGTTCTGAGAGCTGCTTCCATAACGCCGCCTGTTACACCGAAGATAACAGCTGCGCCTGTGTAGTCGCCCATGATATCCTGATCCCACTCCTCATCAGGGAGACGGTTGAACATGATACCTGCACGGCGGATCATTCTTGCGAGCTCACGTGTTGTGAGAACTGCATCAACATCAGGATTGCCATTTGTGATGAGCTGCTCTCTTTCCTTCTCGAACTTCTTAGCAACGCAAGGCATGATGGATACAACGAAGATATCCTTAGGATCGATGCCCTTTTCCTGTGCCCAGTAAGACTTGATGATGGCACCCT
>JAEEGG010013836.1_pt1 | contig 17186 bp, 14 predicted proteins | sample 9134161 | NCBI WGS metagenome assembly JAEEGG01 (sample SAMN16246543, study PRJNA631951) | gut metagenome | biome: gut microbiome; feature: rumen; material: CR-attached | host: Bos | place: Iran: Karaj | collected 2018-10 | reverse complement strand
TGTCTCCACCAAAACGTATGAACCAAAGAAGTCAACCAATGTCTGGAATTTCAAAACTCCATCTACAAGGAAGACTAAGAAAGCAAACCAGCCGATAAAGAAGATGGCTGCATATTTGATTTTTCTTTTCTTTAAGTTCATTTTTCCATGCAATCTCTCCTCCGACGCACCAATGGAAATTAACGAAAAACATCGACATTCTGCGGCCTTAATCGGTACAAGTCCGCTTCATTGCCATAAAAAAAGGGGGTGGGAGACAGGTTTAGTATTCTGTCTTGTCCTCTTTCTCCTGCCACATGCGGAAGGCTTCCAGTGCTTCTTCGCGCATCAGAATCTCGCTGGGCTTCTGTCGCTCAGAAGGCTTCAGGGGTAGCTCTTCATAGATGAAGTCGTCGTCGAAGCCTATCTTGGCGGCATCCTTGCGGTCATTGGCGTAGTAAATCTTGTCGAGGTGGGCCCAGTAGATGGCTCCCAGGCACATCGGACAAGGTTCGCAAGAGGTGAATATCTCGCATCCACTCAAGTCGAACGTACCCAGCTTCTTGGCTGCCTTGCGGATGGTGCTCACTTCAGCATGAGCGGTAGGGTCGCAGTCAATCGTCACACAGTTTGACCCTTCGGCTATAATCTCTCCATTGCGCGCTATCACGGCTCCGAAGGGGCCGCCACCGTTTCTTACGCTTGCTTTTGAAAGGTCGATGGCGCGTTGCATCAGTTCTCTGTTTGTCATTTTTTTCTTTTTTATTTTTACTTTGAAATGTTTATGATGGTTCTCCGACAGCTGTTTCCTCGCTGTAATATTTGTCGAACTGTTCCTTCAGCAGTTGCTGATTGTTGATGATGTCGCGCAGCTGTTTCAGTTTATCGGCATTAGGCGAGTTTGGAATCCACAGTTTGATGTATCCGTGCTCAGAGTACTTGCTGTCCATGTGTTCCTTGAAACGTTGCCAATGCTGCTCGGCAGTTAGCTGCGGATAAGCCGACAGGCCGAACTGTACGGTGCGCCGGAATACGGTGTCGGGCGACAGGTCGCGGTCGGCTTCAGCCACTATCTTTCCGTAGATGCTGCGAGGGGCGTGCGATGCCGATGCGCGATGGTCTTCTACAGCCTCCTTCATGATTTTGATCTGCTCAGAGGAAAACCATCGTTTCAGGCGAGCATCGGATGCAAGAATCTTCCCACTTGTGAGATGGTGGATGGCACGAGGACCCGACATGCCTAAATCGTGATAGGCAGCTATGGTGTAGGCCATGTCTATCTCAACACCAGTGGTGCGTACCAACTCTAAGGTGTTGCGTATCACTCGCGTGACGTGCTCCATGGAATGGGCTTTGTCGAATGATGCATATTGAGGCAGAATCTGTGTCTCAATAAACTCGACGAGGTCAAGACTTGGGGTATTTCTGAGCATGGCGGTTAGTATGTTTGTCTAAAAAAACGACAGGAGCACTTGCGCAAGTGTCATTTTCTGAGGAGAAATTTTTGCAAATATACAAATTAATCTCTAATTTTGCAAGAAATTTCAGAAAAACAGCATGATGATGAATATTGAAACAGTGAAAGTGAATTCTCTGAAGGCTTGGTTGCTGGCTGCGCGTCCTAAGACGCTGACAGGTGCCGCCGTACCTGTGATGATAGGTTTGGCCCTGTCTTGGGTCGATTCTTGGGGCTATGAAGGCGATTCGTTCAGCTGGGTGGCAGCCGCGCTCTGCCTGTTGTTTGCTTTCATCATGCAGATTGATGCCAATTTCATCAATGATTTCTTCGACTACGTGAAAGGCAGCGACGACAAGGAAACACGTTTAGGGCCTGAACGTGCCTGCTCGCAAGGGTGGGTCACCATCGATGCCATGAAGTATGCGATTGCTGCAACGACATGTATAGCCTGCATGATAGGGCTTCCGCTCGTGTTCTTTGGTGGGTTAGAAATGATTTTGGTGGGCATCACTTGTGTGCTGTTCTGTTTCCTTTATACCACACATCTTTCTTATAAGGGGTTGGGAGACCTCCTGGTACTTGTCTTCTTTGGTGTGGTGCCTGTGTGCATCACTTATTATATCCAGTTGCACACCTTCACCTTCGAGCTGCTGACGGCTTCGCTTGCCTGCGGTATTGTGATTGACGGGTTACTGGTAGTGAACAATTTCCGCGACCGAGACACTGATCGGGCGGCAGGTAAACAGACACTGGTGGTTCATATCGGAGCCAGCGCTACGCTGACGCTCTACCTGCTGCTGGGGGTGGTTGCTTGCTTGATGGGGGGCGTGTTCTGGCTGAATGGTCATCTGCTGGCTTTCGTCATGCCTTTCATCTATCTGGTGTTTCATGTCTCTACATGGATGGAGATGAAGAAAATCATGGCAGGGCGCGAACTGAACCGATGTCTCGGGGCAACTGCTCGCAATATCTTTATTTATGGTGTGACAGTCACATTGGGCATCCTGCTGTCTTAGCACAGATGAGAGGTGAGAGATATGGTTAGATTTGAAATTCTAACATGAGTGTTTCTGTGGTTGTAGCGCTGATGCTGTGTTTGGCTGACGTGCGAAGCCCCACTACCCAAACAATATCGTCATTGGCATCGGTTACCACCAGTTGTGTTCGCTTCTCGGGCAATGGCATTTTCATGTCGGTAAGAAAGTCGCTCACAAGCTTGCTGCCTTTCATGCCAAAAGGACTGAAACGGTCGCCTGGCTGAATGGTGCGCAACGTCAGCGGAAAACTGATGGTGGCGGCATCGAGACAAGCCACGTTGCTTTCTTTCAAAATCACGGCACCTGTCTTCTTGCTCACCCTTACACGCAACCCGTCCTGAGCGGCATAGAGCCCTGTCTCAGGCATACGGAGCGGAGCGAACGATGCTTGCTTCTGAGTGAGCAGCAAGCGTCCGCGATCCAAGTATAGCTCGTGGGTGTCGGATTGCCAATAGTGACCGGTTTGAGCGCTCAGCCCCTCGTTGATCTGACGGATGGTAGCTGGGTTGAAATGATAGTCGGTGAGCCACTCGAAGAGTACACAGAGAGGCGAGGCCGAAGCCTTGAGTGCCGCTATCTCGATGTAGCTCGTAGGAGCATGCATCGACTGTTCTGAATGTCTGACAGTCTTTTCAAGAAACTCATGTATATAAGTGTCGTAAACATGCTCTGTTTCGTTCATGAGCTCCATTGTGACTTGCAGGTTTTGAAGGGCAGCGGGCTGAATCTGACTGAGTTGCGGAATGAGGTTCAGTCGGATTTTATTGCGCATCACATCGTCCTGCAGGTTGGTACTGTCAGTCACGTAAGGCTGATCTATGCAGTCGAGCCACTGCTCAATTTCTGTTCTGCTCACACACAGAAGAGGGCGGATGATGGTGCAGGTGTTGTCGTACTGGTTTGCGCAATGCGGCTTAATGCCTGTCAACCCGTGAATGCCAGTACCCCGAAGCAGGTTGAGCAACAGCGTCTCAATGCTATCGTCGCGGTGATGAGCCACGCATACGCCTTCGGCACCTATGTCACGTCTAAGCTGTGCAAAGTAACGATAGCGCAAATCGCGTGCTGCCATCTCAATACTGATGTGATGGAGTTGGGCGTAGGTCAGCGTGTCGAAGTGAGCCAAGTGAAGCTCCACATGGAGTGAGCTGCATTGCTGCTTCACAAATTCTTCATCACGAACGGACTCATCTCCTCTGAGATTGAAGTTGCAGTGAGCAGCCTCTGCATGATAGCCGAGCGCCACCATAGCCCTGAGCAGCGCCATACTGTCGGCGCCGCCACTGAGTGCCACGATGTAGCGTTGTCCCTGCTTGAGTAATCCGTTTCGTTCTATATATCCGCTAACTTTCCTTAGCATCTCCACTGTTCTTCTGTTCTTTTGTTATTAGTATAAAAAAATCCTCTATTCTTCTGTTGTTATGTCTTAAAAAATTCCTCTGTTCTTCTGTTATTATGTCTTAAAAAACCTCCTCTGTTCTTCTGTCTTTTACTCGACGTAGAGTACGAGTCCTTTCAGGTATTCGCCTTCCGGATGGTAGATGTTGATGGGATGGTCAGCCGGTTGATGCAGCTGGTGCAGGATGCGTACTTTGCGGTGAGCCATAGCAGCTGCTGTAAACACAGCATTGCGGAAATGGTCCTTAGTCACCACCTGCGAACATGAGAATGTGAAGAGCAATCCACCTTTCTGAATCTTCTCGAAAGCCTTGAGGTTCAAACGGGTATATCCCTTGAGGGCATTGTGAAGTGCGCCCCGATGCTTGGCGAAGGCAGGCGGGTCGAGAATGATGAGGTCGTAGTTGCTGCCCGCCTGCTCCAGGTATCTGAAGGCATCCTCACAGAAAGCCTCATGGCGAGTGTCTCCCGGGAAGTTCATCTCCATATTGGAGCGAGTCAGCTCAATGGCTTTAGCCGAACTGTCCACCGAGTGTACGATCTTCGCTCCACCACGCATGGCATAGACAGAGAAGCCGCCTGTGTAGCAGAACATGTTCAGAACGTTGCGGTCCTGAGCGTAGTGTTCCAGTAGCGAGCGGTTCTCGCGCTGATCCACGAAGAATCCCGTCTTTTGTCCGCGCAGCCAGTCAACTCTGAACTTGAGTCCGTTTTCCGTAGCGGTGCAATCGTCGGTGCTCCCGATAATAAATCCGTTTTCGGGCTCCATGAAGGGTAGTGTGGTCTCACTCTTGTAGTACACATTGTCAACCATTCCCTGCATCACAACCACGAGTTGCTGGGCAATGGCCTTGCGTGCCAGGTGCATGCCTACGCTGTGGGCTTGCATAACAGCCGTACGTCCATAGATGTCGATAATCAGGCCCGGCAAGTGATCGCCTTCACCATGAACCAGACGGTAAGTGTCGTTGAGTGGGGTGTTGGCCAGTTTCATCACCTTGCGCGCCTGCAGTGCAGAGGCGAGCCGTGAGTGCCAAAAGGCATCATCAATCTCTACATCGCTAAACGTTAGCACACGCACAGCTATCGACCCCATCTGATAGTGACCGATAGCCATGAACTCACCCATTGAATTCACCACGCGCACTATATCGCCATCCGCGATGTTTTCATCGGCATGATGAATGGCTCCTGAAAAAATCCAAGGGTGAAATCGCTGTAAACTTTCTTCCTTACCACGTTTTAGAAATATTTGTTTCATGTTTGTACGTTTAGTCGTTTTCCTTCACTTCTTTCTTAATTATCAGCTGATAGTCGTGACTCTCTAACAGTCGCATCAGTTCTTCATACAGTTGGATGCAGGCCCATGCATCAGTTGCCGCATAGAGTTTCTGCTTCTCATCCAGCACGTCGCGCTCCCAGTTGCTCAGTTGCTGCCTCTTGCTGATTTTCTTCCCCATCATGTTAGCGTAGAGCTTTTGCAGGCTTAGGTCTTCAATGCCCACCTCTTTCACGCGGTCCTGCAGGTCGATGAAGTAGCCGGGAGAGAAGTTGCCCAGTTTGCACAAACCGTTGAGGTCGTCGTGCCACGAGAGACCTATTTTGGGAGTTGTCTTGTCTTCCAACAGGCGAATGACAGAGGGAGAGAGCCCCAGATAGTTCAGCCTGAACAGGAAGCACACATCCTTCGACGCCACCTGTAGCAACGACACTTTGAATTGACATCCTCTCTTGAACGATGGACGTGTCTCAGTATCGACGCCCAGGATAGGGCAGGAGAGCAGATAGTCAACAGCTTTCTGAGCTTCGCTTTCTGACAGGACAACGACTATTCTACCTTCAAACGATGCCAATGGAAGGGAGGAAATGAGAGACTTGTCAAATTGATTGTAAAGAATTTTTGTCATTGTCTTGAATAAACCGACTGCAAAATTACGAAAAGTCGAGCGCAATACAAAGAAACTATATCATTTTTTTCGAGCACAAAAAAGAGTCTGACAAATTTGCCAGACTCTTTACGATTATTAACCAAGTTATAGCGATGTTCTTTTATACAAGTCCCTGAGCCATCATAGCTTTGGCTACCTTCATGAAGCCTGCTACGTTGGCACCCTTCACATAGTTGATGTAGCCATCCTTCTCGGTGCCGTACTTCACGCAGTTCTCGTGAATGTCGTTCATGATGCGCTTCAGATAGTCGTCCACTTCCTTAGCTGTCCAGCTCAGACGCTCTGAGTTCTGCGACATCTCAAGACCTGATACTGACACACCACCAGCGTTGGAAGCCTTACCGGGAGAGTAGAGAATCTTAGCGTCCTGGAAGATCTTGATGGCCTCAGGCAGTGAAGGCATGTTGGCACCCTCGGCAACGGCAATCACACCGTTCTTCACCAGAGCAGCAGCCTCATCGCCGTTGATCTCGTTCTGAGTGGCGCAGGGCAGGGCGATGTCGGCCTTCTCGTACCAGGGGCGCTTGCCCTCGAAGTACTTGGCTGTAGGATACTCGTCAACATACTCCTTGATACGTCCGCGCTCTACGTTCTTCAGCTCCATGATGAAGTCGAGCTTGGCACGATCGATGCCGTCGGGATCGTAGATGTAGCCGTCGGAATCGCTCATAGTCATAGGAATGGCTCCTAACTGGATGCACTTCTCGGCAGCATACTGAGCCACGTTGCCTGCACCTGAAATGAGCACCTTCTTGCCCTTCAGCTCGATGTTGCGAGTTTGCAGCATGGAGTTCAGGAAATATACGGTGCCGTAGCCAGTAGCCTCGGGACGGATGAGCGAACCACCAAAGGGAATTCCCTTGCCTGTGAGCACGCCCTGGAACTGATGGGTGAGCTTCTTGTACTGTCCGAACAGGTAACCTACCTCACGACCGCCTACACCAATGTCGCCTGCGGGTACGTCTTCGTCGGGACCGATGTGGCGATAGAGCTCATTCATGAAAGCCTGGCAGAAACGCATCACCTCGGCATCGCTCTTGCCGCGAGGAGAGAAGTCGGAACCGCCTTTGGCACCGCCCATAGGCAGGGTGGTGAGTGAGTTCTTGAAAGTCTGCTCGAAGGCCAGGAACTTCAGGATACCCAGGTTCACGCTCTTGTGGTAGCGAATACCGCCTTTGTACGGGCCAATGGCGTTGTTGTGCTGAATGCGGTAGCCCATGTTTGTCTGAACGTTGCCCTTATCGTCAACCCATGTCACACGGAACTCAATCACACGATCGGGGATGCAAAGACGCTCAATCAGATTGTACTTCTCAAACTCGGGATGCTTGTTGTATTCTTCTTCAATCGTGGGAAGAACCTGACTCACTGCCTGAATGTACTCAGGCTCATTGGGGAATCTCATTTTGAGATCTTCTACAACTTTAGCTGCATTCATAATCTTTTTACTTTTTTTTAGTGAACTAATAATAATCGGTTTGATTTAATTGTGTTGCAAAGGTAAATCAAAAAATTGATTCTGCAAACATTTTATCATGTTTTTTGCAGAAAAAGTTTCATTTTGTTACTTTTCTATTGATATTAATCAATTTTTGAAACTATTTGTGGGGTAAACTATCTTTTTGATAGTATCGAACAGAATGTTTGCAGCAATGTGATAGCGTTATTTGATTTTCTTTAACTCTGTGGCAGCTGCGATGTAGGCACGACGCCAATCTGTGTCGAGCGAGAAGCGTGTGAGGCTTTCACCATTATTATAATAGACGAGTACCAGTTCGGTGTCGGAATCTTTGAAGAGCGGATTGGAGTAGCTGGCATCCATGAAGAGCTTGATGATTTTCACCTGATAGGCTCCCGGCTGGCTACGGTTGTCAAGAATGCTCTGGGTGTAGAGGGTGATGAAATTGTTCATGGCCAGCGCCTCTTTGTCTAAGAAGGTGACGGTGGAGTCGGGCATTTGCTCTTTCATCTTGATGACCAAGTAGTCAAGGGCATCGAGCTTGAACTGGCTGATCTTCTTCACAATAGGGTTGGCCAGAGGGTCGTTCACCACTTCGCTTGCCTTCGACTTGATGGAGTTGAACACCTCCTGTGCATTCATGCTCATGCTGAAACTGGTGAGCATGACGAGAAACAAAAGAATCTTTTTCATTGTCTTTTTAAATAGAGTTGATGATTAATACATTCGGGGAATTCATTTTCGTAGTGGGTGACCATGACGAGCGTTTTTTCCGCTTGGCGGCAATAGGCCGTGATCAGGGTTCTCACTAATTGTCGGTTGTGATCGTCGAGACCGTGGAAGGGCTCGTCGAGAATGAGCAGATCGGGATTCTTGACGAAAGCGCGTGCTACGAGGGCCAGTCTTTGCTCGCCGCTGGAAAGTGTGATGAACGAGCGGTCGGCCAGATGCTCAATGCCGAACAGGCGTAGCCATTTGCGGCAGAGCTGCTTCTCTTCGGCAGTAGGGCGAACATAGAGTCCTACTGTGTCCTTCAGGCCGCTGGCCACGACATTGACTGTAGGCAGGTCTCTCATGTAGGCGCGGTGCATCTCGGGAGAGACATATCCTATGTGTCGCTTGATTTCCCAAATGCTCTCGCCGCTGCCTCGCTGATGGCCGAACAGGGATATATCGCAGGCATAGCTCTGGGGATTGTCGGCACAGACGAGTGAGAGCAGGGTGGATTTTCCGCTTCCGTTTTGTCCGCTCAATGCCCAGCGTTCACCTTTCTTCACCTGCCAGCTCAGATTGCTCAGGATGGTACGCTCGCCATAACGGATGGATACGTTGTGCATGTCGATGACCACTGGTGAACTGTAGGCGGGATTATGGGGAATCTCGGAAACAAGCGTGCTGAAGTCTGCCTCAATATCGTTAGGAAGCTCGATGGCTACTTCTCGCTCGTCTTGTGGAAATCTGATAACCTCGTCTGCGTAATCGGGTATATCGTCGCTCTTGGCTAAAAGCAGATAGAGCATGATGTTCTGATGCTTAGCCAGCGAACAGAGCAGGGTGTTGAGCTGTTGGCGGGCTTCGGCATCCAAACCGATAAACGGATTGTCAAGAAAGAGGGTTTGGGGATTGGCCAACAGCGTCTTGATGAGCTGGAACTTTCGGAGCTCACCGCTTGAAAGTAGTATGACGTACTTGTCGAGCAGCTGGTTCATGTCAAACAGCTGATACAGCTGCTCCCTTAGCTGTCGGCGCTCAGGAGTGTCTTCTCCCGTTTGCTGATAGGCTTTGTCTAAGAGACTTCCCACACAGGGCGTCTCCTCGTCGATGTCGTGTTGGTTCCAGCGCAGTTGCAGATAGTAGGCTCTGTCGGTGGCAGGGCCGTAGGCATCGCTAAAGGCTAAGTAGCGAACGCTACTATTGGCCATTTGCCTCCGCAAGCGTTCTACGTATTGTGTCTTTCCGCTACCATTCGGGCCGAAGAGCACAGTTATTTGGGCGTTTTGTTCTTCCATACTTTGTCTTGGTTCTTATTTACGAAGTCTTTCCAGCCTCTGTAGTGGGTGGCTCCTGTTTCAGGTCGTCCCATCTGCAGGTAGTGGCAATAGGCGGCTGCCAGCGCATCGGTGGCATCCATGAACTTGCCCATCTCCTCTTCTTTAATTTTCAGCAGTCGCTGTAGCATACCGGCAACCTGTTCTTTCGATGCTGAGCCATTGCCTGTGAGTGCCATCTTGATTTTCATAGGTGCATATTCATGAATGGGCACGCTATGGCGAATGGCTGCAGCAATGGCCACACCCTGTGCTCGTCCGAGCTTGAGCATTGACTGGACGTTTTTCCCGAAGAAGGGAGCCTCGATGGCCAATTCGTCGGGTAGGAAGGAGTCGATGATGCCTGTCACCCGTTCAAAGATATGGCCAAGTTTCAGGTAGGCATCTTCAAACTTTCTCAGGTCGATGACCCCCATTGTCATCATCTCCGGCTTTGAGTCAACGATGCGCAGTACACCATAGCCCATGATATTGGTTCCGGGGTCAATGCCTAATATGACTTTTTCTTTCATTCGTTTGTTGTCTTTTTGTGTGTAGAGTAAGCCACCCTTATAAGAACGGTCTCAGCAGGTGTCCGAACCATCCACGGAATTTCTGCCAGGGGGTGCGGAAGCGGTTCCATTCCTCTTCGGTGAGGTAAACACTCTTTGTCTTGTCATGATTGAACATGACATCCAGCTCCTTTGTGGTATAGGGATCTATGATGAGGGCATTTTCCTCATAGTCGAAACGCATGCTTCTCGAATCAAGATTCGCAGAGCCTACGGTGCAAAACAGTCCGTCAACCATCATGATTTTGGAGTGATGGAAGCCTGGCTGGTAGAGCCAGATGTGGGCTCCGAGCTTCATGAGCTTGTGGACATTATAGAACACGCAGTCGGGGGTCAACGGAATGTCGCTCTTTGCCGACACCATGATCTCGACCTTCACGCCTCGTGCTATTGCCTTCTTCAATGCTTTGTTGATGCTGGGAACTAAGGTGAAGTAGGGGTTCACGATGTGGATGGAGTCCTTGGCGTGATTGATGGCTGATACGTAAAGTCGCCGCATGATGGCATTGGTTGTGTGGGGCTCTCGGTTGACGATACCCACCAGTTTCTTGCCTGCCGTTGGTGTGGTGTCGGGCTTTAGTCCCTTGAATGCTCTTGGCGTATATGCCTGAAAGTATGGGGGAGCCCAGATGTCTTCACCGGTGGTTCGCTCCCAGATGCGTGAAAAGATGAGTTGCAGTTGATTGACGGCTCCGCCTTCTATACGGCAATGCATGTCGCGCCATTCTCCCACTTCGCGCGTACCTTTAATATAATAGTCGGCTACATTCATGCCTCCCGTGTAGGCAATGGAACCATCGATGACCACAATCTTACGGTGGTCGCGAGGCCAGATGTGGTTCACCCACGGGAAGCGTATGGGGTCGAACTCCCAAATGTCGATGCTGTCGTTGCGAAGCGCCCGGATGTGTCGTTTCTTCAGCGGCTGGTTGTTTGAGTCGTTGCCGAATCCATCGAACAGAGCCCTCACTTCAACCCCTTCTTTCCGTTTCTCTCTCAGGAGGTGGAACAGCAGGGAGGCTATGGAGTCGTTTCTGAAGTTGAAGTATTCGAGATGAATGCTGTGACGTGCTTGTCGGATGGCTTCAAACATATCGTCGAACTTCTCCTGCCCCGACATCAGTAACACAACGCTGTTGTTATGAGAGAAATGAACTCCTTGACGCTCCATATCGTGCTTGACAAGCGAATCAGAAGTTTCTTCAGCGCTTACTGACAGTTGAAGACTGGTGAGGATGATCACCATCATCCCCGTTCTTATGATGTGTAGCAGTTTCATTCCCTGTATTTCTGTCTGTATTCCGAGGGTAAGAGATTGAATTTTTCTTTAAAGGCGGTAATGAAGCTCTCAGCAGTGGTGAATCCGATGTTGGCTGCCAACTCAGTCATATTGATATTGGTGCGTTTCAGCAGAATGCAGGCATGTTTCAGACGAATATCCTTTACCATCTCAGCTGGTGACTTGCCTGTAATGTCGCGTACTTTCATAAACAAAGGACGCACGCCCATACCCATTGCTTGAGCCATCTCTTCCAGATTGATTTGTCCACGACTCATGTTTTGTTGGACATACTGCTCAATGTTCGTAATGAGTTGACGGTCCATTGCGTTGTTCATCGAATACTCGCTGCTTTCTATGTTGCCATCATTGGTGTCACCCATATATTCTTGTTTCACGAAATGAATGTCGACTGAGTGCATCTCATCGTTTGGATCATCTAGGTCGATTGCCTTGAAGCTTCCATGATTGATGGTTTCTGTCGAGGTGGTCATACTTGAGTTGCGACCTTCGAGCATGCGTGTCTCTGCGCCTTCAATCAGATTGGAGGTTATTTCCACGTTGCCAATTCCCATCAACTTGTTGAATCGCATAGCCACTTCTTGAAGATTGAAGGGCTTGTTGAGATAGTCATCGGCAGCAAGCGTGATACCCAGATCCGACATCTGCTGAGCACTCATCTTGTCCTCTGTCATCAGTACGAACTTGATACGGTCAAGTTTGGGGTCGCTCTTGATTTTATTACAGAAGTCACTTCCGGTGACAGGTTGCATGTCATGTTTGCAGACAATCAAGTCGGGTATCGTCACTTCGACATCTGCCATTGCGCTGATAATGTCGTTGTAGGAATGGAAATCGTACACATAGCGTAGTCGGGCATCAACAAATCGGATAAAGTCATCGTTGTTGTCGATGAACATGATGCGCACCTTCGATGTGGGCGAATCTCGTAACTGAGATTTTATCTCGGATGTGAGCTCTGCGCTGACTGAATCGGGCAGGTTCATCTCGCCGTGACTGTTCAGCTCGTAGTGCTTATTCACTTGCTGCTTTGCATTCTGCTCTGGGTGCTCTAATGCTGATTGCATCTCGCTCACTCGTGTGATGATTTGCAGCATTTGAGAGTGTAACGTGTTCAGCTGCTCGCGCTCTTCGAGTGTTCCGCCTTCTTTTTCTGACAAGTTCATGATGATTGAAGTCATGCGGGCCATAGGCTGTTTCAAGTCATTGCTGGCCGTCTTGATTTCTTCACGTTGAATAGCCAGCTCGTTCAGCAGCTCATGCTTCTTTGCCCATACGGCTTTGATTTGGTTAATACCTTTCTTCCATAAGTAGAATGTGATGATCAACAGAACTGCATAGAACAGAAGCATATACCACTGGTAATACCAAGGGTTTCTGACAACAATCTCTAACGTACATTCTTGCTTGCTGATAGCGCCTTCGGCGCTGACGGCTTTCACGTGCAACAAGTATTTTCCGCTTTTCAGGTTCGTAAACGTGACACCGTGGTCGAGTGCATTGCCGTTGCGCCAGGTCTGGTCGAGTCCTTCCATCCAGTATTTGAACTGCAGGCGCTCACTCTGATTGTAGTTGCCTGCTGCAAACTTGATGGTGAAGGTGTTCTGGCTATTGTTCAGTACTATGATATTGCTCTCGTTCAGAGCTTGCGGCAGAATGACATTGTCGTCGTAGGAATGTCCCGTCAACACCTCTTCCTCACCCAAGAACAGTTGTGTCAGCATAACTTTATGTAGCGCTCCCGACTCTTCAATAGACTTAGGACGAGCCCAGTTCACACCGTTGAGTCCACCCATGACGACAGTTCCGTTTCTCTTTGTGAAGATGGCTCCAAGATTGAACTCATTACTCTGCAATCCGTCGTTCAGATTGTAATTGTAAAGTCCGAAGTCGAAGGTTCCTTCTTCATGGTTGGGCTGTGCCACAATGCGAGTGACACCGTAGCTCGTAGTAATCCAGATGTTCTTGTTTTTGTCTTCGGCAATGCCGCAGATGCTGTTATTGCACAATCCCTCACGCTCTGTGAGAATTTTCAAGTCGTCGGTATGTGGATTCAATATGTTGACACCTTCGCGAGTACCCACCCAAATGAGTCCTCTTGAATCCAAGAAGACAAAAGTGATGTAGTTGTTGGTGAATTTCTTGATGTTGGTGGAGTTGCCGGTGAGGTGTCTCACTTCCGTAGTCGAGATTCTCATGATGGTCAGTCCCTCCGATGTTCCAATCAGCATCTCATTGTTGGACTTGGAATAGAAGAGAGCTGTGACTTTGTTGACCTTCAGCTTTCCGTTCTCCTTTGTGTAATTCGAGAATGTGCCCATCTTGGTGTTGTACATCTGCACACCGCCATCTGTAGCAATCCACAGATTGCCGGACTTATCGGAACATAAGGCATTGATATGGTTGTCAATCAGTCCTTTCTTATTCGTGGTTTGTGCTGCGTCAAAGTAAGTGGTCACTCCGTCTTTTATGCGTGTCAACCCATTTTGCTTAGACCCCACCCACAGGCTGCCATCCAACGTGTAGGTCATCGCCGTGACCTTCTGACTGGCCAGATGCACGTTGCTGTCAAGGATGCCGTCTTCACTCGTACCATAAATCATGTTCCCATTTGCATCCTCGGCAATAGCTGTGATGTCGCCACAGGTCTTGATGTTGAACTTATAGATGTTTGCTCCCCAGTAGGCTACGCCTGCTCTTGCGGTTCCCACCCATAGCAAGTCGGTATCGTCAACGTAGGTATATTGAATGCCTGTGCTGTGCTGCAGACGACTTTGCTGCAAGGTACCCATGATTACCGGTTCCATTTCATGAGTGTTCACGTTCATTTTGATCAGGCCATTCCTGCTGGTGGCTATCCAGATGTTGCCGCTGTGGTCGCCAGCCATGCTGTTCACGCCATTGTCAGTAGCAGCTCCAATCATTCCTATACTGTTTCCGATGGCGGTATCCCAGGTCTTCGCTTTTGTGTTGAAGTAGAAAAGCGTTCCTTGTCCGTAGAGCCACAAATTGTCGGTCTGATCGGCAAAGACCCTCAGCGTTGACGATTTGCGCAGCTGCCGTTGAGACACTTCGTCGGAAGTCCACAACACTCTCTGTTGATGCATCACATCGCAGCAGATCAGCTGACCGTCATCATAGACGACAACTGCTCCATCCTTGCATTCGCCTATTGAACAAATCTCACCTTTCGGTATGCCAAAGTTTCCGCTTGAACTGCCGCTGAAGCTGAAGTCAAAGATCATCTGCTGCTGCATGTTGTAACAAACGATGCCTTGATTGGGTATATAGCACCAAATGTTGTGATAGTGGTCTATATAAGCTAACTTAGGAATGCTTGCGATGCCCATGTTGGAAAACACATGATGCATATCGCGCTCAAATGATTCTGTTTGAGGATGATAGATGCAGTAGCCCATAGGCGTCTCAATCCAGAGATTTCCATCCATCGCTTCTTGTATGCTGTTGATGTAGCTGTCGGGTAGGGATGAGCCGTCTTGCGAGTCGCTTTGGAAATGCTTGAAGCAATAGCCGTCGTAGCGATAAAGTCCTGAAGGTGTTCCGAACCATACGAATCCGCGAGAATCTTTAAGGATGCAGTTCACCAGGCTTGAAGTGAGACCGTTGCTGGCGTTCAGGGTTTTAAAGAACTCGTTGTTGCTGAATGCTGACATTGAGAGAGCCAACATGAGTAAAAGTATGATTTTTCGCAGAAATTTCATAAACTCAATATCGTTTTTCTTGAGATGTCTTTAGTAATTCTTTGGACTTTTATACTATCTTCTTTTATGTTATATCATGCATGAGTAGCTGTCGACAACTCCCAGCAGTTTGTGGCTCTTGTCAACGACCAGCACCGAGTGAATCTTGTGCTTGTGCATGATTCGTTGTATATCGGAGATTTTTGTTTCCGGGCTTACCGTCTTTGGCGCAATTGTCATGATGTCGTTCACGGTTCGGTTGAAAAATTCTGCTTGCCACTTTTCCATAGCGCGTCGGATGTCGCCGTCGGTGACGATGCCCAGCAGTTGTCCGTCTCTTTCGGCCACACCAAGTCCAAGCTTTCCCTTGCTGATGAGAATCACCGCTTCGCCCAGATGCATTTCTGGCGGCAGGATGGGTAGGTCGTCTTGCCGCATCACGTCTTGTGCTGTGGTGAGCAGTCGCTTGCCCAGTTCGCCTCCAGGGTGGAAGTGGGCAAAGTCCTGCGGACGGAAGTTGCGCTTTTCCATCAGCGCTACGGCAAGGGCGTCGCCCATAGCAAGCGTTGCCGTTGTAGAGCTGGTGGGAGCAAGGTTCAGCGGGCAGGCTTCATGATCTACGCTCACGTTGAGATGACAAGTAGAGTATTTTGCAAGCAGGGAGTCGGGATTGCCAGTCATGCCGATGATGGGAATCTGCATGTGCAGTACCATTGGTATGAATCGCAGTAGCTCGTCGGTTGTGCCTGAGTTCGAGATGGCTATCACCACATCGTCGTGCGTCATCACGCCTAAGTCGCCATGATAAACGTCGAGCGGATTGACAAAGAACGACGGGGTGCCTGTTGAAGCGAGTGTGGCAGCAATCTTTGCTCCGATATGTCCGCTCTTTCCCACGCCTGTGACAATAACTTTTCCTTTGCAGTGCAGCACAAGGTCAACCGCCTGATCGAAGTTGTCATCTATATTGCCTATCAAGTCGAGCAATGCTTGCGCCTCGTCCTTGATGCATTGTATGCCGTATTCTCGTGTAGTCATTTTTCTTCTCTACTGAATCAATTGTCTGATGAGGTCTTCCAGTTTGGCTAATTCCAGCATGTTGGCTGCATCGCTGAGTCCCTTGTCAGGATCGGGGTGAACTTCGAAGAAGTAGCCGGTAGCACCGAATACTTTAGCAGCCAATGCCATCTGAGGCACGAAGCGGCGGTCGCCGCCCGTCTTTCCACCTGCGGCATCGGGGCGCTGCACGCTGTGAGTGCAGTCCATGATGACGGTTGGCACAATCTGAAGCATGTCGGGAATGTTTCGGAAATCGACTACCAGATTGCCGTAGCCCATCATGTTGCCGCGCTCCGTGAGCCACACTTCCTTAGCGCCTGCTTCGCGTGCTTTCTCTACCGGGTACTTCATGTCGCGTCCGGCTAGGAACTGCGCTTTCTTGATGTTGACGATGCGCCCTGTATGGGCAGCGGCCACGAGCAGATCGGTCTGTCGGCAGAGGAAAGCAGGAATCTGAATCACGTCGGCCACCTCGCCTGTAGGTGCGGCTTGCCAGGACTCGTGTATGTCTGTGAGTATCTTCAGCCCGTATTTCGCTTTGATGTCAGCCAGCATTTGCAAGCCTTTTTCCATTCCTGGGCCTCTGAAAGAGTGGATGCTCGTTCGGTTGGCTTTGTCGAAAGATGCTTTGAATATAATGTCGGTCCCCAGTTCGTGATTGATTCTCTTGAGTTCAGCAGCAACAGTTTCCAGCAGCTCGGCTGACTCAATGACACAGGGACCTGCAATCAATTTTAAATTGTTCATATCACGCCAAAATTCATTCTATTAAGATTGCAAAGATAGCTATTTCTGTGAAAACAAGCAAGAAATAAACATTATTTAGTTCAAAAACGATGAGTTGCAAGCAAAATCATTATAAATATGGATTGCAGCTTTTCGTTATTTTTCATACTTTTGCATCCGAATTTCAATACAAGTGTAAAAAAATGGAAAAAAAGAATTTGTTGATTGGCATTCTTATGGCAGGAGTTTCGCTTACTGCTTCAGGTGAAGGAAACCTTGAGCTGGCTGACTCGTCGAAAGTGGTTGACTTGGATGAAGTTGTGATAGTGGCACAGCCGAAGGAGACGGCTCGCTTGCGGCAACAGCCTTTGAGCAGCTCAGTATTCAGTAGTCACGAGATACAGATGTATGGTGTTCGCGATTTGCGTCAGCTCTCTGTCTATGTGCCTTCGTTCTCAATGCCTGACTACGGCTCGCGTATCACTTCCTCTATGTATATAAGAGGTATAGGCAGTCGTGT
>JAEEGG010013833.1_pt1 | contig 17189 bp, 14 predicted proteins | sample 9134161 | NCBI WGS metagenome assembly JAEEGG01 (sample SAMN16246543, study PRJNA631951) | gut metagenome | biome: gut microbiome; feature: rumen; material: CR-attached | host: Bos | place: Iran: Karaj | collected 2018-10 | reverse complement strand
TTCAACTTCGAACTTACCGTCAGCGGCTTTGTTTGTTGACTTTGCGGGAACCTTATATGTGTCGCCTTCTCTTACTATGCCGATCCCGTACTTTGCGAGCGCATTTGTCGTAAGCTCGATGTAGTGAACTGACGCGATGCCGCCTGTGACTTCTATAACTGACTCTTTATCAAAAGATGAGAGGGCCATCAGAAGACCTGAGATATACTGCGACGAAACGCTGCCGTCGATCACATATCTGCCGGGCCTGATATCACCTGTAACCGTGATCTCGTTAGCTTCCGCATTCTTTGTGATAACAACACCAAAGGGTGCAAGGCAGTCAGCGAGCTCTTTTATGGGTCTTTCTATAAGTCTTCCCTTTGTCTTGAAGATAAGCTTCTTAACGTTTGAAGACTTTGCTGCGAGCGCAACAGGTATCATGAAACGGAGCGTCGAACCGCTCTCGTTGCAGTTAAGGATTATTTCTTCAGTGTCAGTATTTTCGAGCGCGCGGAGGCAGGATTTGGTAGCTCTTATATCATCGTTGTCATTGCCGGAATCATTAAGGAATTCACCTCTTGCACCGAGCATGAAATTGATTATGAGCTCCCTGTGATAAACAGACTTTGACAGAGGAGCTTTGATATCAAGATTAAGATTTCTGCAAGCTATTCTCATACCGATAAAAACTTCAGGAACTCCTCTTTATTCATCTTTCTGATCTCGGCCTCACCGATCTTATTTACAAGTATAACCGATAAAGTGTCGCCGCGTTTTTTCTTATCGTTCATCGCACCTTCCACGATCGCTTCGGGCGTGATGTCATCTGTTGCCGGGAGCTTGTAGAGCGCTAAGAGATTCTTCATTCTCTCAGCATCTTCCGGTGCCAGAGTTCCTGCTCTTACGCATGAATCAATGATGATCCCCATGCCCTTAGCAACGCATATTCCGTGAGGCTTTGTAAAGCCGCTGTCGCGCTCTATAACGTGACCTACGGTGTGGCCGAAGTTCAGCGTCTGGCGTCTGCCGTTATCTGTCTCGTCCTCACTTACAACACTTGCTTTGTCAGCGACATTCATGTAAACGATCTCTTCCAAAAGGTCTTCGTCTGACCTTATGTCACCATTTGCTTCCTCGAGCTTTTCGAGGAGCTTTAAATCCATGATAAAAGCATGCTTTGTAACCTCGCCCATGCCTTCAGTGAATACTTCATCAGGGAGGGTTTTTAAGAATGAAGTATCTTCAAGAACGAGTGACGGCTGCCAGAAAGCGCCGACCTGGTTCTTGCCCATAGGAATGTCGATCCCGGTCTTGCCTCCGACGGATGCATCGACCATCGCAAGGAGCGATGTCGGAAGCTGGATGACCTTGATGCCGCGAAGGAATGTCGAAGCCGCAAAGCCTGCCATATCAGTTGTTACGCCGCCGCCAAGCCCTACAACGAAGTCAGTTCTCGTAAAGCCTTTCTCGGCCATCTTATTCCACATGCCGGCGATCTCATTGATGTTCTTATTCTGTTCGCCGGCTTCGAAAACATAATCCGTAACCTCGAATCCTGCACCTTCGAGCTGCGCCTTAACCGTATCCAGATAGAGCGGTGCGACATTCGTCTCAGATACGACCAGTGCCTTTAATGCGCCGGGGCAAAGCTTCTTTGCTTCTTCGCCCAATACTTCAACGGCATTTTTGCCGATCAGGACATCATAGCTTTTGGATGCTGCATTTACTCGGACTGTTCTCATATGCCGTCGACCTCTTCTTTTATCTTTCTGCCTTCATCGAGCAAGTCTCTAAGGCCGTCGAAATCATCTTCTACAAGTGCTTTTCTGTATTTGGCGAGTTCTTCCTGAAGGTGGTCGATCTCGAAGATCAGGTTGTCCTTATTCTCCAGAAAGAGCTGTGTCCACATCGTCGGGTTGAGCCATGCGACTCTGGTCATGTCCTTGTATGAACCTGCAGAGAACCCCTTGTGGTTCCTTGCCGAAGGGCTCTTGATGTATGCATTGGATACGAGATGTGCCATCTGCGAAGTGAAGGCGATCATCTTATCGTGCTCATCGGCGTGAGATAAATGATAGCTGCCAAAGCCGCAGGGTGAGAGAAGATCCTTTACTCTGTCGAGCAGGAACATGTCATCGAATCTCGGCGGTACGACGACCATCGGCGCACCGAAATACATATCGCCTCTTGAGTGCGTCATGCCTGAGAATTTAGTTCCTGCCATCGGATGGCATCCGACAAAAAGAAGCCCGTTCTCTTCAGCAATCTTAAAGCACTTCTCGCATACGAGGCGCTTTGTGCCGCACGCATCGATTATCATGCCGTTCTTGTTGAAGTGCTCCTTATGCTCTTCCATCCAGTTGATGCTTGCTTCAGGATATAAAGAGAGGATAACAAGGTCACATTTGCCGAGATTCTCATCTGTCAGTTCATCGTCAATGATGCCCTGCATCTTCGCCATCTGCGTGATGCTCTTTGTACGGTTCCAGCCATAAACCACCGCTTCACTCTCATTCTCTTTATAAGCCTTTGCGAATGATGCTCCGATAAGACCGAGACCTACAACTCCGACTGTTATCTTCATTTTAAATACACTTCCTTTTTTGCTTTCAAATTGCCCGCTTGGGGCTTTATGTTATCCGGGCCCGTATTGTTTTCGAGCCGATAAAAAAGACGCTGACATAAGATATCAGCGTCCTATTGATTACAGAATGCTTCTTGCTTTTGCAATTGCTTCCATTACATCTCTGAACTGTGCAGGTGTGAGTTGCTGAGCTGCATCGGAGAGAGCCTTTTCCGGATTGCAGTGAACTTCGATCTCGAGCGCGTCCGCACCGGAAACCACCGCTGCCATGGACATCGGCTTTATGAGGTTGGACTTGCCTGTTGCATGTGAAGGGTCACCTACGACAGGAAGGTGTGTGATCTGCTTCAATACTGAGATGGCGCTTACGTCGAAAGTATTTCTCGTGTAAGTCTCATATGTTCTGATACCTCTCTCGCAAAGGATTACGTTCGGGTTGCCTTCGCTCATGATGTACTCGGCGCTCATAAGGAGCTCCTTGATCGTAGCGGAAAGTCCGCGCTTAAGGAGGATTGGCTTGCCTGTCTTACCGAGTGCCTTAAGAAGGTCGAAGTTCTGCATGTTTCTTGCACCGACCTGAAGGAAATCAACGTCTTCGAAAACAGGGATCTGCTCAGGGCTCATGATCTCGGAGCAGATAGGAAGACCTGTCTCTTTCTTAGCCTCAAGAAGAAGTCTGATGCCTTCCTCGTGAAGACCCTGGAAATCGTAAGGAGATGTTCTCGGCTTGAATGCGCCGCCTCTAAGGATCGTAGCGCCCGCTGCCTTGACTGCTCTTGCAGCGTTCATGATCTGTTCTTCGCTCTCGACCGAGCAGGGACCTGCGATAACCGCGAAATTGCCTCCGCCGATCTTGACTCCTGATACATCGACAACCGTGTCCTCAGGATGGAACTTTCTGTTTGCCTTCTTGAATGTCTCGGATACTCTCGTGACCTTCTCGATGATGTCCAGACCCTGGAGCATATCGATATCTACAGTCGATGTATCGCCGATAAGGCCTAAGACGGTGCAGAACTCACCCTTTGACTCGTTGACCTTAAGGCCCTTATCCTCGAACCATGAGATGAGGCTTGCGATCTGTTCTCTTGTTGCCGTGTTCTTAAGTACTGCAATCATGTTATTTATCTCCTTACTATTCGGGTTATGATCCCCTTATGTCACTGATTTAACTTGAATAAAAAACGCTGCCGGGTCTTTAGCGTACCCTGCAGCGTTATTCAAATCAAATCATATCTTTGGTTCTCTTAGGCGCTAGCAAAAGCCGCTTTAGTTCGTCTCCCTAAAGTAGTAGTAATAGCTATACGCATAAAAGAAAACCGCAGTCTTCATAAGGAATCTCCTTAAATCAAAACTGCGGTTATTAAATCACACCTTTTTGCATATTGCAATAACCAATACCAATTTAATAGGTTTCTCCGACTTCAACGTTCTTTATGCAAAATCTTCCAGTCCCGTCTTCTCATGGATCATGTAGGCAACTCCGTCAGGATCCATGTTAAGCGCAACCGCGATCTCGTTATTCATCCTGTTCCTCGCATCGGTCAGTGCACGCTCGTCCTGGGCATTCAGATGCTTGCCTTCCTTCGATAGCTTCTCTGCGTGTCTGTTGATCAGATAGATCAGTCCGACGATATCTTCCCTGCTGCCGTTAACGATGATGTCCGTAAAAGTTGCCTTGCGCTCATTACGGTCTTCGATCCAGCTGCAGTTATCGATCGGGAGCTTGTCGATCAGTGCGATCGCTTCCTTCTTCGAAGCAACAGGTCTGATGCGGCTTACCTGAGCCTCATTATTGAGCGGCACGTATACGTACTGGGATCTTGCTACAAAGAGAGGCTTCAGGACATAGTATTTCTGAGGTTTCTCTTTGAAAAAACTGATGTCTTTGATGTCGTCTATCTGACAAACGCCGCTGCCGGCATAAACGATATTGTCGCCAATCTTAAAGCCCATACGAACCTGCCTTTCTTAGAATTTCTAAAAAATATTTATAAAATTTGTGAAAAAGTATTTGTAATTTTCAAATTATGGTATATACTAACAGTTTTTATTTTAGCACGGGTAAGTCAAGTGTGTGGTAGACAAATTCGACAAAAAACGCTCTATTTCACGCAATTCATTTGACTTTGCCCACATTTTGCCCCCGTTTTTTGAGCAGTTAAAATGCCTGCAGGAACTCTAAAAAAGTCCCCGCAGGCATTCCTTATGATTTTCGTTTTGTGACCGGCATCTCCGGCCGGCGTCTTTTTAGTCCTTGCTGCCCTTATCGCATGCTTCCTTGATCCTGTCGATCACGATCTCAAGCGCCTTGATGCGCGCATACTTCTTGTCAACGGACTCAAGGATGTACCAGGGCGCAAACTCCGTCGATGTCTTCTTGATCATCTCGTCGATCGCAGTCTCATACTTGTCCCACTTTTCGCGGTTGCGCCAGTCCTCATCAGTGATCTTCCACTGCTTCTCGGGATTTGCCTGGCGCTCCTTAAAGCGCTTGAGCTGCGTCTTCTTGTCGATCTGAACCCAGAACTTGATGACGACCGCACCCCAGTCGGTGAGCTCTTTCTCGAACTCATTGATCTCATTGTAAGCTCTCTGCCAGTCGTTCTCAGAGCAGAAGCCTTCGATACGCTCGACCATGACCCTGCCGTACCATGTACGGTCGAAGATGGCAACGTGACCGGTCCTCGGAAGCCTCGTCCAGAATCTCCAGAGGAAGTGCCTGTTCTTCTCATGCGGCTCCGGGCTTGCGATCGGAAGCACCTCATAGCCTCTCGGATCTAAAGCTCCCGTGATACGCTTGATGTTGCCGCCCTTGCCTGCAGCATCCCACCCCTCATAGCAGATGATGACAGGGATCTTCTTCCTGTAGAGCTTATTGTGCAGATCGCGGAGCTCATCCTGGAGCTTGTCCAACTTCTCATCGTATTCTTCATCGGTGAGCGTCTTGTCCTTAAGATCGATCTCCTTAAGGAGCGGCGTCTTCTTGAGAGGGAAAACATTCTGCAGGATCGGCGCTGCCGTATTCTGGTTCTTTAATGCTGTCTCGATCCCCTGATTCAGGAACTCAAGGACCTGGAGTTCTGCAAATTTCTTATCCTTACTGTCGATGATGTACCACGGCGCCGTCGGATTGTTCGTATCCTTCAGATACTGGTCGTAGACCTCAAGGCAGTCGTCGTAGTGCTTGTTCTCATAAAGGTCTCCCTTATCGACGCGCCACTTCGTGTCCTTGTCGTCCAGGAGCTTCTCGAGACGTTCCTTCTGTTCCTTCTTGCTGATCTGGAAGAAGAACTTCATTACAAGATATCCGTTATCAACAAGCGTTCTCTCCGTCTTGTTGATCGAATCGATCATCTCCTCATACTCTTTGTCGTCGAGATAATCCTCAACTCTGGCATCCGTGATCTCCTCCATCCAGAAGGTGTCGTAAAATGCGAACTTGCCCTTCTCCGGGATCTCCTTCATGTAGCGGTACAGGAACGGATATCTGAGCTCCTCCTTCGTCGGCTTGGGGAAAGTCTTGACCCTGAAAAATCTCGGGTCGATGTTCTTGATGATCTTTCCTAAGACGCTTCCTTTTCCTGCCGCGCCCCAGCCTTCGAACATGACCATTACAGGGAGCCCTGCTTCCTTTATCTTCATCTGGGCCGCGAAAAGCTTGGCCCTCTCATCCTCTAATCTCCTTGTGAACTCTTCGTCTTCAGGCTTAGCTACCTTAACAAAATCTTTCAGCATAAAAATACCTCCGATCCCCGGCAGTCATAGAGACCACCTAAAATTTTCCTTACACTTTAATTATGAGAACTCCGCCGCCAATATGTAAGTCGGGAATTGCAATATTTTCTCCACGGGCGATTGTGCAGTTGATATAGGATTTAAGTAATTAAGAAAAAGCCTCCCGTCCCTCCTTGTCGGTTTTTGTCGTGTTTTGTAAGAAAAAACCGACAAGCTTTCCCCTTATAATCAAGACACTGCATATTCCAACCATTTAAGTACCATTTACGGAGGTTCCCATGACTATTCTCGAACCATACATACCCAAAGAATACCTCGCCCTCAAGATCAACTACTGTAGGCAGCAGCTGAACATGATTCCGGAAGCAGTGATGACCGAGCGAAAAGTAAAAGGCTCAACTAAAAAAGTTTATATAGTTAAAAATCATATTTATCTGCCCGGCAGTAAGACAGGTACGAAAATTCAGCTTGCGATGCAGCAGAGAGAGGAAATCCTTTGTAACCTGTCCAAATATGAAGGGTTGTGGAACAGTGCTTTTCGCGGTTTGCCGCCTCCCGATATTGCACCAAGAAAAATCATACGAAGCTATCTAAATAACAATGATGAACCCATAATAATGGATAGTGCATTTTTCAACAGTCTTAAGAATGATGCTGACCCTTTCTATCCTGATAACAAAAAATATTTCTATAATGGCATCTACTATCGCTCTACTAACGAAGTTGATATTGCAAGATACTACACGGAACAAGAAATTCCATTTAAGTATGAACCGGAAATCTGGATAAAAGGTCTTAATTATCCAATCTACCCGGACTTCGTGTTTCTCATTAAAGAACTCGATCTTTGTAAAATACACGAACATTTCGGCATGAAAAACTTTGTGAACTATGCACAGGCACTCCAAGTAAAGTGCTCAAACTATTCCAATGCCGGTCTGGTCATGGATTTCGATGTAATCAACACATACAACTTCGACAGCATACCTTTTGATCTCAGAATGCTAGCAACCAAGATCAACCACGCGGTTTATGATTCGCTTTTCGCCATGGATATCCCTTGCTGATTATTCCAATAACAGGATATCCCTTGATAAATATCCCCATAAACAGCAGTCAACTTTTAGCTTTGATTAATGGGACAAAAACCTGTCTAAAAAGTTGACTTTTCGCAAAAGTCAGGTTTTTGGCTAGCAAATTGTCCGCAAAATCAAAGCCAAAAAACGACTTTTTGTATTTCTCGAAAAACGGGTATCTGAGCACCCCATATTCCCGTCATCCGGCCATAAAAAAGGGGGCAAAAGCCCCTAATAACTTTAAAGACACCGCGAACGATACCCGGGATCAGCTGACTCTTATCTCTTCCATGAAGGCTTCGTAGTCGACTCTGTCGAGTTCAGCTTCTTCATTGAGATAGTCGAGCATCGTGGTGCTGCCCTGTTCGCTTTCAACACTGTGATCGTAAGAATAATCTTCCATAACCGAAACACCTTATTAAGATTACTGTTCGTATTCTACTACTACTTGTTCGAAAATTTTTATTACATTTTATTTCGTAACCAAATAAACATATTACAAGGCTCATGTTCGAAAAATAATTGCAGTAAATCAACTTTAAGGGTATTATCTTTTACATGGATAAAAAGCAATTGACAATTACTCTTTCAGTCATCGCCGGCGTACTGGTCCTCATTCTGGTCATAGCGCTGGTCGTCCGCAGCTGCAATAAGAAGGACGTTCTGGTTCCTACTACAACCACGACCACTGCAGAGGCGACTACAACGGCTGAAGCCACGACAGAATCTGCGACTGAACCTCCCATCACCACCGAAGAGGGTGAAGTCATCATCAGACCTGACGACGGTACTACAACAACTACAACTTCAGCAACTTCTGCAACGACAAATTCCGGCAGCGGTTCCGGTTCAGGATCAGGCTCGGCTACCAACACACCCAAGCCGACTGCAACTCCTACTCCCAAGGCGGCTGAACCTACAACCAAGCCGACTTCATCTGAGGATAACGGCGTAATCGAACTGCCCTTCGTCCCTGCAGACCAGATCTGATAAACGCAGCAACAATTAAACTAAACAAGCCCCGTTCACTTCCATGACGGGGCTTTAATTATTTCTGTTTAAACGTGTGCTGTGTGCAGCGATCCGCAGGAGTAAGGAATCAGAACTCTATCTTCCTGTCACAGATCTCCAGAGCTGCAGCACGGTGCGTTACGATAATGACAGTCTTGTCAGTCAGCGCGCGAAGGTTCTCCAAGAGTTTTTTCTCAGTAGCATCATCAAGTGCACTGGTAGCTTCGTCAAGGACCAGGATGGGAGCCTCGGAAAAGATCGCGCGCGCTATTGCTATCCTCTGCATCTGGCCTTCGGAAAGGCCCGTTCCGCGCTCGCCCAATACAGTATCTATGCCGTCATCAAGTTCGGCAATAAAAGAATCCGCACAGGCGATCTTCAGTGCTTCATTGATGCGCGCCTCGTCAGATGCCAAGGACTTATCCGCAAAGCTTACGATCTCACGGACCGTTCCGCTCATGAGTTTGTTGCCCTGCGGAACATATGCGAAGAGCCTTTGCCACGATGAAGTAAGCTCTTCCCGAGAACCGTCATTAAGCGCGACATAACGCATTCCCGAATCAGGCTTATAGATTCCCATGAGGAGCATCAGCGCAGTGGACTTGCCGCATCCGCTGTGGCCCGTGAAAGCGACATACTCGCCCTTGGCAATTGCAAGATCAAGTGAAGTTACCGCAACAGGCATATTATCTTTGGAAATGCCGTCGACTTTATTTGATGCGGGATAGTATGTGTAAGAGACATTGTCCAGACCTATGCCCGCGAACGAATCTTTATAGAAGGCGGCAACAGCATCGCGCGGCTTGATGGAGTCAGCGATATCGTCATCGAAATTCTCGATCTCCATGAGACGCTCGGCACTCGCGATCATCTGATACCAGCGCGGAAGATAGCCTGTGATGTTTGCAAAAGGTGACTGGATCTGCGTTATGAGCTGTGTAATGGCAGTCAGGGTACCGTAACTTATGGTGCCCGTTAAGATACCGTATCCGCAGTAGATGACACCGAAGATATACATACCGTTCATCGCGCCTCCGAAGCCGAAGTTGCATATATTCGAGAAACGCATGCGCCTCATGCGGGCCTTCTTGTGTGCGCCTGTCTTAAGACGTTCTTCAGACTCAGTCTGTTCTTCTGCTGCAAAGGAACGGATGACCATGAGACTGGATATCCTTTCCTGCATGAATATCCTAACGTCGCCGTCCTTCTCCTGGACTTTCTTATGGAGCTTTTTCATATTCTTTCTGAAAGCAAATGTCAGAAGTGCGAGAAGGATCCCCAGCGGAATGATGATAAGCGCGAATCTCGGATCAAGGACCGTGATCATGACAAGCGCGGAGATCATCTTTACGGCCATGCCGGCAAAGCCCGGGATTATATCGGTGTAATTGTTTGCGATAAGAGTCGTGTCGTTGGTAAGCCTGTTGAGCCACTCACCGGAATGGACTGCGCTTACGCGTCCGAAATCTTTTCGAAGGATGTTGTGCATCAGACGCTCTTTAAAAAGGTTCTCGAACGTAGAGCGCGACAGTTCTGAAAGCCAGCGCGTAACTGAATTAAGAGTCAGCTGAATGAGCACGAGTGCGATGATACAGGCCGCATTATAAATGAACCCGTCCTTATCGCGGCCGACAGCGCTGTCGACGATGCCTCTTAAGAAAAGCGCATAAAGCACACCGCTCGCACCGTTAAGGCACTGAACGATGGTGAGCAGGACGATGTAAATCTTCTTTCTGCCCGGGACTTTATAAAGCCACTTTACCGCGCTCTTCTGCATTTTCTGTAAAGCCTTCCCAATAAGCTTCTTGCTCTCATAAATATAACACGAACGGGATATACGGCATACCAGAACCTCGAATATAACCTGTATCCGAAGCTGTTAAAATCGACCTCCTTGCCCTTTCTTACAAGCGAAGTGAGAACGCCGATTATCTGCTCTTCTTTGATCCCGTATTCCTTGCGCAGGCAGTTGTCGCCAAGGATCACATAGCCGTCGTCACATACCTTGACCACGCGGTGCAGAACATACTGTCCGTTGGGGCGCTTATACAGGGCCACGTCATATTTCTTGAGACGCGCCTTGGGCTTCTCGATGATCGAGATATCCCTGTCCTGCCTGATCAGGGGCCTCATGCTGACGCCAACTGTCGTATAGACCAGCTTGCCGCTTTTTTCGAGTTCTTCTTCGAAACTGATCATGCCTGATTCATTCCTTCATAAGCAACTCTCGCGGCCTCTATCTCCATGTTGCAGCCAAGCTTAAAGAGCCCGACCGAGCCTGCCAATCTATCAACAAGTGTCATTGTTTTCCGGAGCGCGAAAACATCATTCGGGCGGTATGCCTGCTGAATAAGCATCGGGTACGCTTCTGACTTCGTTACCGGCACTATTGAATTCGTATCGGCGCGCGTCAGAATGCATATCGCCTTCAAAGGCACTGCGATCTTATTCGAGAGCCTGTGCTTGCCATCGTAAGGCGTGCCGAAAGCAGTTACAACATCGCCTATGTGAAGCAAAGGTTTATCGTCATTTACCATTACTGCGCGGTCACCGAAGTATTCACGCCACAACGCTGCGTGCGTTGATTTGCCCGTGCCGGAAGCGGCCATAAACATATATGCGGCGCCGTCAACTGCAACTACAGAGCCATGGAAAAGGATCGTATCGTAAAAGGGCATCTTCTCAGATATCTTGCGGTAAACAGCGAGTTCTTCCAAATACCCGTCGGCATATCCTTTGCGCTCGGCGTGCTCCCTCTCATATTCGATATCATCATCGGAGATCACAACTTCAAAATCAGCAGGAGCAACAGTTTTGTAGTCAGCGCAATATTCGTGAACCTTCTCATAAAGAGAATTCACTTCAACGGCCTTGCCTGCAAACTCATAGCGTCCTGTGATCATGTTCCCTCATAAAAAACGGAGACTGCCCTAAGACAGTCCCGCTTGTTTTGTTTTAATTAGTATACCAATTCTCTCATTCGAGTGCGCCTATCTTTTGAAGTTCGGAGATAACGCGGTCCACGTCTCTCTCGATCGCTCCCTCAGGTGCCTCAAAACGTTCTTTCATTGCTGCTACGACCTGATCTCTTGTTGTCTCTTCCTTGAGCAGTTCGACGATCGTGCCAAGCGTCTTATTTCCTTTTACGATTCCCGAGAACTCCGCACCTGATGTAGGCACGAGATAGGATTCGTCAGAAGAATTGTGTGTAATAAAGTTAGCTTTAAGTTTCATCAGTCTCCGACTATCTCTCCTTCTGTAGGACAATTACTACCGGTAATAATATCTTCTGCTTCAAATCTTATCACTTCGAGATCGAGCTTCTCATATGAGGTCTTGCTGTCCATATGTTCCCCCTTTATCAATTACCGGAATTATTATAAGCATTTACTGCGGTGTAGTACATAGCAAATGCCTTTACGAGATTTTTCATCTCGGAAGTTGTGCCCTGGGTGTCAACGACTGCCTTTGCATAATTCATCGCGGAATATGAGAAACTCTTGATCACAGTTCCGTTATAAAGGACCTCTACGCTGATGCCGGTTGCAAGAACAGATGCGGGGATCTCCTCTGTCGAGACAGAATAAAGGTTTCCGCCTTCCGGGACCTTATTTACGGTCTTTCCGTTGACCTTGAAAGTATAAGCATCGGGATTGCTCGTGATCGTGAAATAATGCTTGATCTTATTACCGGACAGGAATACCACGCTGGATCCGGAATAACTGATGCCGTCCTGGATGCTTCCTACAGTAACTCTCTCATAAGAAGGATCTGTAAGTGTCATCGCATCCCCTGCAAAGATCGGATCAGAAGGCCCGAACTTAAGCTGGGTATAGTAGCCGTAATTCTTGATCGAGTTTGCAAGAGCTGCCAGATTTCCCGTGCCGTGCTTCGAATAGTAATCAACATAATCCCTGGCGGTAAACTGTTCAAACGTGAGTGAATATTCTCCATTGGTCAGTGTTGCCGTTATGGTTTTTGTCATGTCATTCGGCGCAACCTTGAAATCGAAAACATAGAAGTCTCCTGCGCCCGGTTCCGCTACATAGCGCGCAGAATCAAAGCCGATCTCCTGTCTTGAGAATTCAGGATTAATGCTGTCGAATGTGAATGTGATCTTTGTGTTCGAATCGCGAATGCCCTGATCAAGCGCAACATAGTAAGAAATGCCGACATAACCGTCAAGTCTTATCCTGTAACCTCCGAACTTTGCGAGCTCATTCTGAGGATCGGGTGTGGGAGTGGGATTATCGTTCTTTGCAGTGACAGTAACGATATAGCCGTATGCCCAATCCGGATTCTCGCCTTCATAAGGTTTTACGAGTGTGAACTGATTATTGTTAACTGCAATGCCGCTCATCGCTGCAGGTTCTGCCCCGTTTTGTGCCAGACTCTCAAATCTGACATCCAATCCATCAGTGATGTGATCACAAGGTGTCATCTTTATAGTAATAGCGGTCCAGTTCTTCTCTGCTTCGATATAATACCTTCCGCCATTCTCATCACGCGTGGCAGGTCTCCAGGTTACATTGCCTGAATTTACATCGTCTGTTGTAAATTCAAGATTCCTGATCACATTCATGGAATCAGGGAATTCAATGTTGAATGTCTCTGCAGGCTGAGTCTGTCCGGGAACATTGATTCCGATCTCATAGAGTGCGCCCCATTCTTCAGCGTCAGCAGGTTTTGTAATGACAATCTCATTGTTTGCGAAAACAAATCCTGTGAACGGAGCAGTCGTGCCTATATAGTTTTGGTCCCAGTCGATCCCTACTTCAAGATTATCAACACCTGACTTCGGAGTGAGTACAAACTTAACCTTTGCATTGTATCTATAGATATCATAGCTGAGGAATTCCTCTGTCAGATCCGTTAACGCACCGTCATCAAGTGAATACTGTATCTTTTCGATCGGAGAATTCTCGCCCCTGTCGAAATTCAGGTACATTCCGGGATACTTCTTTTCGCCTCTGCGGATGAAAACATCATAAACCTCAGGCCAGGAATCACCGCTTCTTTCAAGATAGAATTCATTATGGAAATTTCCTGTGCCGTAAGATAATCCGTTATCAGTTGAAATATAGGTCGAGATCTCTTCTGAAGTATCCACAGTGACCACGTGGAAATAAATACCCGAAACATGTTCATAAACAGATGGGGCTATGTAATTACCGCTTACCGTATAAGAGGAACTCTCGCCCAATTCGTAATTGATCTCATCTACAAGACCGTCTTCGTAATGGAAATAGATGCCATTAGGCCTTGCGGTTGTTACCTCAACATAGCAAGGTCTTTGAGTCCAATCGAAATCAGTCTTGTTAATGGTAAACGAATTGTTAGTTACCGTCAGATTCTGATCACCCTGCTTGACATTCAATGTTCCGGCTTCAGGAACGAAAGTGAACGTAATGCTGCCTGCATTGCCGCCGGTAAGAACATGTCCGTCAAGCGGAACTCCCTGAGATTCACCGTTATCGATCTTATATGTACATGAAGTGAAGAACTCATTATTAAACGCTACATATATTCCCGGAGGATCTTCCGGTCCGGGCTCACCATCTTCGATCCATCTGGCTGAATCATAACCTACGGTCCAGTATGTATAGGATTCTGTCTCCAAATAAGTGATATTGGAAAAACCAGCGCCTGTTAATGCTGTTGTACCACCTTGTGCATAGAGAGTGATACCGCCTTTAACAACAGCGCCGCTTTCGATCTGCAGAACTGAACCGTTAGCGCCTGTGATACTGCCATCAGGTGCATTGAGTTCTTTCATGATATTAAGACCGTTAGGTTCAGCACCGTCAGCGATTACCACTTTGCCGGAACCTGCAATGTTCAATGTGTCAACTGTAAGCTCAGTATGACCATTGTTACCCTCATGGCTGACTGTTAATGTGCAATTGTTTGAAATATAAACCGCATTGAAAACAGCCGGCTCTTTGATCGTCATATTTCCGAATACATTAAGCGAATAGCTGCTTTGAAGATCGCCTAACCCCCCAATGTATGACTCAAGAGCATCAAAGTCAGTCTTATCACCCGTATATGCGTTATTAGCATTAGAGAAAAAGCCATATCCGTTGAACTGAGCCTTACCGTTTCCAAGAAGGACAAAATTCAAGTCAGACAGATCACCTGCATCGATCAGAGCATTGTTGACGATAACCGGAATGTTGTTATCTTCATCTGTATCGCTGTAACTGTCTTTTATAAACTGCTCGACTGTATACGGAAACTGGGAACCTCCGTTATCAACCAAAACAGCAAAACAATGCTGTCCTTCAGGAATGCTGCCGGTATTGACGATTACATTCTCATCATCAACATTTTCCTTGCAGGCATAGTAAACAGTCGGATTGGTAGCTGCCTTTACGGTCCTTCCGGCCGGCAGGCATGTAAAGAAAACGCATAGCGTGATCAATGCAGCAATTACGCCGCGTGAAATTCTTAAAGCACTACTCATAGTTGGCCACCTACTTTCATCCAATAATTTGTCATTTTAATTATATCAGGACATCCAGACAATATGTGAAAAACATGCTAAGAAAACATTACGCTGTCGTAACTGATTTCCAAAGAAAAAAGTCCCGCGGAGAACTTGGTCTTCCGCGGGAACTTTTCGCTTACTTATATCACCTTAGTCCTTAAGACTTAATGCCCTTGCACTCGTTGACATACTGTCTGATGGGTCCGACGTCTGTGTACTTCTTAACGCCGTCGCCGTCAGGGATGATGAGGACAGGAACGTTAACGATGTCGAACTGCTTTGCGAGCTCTGCATCATCGTCAGCGTAGATGAGCTCATAGTCGAATCTCTGCTCGTCGAACATTGCCTTAACAGCCTTGCACTTAGCGCATGTGTGTGTTGTGAAGAGCATGGGCTTTGTTCCGATTGCGTCACCGTCAACGGGCTTAAGCTCGGGAAGTTCCTTCTCCTCAGCCTTGCTGATCGTAACAGTAGCTGTTCTGGGCTTCATTGAAGACTCGCATGTGTTGTATGTCTTTCTGTCCTTGAACTCCTGGAGCTTACCGTCGTTCCAGTTCTTAACAGGACGATAGTAACCTGTGATACGGCTGTATGTTTCGGTCGGGCCGCCGCACTCAGGGCAAGCTTTTACTTCGCCGGGGAGGTATCCGTGAACGGAGCAGATGGAGTATGTAGGAGACATTGTGTAGTAAGGCAGTCTGTAGTTCTCGGCGATCTTTCTTACGAGAGATGCTGCAGCCTTCCAGTCAGGGAGACGCTCGCCTAAGAATGCGTGGAATACCGTACCTGATGTGTAGAGAGTCTGGAGGTTATCCTGAACATCAAGAGCATCGAAGATGTCTGCTGTGTAGCCGACAGGAAGATGTGAGCTGTTGGTGTAATAGAATACGCCGGAAGCATCGTTTGCAGTGATGATGTCGGGATATCTTGCCTTGTCGTGCTTAGCAAGACGGAATGCCGTGGACTCTGCAGGTGTAGCCTCAAGGTTATAGAGGTCGCCGTACTTCTCCTGATAGTCGGAGAGCTTGTTTCTCATGTGGTTAAGAACGTCAGCAGCAAATGCCTGAGCCTCTTCATGAGTAAGATCTTTTCTGAGCCACTTTGCATTGAGGCCTGCCTCGTTCATACCGACAAGACCGATCGTTGAGAAGTGGTTGTTGAATGTTCCGAGGTAGTGTCTTGTGTAAGGATAGAGACCCTCATCGAGAAGCTTTGTGATCGTGTTTCTCTTGATCTTGAGAGATCTTGCAGCGATGTCCATGAGGTGGTCGAGTCTCTTATAGAAATCTTCAACATCAGAAGCGAGATAAGCGATTCTAGGGATGTTGATAGTAACAACGCCTACAGAACCTGTGGATTCGCCTGAACCGAAGAATCCGCCGGACTTCTTACGGAGCTCACGAAGGTCGAGTCTCAAACGGCAGCACATTGAACGTACATCGGAAGGCTCCATGTCGGAGTTGATGTAGTTGGAGAAATAAGGGATGCCGTACTTTGCTGTCATCTCGAAGAGGAGCTTGTTGTTCTCTGTCTCTGACCAGTCGAAATCTCTTGTGATGGAGTATGTAGGGATAGGATACTGGAAGCCGCGGCCGTTAGCATCGCCTTCGATCATGATCTCGATGAAAGCCTTGTTGACCATGTCCATCTCAGCCTTACAATCCTTGTACTTGAAGTCCATCTCCTTGCCGCCGACGATACAATTCTGCTCAGCTAAGTCGTTCGGTACTGTCCAGTCGAGAGTGATGTTTGTGAACGGGCTCTGTGTACCCCATCTTGAAGGTGTGTTAACGCCGTAGATGAAGGACTGGATGTCCTGCTTAACCTGCTTGTATGAGAGGTTATCAACCTTTACGAAAGGTGCTAAGTATGTATCGAAAGAGGAGAAAGCCTGAGCGCCTGCCCACTCATTCTGCATGATGCCGAGGAAGTTGACCATCTGGTTGCAAAGTGTGGAGAGGTGCTTTGCAGGAGCAGATGTGATCTTGCCTACGATGCCGCCCAAACCTTCCTGGATGAGCTGCTTTAATGACCATCCTGCGCAGTAACCTGTGAGCATGGAGAGGTCGTGAATGTGAATATCAGCATTTCTGTGCGCGTCTGCGATCTCTTTGTCGTAGATCTCAGAGAGCCAGTAATTTGCTGTGATAGCGCCGGAGTTGGAGAGGATGAGGCCGCCTACGGAATATGTAACAGTGGAGTTCTCCTTAACTCTCCAGTCTTCTACCTTTACGTAGCTGTCTACAAGATTCTTGTAGTTTAAGAGAGCGGAATTCATGTTACGGATCTTTTCGCGCTGGTTACGATA
>JAEEGG010013831.1_pt1 | contig 17190 bp, 5 predicted proteins | sample 9134161 | NCBI WGS metagenome assembly JAEEGG01 (sample SAMN16246543, study PRJNA631951) | gut metagenome | biome: gut microbiome; feature: rumen; material: CR-attached | host: Bos | place: Iran: Karaj | collected 2018-10 | reverse complement strand
GAAAGTGATGCGCGGCCCCTCCATCGTAGCGGGGCCTGACGGTACTTTTCATCTGGTGTGGACCAGCTCATGGCGCGGAGACCAAGGCTTCGGCTACAGTTCGTCGAAGGATCTGATTCATTGGACGCCCCAACGGTTTATTGCCACAAGAATGGACACGGCAACGGTAAACACCTGGGCACCAGAACTGTTCTACGACGACGTGAAACGCCAGTTCATGGTGGTATGGGCCTCGTGTGTGCCAGGCAAGTTCCCCGACTATCAGGAAGACCACAAGAACAACCATCGTCTGTATTATTTGACGACCAAGGACTTCAAGACCTTCTCGAAGCCGCAACTTTTCTACGATCCGGGATTCTCGGCCATCGATGCCACCCTTGTGAAGCGCAACAAGAATGACTATGTGATGGTAGTGAAGGACAACTCACGCCCCATGCGTAATATTAAGGTGGCGTTTGCCACGTCGCCATACGGGCCGTGGAGTGCTGCTTCGGAACCTTTTACCGAGTCGTTTACCGAGGGACCTTCGACGGCAAAGATAGGCGACTGGTATTACATCTATTACGACAGTTATCAGCATAAGATCTACGGTGCACATCGCACGAAGGATTTTAAGACCTTCCAGAATCAGACGGGAACGGTCTGTTTCCCTGTGGGCCATAAGCACGGCACGGTGTTCATGGCCGACGAAAAGCTTGTAGAGGGACTCATCAAATACAATCGTGACGTGGTGCATTACAGCGGAACAACAATGGCCCGCTCTGAACGGCATGATGGAGGGTTGAAGCCCGTTGTGGGTATACACAGCATCCAGACCATGCGTGGTGAGAAGCCTTGGACCTACAACCACCAGCCGATGATAGTCTACTGTTACGGAAAGTTCTGGTTGCACTATCTGACTGATCCCTGCCATGAGCACGAGGCACCCGGCAAGACGATGCTCCAGACTTCGGAGGATGGTTACACATGGACAAATCCCGTAGAACTTTTCCCGGAATATCCCGTGCTCGAAGGCTGGACGAAAGAAGGAAAGGACTTCCCTGCTGCCCACAACCTGAAGGCCGTGATGCATCAGCGTGTAGGCTGGTATGTGTATAGAAGTGATAAGGTAAAAGTCGCAAGTGAGAAGTTGATTGCTACTGGTAACTATGGCATCTGCCTGACGATGAAGGACGACCCCAACGACGGCAATGGCATAGGTCGTGTGGTGAGGGAGGTGAAGCAAGACGGCAGTTTCGGTCCTATCTACTTTGTCTATTACAATCACAATTTCAACGAGAAGAACACCATCTACCCCTATTACAAGCGGTCGAAAGACAAGGCCTTTATAGCTGCTGTCGATGCCATGTTGGCCGACCCCATGCAACGGATGCAATGGGTGGAAGAAGCTGACCGTAACGACCCGCTTATCCCGCTCAACAAGCCCTATAAGGCCTTCTCGGGCTATACGCTGCCCGACGGTCGGAAGGTGGGACTGTGGAAACATGCCGTGACGAGCCTCTCGGCTGATGGCGGCAATACCTGGCGACTGGTCAACGTTGACGGAAAACAGGGTTGCGACCGTGCCCCTGGTTTCGTAAACTCGAATGCAAAAATCTGGGGGCAGCGGCTCTCAGACGACACCTACGCTACGGTATATAATCCTTCAGAGTATAGATGGCCGCTTGCCATCTCGCTGAGTCAGGACGGACTCGACTATACGACGCTCTCGTTGGTGAATGGCGAGGTGACACCCCTCAGACATGGTGGACAGTACAAGAGCTATGGGCCTCAGTATGTTAGAGGCATTCAGGAAGGTAATGGCCTACCCAAGGACAGTAATCTATGGTTGGCTTACAGCAATAACAAAGAAGATATGTGGGTGTCGAGGATTCCTGTCCCCGTTCGTCAGCATGCTACGACACATGCCAAACCCTTTGACATGAATGCCAAGTTGACGGATCTGACAGAATGGAACCTCTATATTCCCCGTCTTTGTCCGATGTTGCTGCGCAGTGGTTATCTCACACTCTACGACAGCGATCCCTACGACTACGCCAAAGCAGAACGCATCATTCCGAACACGAAAGAACTGGAAGTGGAGTTCGACTTGATCATCGGACAGAACGGCTTTGGTGAACTGGACATTGAGTTTGTGGATGACGCCGGGATTGTATGCTCACGGATTGTCGTAGATTCTACAGGAGTCATACGAGTGAAGGGCGGTGCCCGATATGGTACGTTGTTGAAGAAATACGAGGCAGGAAGCACGTATCATGTGAAGGCCGTACTCTCCACCTCCTTGCATCGTGCCGTCTACTACCTGAACGGCAAGAAAGCTTGCGTACGACAGTTCGACACCCCCGTGGAAAGTATCTCAAGAATCGTCTTCCGAACAGGCATGCTTTTCGAGAAGCCCGACATCAACACCCCCGCAGACCAGGACTTCGACATGCCCCGTGCCGATGAGCTTGACCCCAAGGCCGCCTTTGCCATCGGCAATGTGACCTCGCGCTCGCTCGATACCGATGCCCCAGCAGCCGTACTCAGATACGACAACTTCGCCCACTATGCGGTGCACTTTAATTCGATGGAGGATGAAAATATTATCACCACCATCCCCAATGCTACCTCCTCGGAGTGGATGCGTGAGAACATACCCCTCTTTGACTGTCCGCAGGAGAACTTCCGTGAAATGTATTACTACCGCTGGTGGACACTCCGCAAACATATCAAGCGCACACCCGCTGGCTACGGCATGACGGAGTTTCTGGTAGATCGCAGCTATGCCGACCGCTATAACTTGATAGCCTGTGCCATCGGTCATCATGTGATGGAGAGCCGCTGGTTGCGTGACACCACCTATCTGCATCAGATTCTGCGCACGTGGTACTACGGCAACGATGGTCAGGCCATGACAAAGATGAACAAGTTCTCGTCGTGGAATCCCGCTGCCCTCTATGAGATGTGGAAGGTACAGGGCGACACAACCTTCCTGTTGGGACTTATGCCCCGCCTCGAAGAGGAATTTGCCCGTTGGGAGCGTACGAACCGTCTGCCGTCAGGACTCTACTGGCAGGGTGATGTGCAGGACGGCATGGAGGAGAGCATCAGCGGAGGGCGAAAGAAACAGTATGCACGTCCCACTATCAACAGCTATATGTTCGGCAATGCCAAGGCCCTGGCTGCCATGAGCCGGATGACAGGTGTAACGGAGAAGGCAGCACACTATGAGCAGAAGGCCGACACCCTGCGAAACCTCATTGAGAACAGGCTTTGGAACGAGAATCAGCAGTTCTTTGAAACCCTTCGTGGCGACTCCTCGGCCAATGTCCGCGAGGCTATCGGCTATATCCCTTGGTACTTCGACCTGCCAGAAGTCGGTTCCAAGTACGACGTTGCCTGGCAACAGCTGCTCGACGAGAAAGGTTTCTCGGCACCTTACGGTCTGACCACAGCCGAGCGCCGTCATCCCGAGTTCCGCAGTCATGGCGTAGGCAAGTGCGAATGGGATGGTGCCATCTGGCCCTTCGCCACTTCGCAAACCCTCACGGCGCTTGCCAATTATTTGAATCGCAGCGGTTCTGCCATCACGCCACAGACCTTCTTCCAACAGATGCAGCTCTACGTCGAGAGTCAGCACCATTGTGGTCGGCCCTATATTGGCGAGTATCTTGACGAGACGAATGGTGCCTGGCTGATGGGCGACCGTGAGCGTAGCCGCTACTATAACCATTCTACGTTCAATGACCTGATGATAACGGGTATCTGCGGACTCCGGCCACAGGCAGACGGCAGTATAGTGGTGAATCCCCTGATACCTCAAGGCCAATGGGATTACTTCTGTCTCGATGGCGTCGTCTATCGTGGTCATGTTCTTACGATTATCTGGGACAAGAACGGCCAGCGCTATCACCAAGGCACGGGCCTCACATTGATGGTTGACGGGAAGGTGGTTGCCAACAGGAAAGACTTAGGAAAACTGACATACAAATGAGAAAGATACTGATGACTGCCGTGATGCTGCTTGCCATGCAAGCCTCGTCACAAACATACGAGACGCAATACAGCCGCCCCGTGAGTGATGTCATGAAGGACGTCGCCAAGCGGTTTAATGTCAAGTTCAAGTTCGACAGTAATGTAGATACGGCTGGCGTTATGCTGACCTATGCCGACTTCCGCATCCGTCCCTATTCCTTGGAACAGACGCTCGACAACATCTGCAAGCATTTCGACTGGAACTGGTGGAAGCAGAGCGGCAACTCCTATAAAATCAAGCTTTACGAATATCCCCGTCGGCATGAGGACGAGGGCAGGCAGATGCTGGACTACCTCGCAGCGAAATACCACAATGCCCAGGAGTGGGAAGCCCGTCGCGCGATATTAAAGAAAGAGGTTCGTGAGCGATTGGAGATTGATGCCTTCCTCGACTCCTGTGTGAAGGATGCCAAGCCCGTTCTCTCGAAAGTCCGCAAGCACGATGGTTATACCACGCAGAACATCTGTATCGAGCTGACGCCAGGACAACACGTGTTCGGCACCATCTACAGCTCGTTGAAGAAAAGCAAGAAACCCCTCATTGTCTGTCCCGACGGTCATTGGCCCTCCCGCTATCGTGACGACGAACAACAGCGTCTCGCCACATTGGCAAGGATGGGTGCCATTTGTGTGGACTTCGACCTCTACGGCTATAGTCAGTCGGCAGCAGAGGTGGGTGACCACCATTCCGCCCGTGCCCATATCTTCCAGGCTGCCTGTGGTCTGAAACTGCTCGACTACATGCTGACGAACCGTAAGGACATCGACCCAACACGGGTAGCTGCCAATGGCGGTAGCGGCGGAGGAACCCATACCGTGCTGTTGGCCCTGCTTGACGACCGTATCACGGCTTCGGCACCTGTGGTACACGTGGCTTCGCATTTCGACGGTGGCTGTCCTTGTGAGAGTGGTATGCCTGTGCAATTGGCAGGTGACGGCACCTGTGAGGCAGAATTGGCAGCCATCATCGCCCCTAAACCGCTGTTGCTGGTTAGCGATGGCGGCGACTGGACTTCATCGAACCCCGAGCTCGAATATCCGTTCATCCAACGAATCTTTGGTTTCTACGGAGCCAAGGACAACGTCCGCAACATTCATCTGCCTGACGAGCGTCACGACTTCGGCCCCAACAAGCGTCAAACCGTCTATGACTTCTTTGCCGATGTCTTTGCCCTCGACAGGAACATGGTGGACGAGAGCAAGGTTACGATCGAACCAGAGGAAGTGATGCAAACCAAACTGCCGTAAGCCATGAGGAAGGTGATCGTTTTTCTGCTCGCCCTTTGGTGTCTGACCCTCACAGCTCACGAATATAGACTGTGGTACGACAAGCCAGCGATGACGTGGACGCAGGCCCTGCCCGTAGGCAATGGCATCATCGGAGGAATGGTCTTCGGCACCCCTGCTGCGGAACATATTCAACTCAACGAGGAAACCATCTGGGCAGGACAGCCCAATCAGGTGCTGCACCCTGAGGCTAAGACGTATCTGCCTCAGGTGCGTCAGCTCATCTTCGAGGGGAAGTACAAGGAGGCCGAGACATTGGCCAACGAGAAGGTGATGCCCGTAGGAGCAGGAAAGAACATGGGGATGCCCTATCAGCCTTTCGGCGATTTGTATCTCTCGATGCCAGGCCATGCGGCCTATAGCCATTACGAACGCATCCTCGACCTTGATAATGCCCGTGCTGTGGTACATTATGAGGTGGATGGCGTGCGATATGAGCGTGAAGTCATTACTCCCTTGGGAGGACACCCTGTGATAGCCGTTCGTCTGACAGCCAGCGAGAAAGGCAAGATTTCCTTTACTGCCAATATGACCTCACCTCACGAGAATGTACTCATCAGTAGCGAGGGCAGCGAAGCCGTGCTGCATGGCGTATCCTCGAAGCACGAGAGTCTAAAGGGCAAGGTGCGCTTTCAGGGCAGAATGGCGGTACATACTGTTGGCGGTAAAACTGCCTGTAGCGATGGCGTAATCAGCGTGACGGGGGCTGACGAGGCAACGCTCTATCTCACCATCGGCACCAATGTCAGGAGTTACAAAGACATTACAGGCGACGAGGTGGCACAATCGAAGGCACGCCTGCTTGGAGCAATGGCTTTAGGGTATGAGGCACTAAAGGCCCTACACGCCAAGACCTACAAGCAATACTATGACCGCGTGACACTGGATCTTGGCCCCGACCGCTACCCCCACATACCGATGAACAAGCGCATCGCCCAGTTTAGTGTGGTCAGCGACTCAGTCGCTGACAATCATCTCGTCGCCACCTACTTCCAGTTCGGCCGTTACCTGCTGATTAGCAGCAGCCAGCCCGACAACATGAACCCCGCCAACCTCCAGGGTATCTGGAACGACAAGATGTTTCCCTCGTGGGACTCGAAATACACGACGAACATCAACTTAGAAATGAACTACTGGCCTGCGGAAGTCTGCAACCTCACAGAGATGAACGAGTCACTGTTCAAGCTCATCCGTGAAGTTGCCGAGACAGGCCGCGAGACAGCCCGCGACATGTACGGCGCTGACGGTTGGGTGCTGCATCACAACACCGACCAATGGCGCATCACAGGCCCCGTAGACCATGCACAGACTGGACTATGGCCTATGGGCTCTGCCTGGCTTTGCCGTCATCTGTGGGAACATTATCTGTTCACAGGCGACAAGGCTTTCCTGCGTGAGGTCTTCCCCATCATGCTCGATGCCGCCCAGTTCTATAGTCAGACGCTAGTAAAGCATCCCACGAAGGGTTACCTCGTGGTCTGTCCGGGAGAGTCGCCAGAACATGGCGGCAAAGGACGTCCCACCGCCCTTGACGCAGGGGTGACAATGGATAACCAAATCCTGACGGAACTCTTCACCAACGTACTGGAGGCCGCCAAAATCCTTGAAAAAGACAATAACGTTCAACGTACACCATTCAACGTTCAATTACAACAACTTCCTCCGATGCAGATTGGCCGTTGGGGACAACTGCAGGAATGGCTCGACGACTTGGATGATCCCAACGACGACCATCGCCACTTCTCCCATCTCTACGGTCTCTATCCCAGCGACCAGATTTCTCCCTTCCGAACTCCCGACCTCTGGCAAGCAGCAAAGACCTCGTTACTGGCACGTGGCGATGTGTCCACAGGCTGGAGCATGGGATGGAAGGTTTGCTGCTGGGCACGTCTGCTGGATGGCAACCACGCCTATAAACTCATTCAGGACCAGCTGACGCTCACCGCCGACACCTTCCTCATTTTCGGCACGGTGAAGCAACGCGGCGGTACCTATCCCAATATGCTCGATGCCCATCCGCCATTCCAGATTGACGGTAACTTCGGCTGTACGGCAGGCATTGCCGAGATGCTTCTGCAGAGCCACGACGGTTTTGTCTTTCTGTTGCCGGCCCTGCCCGATGTATGGAAAGAAGGAAGCGTAACGGGTCTCAAGGCTCGTGGTGGCTTCGAGGTAGACCTTACTTGGAGGAATGGTCAGCTCTCGCAGGCCGTCATCCGTTCGGGCATTGGGGGCGTCTGCCGCCTGCGCTCCCTTGTACCCCTCAAGGGCAAGGGTTTGAAGTCCATCAAAGACCCCACCTCTACCCCGACGCTTCCGAAGACCTGGCTCTACGAACTCTGGACGGAAGCCGGTGGTGAATATGTAATCAACTAAATACACCGAGATATGCAGAAACTCCTTATTATATTATTGGCTATATTACCGCTGACGGCATCGGCAGCAAAAGAGAAGGCGGTGACGGTTACCGACCTCCGCACAGAGCGGCTCGTGAACCCCATGAGTCTCGACACCCCTACCCCACGTCTGGGCTGGCGTTTGGAGTCGACGGAACGTGACGTGTATCAGACCAGTTGCCGCATCATCGTTGCTTCAACACGCGAGAAAGCTGAGGCTTTGGAGGGTGACCTTTGGGATGCTACCATCGAGGGTGACCGTTCCCAATGGGTTGCCTATCAGGGCAAGCTCCTAAGAAGCAACACCCGTTGCTACTGGCGCGTGAAGGTAACGACCACCAAGGGTGAAAGCGACTGGAGTGCTGTTGCCATGTGGAACGTAGGACTGCTCACCGAGAGCGACTGGAGCGGGCGCTGGATAGGTTGGAATCATACCATGCCCTGGGATGTAGTGGCTGAGCACAGCCGCTTGTCAGCCCGTTACCTGCGCAAGGAGTTCGACTTCGATAAAGAAGTAAAGAAAGCCACGCTATATATCTGTGGTTTAGGAATGTATGAGGCTTTTATCAATGGTCAACGTGTAGGTGAACAGGTGCTGGCTCCTGCACCGACGGACTATCGCAGGACGGTGCTGTACAATGCTTTTGATGTTACGAAGTTGTTGGCACAGCAGAACGCCATTGGGGTGGTCTTGGGCAACGGCCGCTACTACACCATGCAGCAGGACAAGAAGCCCTATAAGATTACCAACTTCGGCTATCCCACACTCCGTCTGAATCTGATGGTGGAGTTTGCCGACGGTAGTCGCAAGACCATCAGTACCGACGAGAAATGGAAGATATGTCTCGACGGTGCCATCCGCAGCAACAACGAATACGACGGCGAGATCTACGATGCCCGCAAGGAGTTTGCCGACTGGACGAAAGTAGGCTTTGACGATTCCAAATGGCAGAATGCCGAGCGTACGGCCATCCCCTACGGTACCCTTCGCGGGGCTATGTCGGAGAACATGAAGGTGCTACAGCAACTGAAGCCCAAGAGCCTTACCCGCAAGGGCGACAAACTCATTCTCGATATGGGGCAGAACATGGCGGGCTGGCTCAAATGCCGCATGGCCGCATTAGGCAAGGGTGACTCCGTCGTCATTCGCTTTGCCGAGAAGCTCGACTCCACTGGCAACATTTGGGTGGAGAACCTGCGCCACGCCCAAAGTACTGACCGTTACTATGCCAACGGTGAGGAACAGGGGCGCTGGTGGCATCCCACTTTTGTCTATCATGGTTTCCGATATGCTGAGATTACTGGTCTGCCGAAAGCTACTGGCGATGACTTCATCGGCGAGGTCGTCAGCGACGCGATGGAAGAAACGGGGCATTTCGTCTCGACAAATAGCATATTGAATAAGGTGTACGAAAATGCACGCTGGGGCATCCTCTCCAACTACAAGGGTATGCCCATCGACTGTCCGCAGCGTGATGAGCGCCAGCCTTGGCTTGGCGACCGCACGAGGGGGTGCTTCGGCGAGGCTTTCCTCTTCGACAACCACAACCTCTACGCCAAGTGGGCACGCGACATCACCGAAGCCCAGCGCGAGGACGGTTGCATCCCCGACGTGGCTCCCGCCTTCTGGAACTACTACAGCGACGACCTGACCTGGGCGGCAGCCCTGCCCATGACGCTCTCGATGCTCATTGGTCATTACGGCGACGACGCCCCTCTGCGAAGCTACTATCCCAACGTGAAGCGCTGGTTAGTACACCTGAAGACGCGGTATCAGAAGAACGGGCTCATCCATTGTGGGAAGTATGCCGACTGGTGCGTACCGCCTGAGAAGGAGGAACTGATTCACAGTGAGGATCCTGCCCGTAAGACCGACGTTACCCTCATCTCCACAGCCTACTATTTCTATATTTGCCGGATGATGCAGGGCTATGCCTCCATACAGAATTTGGAGGAGGATGCCAAGTGGTTTGGGGAAGAGGTTGCCACAACCAAAGAGGCTTTCAACCGTGCGTATCTCACCGTGAAGAAAGGCACAGCCACCGTTCCCAATCACATTCTCTACCCCGACAGCACCTACTATGGCAACAACACCGTCACCGCCAACCTGCTGCCCTATTACTTCGGCATGATTGACGACCCCTACGTCAGAAAGCAAGTGGAGAAGCAGATTGTGAAGGCCATCACCGACCAGAACCTCGGCACCATCACCACTGGCGTTATCGGCACGGGCTGGCTGATGCACGGTCTCTCGACGATGGGACGCACCGACCTGGCCTGGCTCTTGGCTACCAACAAGAAGTACCCCTCATGGGGCTATATGGCCGAACATGGTGCCACGACCATCTGGGAACTCTGGAACGGCGACACCGCTTCACCTGCGATGAACAGCGGCAACCACGTCATGCTGCTCGGCGACCTGCTGTCGTGGCTCTACGAGAGGATTGCCGGTATCGGGGCTGCCGACGTCGGTTTCAAGCACATTGCCATGAATCCCGACTTCACCGTCGACGAGATTGACCAAATCGATGCCAGTTACAATTCCATCTACGGCAAGATTGTGAGCCGCTGGCGTAAGGAGCACGGCCGTCTCTACTGGCATGTGGAGATTCCCGCCAACACCAAGGCAACGCTTTGTCTGCCTAACGATGAGTTCGTGCAACTCGGCTCCGGCTCCTACGACTTGGAGCGCAATCTGCCCCAGCGCGGCCCGCAGGTGGTCTGCGACGAGTTCCTCTACACTACGGCGAGTTTCCCCGAGTGCCACTCAGCCAGCATCGTCGAAACGAAGAAAGGTGACCTCGTGGCCACATATTTCGGCGGCACCAAGGAGCGCAACCCCGATGTCTGCATCTATGTGAGCCGCAAGCTGAAGGGCAGCAAGGAGTGGACGATGCCCCAGCAGGTAGCCGATGGCGTGGGTATTATCAATGGCAACCAGCTCAGCAACGAACCAGGCCAGCGCGAGGCCTGCTGGAACCCCGTGCTCTTCGAGACCCCGAAGGGTGAATTGGAGCTCTACTTCAAGATTGGCCCCAACGTGGCTGGCTGGAAAGGCTGGCGTGTCACCTCGAAGGATGGTGGCAAAACGTGGAGCCGTCGTGAGAAGCTACCCGACGACATCTACGGCCCCATCAAGAACAAGCCCGTGCTCGTCGGCAACCGGCTGATTGCTCCCACCAGTGACGAGCGCAACGGCTGGAAAATCTACTTCGAACTCTCCGACGACATGGGCAAGACATGGCGCCGCTCGGCTTTCGTCGAGGCCGACGCTGGTGTGAAGGCCATCCAGCCCACCATCATCCAGCTGCCTGACGGTCGTCTGCAGGCCCTCTGTCGCACCCGCAGCCGTCATATCGGCGTCACCTACAGCAGCGACAACGGCGAGACGTGGAGCAAGCTCCAGCTCATCGATACGCCCAACAACAACAGCGGCATCGATGCCGTGACCCTGCAGGATGGAACCTACGCCATGATCTGCAACGACTGGCCCATCGAGCCAACCAAGGAGAAGGGCGCCCGTACGCCCCTCTCCATCCTCCGCAGCACGGACGGCATCCAATGGAACCACTGGATAACACTCGAGGACTCGCCCATCCTGCAGTACTCCTACCCTTCCATCATCCAAAGTCGCGACGGCCATATCCATGTGGTCTACACCTGGCGTCGCCAGCGCATCAAACACGTAGAACTCATCCCTTGATATATGAAAAAGAGTCTTATCCGATGGGTACCCATCCTACTTACCTTTTACATCTTCCCTCTTACCTCCACTTCGGCTCAGCCAGTATCTGTAGCCGGACTGTTCCCCTTGGAGGGCAGCGGACGCATCGTCTATAACTTCAACGAAGGCTGGCGGTTCCTGTTGGGCGATGCCGAGGGTGCCGAGGCTACGGCTTTCGACGATGTCCAGTGGGAGGTGGTCTGTGCTCCTCATATCGACCGGCTGGAACCCTCCGAGGCCAGCGGTGGCCGCAACTATCAGGGCGTATGCTGGTACCGTAAGCACTTCACCGTACCCGAGGATATGGCCGGCAAACAGGTGCTCGTTCACTTCGAGGCCATCATGGGCAAACAATGGGTGTATGTCAACGGCCGACTCGTCAAGGAGCACTTAGGCGGCTACCTGCCCGTCACCATCGACCTCTCTGCCGAGGGCGTGAAGGCTGGCGACAAGTGCGTCATCGCTGTCAAGGCCGACAACAGCGACGACAAGAACTATCCCCCCGGCAAGAAGCAGTCGCAACTCGACTTCGCCTATCATGGCGGCATGTACCGTGACGTATGGCTCATCGGCAAGTCTTCCGTCGCCATCACCGATGCCATTGAGCGTGGTCAGGTGGCAGGTGGCGGTGTCTTCATCCACTTCGACAACATATCGGAGAAAAGCGCCGACGTATTTGTTGATGTAGAGACCTATTCCCGAGTCAATACTTCTGCCACCCTTACAGCCACCATCAAAGATGCAGAAGGCAAGATTGTAAAAACGCTGAAGCAGAAGAAAGTGGTAGCAGATTATTCACTTTTCACCCTTCACTTCTCCCTTAACAATCCCCACCTATGGAGTCCCGAAAGCCCCTATCTCTATTCAGTAGAACTAAGACTCACAACACCCCGCCCTAAACAGGGAGGGGTCGGGGGAGGGTCTTCCGGAGGTGGGGCTGACGGCGGCATCGTCCGCATGGGCATCCGCAAGGCTGAATTCCGCGGCAAGGACGGCTTCTGGCTCAACGGCAAACCCTATCACCAACTGGTGGGTGGCAACCGTCATCAGGACTTTGCCTACGTGGGCAACGCCCTGCCCAACTCGCAGCAATGGCGCGACGCCCTGCGTCTGAAGCAGGCCGGCATGAACATCATCCGCGCCGCCCACTACCCGCAGGACCCGTCGTTCATGGATGCCTGCGACGAACTGGGCCTTTTTGTCATCGTTCCCACACCGGGCTGGCAGTACTGGAACAAAGACCCCAAGTGGGGCGAGATGGTACACCAGAACACCCGCGACATCATCCGTCGCGACCGCAACCACCCCAGCGTGCTCATGTGGGAACCTATTCTCAACGAGACCCGCTACCCCGTTGACTTCGCCCTGAAGGCCTTGCAGATCACCCGCGAGGAATTCCCCTGGCCGGGACGTCCCGTGGCTGCTGCCGACCTTAACTCCGAGGGCGTGAAGGACAACTACGACGTGCTCTACGACTGGGCTTACAACATCGCCAACGGCAAGTACGACGACGTTGACAAGTGCATCTTCACCCGCGAATGGGGCGAGTATGTCGACGACTGGTACGCCCACAACGCCATCAACCGTGCCGCCCGTGGCTGGGGTGAGCACGCACAGTTGGCTGCCGCCCTCTCGCTCGCCGACACCTACGGCATGATGTATCACGGTCAGCGCCAGTTCATAGGCGGCTGCCAGTGGCATCCCTTCGACCACCAGCGCGGCTACCATCCCGATGCCTACGTGGGCGGTATCTACGATGCCTTCCGTCAGCCCAAGTACGCTCTCGATATGTTCAAGGCACAGTCGCAGGCAGCGCCCTTCCTCTCTATCGCTCACGAGATGACACAGTTCTCACCCTCCGACGTCACCATCTTCTCCAACTGCGACAGCGTCCGTCTCACCGCCCTCAACGGCTGGAAGTCGGCTACGCTGCCCGTCATACAAGATCCTGACGGTCAGCCTCATGCCCCCGTTGTGTTCAAGGACTTCTGGGACTTCTGGAAGGCTCGCGAACAGAGCTACACCAACCGCTCGTGGCAGAACGTGAAACTCGTGGCCGAAGGTATCAAGGATGGTCAAGTGGTATGCACCGCCGAGAAGATGCCCGCCCGCCGCAGCACGAAACTCCGTTTGGTAGCCGACGATATGGGCCGCCCGCTGGTGGCCGACGGCTCTGACTTCATCGTGGTGGTGGCCGAGGTGACCGACGACAACGGCAACGTGCGCCGACTGGCCCGTGAGTACATATCATTCACCGTCGAGGGCGAGGGCCTTATCATCGGCGATGCCTCGATAGCCGCCAATCCCCGCCAGGTGGAATGGGGCACGGCTCCCGTGCTGGTACGCAGCACCCACCAGGCAGGCCCCATCCGCATCATTGCCCGTCCCACCTTCGGAGGCATCCATGCCCCCGCTGCCGACACCCTCACCATCCAGAGCATCCCCTACGAGGGCCAACAATGCTATCAGGAATCATCCAACCCTCAAATCTCAACTCTCAATTCTCAATTCTCAAATCAAAACGTTCAACGTTCAATGTTCAATGTTCAACGTTCAACGATAACCGATGCCGAGCGTCGCAAAATGCTTGAGGAAGTGGAGCGTCAGCAGCAGGATTTCGGCATCCAGTAGGCTCCCTCTAACGTTAAAAAACAATAATGTTCTTTCTCCATTGTTCTATGTTCGATAAATTATGTGTACCTTTGGCACGGATTATGTTCACAAACTACTGATAGAAATGCAATTAACTAACAAACCATATTTTATATCTATGAAGAAAATTTTTACCCTAATGGCTCTGGCCTGTATGGCTTTTACAGCACAGGCACAGGGAAAGTTTGCCCTTGAGGCAGGCACCGGCGACTTTGCTGCCGGCACGCAAATCACTTCAGTTCCTAACATCACACTCACCTTTGGCTTTGCCGGTGAGGCCGACTACAAAGACCCCGCTGCCGATACTTCTGTCGAGGGCTATACCGCCTATACAGCAGGTAACGGTGTGAACGGCAAGGCCGACGGCGGCTCGGGTACTACCTACATCCTGGAACCCGCCAAGGATGGCGAGATTACCGTAGCTGTGGTCATCAATGCCAACAAGGCATTCTATGTACTGGAGAACGGCACCGCTCTCTCAGCCTACAACGGCATCACCTTGGCCGAGAAGACCTACACCGCTTACAAGTTCAACGTCAGCGGCGGCAAGACCTACAAGGTGTTCTGCACAGGCTCCAAGTTAGGCTTCTACGGTTTTGAGTACACCGTCAGCGAGGGTCAGGGCAGCGGCGACACGCCCGTCATTCCCACTAACAGCGAGAACTACAATGCCATTGTCGATGGCAAGCTGGCTCCCGAGTTTGCTGCCGTAGCTGGCGACAACGGTGGTGTGGCCAACAATACTGCCGACGGTAAGAGCATCATCACCATCACGGCTGGCAAAGCTACCGTCACGGCTGTGGGCGGCACTACCCCTGCCAACGATACCGAGGTGGGCGGCGGCGCACAGCAGATTGTGCCCGGCGCAGCTGTCGAGGGCAAAGAGAACACCTATCAGGTGGCCGAGGTGAAAGCCTGGAACGATGTGAACTGGGGACTGAAGAACCAGGGCGACATCGATTTCTGGTATGTCACAGGTACCGGCAACCCCTACGTCGACATGCTCTGCGTGCAGAACTCCAAGGACGGCGAACTGGTGGAGAACTCCTATAAGGCCGACTACGTGTTCTACGAGCCCGACGGCTCACTGGGTCTGCCTATTACTGGTCTCTACTACAAGTTCACGGCCTCTGCCCAGGGTGCCTTCAAGGTGAAGGTGTGGGCCAACAAGGGTAACCGCAAGACCTTCGTGGTCAACGCCAACACGAAGAAGGCTGAACGCCTCTATGCTTCGGGCTACATCAATGGCGTGAACGATGAGGGTGGCAAGAAGAAGCTGCTCACCGTCGAGCAGGTCGACTCCGTACACCATGTCTATATCTGGGGCAACTACGAGGCTGCCGTAGAGAAAGGTAAGGCAGAAGACCAGTCTCAGGAAGAGTTCGACGCCAAGATGGCCGAGATGAAGGCTGAGTGCGAGAAGAACGAGGCCGATCGTCAGTATGTCATCGGCAACGGTAACCAGAACTTCTGGGGCTGGCTGACCTTCGACGTTGAGCCCGGCGAGGAGTACTGGGTATTCCAGCACAGCTCACAGATTGGCTTCGGTGGCTTCGAGTTCCACGAGGGCGTTACCGCCGAGGAGCTGATTTCAGGTATTGAGGCTGCCTACGTCTACACCACCAACTTCTCTACCTACGAGGACGATGTCACGGGTGAGCGTGTCACCTGGAAGGGCGAGAAGGCCGTCGGCGACGGACAGTTCACCACTACCGAGGAAGAGGGAGCCCCCTTCGGCGACTTCTACCAGAACGTTATTGGTAGCGCACCGCGTCAGAACTACTGCCTGCTGCCCGAGGATGTGCTGGCACATTCGGCCAAGACCCATCAGCTCACCATTGCCTTCTGGGTAAGCGCTGAGGGCTTCGCACCCAACCAGTACACCTACGCTCCGCTCTTCACCGCCTACGCACAGCAGAACACCCCGAACACCTGGCCTATGCTGGCCTTGCAGAGCCGCGGCCTTGCCCAGGTGAACTGCTCGGGCTGGTGCGACTTCACCTCTGCCAACAACGTGAGCGGCAAGAACAATGTCTACAACACCAACGCCTGGGAGGCTGGCGATGCTGCATTCAACGCTGCAGGCAACTGGCTGGAAGACCAGAAGTGGCACTACTACACCGCCGTGTTCACCGATACCAACCTGAAGATTTACCTCGATGGTGAGGTCAAGAACGAGTGGAATATCGACGGTGTCACCGACGGTCAGGTCATCAGCGGACTGTTCACCAACGGTGCCGACCTGAAGTACGTCTGCTTAGGTGGTAACCAGGCATGGGACTGGGGCGACCTCGACTCTCCCTTCCGCTTTGCCCGTCTGCTCATCAAGAACAGCGCCATGAGTGCTGGTGAGGTCAAGGCACAGATGCTGGCCGACTTCCCCGAGTACGAGGCTTATCAGGCTGCCCAGCCTGAACCCGAACCCGAGCCCGATGGCATCCGTGTTGTTGAGAGCAATACTGTCAACAATGCTTCCATCTACAGCCTCTCTGGCCAGAAGGTGGACGCTGGCTACAAGGGCCTGGTCATCAAGAACGGTGTCAAGAGCATCCAGAAGTAATTCCCAATACATCCATACTAATAAAGCCAGCCTCCACCAATCGGGGGCTGGCTTCATTTTTCGCATAGCAGCAGGTGTTACGGCTCCACCGGCTCCTGGTCCTGGTTAGCCAAGGCCAGCGTGGCCAGCGGCTGGCGCGTCTGGTAGCGCTTCTTCTTGCCATCGACGGTCACCACATGGACGGTGATGAGGTCGCGCATCTCGAACACGCAGTCCTGCTTCAGGTTGCGGCTGGTCAGCTCCTCACCCTTCGCGCCCTCAGGCAGGAAGCGCAGGTGGACGCCCTCAATCTGCACGTTCGGGTCGTAGGCCAACGGGGACTCCACGCCACCCTTCTTGTTCTCGATGGTGGGGTAGAACGTGCCCAGCCCCTCCAGCTTCACGGGCTGTCCCTGGCAGATCAGCTCCTTCATGCACGACACGATGTTCTGCAGCACCAGCACCATCATCTCGTAGGTTGTCAACTTGCCGTGCTCCGACAGGTGCTTTGCAAAGCCCTTGAGGTTCAGCGGCTCTTTGGATTCTGCCTCGCCGAAGTACATGCCGTAGGTACG
>JAEEGG010013830.1_pt1 | contig 17190 bp, 16 predicted proteins | sample 9134161 | NCBI WGS metagenome assembly JAEEGG01 (sample SAMN16246543, study PRJNA631951) | gut metagenome | biome: gut microbiome; feature: rumen; material: CR-attached | host: Bos | place: Iran: Karaj | collected 2018-10 | reverse complement strand
GCTGGCATGGCTGAAGAATCAGATCAACCCCCACTTCCTCTTCAACACCCTGAACAACATCTCCTCGCTGGCAGCCATCGACGGCGAGGCCACACAGGAAGCCATCGCCCAGCTCAGCGACCTCCTGCGCTATGCGATGTACGAGACCAACAAGGTGGCCGTGCCACTGCAGGGTGAGGTGGACTTCATGAGCAACTATATCGCACTGATGAAGCTTCGTGTGGGCAGAAACACGGTGGTCAACACCCATTTTTCTATTCAGAACCCCCAGATGGAGATTGCTCCGCTGCTGTTCATCTCAATCATCGAGAATGCCTTCAAGCATGGAGTGAGCAGCAACAAGCCTTCACACATCATCATCCGCATGGAGCAGCATGATGACAAGCTGAGTTTCGAGTGCCGCAATTCCAACTACCCCAAAGCAGCCACCGACCGCAGTGGCAAAGGCATAGGCATTGAAAACACACGACGCCGCCTGAACCTGCTCTACCCCGACCGCTATACCTGGGACCAGGGAATCTGCGACAATGGCGAATCCTACTTCTCCAAGATTCTAATTCTCAATTCTCCTCTCGACCAAAGGTCGCTTGCTGCCAGAGGGACACAAGAAATCTCAAATCTCAATTCTCCACTCGACCAAAGGTCGCTTGCTACCAAAGGGACGCAAGAAATCTCAAATCTCAATTCTCAAATCTCAAATCAACATGAGGTGTATAATCATTGATGACGAGCCACTGGCTGTGCGACTGCTAGAGTCGTTCATAGAAAAGACACCTGACCTCCAGCTGCTGGCCTCGTTTACCGACTCCATAGAGGGAGCCGCAGCCATCAAGGAGGGCAAGGCCGACCTGGTGTTTCTCGACATCCAGATGCCCGACCTCGACGGCATGGAGCTGGCCCGCATCGTGCCGCCACAGACCCGCATCATCTTCACCACCGCCTTCAAGGAGTATGCCTTCGAGAGCTACGAGGTGAAAGCACTCGACTTCCTGCTCAAGCCCATCCGCTATTCCAAGTTCCTCGCTGCCATCGACAAGGCCCGTGAGTGGTTCAGCCTCCACCTCCAGCCCTCCACTATCTTCATCAAGGTCGATGGTGAGCTGCGGCAGCTGCCACTCGACAGCATCCTCTACGTCAGCGGCATGAAGGACTACGTGATGTTCTATATCACCGACGAGAAGCGGCCCCTCATCACTCACATGACGATGAAGGCCGTCGAGGAGATGCTGCCTGACGAACATTTTATGCGCGTCAACAGGAGCTATGTCGTCGCATTGCAGCATATACGCAAGGTCGACCGCAACGACTGCATCTATATCGGCGATGAGATCATACATGTCACTGAGGCTTATCTGCCTGCCTTCCAAGCCTATCTGACACAGCGGATGTAGGCCCTCCAAGGCCGCCTTGCCGCCTTCGTCTGCAAAGAATACCTCAAAAAACTTGCAGGGACGGGTGAAAATGTGTAACTTTGCAGTCGAATTCGTAATTCTTACACACATGAACAGGTTTATCACCCTCGTCCTTGCACTGGCAGCCACCACTGCAATACATGCCCTCACCGTCACGATCACGGTGAAAGACACCCGCTACCAGAAGGTGACGGGCTTTGGAGCTGCCTGCTGCGACGGAGCAATGTGCCCCCTGGGCACAGATACCCAGCCCGTCAGACTGCTCTACGGACCAACGTCAAAGATCGGACTGAACATCATGCGCATGGAGATCTCACCTAACTTCGTGGGCGATGTCATCGTGCCGGAATGGAACAACTACGACACTCCCTACGACTGGAAGGGATCGCTGCCCTCAGCCAAGATCGTCAAGCAGCGTGGAGGTATCGTCTTTGGCACGCCTTGGTCGCCACCAGGCGAATACAAGACCAACGGCAGCGCACAGGGTGGCAATGCCGACGACCAGGGCAATCAGCGCGGCGAGCTGCGTGCCGACTGCTATTCGAAGTTCTTCCCCTGGCTGAACACCTTCCTAGAGTATATGAAGAGCAACGGCGTCAACGTCGATGCTGTCTCCATCCAGAATGAGCCCGACTGGTGGGTCAACTACTCGGGATGCCTCTACACCCCTGAGCAGCAGCTGAAACTCGTGAAGAACTATGCCAACATGCTTGATCGCGAAACCTACAACGGTGTGCGTCTCATCAGTGCCGAGCCCCTGGGCTTCGACCCCAAGTACTCGAATGCACTGCTCAACGACCCCGTGGCTCGTGAGCAGATTGACATCATTGCGGGTCACCTCTATGGACACCCGCCCCTTGTCAACATGAAAACAGCCGCCACGCTGGCTGCGAAGTACGGCAAAGAGGTATGGATGACTGAGCACTCAGTGACCGACAACATCGACCGTCTGCCCAACTGGCACGAGCAGCTCATCTTTGCCGAGGAGCTCAACGAGTGCATGCAGGCCGGATGCACAGGCTATATCTACTGGTACATGCGTGCCCACTGGGCTTTCGTGGGTACTGGCGAGGCTAAATATAATCCTGGCAACACCAAGAACAAGCTGCTGCCTCGTGCCTTCGTCATGTCACACTTCTCCAAGCATGTCACTGGCTCTACACGCCTGGGCGTCACCTCAGCCAATTTCACCCCTGGCACCAACAAGCCCCTCGAGGCTTCAGCCTATATCAAGGGCGACTCCATCATCGTCATGGCCATCGACACCACCAAGAATGCCTACGACCTGAGGATCAACCTGCCCTTCAAGGTGAAAAGCGGCGTCCATCTGCTCTCCACTGGCAACGAGACGGAGAACCTCTGCCAGGAACAGGCCATCACCATCGACGAGCCTGTCGACCAGCTCATCGTCAGTCTGCCTGCCCGCAGCCTCAACACCTATATCTTCATGATCGACCCAGGCAGCGCAGCCATCGACGACCACCTGAAGCAGCAGGACGACGGCCCTGTCACATACTACGACCTGCTGGGACGGCCCATCGACAATCCCCAGGGCCTCTGCATCGAGCGTAGTGCCAGCGGCGCTTCCAGGAAAGTGTATATGGGGATGTGATAATATGATAGACGTATGGCTGTAGCAAAACTCATCAACGAACCCGAACAGGAGCGACAGTTCTCCTTCGAGGTCTTGCCCCCGCTGAAGGGGACGGGCACTGACGGTCTGTTTCGCGACATCGAGAAGCTGTGCGAGCTGAACCCTGCCTTCATCAACATCACTACCCACCACTCTGAGTACGTCTACCGTGAGCTGCCGGGAGGACACTTCGAGCGCTTGCGCCTGCGCCGCCGTCCTGGCACCATCGCTGTGGCGGCTGCCATACAGCAGCGCTTCCAGGTCACCGTGCAGCCTCATGTCATCTGCAGCGGATGCACCATCGAGGACATCGAGTACGAGCTGCTCGACCTCCAGTTCCTGGGCATCACCGACCTGCTCCTGCTGCGTGGCGACAAGGCGAAGGACGACCGCACCTTCCAGCCCACACCTGGAGGCCATGAGCACACTACCGACCTCATCCGGCAGGTGCAGCGCTTCAACGAAGGTTTCTTTGCCGACGGCTCGCCCATCAAGCACCCTGGGCCCAAGTTCGACATCGGCGTGGCTTGCTATCCTGAGAAACATGAGGAGGCTCCCAACATGGAGATCGACATGCGCTGGCTGCTCGAGAAACAGCGACTGGGAGCGCAGTATGCCGTCACACAGCTGTTCTTCGACAACGAGAAATACTTCTCCTTCGTCGAGCGGGCAAGGCAGATGGGCATCACCATGCCCATCATCCCTGGCATCAAGCCCCTGGCCAAGCTCAACCAGCTCAGCGTCGTGCCACGCACCTTCCACTGCGACATTCCTGAGCCACTGGCCCGTGAGATTGTCAAGTGCAAGACCGACGATGATGCTCGTCAGCTGGGCATCGAATGGACCACCGACCAGTGTCGCGATCTCTACAGGCATGGTGTCAACGACATCCATTTCTACACCGTCGGCGCCGTCGACTCAGTAGCAGAAATCGCCCATCGCCTCCTCTAGTCAAAAAAGTCTCAAACTTCAAATCTCAAACCTCAAACTTCAAATCTCAAATCTCAAATCTCAAATCAAACAGTGACCTGGTCTGACGTAATAGGACAAGAAGAAGTGCGACAGCGCTTGCAGCAGATGGTCGACGAAGATCGTCTGCCACATGCCATCATGCTCTGCGGACCGCAGGGAGTGGGCAAGCTAGCCATAGCCGTTGCCTTCGCCAGCCAGCTCCTGGGAGAGAACAATGCCATGGTCCGACGCCTCGAGCATCCCGACCTCCATTTCACCTACCCCACCATCAAGCTCCCCTCCATGAGCGCTGATCATAAGCCCGTCAGCGATGACTTCGCACGCGAGTGGCACGAGCTCATCATGCAGGGGCCCTATTTCTCCATGGACCAGTGGCTGGCAGCCATCGGGGCTGAGAACCAGCAGGCCATCATCACTGCCGGCGAGAGCGACGAGCTGGTGCGCAAGCTCTCGCTGAAGTCCAGCCAGGGAGGCTATAAGGTCAGCATCGTCTGGCTTCCTGAACGCATGAACGGCGAGTGCGCCAACAAACTGCTGAAGCTCATCGAGGAGCCCCCACTCCACACCGTCTTCCTCATGGCATGCGAAGAGCCCGACAAACTGCTGGAGACCATACGCAGCCGTGTGCAGCGTATCGACGTGAAGCGTATTCCTGAGGACACCCTCTGCCAGGCACTCATTAGCCGACGGGGCATCGACGACCAGCAGGCACGCCGTGTGGCCCGAATTGCCAACGGCTCGTGGCTCAGAGCCTTGCAGGAGCTGCAGGCTGGCACTGAGAACGAGCAGTTCCTCGACCTCTTCATCCTCCTCATGCGCCAGGCTTATATGCGCAATGTCAAGGAACTGCGCAGATGGAGCGACACCATGGCCACCTTCGGACGTGAGAAGCAGAAGCGTTTCCTCCACTATTTCCTGCACATGATACGCGAGAGCTTCATGTACAACTTCAAGACTCCTGAGCTCTGCTATATGTCACAGCAGGAAGAGAACTTCGCACGCAACTTCGCCCGTTTCATCAATGAGGACAACATCATCGCCATCAACGACCTCATCAACCTCGCCATACGCGACATCGGACAGAATGCCAACGCCAAGATCGTGTTCTTCGACATCGCCCTCCAGATGATCGTTCTCCTCATACCCCCAAAGACAAAATAAATCCCAATCATACCACCAAAGAAATGGAAAAGACAAGACAATACCCCATACGCACCGGCTGTGACCGAGGACTATGCGCCGCTGCCATCGGACGACAGGACCGACAGCTCAACACCTACGACTGGCTGGCCGACGTGCCTGGCAATGCTGAGTCCACCGACCTCGTCGAGGTGCAGTTCAAGCACACGCGCAAAGGCTACTACCACAACATCAACAACCTCCCCCTGAAGAAAGGCGACATCGTGGCCGTCGAGGCCAGCCCTGGTCACGACATCGGCGTTGTCACGCTCACTGGTCGCCTCGTCAACCTCCAGATAAAGAAGGCCAACCTCAAGTCGGCTGACGATATCAAGCGCATCTACCGCCTCGCCCGCCAGACCGACATGGACAAGTTCCGCGAAGCCAAGGCACGTGAGCACGAGACCATGATCGAGAGCCGCGAGATAGCCAAGGGCCTCGGACTGAAGATGAAGATTGGCGACGTCGAGTATCAGGGCGATGGTCAGAAGGCCATCTTCTACTATATCGCCGACGAGCGCGTCGACTTCCGCCAGCTCATCAAGGACCTCGCTGCCGCCTTCCATGTGCGCATCGAGATGAAGCAGATAGGTGCGCGACAGGAAGCTGGACGCATCGGAGGAACAGGCCCCTGCGGACGCGAGCTCTGCTGCGCCACCTGGATGAAGAATTTCGTCAGCGTCAGCACTGCCGCCGCCCGTTTCCAGGACATCTCGCTCAATCCACAGAAGCTTGCAGGCATGTGCGCCAAGCTCAAGTGCTGCCTCAACTACGAGGTCGACGACTATATCGAGCACGGCCGTCGCCTGCCTAGCCGTGAGGTTGTGCTCCAGACGCAGGATGCCGACTATTTCTATTTCAAGAGCGACATCCTCGCAGGACTCATCACCTACTCCACCGACAAGCGCATAGCCGCCAATCTCGAGACCATCACCGCCGAGCGTGCCAAGGAGGTCATCGACATGAACCGACGTGGCGAGAAGCCTGCCGATCTGCAGCCCGACGACAAGCCAAAGAAGGCCGATGCGCCCGTCGACCTCCTCGCTGGCGACAGCATCACCCGCTTCGACAAGGCTAAGAAGAAGAAAAGGAAGAAGAGCAAGGCCAAGGCACAGCAGGACGCCAGTACCAAGAATGAAGAACCTCAGGAGTAGACTCCTACCCATGCTCCTCGCTGCGGCGGCACTGGTCATAGCCGCCTGCAGCAGCATTCCCGCCTACAGCCATTTCATCACCGTCGACAATGGCAGCGGCTGGCGGTGGGCCGACTCCGTGCGCTTCGTCGTGCCGCTGAAGCAGCCAGGGCGCTATGCCCTGAGCCTGCACCTGCGCACCACCAACGTCTATCCCTACACCCAGCTCTCCCTCCTCCTCCGCTCACGCGACAAAGCCCGTACCTTCCGTCATTCCGACACCGTCACCTTCGATATCAGCGATCCTCAGGCTTCCAGCACCCGTCGCGGCACCTCCGTCCACGAGTATACTGCCAGCCTCCCATCCATCACCCTCGACAGCGCTGCCATCCTCATCTTCTCCGTAGCCCACAACATGACCCACGACCCCCTCCCGGGCGTCGTCGACGTTGGCATCACCATCGAGCAACTATGATTTAGACATCCACCAAATACCTAAGACAACATGAGAACAACAATCATCCTCCTTTTCACGCTGCTCTTCGCAGGCAGCCAGCAGACATGGGCTCAGCTGAAGCCCGCCAAGAGATACAAGACTGTCTATGAGACAGCATCCTACGAGAACGACGGAATGATAAAAATCGGACTCGGGTGGGCCAATAAGACCATCAAGGTGCCCAACGGAGGACAGGCGCCTGGCGTCGTCACCCTGACTAAAGCCTTCAACAGCGTGTGGCCAACCTATGTCGTGGATGGCATACTCAAAGCAGCTGCAAATCCCAACTTCAAAGAGGTGAAAGACGAGGAATATGGCGGAGGCACCATCGTCGACCGTGCCAATGGCTACCTCTGCGAGGATGCTGGAGGCAGCGACGGCGAAAACATGGAAGCCTGTGTGTGGAAGCGCGACAACGGCCATCGGCTGTTCGCTATCCAGGTGAGCAGCAACTGCGACCCTGACTTCTCCGTCATCTGCTTCTACGACTACGACCCTGCCACGCAGACGCTCACCCCTGAGTCGAGTCCCGTCGACACCTATCAGCCCAAGGAAGGCCGCGACTACTGGTTCACCCTTCCTCGCCACGGCAAGGACTTCATCATCACTGAGATGATACACAACGACCAGGTCAACCTCAGCAGCATCTACAAGTTCGACGGCAAGAAGCACGTCTACAGCAGCCAGAAGAGCGAGCACTACGATTAAGCATTTCTCAGCGGTCGGCCGTCTCTGTCACGCTCCAGCTGAGCCATGATCTTCTTCCTGGCAAACTTATGCATCCTGATGCAGAAGAATATCAGGATGAGCATCGACACGCCCCCTACCACCTCGCTGACGATGCCCGACATCGCCAGCGTGTCGTAGACGCCATGCGCCAGCACAGGCACAAGCAGCACGCAGGCAGCAGTGCGCGAGGAGCGGTCCACGAAGTGATACATCGAATAGTAGTACCCCATCAGCACGGCAAAGGCATAATGGCCGGGCACGGCCAGCAGCGCCCTTCCTATGGCCACCGTCTGCCATTCATCGCCCACGCTGAACAGATAGCCAATGTTCTCCAGCGACGCGAATCCCAGTCCCACGCATACCGCATACACGATGCCGTCGAAGTGTTCATCGAAGTACGGGTTACGCCTCAGGATCAGCCATAGCGCCAGCAGCTTGAAGCTCTCCTCAGGCAGTGCCGCCACGAAGAACGCGTCAAGCGTCGTCTCCACCAGGTTCGTTGCCTCCGTCACATTGCCGAAGAGAACAGCTGAGATGGCGCCCTCCACCAAAGCCACAGGGAAGCATATCGCCACCCCATAGAAGAAAGCCTTCCTCAGCCAAGACGTCGGCTCCGGCTGTGGGTCCTTCCTCAGGATATATATAAACAGCACCGCTGCCGGCAGCAATCCCGCTGCGAGGATGATGAGGTAGTTCATAATCCGTAATCACACTTTGAAACCAAGAAATTCCTTCAGGCCCTCAGCATTCTCAAGGTCAGCCCTTGAGACGTAGAACGGGCCTGGGGAGACCAAATCGAGGTACTTGTCCAGAAACTCCTCCCACGGCAGCTTGAGATACGAACGGGGGATGAAAAACGTCCTCGACCCGCCAGCCGAACGGTTGCCAGCCTGCACATAGGCCGAATAGCCGCCCAGCTCATGCTTCCGGATCTGATAGATCTCCAGATGCCAGTCGCCCCAGCATTTGGTTGTCGCTGGCACGCTAAAGCTCTCCTTCACGGGGTTAGCACGCTCCAGCTCCCAGTCGTGATCGCTGGCAAGCAGACGGAGAAACCCTTCGCAGTCCACATCCTTCGTATGAGCCTTCAGCGTACCGTCCCCCGGCCAGTAATACGACACATACTGATAGTCGTCACCCACTTTCTCGATGCCGTAGTAAGTCTGCTTCGCAATCATATCCCTCGTTGCCCAGGGAAAATCCTCTTTCATCATTTCAAATGCCTTGTCGATATAGGCATCCAGCTCATAGCCGTACGGAAATTTCTCGTTCATATCACTATCTCTTTTGACGCACATATTACTTGTTATCTAAATTAATCCCTGATTCCATTTCTCCTTCTGCTGCCACCATCATTCCTTCTTCTTCCTCTAATGGAGGATACATAGAGATTACTGGAGCTGCTTTCTCCGTCTTTTCGTCATCGGCCTGCTCATATTTCTTGAAGTTCTCAGCTTGCTCAAAGATTTCCTTGAATACTTCGTCCTGCGGAACTGGGGGATAGCCATGCTCTGCCAATATCAGAATCAAGTCCATTTGCAACTCAGCCTTGATGTCAGAACGATTGGCCCAGTCGGTGTATTTCGACTTGTCATCCACCATCTTCTTTACGGCAGCGGCCAGCGTCAGCAGTTTGTCTTCTGGGTATTCAAAACCGAACTTATGAGCTATTTCTTTCAGAATATCATAGAAAGCTTTTTCCTCGTAGGTAATGCCTAAGTCCTTGAACGATTTCTTCTCTTTGTTTACCTCCTTCAGCAGTTCTGCCATCTGCTTGGCTACCTCATTGAGCACCTCCTCAGCAAACACAGCATTGTCGCTACGGTCATTATATCGCTGCACCAATGCATTCAGACGCTTCGTGAAATCCACGCCCTTCATCTTATTGACCTTCTTGAAATCGGTAATAACTGTCCGAAGCAGCTTCTCCATCAGTTTCACCTTCGTATTAGGCAACTTCAGCTTCTCCAGCCTCGTCATATAGTCTTCACTCAGCAAGTCCAGGTCCTTTGTATTCGTATTCACCTGTGCTACCTCCTCAACTCCGTCCGACTTCAGGGCTTCTGCTATCATTTGGCTCACCTTGCGATTCATCTGCGAGGCATCGGGAGCATCTCCCTTTGTCAGTTTGTATATAATAGAACGCACACCTGTAAAGAAGTGGATGTCTTCACGATCCTTATCGTTGATGGCCTCATGGTTGGAACAGAGATTGAAGGCAGACTTCAGTTTCTTGGCATGACCCATAAACAGATTCTGCGATTTCTCCGTAGCCTGTACGAACTCTGCCGCATATTTCAGGCATTCCAATTGTTCCAAAGGCGTGCCAGTAGAAAACTTGCTGTAATCGAAGGTATGGAACATTCGGCGCAGGATGTCCAACTCGTCTTTCACCATCGTCACACTCTGTTCGATGGTTTCCACGTTGTCACCCATGTCACCACCACCGGCATACTGTTTCAGGGCATTGTTCATGTTGCTCTTAATGCCGATATAGTCAACCACCAGTCCTTTGTCCTTGCCTTCAAACACACGGTTCACCCTCGAAATGGTCTGTACCAACGTGTGCTTCTGTAAAGGCTTGTCTATATACATCGTGTCGAGACAAGGCACGTCGAAGCCTGTTATCCACATAGACACGACGATAGCAATCTTGAAATTAGAGTCAGGATTCTTAAACAACACATCAAGTGCCTTGCGATCTTCGTCCGAACCAATCAGTTCGCGCAGTTTCGGATCATCATCCTTCTCACGAGTCATCACCAATTTGATGCGCTCCACTGGCGTCTGGTCTTCTGCTCCTATCTTCTCTTCCCATTCGGGGCGCAAGGCAATAATCTGTTTATACAGATCATAGGCTATTTCACGACTTGAGCATACAAACATTGCCTTACCGCAAACGGTGCTTCCTTCCTCTATTCGCTTTTCGTAGTGCTCAATGAAATCCTTTGCCACCACAGCCAAACGGTTAGGATCACCCAGAATCTTATTCATCTGTGTCACCGCCTTCTTGCTTTCCTCAATCTGGAATTCATTGGCGCCTTGTTCTTCACATTGCTTATAGTATGCCTCTATCGCCTCCAGTTGTTTGTGGTCGGCAAAAACCTTGGCTGCTCTTCCTTCATAAACGATACGACGAGTGATGCCGTCAGCAACCGATTCCGTCATGGTGTAGCTGTCCACTACATCGCCAAATACATCTATCGTGGCATCAATCGGTGTTCCTGTAAAGCCTACATAGGTAGCATTGGGAAGCGAGTCGTGCAGATATTTGGCAAAGCCATAGCTGCGCTTTACGCCTTTTTCGGTGATGGTGACATTCTGTTCCACATTCGTCTGCGAGCGGTGGGCTTCGTCGGAGATACAGATAATATTGGCACGGTCAGACAATAGGTTGATATCCTCGCTGAATTTCTGTATAGTCGTCAGGAACACGCCGCCGCTCTTTCGTCCTCTCAACTTCTTGCCCAACTCTTCGCGTGTTCCTGGCATACTTGGACATATCACAACATTTCCGTTATCAATTTCTGTTCGAAACCGCTTTTCAAAATCCTCGTGTTTCTTAATCTTCGCATCGATTCCATAAATTGTATCCCAATCGAAAACACAAAAAATTTTAGGATCAGTATTTGCATTTAATATCTCTTTGATTCTTTTGGGAAATGCCTCGGTGTAGTTTGACTCATCAGCAAAATACTTCGGTCTGATATTGAACTTATATCCTGTCGTGTCATTTATATGTGTAAAGTAATAGCGCTCGGTATTGGTTCCGCCACTGATGAGGAATGGGTACAGCGGTCCCATATCCCTTGTTCCCTCATCTTCTTCTGGTGAGGAAGCAGGTACAGCCTCAAAATATTGTTGCTGTTCAACGACCTCAGCTAATTCTCTTTCTTCCATCACATTACTTCATTGTAGCCCCAAAACGTTTGTTGCGATAAGCCTCTCTGATTGATGACAAGCGGTTTATGCCTTTGAAATCTGTCAGTTTATACAAATCCGTCACACCAGCCTTATCCTTTTCAGTAAACCACACGGAATCTTTTCTAATGAGGTCATCCACCAAATCTAGCAAACCATCATTATGTGTAGTGACAAGAAGTTGAGACCTTGAATGAGTCTTCAAATATTCAAATAGCATCTTTTCAAACAAATTGGGATGCTGCGAAGTCTCTATCTCATCTATTGGCAAAAAAGCGTTTTTCTCAAGTGACTCATACAATACTGTTTCTATACCGAAAGTACGCAGAGTTCCGGTCGATTCATCACCTCTATTCATCTGGTATGCCTCTCGCCCGTTTTCATTTTCAACGGTATGCTCAAAACTGGTATGATGAAGTGAGATGGTTCTCTCTTTCTTGATTCGCTCCCTTTCGTCCTTAGGAATACGCTCGTCAGAGATTCGGAACTTCACTTCTTCATCTGATATTGGCCTATTCACAATATCTGAAGAAATATTAGTGATATTGAAATCTGCTTCATGCAGGAAGTTCACAAGATAATGGGTCAAGTCTTTATTCTCTGCCGTTTTACGCTGTGCATAATCCGTAAGATAGGTTGATGGAAATACGGCAGGCATTGTCTGCTCCTTCATCCAGTTTTTGGCAGCATCAATCAGAGGCAGACTTGCATTCACTTGATTACGAGCCACAAAGAAAGAAAGATTCTTCAGACAATATCCATTAATCAACTCTTTGGCAGAAGCACTGATTTTATCACCTTTCGGGTTAATCTCCACCTCCGAATGTCCGTCCACCAGTTTTCTCTCAAACAACATAGTGGGTTGGGCACTTTTATAATACGAAAGTTTTTCCAAATAGACTTGATTCCTGTCCAACTCCAGCTGATACCAATACTTCACATTGCCGACAAAGAATATCAGTTCAAAGCAGGACGGCTCATTTGGCGAAACAGCGTCAAGTTTGAACGGAACGACCCCAGTTGGCTCATCCATACCTTCGGGCTTATAACTCCAAAAGCGGGGAAGGAAATCAAAAGCATAGAGCAAATTTGACTTTCCTGATGCATTATATCCATACAGCACACCAAAGCGAAGCAATCGTGTACTATCGTTAATCTTTACCACCTGACTATTTTCCGCAAACTGGTCGTTTGAGGCAACGAAACTGAATGTCACTTCATTTTTAAACGAGAGCACATTCTTTATTTTCAATTCTTGTATCATACCTATGCTTTTATTTTTGCCGCAAATATACAGATAAAATCCGAATTAACATCATGCTATTTGTAAAATCTGCACAAAATTTGCAATTATTCAGGATAAAAATGTTATCGACCATGTTTTTCCTTGTAGTATTTGTCTAAAAGTTCATCGACTTCTTCTGACGTCAATTCACCTTCTATGTTCCTACAAGCCAATTCTATGAGATAGTTAGAGACAGTTAGCCCATCAACAGCTTGCAAGCCGATGGCACCTCTCCAATTACTTGCTCTTTCACGAACTTGTGGGTCGTCTGACTGCTTGTATTTTTCAAATACACTCAAACTGTTTTTCTTGTAGCAATATTCATCAAGGTCTTTATATTCTTCTTCCATATCCAATTCCTATTATTGCCCCATCTTCGCCAAAAGCAAAGACTGTAATTCGGTTAGTTTCTCGTTCTCTTTCATTTTTAATAATATCATTTCATTGCTAATACTAAGCAATTGGGAAAACTCAGCAAGTATATCGCTTGGAGGATATACTACTCTTATCTTTTCAAAGTCACTTTTGTTAAGAAGTGGCATAGTAGAACTTCCCAAAGCCATAGCTCTTAATTCTTTTGACATGAACGACAAGACGTAAAAGAGATAATCAGAATATTCTCTACGGTTTACAATGATAGAATTCATTTGTTGATTAGTGATACACTCTTCAGAGGCAATGGTGACTTTACCCATATCTGAGCCTATACATGTAACTATTACAGAACCTTTGGGCAAGACTTTTCCATTTAGTCGTTTTACGCCTATCTCAGAAAGCTCACGTTCAGCTCCTATTGCGAACTTATGATAATTTCCAAAATCTCCAGGGGTTACAAAAGGCATATCATTTCCAAAATCTTCAGGATTATCACTTGAAGGAGTTTTTCCTGTTATCACCACTCCAAATTCTCCAATCGTCCCCATTCTCCAGCCATCGGGGAGGTTTTCTTTGTCGATGTTATCGACGAAGGTTTTGCGGTAGAGGGCTTGGGCGGTGGCTTCGAGGTGCTGAATCATTTGATTGTTGAGACGGATGCGATTGGTCAGCGTTTCGTATTCTGACTCGATTTCACGTTGACGAGTGAAGGAGGGGATGGGGAGTTGCATATTGCAAAAGTCTTCCCAAGTCAAACTGCCACGAACACCACCCACAGCATAGTAACTGGCTTCACGGTCAAACTCACTTCGAGAGAACCACATCATCAGATACTGAGGCATCAACGCCGTCTTATCAACAACCTCAAACATGGGATAGGCAGGCGACATAATAGCCTCATCTTCTTCAAACATGGCAACAGGCATCTTTCCGTCACGGCTTACCTGTATCAAACTGCAAGCAAATTGCTCCTTCCGGATAACTTTATAATTAGATAGGTCTGTGCCGATGACATTTGCCACCGATGGAATGAACGCCTTGTCAATCGTAAGACCAACAAGTTTCGTAACCTTCAACTCCCGATTACGAACATTCACCTCTCTGATATAGTCGCCTAAACGTTTATATTCCGCTTTACTCATCGTTGTTTTTGTTTATCAGATTGACAACTACCTTCACCATGACGTCCTTTTCCTCCGTCCTACTCTCGGCAATCATCAGCGTGAGGGCAACGAGGGTGCTGTCGGCAATGCGCTTGCTACCGTCAGGATGATAGAGAATGTGATTATTGTTAAGGAACCAGAGGAACAGCGTGGCGGCAATGCGTTTGTTACCATCACTGAACGAGTGGTTCTTCGTGACAAGATAGAGCAGCATGGCGGCCTTCTCCTCCACACTGGGATAGAGTTCTTCGCCACCAAAAGTCTGATAAATTTGTCCGATACTGCTTTTGAAGGAGTCATCCTTCTCGTTGCCAAAGAGAACAGAGCCACCAAATTTCTCTCGCAATCCATTGATAGCTTCCATTGCATTCTCGTAGGTAGCATGGAACGGCTCTTCTTTTGTGGTCTTATTGATAGTAAGCCGCTCGTAGTCGTAATTGTCGAGGGTATCGAGAGCATAGGTGTAGTCTGTCACCACCTCAAACAGGGCATTGGTCTCATCGTTCGACAGTAGCGGCTGGCTCTGTATGGTGCGCCCAAGCATACCTACCAGTTGGCGTAACTCACCAATCTGCTCCTTACGCATACGCTCATTGATGGCATAGCCCTTGATGAGATAATCTTTTAGTATCTTTCGCGCCCAAATGCGAAAAGCTGTACCGCGTTTGCTCTTTACACGATAACCAACAGAGATAATGACGTCAAGATTGTAATATGGAACAGGCTTCTTGATTCCATTAACGTGTATTTTTTGCACGTTATTTTCACGTTCTAATTCTCCTTCTTTAAAAACATTGATAACATGCCTACGAATGTTCGATTCTTCTTTGTCAAATAGCATTGCCATCTGACTAGTAGACAGCCACACTGTCTCGTTCTCCAGCCGAACATCCACTTGCGTCTGCCCGTCCTCGGTCTGATATATGATGATTTGATTATTCGAGTCCATAGCCTAATGAATTAAAGAGGTCTTTCAGCTTTTGTTTACTTTCTTCTTCCTTCTGCAAAAGATCGCGCAAATCTGCTTGCAGTTGTTTCATCTTGGTTTCGAAGTCTATCTGCTCGTCACGGTTGCGGAACTCGATGTATTTGCTTGGCACGAGGCTCCAGCCTTTCTTGTCAATCTCGTCGAGGGTGGCTGAATAGCAATATTCTGGTTCGTTGTGATACGTCTCTTCATAGCCTACACGCTGCCAGTTATGGAAGTTCTCTGCTATCTGCTGTATCTGCTCTGTAGAGAACTGTATGTACTTCTTCTCAAACGGCTCTCCCCACTGGCGCAGGTCGATGAACAGCACCTCGTTCTCACGATTGCGATAGCGAACCATCTTGCCGTTCTGCTCCACCGTACGGGCTTTCTTGTTATTGTTCAGAATCCATAGCGTCACGCTGATGTCCGTAGAATAGAACATGTTGCGTGGCAGAATGACAATAGCCTCTACCAAATGGTTCTGAAGTAGTTGCTTACGGATAGCCAACTCAGTTCCGTCGCCACTCAACGCACCATTGGCAAGAAGGAAACCTGCTGTTCCATTAGCAGATAGTTTTGAGACAATGTTAAGAATCCAACCATAGTTGGCGTTGCTTGTAGGAGGCACATCGTATCCAGCCCAGCGTGGGTCATCCTTCAGTTCGTTCTCTGCTCGCCAGGCCTTCTGATTGAATGGTGGATTAGCCATGATGAAGTCTGCCTTCAGGTCTTTGTGCTGGTCATTATGGAAAGTATCGGCTGCCATCTCGCCCAGGTTACAGGCAATGCCACGAATGGCAAGGTTCATCTTTGCCAGTTTGTAGGTGGTATTGGTATATTCCTGTCCATAGACAGAGATGTCGCGCTTGTTACCGTGATGTGCCTCGATGAACTTCATACTCTGTACAAACATGCCGCCAGAACCACAACAAGGGTCATATATCTTACCACGATAAGGCTCAATCATCTCAGCAATAAGGTTGACGATGGTCTTAGGCGTATAGTATTCACCCTTACCCTTACCTTCGGCAATGGCAAACTTACCGAGGAAGTATTCATATACACGCCCTATAAGATCGTTTTCAGGGTCTTTCAGCGTGTCAATCTTGTTGATTTCATCAAGCAGAGCAGCGAGCTTGGTACGGTCGAGCGACAGACCTGCATAGTAATTGCTTGGCAAGGCTCCTTTTAGCGTAGGGTTGCTCTGTTCCACTTTCGCCAATGCCTTGTCTATCTTGATGGCAATATCATTCTGCTTAGCATTCTCAATCAGAAAATCCCAACGGCTCTCGGGCTCCAGATAAAAGACGTTCTTGGCATTATAGAACACGGGGTTGTCTGCAAAAGCCTCCCTGCCTTCCGCCACCAATTCATTGCGCCGCTCCGTAAAGCGGTCGTGTGCATATTTCAAGAAGATGAGACTCAGCACCACGTGTTTATACTCCGATGGTTCCACAGAGCCTCGCAGTTTATTCGCCGATTCCCATAGGGTTTCCTCTATTGCTTTTTCTTTAATCACTTTTTTTGCCATGTAACTCTTTTCTATTTTGTTGATACGATAAGTGAACGCATATCAACATCCAAAATGGTTGCAATCTCTTTTAATTGTGCCACAGATGGTTGCGTTTTGTTCTGGCACCATCGAGAAATGGTGTGCTCTGTTTTGCCTAACTGTTCTGCTAGCCAGCGACTGGTCTTACCTTGTTCTACGAGGACAACTTTCAAACGATTCAGCGCCTCACTTTGTTCATTGTTTGACATAATGTGTACAGTATTTGAGTGCAAATATATAAATAAGTCGGTAAATAGAAGCACCTTTTACTATTTTTAATACTTTTTGGAGCCCAAGACCTCCATTTTCAATAGATGACGGTCGTAAATATGTTATTATGTAACGTGTTACATAATAACATATTTACGAC
>JAEEGG010013825.1_pt1 | contig 17196 bp, 2 predicted proteins | sample 9134161 | NCBI WGS metagenome assembly JAEEGG01 (sample SAMN16246543, study PRJNA631951) | gut metagenome | biome: gut microbiome; feature: rumen; material: CR-attached | host: Bos | place: Iran: Karaj | collected 2018-10 | reverse complement strand
GGAATTGTCCATCCTTACTTCCATCCTTACTTCCATTTTTACTTCCTAATTTTGAATTAATAGAACCCACCTAATTTAAAAATCGTAACATGGAAACAAAGAAAACCAAAAAGGAAGATGTAATTCGTATCATCAACAATGCACCAGTTGACTTGCGAAAATGTAACTCCACTGCAACGTCGCCCTAACTCAACCTATTAGATTACATTTACATTAGTATTGTATTACATTTAGATTAATCATATTAAACAAAGTATAAGTAAAATATAAACAAAATATAATCTAAATAATGTCTTTGCTGCTATTTTTTCAGGAGGTTAGGGTGGAGCTAAGACGAGCTGGCAAGTGATGTGGTAGTTGGGATCAATGCGGTTGATTGGGTGGTGAACAGATTATCTGCCAAAGAGATACTGCGAAAACGGCTCCAAAAAAGGATTACATGCAGAACAAGGATAACAGATGATTAAGTGTTAAATTAATCGTAAAAGTTTGGTCAATTGAAATTTTATTCCTATTTTTGACATTGGTTTTTTGAGAAAGATTTTTGTTTAATTTGTTGTTTAAGTATTTAATTATTATGTAGATATATGTATATTATATTGTTCAATTCACTTATTTATTAACCAAAACGCATTTGTTATGCAAAAACATTTACAAAGACTGTTGCTCCTGGTTGCGATGATGGTCGTGCCGTGGGTAACGCAAGGTCAGTTGTTGAACTACTCGTGCACTTTCGAGGATGTCAACGACACTGCGGGATGGGTGTTTGTCAACGGAACGCAAACCAACAAGTGGTTTATCGGTTCGGCGACGAGCAACGGAGGCACCAATAGCCTCTACATCTCGAACGACAATGGCACCTCAAACGCCTACACCAATTCGTCGGTAACTTTTGTGTATGCCTATCGCGAGTTTACGTTGAATGCAGGAGGCTACACCATTTCCTACGACTGGAAGTGTTATGGCGAGAGCAACTACGACTACATCAGGGTTTTTCTGGCTCCGGCCACTTTTGACCCTACTGCCGGCCAAGACCCCACGGGCGGCACCAGTGCCTACTCATGGAGCTCTGCTCCGTTGCCTGCGGGCTTCATCAGCCTGTGCGGAGCCAACAAGTTGAACCTTGAGTCGAACTGGCAGAACTTCTATCAGGACTTTAATGTGTTGACCGCAGGCACCTACCGTCTGGTGTTTGCCTGGGCCAATGATGGCAGTGGCGGTACCACTCCTCCAGGTGCCATCGACAACATTCAGTTTGTGCAGCCGTCTTGTCCGCGTCCTGCCAATCTGGTGTTCTCTAACATCCACACTACGTCGGTCGACGTGCACTGGACCGAGACCGGCACCGCCACCAGCTGGGTGGTGGAGTACGACACGATGGCCTTCGTGCCCGGCACCACGGGCAATGCCATCACCGTGAACGAGGATTCGATCTCTCTGACCAGCCTTGAGGTGGGTCATACTTACTATTTTGCCATCCACTCCGACTGTGGTGGCGGCGACACCAGCATCAATATCACTGGGTATGTGACGCTGCCCTCGGCAGAACCTGTGGAGGACTTTCCTTGGACCTGCAACTTCACTGGGGCCTCGGCTTTAGGTTGGGAGTTCATCAACGGCCTTCAGACCAACAAGTGGTATATAGGTGGTGCTGTGGGGCGTGACGGCACTGGCGACAGTGCGCTCTATATCTCCAGCAACAACGGTGCCTCCAACACCTATTCTATTACGGAGACCTCGAACGTCTATGTTGCCCGCATGATGAATTTAGATGCAGGGCAGTATGGCGTTCAGTTTGATTACCGTGTTTACGGTGAGAGCTGCTGCGACTACATGTATGCTTTCCTGATGCCGGCCGACCAAGAGCTGAACGCCGGCACGCTGACCACCAGTGGCTCTGGCTGGATAGACCTGTTGGGTGGCCGCGTGAACCTGGTCTCCAGCTGGACCACACAGCAGAGTGTGGTGATGGTTCCGAACAACGGATCGTATAAGCTAGTCTTCCTTTGGCACAACGACCCTAGCGTGGGTACCGACCCGCCAGCCGCTGTTGACAACATCATTGTGACTCCCATCCACTGTCCTCAGCCCACGGGCTTGCATTGTGATACCGGGGTGGACAGTCTCTCCTTCAGTTGGACTGCCGGTGGCACTGAGACCACATGGCTCTGTGTGCTCAACGGCGACACCACCGAGGTGACTACCACCTCCATCGTTTATGGTGACCTGCATCCTGCCTCTGCCTATAATTTCTGCGTGGCCGCCATTTGCGAGGACACCAGTTTCTTCACTTGCGGCACCTACCGCACCGAATGCCCCGAGTTTATTACCCTGCCCTACACCGAGAACTTCGAGAGCTACTCGGTCTCCTCGTCCAGCCGCCCCGACTGCTGGGTAGTAGGTGGCTACAGCGACTATCCCTACATACAGTCTTACGGCGGTAGCAATGCCCTCTATGGCTATGCCTACAATAGCTCGGGCGATGCCACCCGTCTTTACATGAGCCTCCCACCGGTGGACACTTTGGTGAATCCTATCAATGGCTTGCAACTCTATTTCGACGCCATGCGTGCTACCTCCTCAACAGGTAACAGCTATACGTTCAACATCATTGTGGGTGTTTGCGGCAATCCAGGCGATATGAGCACTTTTGTGCCTGTTGACACCGTTGAGAATATCCTGTATAACAACAACACAATGACCTCCTACGAGGTGAACCTGTCCAATTACAGCGACACCGGCAGGTATGTGACCTTGGTGGTTTATCCTGCATACAGCGGTTCCTACTCTTACTGCTATGTTGCCATCGACAATATCATCTTGGCCAATACTCCCACCTGTCAGCGCGTGATCGACTACCACATGACTGGCTTTACCGAAGACTCGGTCTACCTGGCTTGGAGCGACACCAACGCCTCTGCCAGCGGCTGGTATGTGGAGTACGGTCCCACGGGCTTCAACCATGGCGACGACGATGCCACCACGGTCTATGTCAGCGACACCACGGTTGCCATTGGCGGCTTGAACCCCGACACATGGTATGACTTCTATGTGGCAGCCGACTGCGGCAGCGACGACACCAGCCTCTGGCGTCTGCTGACGGTACACACGGCCTGCGTGCCTGTGGACAGCCTGCCTTACGTCTATGGTTTTGAGGGCGGTTTCAGCAGCTGCTGGGTGAAGTATTCCTCCTACAGCACCAGCTACCCCCAGATTTCGAGCATCGCCTGCAGTGGTAGCAGCAGCTTATATATGTACAACTACGCCTCTGACGGCGCTCACGTCTATGTGGCCATGCCGTTGTTCAACCATCAGCTGGACAGCCTGCAGGTGAAATTCCGCCTGCGCCGCAACAGCAGCTCCAGTTACAGCTATTATAGCTTTGGCATGAAGGTGGGTGTGATGACCGACCCCTACGACATGAGCACCTTTGAGCCCATTGAAACCTATACCGCCACCAGCAATACCGACTGGGACACCTTTACCTGCTATTTGAGCAGCTACACCGGTACCGGCCGCTACATTGCCTTCATGGATGCCGGCAACAGCACCGAGTACTACACCTATGTGCTGCTGGACGACGTGGAGGTTGACTATGCGCCCCTGTGTGGCCCTGTGGAGGATGTGGATGTCACCGTCACTCCTTACAGCGCTCTGTTGACCTGGTCTCCCAGCCCTGTGGGTGAATACAACGGTGCCATCGCCGGTGTGTACGACACTGCGCTGATGGTGTGGACTTACGACACGGTCTACGGCACCAGTGCCACCTTTACAGGCCTGAATCCCGAGACTTTCTACCAATATTCGGTCACCAACCTCTGCTCCGATGGTGAGGGTGCTCCCGTCTATGGCGACTTCCATACTGGCATCCTGCGCTGTGGCACCATGGTGGCAGGCACCGCCGACACCACCATTGTGGGTACCGGCACCAGCCAGACTTCTGGTGTGCCCGTCAACAGCTCTTGGGGCAACACCATGTGCCAAAGCATCTATACTGCCGCCGAGCTCCACACGCTGGGTCTTGACTCCGGCTCCATCAATGGTATGGACTACTCCTGGACAGCCAACAGCAGCTATGCCAAGGAGTTCACCATCATCATTGGTACCACCAGCCAGTCGCAGTACAGTGGCACCGCCCCAATCAACCCCGCCACCCATGTCATGGTTTACCACGGTAACCATCCTCTGGGTACCAGTGGCTTGGTCCACTACAACTTTGATGCCACCTTCCATTGGAATGGTACAGACAACTTGGTTGTGACCACCTTTATGAATCAGCCCACAGGCGAGAGCCATTCCATCAGTTCGTTCTACGGACTGAGCACCGACTGCGGCACTACCCGTACCGCTTATGGTTACCAAGATGGCAGCCAGTACACTATCTCCACCTATGGGGCAGGCAACCGCTACACTAGCACCTACCGTCCCAGCGTAACCTTCTACACCGGCATCTGCGAGTCGATGGAGACCTGCGTGGCTCCCAGACCTATCGTCACCGCAGCTACTCCCTCTAGCGCTACGGTGCAGTGGGCTCCGGGCAACGCCGAGAGCAGCTGGAGCGTCTATTACGCACTTAGAGGGTCCGGCAACTTCACCTATGCTGGCAACGCCACTACCAATGAGTTTACCGTCAACGGACTGCTTCAGGGCACCAACTATGACTTTATGGTTGTGGCTCTTTGCGGCGACGACTCCAACAGCGCTGTTTGCGAAGGCACCACCGAGTGTGCGATGATTAGCAGCTTCCCCTTCTTCGAGGATTTCAACGTCTGGCCTACCAACACTGTGCCCAACTGCTGGAACCGCGATGGCAGCTATAGTTCCTATCCTTATGTTTCCACTTCCTATGATGCCAATGGCTCAGGTAAGTCAGTCTATTTCTACCTCTACAACAACGGTACCAACTACTGCCGTTTGACCATGCCTGAGGTGGACACCACCGTGATGCCCATCCGCAATCTGCAGCTCTTCTTCCAGGCCATGCAGAGCTACGATGGCTACATCAACGATATAGAGATTGGTGTGATGACTGACCCATATAATGTGAATACATTCCGTCCAGTTGACACCATTTCGTTGGCTGGCAGACCCACCACTGAGTGGACTGGTTTTGAAGTACCGCTCAATAACTACAACCTTGTGGGCGACACGGGTACTTTCATCACCTTCCGCTCCCTTACCACCAGCGGCACCACTTATTTTTATCTCGACGATGTCACGTTGGAGCAGATTCCTACTTGTCAGCGTCCTGACTCGTTGGTTCTCGACGCTGTGACCACCACCAGCTTCACCTGCCACTGGCATGACCGCGCCGGTGCCAATGAGTGGATAGTGGAATGGGGTCCCCGCGGCTTTACGCCCGGCACGGGCACCATGGTCAATGTGACCTCCAACCCCGCTACCATCAACGGTGTGCCCAGCTCCTATAATGGCGACTTCTATGTCTACGCCATGTGCAGTGTGAGCGACACCAGTCCTGCCAGCCGCTATAGCTGCCCCTTCAACACCATGCAGGTTCCTGCTACCCTTCCTTATACCTACAACTTTGAGGATAGTGTTGAGTGGGACAACTGGCAGACCAATAGCAACCACGCCACCTCCAACTGGGCCCGTGGCACCGCCATGTCCTACAACAGCAACTATGGTATGTACGTTTCCAATGACGGCGGCGCCACCTTCGGCACCGACAACAACGCCATCGTTAATACTGCCGTTTACCGCGACATCGACTTTGGTACCGTGGACAGCAGCTACGAGATGACCTTCCGTTACTGGGTGGGCGGCGACAACGCCGGTCGCTACGACGGCTTGATGGTCTTCTTGGTTGACCCCAACGCTCCTGTCATTGCTTCTAACGCTGCTATCACCTCTCCTTGGGGTAATGTCAACGACCTCTATCGCATTGCCGATGCCCGTCGCGACACCAACTGGAGAGAGTACCACGCCATCTTCGACACCATCAGCGGTGTCCATCGTGTGGCCTTCTTCTGGCTCAACCAGAGCCGTGCCAGCTACTTTGAATGGGGTCCTGCCGCCATCGACGATATCCATATCGACTACAGCCCCTGCCCGCGTCCACTCAACCTCGACACGCTGACCGTGGGTTCCACCACTGCTCACTTGACTTGGAGCGGTGCTTCGAGTGCTAGCTACCGCGTGTGCTATCGCGTGGTCGGCGCCGACCCGAGCACCAATACCTATGTCAACTGCAACACCAACCAGATAGTGCTCACCGGTCTCACTCCGATGACCAGCTACCGTGCATGGGTGCAGAAGATTTGTGGTAGTGACAGCAGTCTCTTCAGCGATGGCTGCACTTTCCAAACCGAGATGTGCGACAATCCTACCTACGCACAAAACTACGACAGCACTGCCAGCATGTCCACTTCCATGTATTTCCCCGGCTATGCTACCTATAACTATAGCTTCAGCGAGGTCATCATCGACAGTGCCGACCTGGCTGCCGGTGGACTGGTGGCAGGACAGGACATCACTGCCTTCATGTACAACCCCACCAACACCAACGCCAATACCTATCACACCAACTGCGATATCTATATGGGCCACACCACGCTGACCGACCTCAATAGCGGATTCATCCATATCGATACTACCTTCGTACAGGTGGCAGACAATATGGACCTGAGTTTCGACAATGTTGGCTGGCAGATCCGTGGCTTTGACGTTCCCTTTACTTGGGACGGTCACAGCAATGTGGTCTTCGCTGTCAACCGTCAGCATGGTTCATGGACTTCTGGTACCAGCTTTGAGTCGCACTATGGACGTTCAGGCCAAGGCCGCTACGTTTACAACGATGGTGGTGCCTACGACCCGACAACCGTTAGCGATGGCTACGCAACCGACAATATTGGCAACTATCGCTTCATCTCCTGTGGTGCGCCCATCCATTGCGGTACGCCTGTCATCACTTCTGTAACGCAGGATTACCACAGCGGCACCATCACTTGGACCGGCGATGGCACCAACTATGAGGTGAACATCAAGGAGACTTCTGCCCTTGACTGGCCCGCCACCGACATCGCCGTAACCGGCAACACCTACACTTTCACCGGCCTGATTCCCGAGACTTCCTACACCTTCCGTGTACGTCAGGACTGCAGTGCCGATAGTGCTGGCTACAGTGAATGGGTCATCGGTGTCTTCACTACTGACGACCTGCCTTGCTTCGCACCCGAGAGTTTGGCTGTGAGCGACCTGACCAATGCTCAGGGTACCTTCAGCTGGACTGCTGTGGGCAACGAGAGCATGTGGGACCTCCACGTATGGAATTCTGGCGGTCTTGACTCGGTCTACCGTGTCACCACTAACCCCGTTACTGTGGGTGGTTTCACAGCAGGTGTCACTTACAATGCCGCCATCCGCGCCATTTGCGGTGTTGAGAACTATGAGGGTGAGTATGGCAGCACCATCACCTTCACCACGCTGACTTGCCCCGATGTCACTGGCCTCACCACCAGCAACGTGACCTATAACAGCGTTACGCTGAACTGGACGGCCGACCCGATGGCCGAAGGCTGGATGATTGAGTACGGCTACACGGGCTTTGCCCAGGGTACCGGCACGAACGTGACCGTCCACGAGAACAGCTACGTGGTTAACGGCCTGGAGGACGAGACTCCCTATGACTTCTACGTGAAGGCTATCTGCGGCGACAGCTGGAACAGTGAGGGCTGGACACGTGTGAGCGCCACCACCCAGACTGCTGATAATCCCACCTACACCGTTACTGTCACCGTCAACGATGCCTCGATGGGTACTGCCACCGGCGGTGGCACCTACCAGGCTGGCCAGAGCTGCACCGTCACGGCCACAGCCAACAGCGGCTACCGTTTCGTGAACTGGAGCAATGGCGAGACGGCCAACCCCTACACCTTCACCGTGGTGAACAACATCACGCTGACAGCGAACTTCGAGTCCGTGCAGGGCATCGAGGAGGTGTCGGGTAATGCGGTATGCACCATCTACCCGAACCCCACCAGCGACGTCACCACCATCAGCGTGAGTGGAGTCAACGGCAAGGTGCGCATTGCAGTGGTCGACATGAACGGCCGCACGGTTGCAAGCGAGACCCTCGAGTGCAGCAGCGACTGCGAGAAGACCATGGATGTGGACCAGTTGGCCCAGGGAGCTTACTTTGTAAGAATCACCGGCGACAACGTCAACATGGTGAAGAAACTGGTTGTGCGCTAAGCGCATGGCAGACTACGAAGATAATTAATATTTATTAATTGTATACTAATTCTAAAACGGGTGGCCGAACGGCCGCCCGTTTTTCTATAGCAACCTCTAAGAATCGTCCTAATCTGCCATAAACAGACCTTAAAAAGCGAGAAAGGATATAAAGGTCGGTCTAATGTCCGATTTGGGTTCAGCATCTCATAATGGGTAGGGGAGTGGGGGGATATTGAAGATGAAAAAAATTAAAAAAAAAAATAATTTGGTGCAAAACGACTGTATATTTGAAAAAAAATTGTAATTTTGAATTTTAATAATAAAATGTTAGGTTGATATTTTGAGGGTATAAAAACATGAAAACTAAGTACATAAATAATACTTATGAAATTAATTCATTATTTATTCTTAATATTTTTATCAATTTAATTTTTTTAAGTTATGTGTAAACATTTATTAAGGATGTTACTCACGGTCGCGATGTTTGTCGTGCCATGGGTAACGCAAGGTCAGTCGTTTAGCTACTCGTGCGACTTCGAGAGCGTAAACGACACGGCGGGATGGGTGTTTGCTAACGGTTCCCAGACCAACAAATGGTTTGTTGGAACCGCTACAAACAACGGAGGTACGAAGAGCCTCTACATCTCCGACAACAACGGCACCACAAACACCTACACTGTTAGTTCGATTTCGTTTGTGTATGCCTATCAAGAATTCTCGCTCAGTGCGGGAGGCTACGTGGTCTCCTATGATTGGAAGTGCTATGGCGAGAGCAACTACGACTACATTAGGGTTTTCTTGGCCCCTTCCACTTTCAACCCAACGCCGGGCCAAGACCCCACAGGCGGCACCAGTGCCTACAACTGGAGCTCGGCTTCTCTGCCCGCAGGCTTCATCAGCCTCAGCGGTGCTAACAAGTTGAATTTGCAATCCTCCTGGCAGAACTATTATCAAGAATTTCTCGTTCCCAGCGCTGGCACCTATCGTTTGGTGTTTGCCTGGGCCAATGACGGCAGTGCCGGTACCACCCCTCCAGGTGCTATCGACAACATTCAATTTATGCAACCCACCTGCCCTCGTCCGAGCAATCTGGTGTTTAGCAACATCACTCCTCATTCTTTCGACTTCTCTTGGGTTGAGGCTGGTTCTGCCAGCAGTTGGCTGGTAAAAATCGACTCGGCCGGAGTCACCATTGACTCCAATGTCGTTTACGACACCACGTATAGCGTTATGGGCCGTGCTGATAACACGGCATATATGGTGCGGGTGGCCTCGCTGTGCGATGCAGGGGACACCAGTATGTTCCTCACCACTGAGTTCCGTACCCCCTGCAACTACCTCGACTCGCTTCCATTCTTTGAGGACTTTGAAGATGATCCCACAGGTAGCAATACGAGCCATACTTTCGCTAACTGCTGGACTCGCCTGAACAACGGCTCTACCTATTTTGGCTATCCTTATGTGAGCAGTAGTTCTACCTACAACCACACCCCCGGCGGCACCCGCGGCCTTTATTGGTACAACAGTATCACCACAGGCACTTACGGCGACTACCAAGTCATTGTGATGCCGGGCATCGACACCAATGCCTATCCTATTCGCAACCTCCAGGTGCGTTTCTGGGCTCGGTCTTCCAGCACCAGCTACAGTCCCGTGTTTCAAGTGGGTGTGATGAGCGACCCCAACGACAACAACACCTTTGAGCAGGTTGCCACTGTGAATGTGGGTCCCAATACCGTCTTTGATGAGTATGAGGTGCCACTGGGCACCTATACTGGCGAGGGCAGCTTTGTGGCCATCCGTGCCGTGCGCCCCTCCAGTTCTTGGTATGCTTATGTGGATGATATCACCCTTGAGCCCGCTCCCACTTGTCCCAGTTTGGAGGACCTCAATGTCACTGCCACAGCAGGTGCAGCGCACATTACATGGGAGTACTCTACCGCATTGGGCGTTGTCCCCAGTTATTTTGAGATAAGCTACCGTTACACCGAGGACACTTTCGCCACTCCCACTACGGCAACCACTACCGACCTCAGTTATACGATTATCGGCCTCGACCCCGACACCAGCTACACCGTCACCGTGACCCCCATTTGTGGCAGTGATGATTTGGGTGAGGGTATCACCATGTCTTTCAACACCGACGAACTCGTCTGCCTTGAGTGGGACACCACTGGTGTTGGAGGTGCCTCCAGTCCTACTGCCACCTATCCCATTGGCACTCCAGGCACCGGCACTTCCAATGTGATGCCCGTCAATGGCGGCTACAACTACTCCTATTGTAACCATGTGATTTTGGCATCAGAGGTGAACAGTGGTGCAGTTCATTTCAGCGGTATTGATTTCGACTATGCTGCCACCACCCCGATGGTCGCCACTACCAACTGCTCCATCTATATGTGTCACACCACCATGACCACTTGCACCGACTTTGCCAATGTTAGCGATTTGCAATTGGTCTATGAGGGTCCCATCAACTGTACCACCTCGGGTTGGAACCATTTTGAGTTCAACCGCGGTACCTTTTCCTACAACGGTACCAGCAACCTGATTGTTGCCATCGTCAAGAACAGTGGCAGCACCGAGTCTTTTGCCGATTTCCGTTACCAGTCGACCACTAATGCCATGAGCCACCGTGTCTATAATGCCAACACCCCATACGATTTGGCTGCTATGGCTGCGGCAACGGCCAGCAACTCCTTCTGGCGTTCCAATATGCGCCTGACCACAGGTGGCAGTGGTGGCGGTACATGTGTCCAGACGTCTACCTGCGCTGCTCCCGTAATTATTATCGACAGCATTCATTCCAACGATGTCTTCTTATCGTGGATTCCTGGCTATCAGGAGAACTCCTGGGATGTAGAATACCGTCAAGCAAGCGACTCAACTTGGACCAATGCTGCCACGGCTACCAACAATACCGACATGGTCCTCACGGGCTTGTTGCCTAACACCAACTATGTCGTGCGTGTGGTGGCACTCTGCTCCGACTCCAATATTGCCGTTGAGCGGACTTTCCGTACTAATTGTGGTGCCATTCCTTTACCTTTCCACGAGGGATTCGACACCTGGTCTTCCAACACTTCTGACCCCCTGCCCGACTGCTGGTACAAGCAGACCAACTACTCCACCAACTACCCCTATGCCTCCACCAGCTACAACCACACCCCCGGCGGCAGCAAGGCCATGTATATGTACAGCACCAGCACCACCTGGAGCTACATGGTGCTGCCCGAGTTTGCAGCCCCTGTCGACTCCCTGCAGCTTCGTTTCTGGCTCTACAAGTCCAACAGCAGCTACAACCACCGCCTGATAGTGGGCGTGGTCACCGACCCCACCGACGAGACCACCTTCGTCCCCGTCGACACGGTGATGAACAGCGCCCTCAGCACCTGGGAGGAGTTCACCATACCCCTTGACCGCTACACCGGCCCCGTGTCCGGAGCCCATATCGCCATCATGTCGCCCAGCAACGAGTACAGCTACCCCTACCTGGACGACTTGACCGTGGAGCGCATACCCGACTGCCCGGCCGTGGACAACCTGGCCGCGATCAACGTCACCACGGACGAGGCCGACATCGTGTGGGATGAGCTGGGCGACGCCACCAGCTGGACCGTCGAATGGGGTCCTTCGGGATTCACCATCGGCACCGGCACCGTGGTCTATGCCAGCGACACCGTCGTCAATCTGACGGGACTGACCGCCAACACCGCATATGACGTGTATGTCTCCCCCGACTGCCCCGACGGCGTTCCCGGAGTGGCCTACCTGGCCTTCCACACCGCCTGCGGCGGCACGCCGGTTCCTTTCCACGAGGGGTTCGACACCTGGTCTTCCAACACTTCTGACCCCCTGCCCGACTGCTGGTACAAGAAGACCAACTACTCCACCAACTACCCCTATGCCTCCACCAGCTACAACCACAACCCCGGCGGCAGCAAGGCCATGTACATGTACAGCACCAGTTCCACCTGGAGCTACATGGTGCTGCCCGAGTTTGCCTCACCCATCGACTCCCTGCAGGTGTCGTTCTGGCTGTACAAGTCCAACAGCAGCTACAACCACCGCCTGATAGTGGGCGTCATCACCAACGAGAACGACGAGACCACCTTCGTCCCCGTCGACACGGTGATGAACAGCGCCCCCAGCACCTGGGAGGAATTCACCGTGATTTTCAGCAACTATGCCGACACCATCCCCGGCGCCCGCATCGCCATCATGTCGCCCAACAACGAGTACAGCTATCCCTATCTCGACGACCTGACGGTGGAAATCGTGCCCGACTGTCTGCCCGTTGACAACCTGGCGCTCGCAGGCATCGACTCCAACATGATCTCGATCACCTGGACCGAGCAGGGCGACGCCACCTCGTGGACGGTGGAGTACGGCCCCCACGGCTTCACACCCGGCACGGGAACGACTACCACGGTCACGGCGGTGCCCTTCACCGTCACGGGCCTGACCCCCAACACCGAATACGACTTCTACGTCTCCCCCGATTGCGCCAGCGGCGTGGCAGGAGTGGAGACTATCACCGTACGTACCGCCAACACCTATATCGCGCCCCCATTCATCTGCAACTTCGAGGACACCGTCCAGAACAGAACCTGGACGCTTGAGAACGGCTCCGTGGCCAACAAGTGGTACATCGGCACGGCAGCCAGCAACGGCGGCACCCAGGGCCTCTACATCTCCAACACCAACGGTTCCACCAACAACTACGACGGCACCAGCGCCTCGGTGGCGTACGCCTACGTCGACCTGATGCTCACTGCCGGCGAGTACGGCTACAGCTACGACTGGAAGTGCAACGGCGAGAGTTCCTTCGACTTTCTCCGTGCCGCCCTCGTCCCCGTTTCGGAGAGCCTCACGGCCGGTACCAGCCTGCCCACCGGCCTCAGTGCCACCTCGATGCCCTCGACCTGGATCTCGATGGACGGCGACACCCGCCTCAACCTCTCCACCAGCTGGCAGACCCAGAGCGACGTCTTCAACGTGCCCACCACAGGCGTGTACCACATGACCTTCGTGTGGCGCAACGACCTCTCGGTGACCAACCAGCCCCCCATCGCCATCGACAACGTCGAGTTCGTGCGCAGCGTGTGCCCGAGACCCGACAACGTCACGATCGACAGCCTGACGCAGACCTCCGCCGACTTCAGCTGGAGCGAGACGGGCAGCGCCACCGAGTGGCAGTACCAGCTGGGCAGCGGCACCATCCAGACCGTCTACGACACCAACGTCACCATCACCGGCCTCTCGGCCAACAGCGCCTACACCTTCAAGGTGCGCTCGGTGTGCGACAGCGGCAACACCAGTTTCTGGCGCACCGTCAGCTTCCGCACGCCCTGCGGCGCAATCACCCTGCCCTACACCGAGGACTTCGAGACGGCCGCATCAAGCAGTTCCACCACGGGCAGCGCCTTCGTTGACTGCTGGTACCGTCTGAACAACGGCACCAGCTACGGCGGCTACCCCTACGTCTCTTCCAGCAGCACCTACAACCACACCACCGGCGGCAACAAGGGCCTCTACTGGTACAACACCACCACCACGGGCACCTACGGCGACTACCAGGTCGTGGTGCTGCCCCCGGTCGACTCGGCCACCAACGCGAACACCCTCCAGGTGAGCTTCTGGGCCAAGGCCTCGTCGGCCTCCTACGTGCCTGTGTTCAAGGTGGGCGTGATGACCGACCCGAACGACGTGACCACCTTCGTCGGGCTTGACACGATCACCATCGTGGGCACCACCTGGCAGCTGGTCGAAGTGCCCCTGTACAACTACACCGGCAGCGGCCGCTTCGTGGCCGTGAAGGCCGACCGACCCACCAGTTTGTGGTATGCCTATGTGGACGACTTCACGCTCGACTACATACCCACCTGCGTGGCACCGCGCGACGTGCATGCCTCCGATGCCACCACCACCACGCTGACGGTCGACTGGACCGACATCACGCCCGCCATGAGCTGGGATGTGGAGTACGGCCCGCAGGGCTACACCCGCGGATCCAGCGCCGGCACCGCGCTGACCACGACCATCCACCCGCTGATGCTCACCGGCCTCGACACGCTGAGCAACTACGACATCTACGTCCGACCCATCTGCGGCATGGACGACACCGGCCGTTGGTCGGTAGCCACCACGCTGACCACTGCCATTTGCGACAACTTTGATGGCTTCACCATCGGCTCGGCCAGTTCCAGCGGCACCACCTACTACGCCCCGTTGAACAACTACTACAACTACACCCTCACCGAGACCATCATCGACAGCGCCGAGATAGGCGGCCCGATGGACATCGAGTACATAGGCTACTACTACGACTACAGCAGTCCCTCGACGGTGAAGACCAACTGCACCATCTACTTCCAGCCCACCACGCTGAGCACCTTCAGCAGCACCAGCAGCATGGTGGCCCTCGACACCGCCACGGCGGTGATGGTCTACACGGGCTCGCTCAACTGCAGCCAGGGCTGGAACTTCTTCCCGCTGAGCAGCGTGTACAGCTACAGCGGCACGGGCAACCTGCTGATCATCGTCGACGACAACTCCTACGACTATGACGGCAGCTCCTACGTCTTCCGCACCGAGCCCTGCTCCGGCAACAAGACCATCTACTACTACTCCGACACCAGCAACCCCGACCCGCTGTCGCCCACCTCGTTCAGCGGCAACACGGGCACGGCAACGTGGCGCGTAGTCACCCAGCTGGTCTCCTGCTCGGGAGTGAGCTGTCCGAAACCCATCGTCACCTCAGAGACCCACGACTACCAGTCCGCCACCATCACCTGGAGCGGTTCCGGCAGCAGCTACGAAGTGAACATCAAGGAGACGGCAGCGCTCGACTGGCCGAGCACCGACATCGCCGTAACCGGCAACACCTACACCTTCAGCGGGCTGAACAGCGAGACGGCCTACACCTACCGCGTGCGGCAGGACTGCAGCGCCGACAGCGCAGGCTACAGCGACTGGGTGGAAGGCGGCTTCGTGACCGACAGCCTGCCCTGCCTGACTCCGAGCGACCTAGCGGTGAGCGACCTGACCAATGCCCAGGGCACCTTCAGCTGGGTGGCCAACGGCAATGAGACGGTGTGGGAGCTCCACGTGTGGAACACGGGCGTGCTCGACACGGTCTACCGCGTCACTACCAATCCCGCCACCGTGGACGGCTTCACCGCCGGCGTGACCTACAACGCGGCCGTGCGTCCGTTGTGCGGAGTGCTGGAGGTAGAAGGCGACTACAGCGCGCCCATCACCTTCACCACGCTGATCTGTCCCGACGTGACGGGCCTTGCCACCAGCAACGTGACCTATAACAGCGTTACGCTGAACTGGACGGCCGACCCGATGGCCGAAGGCTGGATGATCGAGTACGGCTACACGGGCTTTGCCCAGGGCACCGGCACGAACGTGACCGTCCACGAGAACAGCTACGTGGTCAACGGGCTGGAGGACGAGACCCCCTATGACTTCTACGTGAAGGCCATCTGCGGCGAAGACTGGAACAGCGAGGGCTGGACGCGCGTGAGCGCCACCACCCAGACCGCCGAGAATCCCACCTACACCGTCACCGTCACCGTCAACGATGCCACGATGGGCACAGCCACCGGCGGCGGCACCTACCAGGCTGGCCAGAGCTGCACCGTCACAGCCACAGCCAACAGCGGCTACCGCTTCGTGAACTGGAGCAACGGCGAGACGGCCAATCCCTACACCTTCACCGTGGTGAGCAACATCACGCTGACAGCCAACTTCGAGTCCGTGCAGGGCATCGAGGAGGTGTCGGGTGATGCGGTATGCACCATCTACCCGAACCCCACCAGCGACGTCACCACCATCAGCGTGAGCGGAGTCAACGGCAAGGTGCGTATCGCAGTGGTCGACATGAACGGCCGCACGGTTGCAAGCGAGACCCTCGAGTGCAGCAGCGACTGCGAGAAGACCATGGATGTGGACCAGTTGGCCCAGGGAGCTTACTTTGTAAGAATCACCGGTGACAACGTCAACATGGTTAAGAAACTGGTTGTGCGCTAAGCACAGGACCACGTAGACAATTAATAGAATATTAATTGTATAAACCCCCAAAAACGGGCAGCCCTCCGGCCGCCCGTTTTTTATTGTCTTTTATCCTCTGATGCATAGTATTATTGTCTTTTAACCTCTGATGCATAGTAAGGCGAATTGGTGTAAGGCAAATTGGTGTATATTTGACAAGCCAATCAGTTTAACCAGCAAAAATCTGTCAAGCGATTTCAGGAAAACACAGTAAGGCGGATTTTATATGTAGATGCGTTGTAGCTTCGCTCTCTCTTCGCTATTTCTTCGTTTACATAACGAACTAACAACGAAGCTACAGCGATGCTACTTTTTAGAAAAAGGGTGTGTATATACCGCCTTGCACAAATAGCAACCTTTTGTGACATGGTGAGAGATATTATTGTTAAAGTTTCCTAACAGTACTGTTAGCATGGTGGTTATGAGGGTAATGCGGGGTCTCACTGTCATGACTGTCAACTGTCAACTGTCATTAAGGTTTTTACGGGGAGGACTCTATTATATAAAATATATATATTTATTTTTATCTATATCAAAGACGTTACCCCAACCGAAAGTTGCTTAATGACAGTGACAGTCATGACAGTTGACAGTCCGAACACAGAAATTTCTCCTTCCATACAAAAATGTTTATTCAGTCGAAAAATAAGCCAAAAATACTGCATCCCTCGTCGCCTTTAAGATTTTTAACACATGGCATATATCGCTGAAAATCAATTAAAGGGAAACGCCATTAGGCCAGAGTTGAAAAATTGAGTTTGGGCTGTTCGAAAAAACTTGTACTTTTACCAAACCAAAAATCCTGTGGCAACACAGAAAAAACAAGCTTAAAACAATTGACGTTATGAAACTTAAAGTGCAAAACATTCCTGCATTCTTTTTTTACGGCATGGCCGCATGTGCATTCTTGGCAACTTGTATAGGCGCTAAGCACTACATTTT
>JAEEGG010013823.1_pt1 | contig 17198 bp, 17 predicted proteins | sample 9134161 | NCBI WGS metagenome assembly JAEEGG01 (sample SAMN16246543, study PRJNA631951) | gut metagenome | biome: gut microbiome; feature: rumen; material: CR-attached | host: Bos | place: Iran: Karaj | collected 2018-10 | reverse complement strand
TGGTCGTGGATATTGTCGATATGCTCCCCTTTGAACTCCAATTCTGGCCATAGTCCGATGGGGGCATTCGGCTCCATCTCGATATAGCGGAACACAGTCTGCGAGGTATGAGCCCTGTGCTGGCCTAAAATAGGAGCATTATGTCCGCAGTTACAGAAGTCGAGTCGACCTGTCTTCAGGTCGATCACACCGATAAACATCGTGACAAACACACAGTTTTCGTTATCCGTAGAGAGCGTGTCGTTCAGTCGGTTGGCAATAACCTCAGGAGGACAGCCCTCCTTGGCCACCGCGCGGAACAGATTGACCACCACTGACATTGTCATCGAGGCAGGCACTCCCTTGCCACTGACATCACCCACACAGAAATAGAAACTGTCGCCCTGCATGAAGAAGTCATAAAGGTCGCCACCCACCTCCTTGGCGGGTTTCATCACAGCGTAGAGGTCGATGTCGTTGCGCTCAGGAAAAGCTGGGAACTTTCGGGGGACCATACCCATCTGGATGTCGCAAGCAATGCGCAATTCACTATCGATACGTTCCTTGGCAGTAGTGGTGTCCTCCAACTGGTCGTAGGCCTGACGCAACTCCTGTAAACGCTTGCGACGACGATACTGATAGAAACCCATAAACGCCATCGTAATAACAAGGATGATAATGCCCGCCCGTATCTCTATCGACTGGTTGGAAAGCCTCAGCTCCTTGGCCTCGTTCTCGGCACGCGACAAATCAAGTTGTGATGCATACTCATAAGACAACTGCTGCACCTCGGCGGTATTAACGGAGTCGACATACTTCTTATACCGCTTATGCCAGAGATAGGCATTCTTGTAGTCACCCATCTCGGCATAGATGTCAGATGTCAAGTTAAGGCGGTCGGACATCGCATTAAAGCCCTTGGCCATCTTCAAGGCCTCTTCAAGACGACCGTTTTTCCTTGCATAATAGCAGTTGACCGTTTCGCCAAACATATCATCGTGGCCATAGGACTGTTTCACCTTTTCACGCTCAGCATACGCCTGGTTGAAGTCGTCTTTCGTGTAGTGCGGGTCAGCATAGGCAAAGCAGATGTAGCTCCAGGCAGACAGCTTATGCTGCATGATGATGCCAGGCTCGGCCAGTGCCTTATGGGCACAATCCAACACCTTATCCAGCCTGTTGGTGTTGACATATATCTTGGCCAAGCCCAGATAAGGTGCTGCTGCACTCTCGTCTGGAAAGTAGCGGTGCTGATAGTCGATAGCCTCATAAAAACTTTTCTCGGCTTGGTCGTATCGTCGCAGGTTTCCCTGCATCGTTGCCATAGCATAGGTTGAGGTAAAGAGTCCGAACTTGCTGTCGTGCTGGATGGCATAGTCATGTACCTGCTGTGCCATATTGAGACCACGATTGCGGTTGATGCGGGTGAAATAATAAATAGCCTGATTGGCCCAGCACTTGTAAAAGAGATGTTCCTGACTGGCACCAGCCTCCTGACAAGCCTCCTTCAGTCGTTCGGTGACAAGCATGAAGCTGTCGTTCTCGGATGAACTGAAGAATCGGTACATCTCTTTCTCAAGAAGCTTGATGGTTGCAGAATCCGTTTGAGCCGCCATCGGCAGCGGCATCAATACAATGGTCAGGGCAAACAGTAATCGCTTTATCGTCTTCATCTCACGGAGGTTCTTTTTAGGATATGAAAGAATCCCGCCAACTAGCGGGATTCTTTATTAATTAGCTGATTCGAATTCTTCGAGGAAGCGGGTGTCGTTCTCGGAGAACATGCGGAGATCGCTGACGCGATACTTCAGGTTGGTGATTCGTTCAACACCCATACCGAAAGCATAACCGCTGTAGATCTTTGAATCGATGCCGCACTGCTCGAGCACGTTGGGATCGACCATACCGCAACCCAGAATCTCTACCCAACCAGTGTGCTTGCAGAAGCCACAGCCTTCGCCGCCACAGATGAAGCAAGAGATATCCATCTCTGCACTGGGCTCAGTGAAGGGGAAGTAGCTGGGGCGCAGACGAATCTTAGTGTCGGCACCAAACATCTCCTTAGCAAATGAGAGCAGCACCTGCTTCAGATCGGTGAACGATACGTTCTTGTCGATATACAGACCCTCAACCTGATGGAAGAAGCAGTGGGCACGAGCTGTGATAGCCTCATTACGATATACACGGCCTGGGCAGATCACGCGGATGGGCTCCGACAGTTTTCCGTCTTCAGTATGCAAGTGCTCCATCACACGAGCCTGAACAGAAGAGGTGTGTGAACGCAGCAGAATGTTCTTCGTCACATCGTTGGGATGCTGAGATACGAAGAAGGTGTCCTGCATGTCGCGGGCGGGATGATCGGCAGCAAAGTTCATCTTGGTGAACACGTGGAGATCGTCCTCCACCTCAGGACCATCGGCCAGCACAAAGCCCATACGAGAGAAAATATCGATAATCTCGTTGGTAACGATGGTAAGCGGATGGCGTGTACCAAGCTGAATGGGGTAGGGTGTGCGTGTCAGGTCGATGGCCTCGTCGCCACTCTCCTGAGTCTCACAGTCCTCGCGCAACTGGTTGATGCGCTCAGTAGCGAGCGTCTTGAGCTCGTTGATCTTCATACCAACCGTTTTCTTCTGGTCGGCAGCTACATTGCGGAAGTCGTTCATCAGGGCTGTAATCTCACCTTTCTTGCTGAGATATTTCAGTCGGAGTTGCTCAACTTCCTCGGCGTTTTTAGCGCTCAAATTCTGTACTTCTTTCAGAAGTTCGTCTATCTTATCAAGTATCATAATAGCGTAAATTTGCAAATTTGCGTGCAAAGGTACAAAAAAAATGAGAATTATGATGAAGAATTAAGAATATTTTGTACCTTTGCCGAAATTTGAGAGAACAAACATATTGATTAGCATACTTCTTCGGTAGATGAAAAGGGTATTTTTTGCGATTTGCGCAGGCCTGTTGCTGATGTTCTCCTGTACAGGGAACAAAACAAACCAAGGTGGAGAAACACCTGCTGATTCCGTAATAGATTCTACGGATACGGCTGAGATTGACACCATGGAACTGTTGATTACTGAGACACCGATGCCTCGTGCGGCCGATGCCATGTTCGATGATTTCCTTTTTAATTTCTTGGCAAACAAGCGTTTGCAGAAAGAACGCATCGTATTCCCCCTCCGCATTTTCGAGGGCGACAAGGTGCAGCAGATGGAGGAACGTCAGTGGCAGATGGAGCATCTGTTTATGCGTCAGGGCTACTACACGCTGCTGTTTAACGATGATAAGCAGATGGCGCTGATGAAGGACACGGCAGTGAGCGAGGCTGTGGTGGAGAAGATATTACTGAAGAAGAATCAGGTGAAGGACTATATGTTCCGCAGAATCAGAGGTGCCTGGATGCTCTGCGAAGTGAGGATCAACCCACTCGACGAGAACATCAATGCTTCGTTTCTGAAGTTCTACCAGCGTTTCTCATCCGACAGTACTTTCCAAGTGAAGAGCCTGAACGAAACGGTACAGTTCGTGGGTCCCGATCCTGACGACGACTTTAACGTGATGGAAGGTGTGATTACGGCTGACACATGGGAAGCGTTCGCGCCGAAACTGCCTGCTAAGTCGATATATAACGTGATTTACGGTAAGCCTCAGAAGGAAGGTAATGATAAGATTTTCCTTTTGAGAGGTGTGGCTAACGGACTTGAACTGGAACTGAGGTTCAAGAAAGAAGGCGGCAAGTGGTTGCTGACGAAACTGATGACATGATAGATCTCAAGAACTATAATCTGAAAACGCATAATACATTTGGCATCGATGCCAAGTGCAGCCGTTTCTTGGAGTACGAATCAGTAGCCGAAGCACAGGAGGTGGCGAAGATCCTGCGCGAGAGTTCTATACCTTATATAATAATAGGTGGTGGCAGTAACCTGCTACTGACGAAGGACTATGAGGGAATCGTGGTCCATTCTGCCTGTAAAGGTGTGGAGCGCAGGGGCAATAGTCTGATATGCGGAAGTGGAGAAGTGTGGGATGATATCGTTGCGAAGAGCATCGCCATGCAACTCTACGGAGCAGAGAACCTGTCGCTGATTCCAGGAGATGTAGGTGCAAGTGCCGTTCAGAATATCGGTGCCTATGGTTCTGAGGTGAAGGATTTGATCCGTAAGATCACGGCTGTGGAGATTTCAACAGGAGCTGTTCGCGAGTTCAATCATACTGAATGTGAGTATGGCTATCGCCAGAGCCGGTTTAAGCACGAATGGAAGAATCGCTTTCTGATCATCAGCGTGGAGTATGAGCTGAGTGAGGCTTTCCAGCCTCGTTTGGATTATGGTAATATCCGTGCGGAGTTGGAGCGTAGGAATATCACAGAGCCTACAGCCCAGCAGTTGCGTGATACGATTATAGATATCCGTAATGCCAAGTTGCCCGATCCAAAGGTGATGGGTAATGCTGGCAGTTTCTTCATGAATCCCATCGTAAGTCGCGAGAAGTATGAGCAGTTGGCTGAGCAATACGTGGGAATGCCCCATTATGAGATCGATGCAGACAACGTAAAGATTCCCGCAGGATGGATGATAGACCAGTGTGGCTGGAAAGGCAAATCGTTAGGTCGAGCCGGTGTTCATGATAAGCAGGCATTGGTGCTGGTGAATCGTGGTGGTGCTACTGGCGCTGAGATCGTGGCGCTCTGCGAGGCGATTCAGAAGGACGTGAAAGCAAAGTTCGATATAGATATTCACCCAGAAGTGAACATTATATGAAACTGACTCTTTTAGGAACAGGAACATCGTGTGGCGTACCAGTGATTGGTTGCCAGTGTGAGGTGTGTCAGAGTACAGACCCCAAGGACAAACGTACCCGTTGCTCTGCTTTGGTGGAGACGGATACCACTCGCGTGCTGATAGACTGTGGTCCCGATTTCCGTCAGCAGATTCTGCCACAACCCTTCCGCAAGATTGACGGTATTCTGATTACCCATTCTCACTATGATCACATGGGAGGTATGGATGATATCCGTCCTTATTGTCGGTTTGGCGAGATCAATGTCTATGCCGATCCCTATGCCAAAGAGTCGATGCTCCAGATGTTACCCTATTGTTTCGCAGAGAACCGCTATCCTGGGGTTCCTGCCATCGGACTCCATGAGATTCTGCCTCACAAGATGCTTCGTATAGGCGATCTCGATATCATGCCGATAGAGGTGATGCATGGTAAGTTGCCCATCCTGGGGTATCGGATAGGTAAACTGGCCTATATCACAGATATGAAAACCATCGACGATTCAGAGTTGCCATATCTGGAGGGAGTTGAAGTTCTTGTGGTGAATGCCCTGCGTTTCGATAAACCCCATCATTCACACCAATTGGTGGATGATGCTATAGCCTTTGCCAGAAGGGTAAAGGCACGTCGTACGTTACTGATTCACATGTGTCACGACGTCGGCTTACATAAGGAGGTAAATCGTCATCTGCCAGAAGGTGTAGAACTGGCATACGATGGGGAAGTGATATCTGTGTAATGACCCAAAAGAGCAATTGTTCTTTTGGTGGTTTTACTTCTTTTTTTTCTTCTTTCCAAACAGGAAACCATATCCTTTCATCAGTTTCCTTACCAACAGAATGGCATCGACAGCCATGAATCCGTTGCTTACCAACGAGGCAATATAATCACCCTTCGAATTCTCGCTCTTCTTAAGGAATACCTGATGCCATAGTTTGGTAAACTGTGTATTGTCCTGCTGGATTTCATTCAACAGTTCCTCCTTGCGCTGACGGATTTCATCGAGCGTGCGATATTCGTGTATGGGTTTCTTAACGGGAAGCATAGAAAGTGATTAGAAAGATTTATTTGCCGAGAAGAAGTGCTGCCAGGAAATGTACCAACGGCTTCTGGATCCAAGCCTTGCGGAAAATGACAAACAGAATGAATATCAACAGGTGGAGGGCCGATACAATAAAGAAGGCGGTCGCCATACCCGTATAGTTTGCCAACCAGAAGGCGAAGGCAAAGGAGAAATACATCAGGACAGCAATGATGATGAGGATAAAGACGATAGCCAAGGCGGCTGCCGTTAACAGGCGAACCACCTTGTCAATCGCGTCGAGCTTCGCATATTCCGTTTGAAGCCCGAGGTAGTGTTTTAGCACCTCAATCAGTTGTGCTATTGTCTCAACGTTCTTGTCGCTGGAGAGCATAGTTTATTCTTCTTCTGCAGCGTCCTGGATGTCGTCAACGAGGTCAACTACTTCCTTGCGGCTGAGTTTGATGTTGTGCTTCTTCAGGAAACCCTCAACTGCATCGGTGATTTTTACGCGGGTGTCCTGTCCCTTTTCGGGAGCCATCAGGATGCCCAGAGCTGCGCCGGCGATAGCACCGCCAAGAAATGCGCTTAAGTAACCTAAACTTTTCATAATCCTATTGTTTTAATTAAATGGTAATGAATTGTTGTGCAAATATACAAAACTTTTCGAATGTAACGCAAAAAAGAGCCAATTTTTTTGTAAAAAAGTTGTGTTTTTCCCGATTTAACAAACTTTATGTGCCTTTTTCGCTCGTATTTGCCCAATAATTTGTAATTTCGCAGCAAATATTGAATTAATAACATATTTAAATAACTAAAAAAGATGAAGAAGTACACCCTTTTATGCGTTGGTTTATGCGCAGCAATGGCTTTTACAAGTTGTAAATCAAGTGAGAGTGCCTATAAGAAGGCTTACGAGAAGGCAAAGCAGTATGACACAGCTCAGCAGCCCCAGCAGACAGAAGAGACAGCTGTTGTAGCTCCTGTTCAGGCTAAGCCTGCTAACGAGACTCGCGTAGTTGACAATCTCGACAACGTATCTGTTCGTCAGGAGAATGTGTCACTGGTAAGCGGTAATGGTCTGAAGGCTTTCAGCGTAGTCGTTGGCTCATTTGGCGTACGTGCTAATGCAGACGGTCTGCAGCAGCGTCTCCGCGATGCTGGCTATGATGCACAGATCGTTAAGAACGAGGCTAATAATATGTTCCGTGTAGTAGCTGCCACATTCAGCGATAAGTTGGGCGCTGTAAACAGTCGTGATCAGCTCCGTGCTACTTATCCTGATGCATGGTTGCTCTATAACGCCCAATAATATTAGTATTGGCGCGGATATTATCCATCGATTACGGTAAGAAACGTACCGGTATAGCAGTCACCGATCCTCTGCAGATCATAGCCGGAGGATTGGCGACTGTTTCTACATCGGAGTTGTTCGACTGGCTGAAGGCCTATCTGGCTAAGGAGCAAGTGGAACGGATTGTGATAGGAGAACCACGACAGCCTAATGGTCAGCCCAGTGAGAATCTGCAGCGTGTGCAGCAGTTTGTAAACCGTTGGCGTAAGGCAGTTCCCGAAGTTCCTATTGAATATTTCGATGAGCGTTTTACTTCCGTATTGGCCCATCAGGCAATGATTGATGGTGGCCTGAAGAAGAAAGCCCGTCAGGATAAGGGCCTCGTCGATGAAATCTCAGCCACGATCATTCTCGAAGACTATCTCCGCTCTAGGAGATAAATTGTCTAATTGTTAAATAGTCAAATAGTAAATGATCTTACCTATTTATATATATGGCCAGCCTGTGCTTCGTAAGGTGGCCGAAGATATTACACCTGATTATCCGCAGTTGAAAGAACTGATTAGTGATATGTGGGAGACGCTGGCTGAGTCGGAAGGCATCGGTCTGGCTGCTCCTCAGATTGGTAAGGCTATCCGATTGTCAGTGATCGATCTCGATGTGCTGTCGGACGACCTGCCTGAATACAAGGGCTTCCGTCAAGTGTTTATCAATCCTCATATCGTGGAGTACGATGAGTCGAAGACTGATACCTCCGAGGAAGGCTGTCTGTCGCTTCCTGCTATCCATGAAAAGGTGGTGCGTCCTTCTCGCATTCATGTGGAATGGGATGATGAAGAGTTTCAGCATCATGATGAGTGGATTGAGGGATATCTGGCCCGTGTCATGCAGCATGAGTTCGATCATTTGGATGGAAAGATGTTCGTTGACCGCATTTCTCCACTTCGCAAACAGCTTATCAAGAGTAAGCTCCGTGCCTTGATTCAGGGCCGCTATCGTTGTGGCTATAAGACCAAACCCGTCAGGAAATAATTAAAATGCGCCGCATTTTAATTATTTTCTTACTTTGGCCTTTGGTCGCGTTGGCTCAGTTCAATACCGACCGTCTGGTTATGATAGGGCGCTCGGCGCTCTATTATGAGGACTATGTCCTCTCTATTCAGTATTTTAATCAGGCTATCAGTCAGAAACCTTGGCTCTTTGAACCTTGGTTCTTCCGTGGTGTAGCCAAATATTATCTCGATGACTTCCGTGGGGCAGAAAACGACTGCACAGAGGCCATCGGGCGCAATCCCTATGTGGTGAGTGCTTATGAGCTTCGTGGCCTGTGTCGTATCAATCAGAAGAAGTATACGGAGGCTGTGTCTGATTATGATCGTGCGCTTCGTTATGATCCTGAGAATCAGGGCCTTTGGCACAATCGTGTGCTCTGTCTGATTCAAGACAAGAACTATGACCTTGCCTTGGCCCAGATTGATACGATGACCACCCGCTGGTCGAAATATGCACGAGCCTATTCCATGCAGGCTGAGGTGTATCTGCTTCAGAAGGATACCACGAAAGCCGTCAAGTCGCTCGATAAGAGTCTGGAACTCGATCCTTATGATGGTGGCATCTGGGCAGAACGTGCCGTCATCAGCTTGGCCCGTCAGAAATGGAAGGAGGGTGAGGAGTTCCTCACCAAGAGTATCCATCTGCTGCCCAAGCATTCAGGCAATTACATCAATCGTGCGCTGGCGCGTTACAATCAGAATAACCTGCGTGGAGCCATGGCCGATTATGATACAGCCCTTGATTTGGAGCCCAACAACTTCCTAGGCCATTATAACCGCGGACTGCTGCGTGCTCAGGTGGGTGATGATAATCGTGGTATCGAGGATTTTGACTTCGTGCTGAAACTCGAGCCCGACAACCTGATGGCTCTCTTCAATCGTGCTTTGTTGTTGGAGCAGACAGGTAATCTCAGAGCCGCCATTCGCGACTATTCTAAGGTGATCGAGGAATATCCCAACTTCTGGTTTGGACTCCAGCATCGTGCATCGTGTTATCGTCGTCTGGGCAATACCAAACAGGCCGAACTCGACGAGTTCCGTATCCTGAAGGCCCAGATGGATAAGCGCTATGGTAAACAGCCTCGTCTCTCTAAGAAGCAGATGCGTAAGCGTAGCGATGAAGACCTGGAGAAATATAACCAGCTTGTTGTGGCCGATGAGCAGGAGGTGGAGCATGAATATAAGAGTGACTATCGGGGTAGGGTACAGAATCGCAAGGCTGATCTCACTTGGCAGCCAATGTACGGACTCACCTTCATTCAGCCGCAGAGCGATGTGAAAAACGATATGGCCTATGAAGCCAGCGTCGATCAGTTTAACCAGCGCTCTCATTCTCGTACTATCTTTATATCTTCTGAACAGAAGAACCTCAGCGAGGAACGTATGAAGCAGACGTTTGCCTATATCGACTCCCTGAGTACCCGTATTGACGAATCGAAATCCACTGCCGATGTCGTACCTCTGCTTCTGCTTCGCGCTGTGGCCTATGGCACCATTCAGAATTTCGACAATGCCATTGACGACCTGAGTATCTGTCTGCAGATTGATTCCACTTCGTCGATAGCCTATTGGCAGCGTGCCGTATGTCAGGCCAAGATCAATGAGTTTAATGCCTCAGAGGGTACGAATATCGATCTGAAATCAGCCAATGTCTTAGGCGATCTCTCTGCCGCCATCCAGTTGGCTCCGCAGAATCCATACCTGTTATATAACAGAGGTAATCTCTATGCTCAGCGTCAGGATTACCAACGCGCCATCGATGACTATTCGCGAGCCATTCAGTTGGAGGAACGTTTGGCAGAGGCATGGTATAATCGTGGCTTAGCCAAGATCTATGCCAAGAAAGTCTCCGAGGGCATCGAAGACCTCTCCAAAGCCGGCGAATTAGGCCTCTATCAAGCCTACAGTGTGATAAAAAAGTACCGCGAGAAATAACTTTTCGCCTAATTATTTTGTATTTCGCTCAAATTACACTACCTTTGCAGGCAATTTCAAATTCAAACATATATTGTAGATATGATTAACATTACTTTCCCAGACGGATCTGTTCGCTCGTATGAGCAGGGCGTAACTGGTTTCCAGATTGCAGAGAGCATCTCTCCGGCTCTCGCACGCAGCGTTGTAAGCTGTGGTGTAAACGGTGAGACAGTAGAGCTGAACCGTCCTATCAATGAGGACGCTACCATCGAGCTCTATAAGTTTGATGACGAGCAGGGTAAGCATACCTTCTGGCACACTTCGGCCCACCTTTTGGCTGAGGCACTACAGGAGTTGTATCCTGGCATTCAGTTCGGTTTCGGACCTGCTGTCGAGAATGGTTTCTTCTATGATGTGCTGTTGAAGGACGGCGAGAGCATCAAGGAGAGCGATTTCCCAAAGATTGAGGCTAAGATGAAGGAACTGGCTGGCAAAAAAGAGCCTGTGGTTCGTCGTGAGGTACCTAAGGCTGAGGCCCTGAAGCAGTTTGCTGCCGATGGTCAGACCTACAAGTGCGAGCACATCGAACAGGATCTTGAAGACGGTTCTATCACAACCTATACACAGGGTAACTTCACCGATCTGTGTCGTGGTCCGCACCTCGTGGATACCGGCGAGATCAAGGCTGTGAAGCTGACCTCTGTAGCTGGCGCTTTCTGGCGTGGCGATGCCAATCGCGAGCAGATGCAGCGTCTGTATGGTATCTCATTCCCCAAGAAGAAGATGCTTGATGAGTATCTCGAGATGCTGGAGGAGGCTAAGAAGCGCGACCATCGTAAGATTGGTAAGGAGATGGAACTCTTCATGTTCTCAGATAAGGTAGGTAAGGGTCTGCCCATCTGGTTGCCGAAGGGTACTGAGCTCCGTCTGCGTTTGCAGGATCACCTGCGCAAAGTGCAGAAACGTTTTGGGTATCAGGAAGTTATTACTCCACATATCGGCTCAAAGAACCTCTATGTCACCTCTGGTCACTATGCTCATTATGGCAAGGATTCGTTCCAGCCCATCCATACACCTGAGGAGGATGAGGAGTACATGCTGAAGCCTATGAACTGTCCTCACCACTGCGAAATCTTCGCTTGGAAGCCCCGTTCATACCGTGATCTGCCACTGCGTATTGCTGAGTTTGGTACGGTGTATCGTTATGAGCAGAGTGGTGAGCTGCACGGACTGACCCGTGTACGTTCGTTCACACAGGATGATGCCCACCTGTTCTGTCGTCCTGACCAGGTAAAGCAGGAGTTCCTGAACGTAATGGATATCATCGGTATCGTGCTGACCGCCTTCGGATTCAACTTCGAGGCTCAGATCAGTCTGCGCGATCCTAACGACCACGAGAAGTATGTAGGTACAGACGAGGACTGGGCTCTGGCTGAGAAGGCTATTGTGGAGGCTTGCCAGGAGAAGGGTCTGCCCGCCAAGGTGGAATACGGTGAGGCTGCATTCTATGGTCCTAAGCTCGACTTCATGATCAAGGATGCCATTGGCCGTCGCTGGCAGCTTGGTACTATTCAGGTGGACTACAACCTGCCGAAGCGTTTCCAGCTGGAGTATACCGACGAGGATAACACGAAGAAGACTCCTGTGATGATCCATCGTGCACCGTTCGGTTCACTCGAGCGTTTCTGCGCTGTGCTCATCGAGCATACATCAGGTCACTTCCCCTTGTGGTTGACACCTGATCAGGTGGCTATTCTGCCTCTGTCAGAGAAATACAACGACTATGCTCAGGAAGTTGCCAAGAAGTTTGATATGGGTGGTGTTCGTGCTACCATCGACCTGCGCAACGAGAAGCTGGGCCGTAAGATCCGCGACAACGAGTTGAAGCGTATTCCTTATATGGTGATCGTAGGTGAGAAAGAAGCTGCTGATGGTACTGTAGCCGTTCGTCCTCAGGGCGGTGGTGAGCAGAGCGTGAAGACCATTCAGGAGTTCATCGACGAGGTAAACGCTCGTGTAGCAGAAATGACAAAAGACTTCTAAGAAGTGAATAGTGAAAATTGAAGATGAAGGTTGAAAATTGAAGGCGAGTTGTTAAAAAACAATAAAAAATGTATCTACGCAACAAAAACTTCAATCTTCAATCTTCAATTTTAAATAATTTATAGTAATTTTGCACCCGATTTTCTAAAAAGCAGTTGATGAAGAATGACAAATTGAAGAATCAGTATCGAGTCAACGAACAGATTCGAGTACGTGAAGTCCGCATCGTAGGCGACGATGGCTCGTCCGTTGTTCCTACTCGTGATGCTCTGAACATGGCCCGCGAACAGGGCGTGGATCTCGTAGAGATTTCCCCTAACGCTAATCCGCCCGTTTGTCGTCTTATCGACTACTCCAAGTTCCTTTACCAGCAGAAGAAGCGCCAGAAGGAAATGAAGGCCAAGCAGGTGAAGGTGGAGGTAAAGGAAATTCGATTTGGACCTCAGACCGACGAGCACGACTATCAGTTTAAGCTCAAGCATGCCAAGGAGTTCCTTGAGGAGGGTAATAAGGTAAGAGCCTATGTATTCTTCCGCGGACGCTCCATCCTGTTTAAAGAGCAGGGCGAGGTATTGCTGCTGCGTTTCGCAAATGATCTTGAGGAGGTAGGAAAGGTTGAGGGTATGCCCTCGCTCGAAGGTAAGAAGATGTTCCTCTATCTAGCTCCAAAGAAGGCTGGTGAGAAGAAAAAGAGTCAGCAGGCTCGCGACCGTGAGGCAGCTGAGGCTGAGGCTAAGGAAGCCAAGAAGGCTGCTCAGCAGGCAGAAGCTAAGGAGGCTGAGATGCCAGCAAACGGTGGACTCTTCGCCAATGCCAAAATCAGTGCTGATGCACTGAAGAAGCTTCAGGATACTGAGGACTAAACCGAAAGGTAAAAAAGAAAAAAGAAGACGGCGCGCCCGGTATATGCGTTGCCGCCGATTATTAATAACAATTTAAATTTTTAAAACAATGCCAAAAGTAAAGACAAATTCCGGTGCTAAGAAGAGATTCACATTCACCGGTACAGGTAAGGTTAAGAGACGTCACGCTTACCACAGCCACATTCTGACAAAGAAGACCAAGAAGCAGAAGCGCAACTTGGTTGGTACAACGATCGTTGATCAGTCAAACATGAAGCAGGTACGCGACCTGTTGTGTCTCCGTTAATCCTATTGTCTAACATTTTAAAGTAAGAAGAATTATGCCAAGATCAGTAAATCACGTTGCATCAAGAGCAAAGCGTAAGAACATTTTGAAGCTTACCCGCGGTTACTTCGGTGCCCGCAAGAATGTTTGGACAGTAGCAAAGAACACATGGGAAAAGGGTCTGACTTATGCCTATCGTGATCGTCGTAACAAGAAGCGTAACTTCCGCAGCCTGTGGATCCAGCGTATCAACGCCGCCGCTCGCCAGGAGGGTATGAGCTACTCTGTTCTGATGGGTAACCTCGCTAAGGCTGGTATCGAGATTAACCGTAAGGTGCTCGCTGACCTCGCCATGAACAACCCCGAGGCTTTCAAGGCTATCGTGGAGAAGGTAAAGTAAAGAAGAATGTCTTTATCAATAAAGGCCTCCCAAATCGGGAGGCCTTTTTCGTTATAATCCTTTGAGTGATAGCGAGATGCGATGGCGACGCTGATCAACCTCGATGACACGCACCTTGAGATGTTGGTGGAGTTTGACTACATCCGTAGGATGGGCGATGCGGCGATTGGCCATCTGTGAGATATGAATCAGTCCATCCTGATGGACACCGATGTCGACAAATGCGCCGAAGTTGGTAATGTTGGTAACGATGCCTGGAAGAACCATACCTTCAACGAGATCGTCGATGGTGTTGACATTCTTGTCGAACTCAAATTCCTCAATTTGTTCTCGAGGATCACGGCCTGGCTTCTCCAATTCCTTCATGATGTCGGTAAGGGTAGGAATACCTACCTCATCAGTCACATAACGTTTGATGTCGATAGCCTTGCACTTTTCCTGATTATTAATAAGGTCGGCCACAGAGCAACCCTGGTCTTTGGCCATTTGTTCTACAACAGCGTAACTCTCAGGATGAACGGCTGAATTATCGAGTGGATTCTTGGCGCCAGGAATACGGAGGAAGCCTGCACACTGCTGATAAGCAGAAGGACCGAGGCGTGGAACCTTCTTGAGTTGAGCACGTGAAGTGAAAGCTCCATTCTCACGACGATAGTCAACAATGTTCTTGGCGAGGGTAGGGCCAAGGCCGCTGACATACATCAGCAGATGTTGTGAGGCCGTATTAAGGTTCACGCCAACAAGATTCACGCAACTTTCGACAGTCTGATCCAAAGAATGTTTGAGTTTTGTCTGGTCTACATCGTGCTGATACTGGCCAACACCGATGCTCTTGGGATCTATCTTAACGAGTTCTGCCAACGGATCCATGAGTCGTCGACCAATGGATACAGCTCCGCGAACAGTGACATCCTCATTGGGGAATTCATCGCGGGCGATCTTTGAGGCAGAATAGACAGAGGCGCCATCCTCACTGACGGTGAAGACTTGCGGTTGGGTGGTCTCTACCTGTTTCTTGGTGTCGATATTGAATCTGCCAGCCAGAACATCTTTGATGAAGTTATTGGTCTCGCGGCTGGCTGTGCCATTACCGATGGAAATTGCTTCTATCTGGTATTTCTGGATCATCTTCTGAATGGCAAGAGCCGACTCGGTACGCTTGTTAACGGGCGGGTGGGGGAAGATGGCTTCATGATGCAGCAGATTGCCCTGAGCATCGAGGCACACCACTTTACAGCCTGTACGGAAACCAGGGTCAATGCCCATCACCCGTTTCTGGCCTAATGGCGCACCCAGCAACAACTGGCGCAGATTCTCTGCAAAAACACGGATGGCCTCTTCGTCGGCTTTCTCCTTGCTGAGTGTTGCATACTCTGTTTCAATGGCTGGTTTGAGCAATCGCTTGTAGCCATCTTCAACTGCCTCTGCTACCAACTTTCCGCAAGGAGTGTTGCCATAGACATAATGGCGCTTCAGGCGTTCAACGGCTTCTTCGTCATCTGGCGAAATGCTGATGCGGAGAATGCCTTCGCTCTCGCCTCGGCGCATGGCCAAAAGACGATGTGAGGAACAACGTTTCAGGGGTTCTTCCCAATCGAAATAGTCTGAGTATTTAGCTGCTTCATCGCTATCAGCCTTAGCTTTCACAACCTTTGAGGTGATGAATGCCTGACGACTGAAGGCATTGCGAAGTTGCTGGCGTGAGCGTTCATCCTCGCTGATGGTCTCGGCAATGATATCCTGAGCACCCTTAATGGCGTCTTCGACGCTGGTCACATCGCCCTTTACATACTTTTCTGCGGTGCGTTCCGGATCGCGCTCACGCTGAAGCATGAGAATCTTGGCGAGAGGCTCCAATCCTTGTTCGCGAGCCACCTGGGCACGAGTGCGACGCTTAGGCTTGTAAGGCAGATAGATATCTTCGAGTTCGGTAGCGTCCCAGCAATCTTTGATGCGCTTTTCCAGTTCAGGCGTCATCTTCTCAAGGTCTGTAATGGTTTTGACAACAGTTTCCTTGCGCTTCTGTATCTCCTGCAGTTTCTCGAAACGGTCGCTGATAGCTGCAATCTGTACTTCGTCGAGTCCGCCTGTTCGTTCCTTGCGATAACGGGAGATGAAAGGTATGGTACAACCTTCCTCGAGCAGTGCAAGAGTGGCTGCAACGGCTCGCTCCTGAAGATTCAGAGCGCTGGCAATTAGTTGGGCGAAGATGTTCTTTTCCATATTGTATGCCTTTTAAATCGTTAATTTGTGTGCAAAAATAATGAATTTCCATGAGAAATTAGTACTTTTGCAACTTGAAACTGAAAAAATGATGAGAAATAAGATAGTTTTGATGGTGTTGATGCTGTTGACCGTATTATGTTCAGTGCATGCGGAAGAAACGCCCAACTCCCGTCAGGCGCGACGAATTTTCAACCAGGCCTACCAGCAAGTATTTGGTGAACAAGGGGCCACGTTGCACTATGACGTGAATATAACTGGCATTTATAAAACCAATGGCACCATTTGGTATAAAGGTAAGAAGAGCAAGTTTCAGGATTCCAAGATGAGATCCTGGAATGACGGCAGACTCGTACTTACGGTAAAGAAAAAGAAAAAAGAAGTGGAGGTTCATAGTGCCAAGAACAATAAGTCGGACAAGTATTCGCAGAAGTTCAAGTTCGAGCCCGATAACTATGACTATAGTGTGGCCGAAGATCCTGAAGGGCTGATGCTGACGCTCAAGGCCAAGAAGGGCAAGAAAGGCATGAAGGAGATTCATGCGCTGGTGGAGCGGCAGACTTATCACCCCATCAGATTGCGCATCAAAGTGGCTTTTATTTGGACCACCATCAAGATATCGGACTTCAAATCGGGAGGCATCACAGACGAGATGCTTCGTTTCCCGAAAGAGCAGTTCAAGGATTATAAATATGTAGATAAACGATGATCTCAATAGAAGGACTGAAAGTGGAATTTGGCGTCAAGCCTTTGTTCGTGGATGCGAGTTTCGTCATCAACGACAGAGACCGTATTGCCCTTGTTGGCAAGAACGGTGCAGGCAAGTCGACGATGCTGAAAATACTTTGCGGACAACAGAAACCTACGGCTGGAAATGTGAGTATTCCTAACGATTGCAGAATAGGATACTTGCCACAGGTAATGGTTCTGCAGGACGATACAACGGTGCGCGAAGAAGCTCAGAAAGCCTTTGCTGATATTACGAAGATGAAGCAACGTCTGGATCAGATGAATCAGGAGTTGGCTGAGCGTACGGATTATGAGAGTGAGGGCTATCTGGCATTGATTGAGAAGTACACCACAGAGCATGAACGCTATTTGATGATGGGCGCAGAGAGTCGCGAGGCCGAATTGGAGAGAACACTGATAGGACTTGGTTTCCTGCGTTCCGACTTCGATCGCCCCACCTCAGAATTCTCAGGAGGTTGGCGCATGCGTATCGAGTTGGCCAAGATACTCCTTCAGAAACCCGATGTGCTCCTGCTTGACGAGCCCACCAACCACCTCGACATTGAGTCGATTCAGCGGTTGGAGCAATTTCTGGCCCAGTCGTCGAGTGCAGTGGTGCTGGTAAGCCACGAT
>JAEEGG010013820.1_pt1 | contig 17200 bp, 10 predicted proteins | sample 9134161 | NCBI WGS metagenome assembly JAEEGG01 (sample SAMN16246543, study PRJNA631951) | gut metagenome | biome: gut microbiome; feature: rumen; material: CR-attached | host: Bos | place: Iran: Karaj | collected 2018-10 | reverse complement strand
ATCGGAGAACCGTCATCCTCGTAAGAAGTGTAAATGTCATCACCGATCTGGATAGGATTGCCATTGTCGTCAAGACCAGGGAAAAGTCCCTTACGGACAAGGCCTTCCCTCCAGAAAGTATTGGATCCGAGGCGGCCTCCGATGGTCAGGTCAAGGCCGCCGAAAGCGAATTTACCAGTCGCCCAGGCCTCTCCCTTGATCAGATGGGCATAGTAGTCGTAGCCATACTTATCCCCGACCTTCAACTTGCGGGCCTCTCCATGAGCGAGATAGTAGTCAAGATCGTTCTGGACCCTGATCGCGGAAGATGAGTAGTCCCTCTCGGCAAACTGGTCAACATCAAGGAAATAGCTTCCTCCAAGAAGGTCATTGACCGACTTGTAATACTCTGTCCTGTTGTACTTGGCGTTGAAACCAGCCCTCACGGCGACACTCGGCTTCGGTTTCCAGAGAATGCTCGTGGCGAGGTTCATGTCATTCTGATCGACATGCCTCTCTTCAAGGGCGTACTTGGAGCGTCCTCCTTCAGCGTTCCTATTGACTGAATACAGCCTGTCCCAATCCACGTGGGCGGTCGAGGGATCACCTGTCGACCACGCCTCACGAGCCCATGCGGCCTTGGCGGGATTCAGACGGTTGTAGTCCTCGTTGGCCATGTAGAAATAGCTGGGGAGGTTGCGATAGTAATCCGGGCGGGGATCGGGAGCGTCATACCAATCAAGGGCGGTGTAGCCGTTCTTTCCGGTCCTGAACAGGACTGTGGCGGAAGCCTGGAATTCCCTGGAAGGAGTGAAATCGTATTTCAGGAAAGTGATAGGCTCGAAGGTGATCCTATTGCGGGCGTTGCGAACCTTGCCGTTCTGGTAACCCCAGTTGGAGTTGTACATGTTGTCCTTCATGAGGTCGTAAACCTCTTGGGTGGAGGCGTTCTGCGCACCACGCTGACCGGGAGCTCCAAAGGTAACCAAAGCCAGTCTGTGGCGATCATTCCAGTTCTTCTCGACTCCCAGATAGTAGGCGAATGAACGATAGTAAACACCTTGTACCCAATCGTTTCCACCAAGACGGGCGGAAGCGCTGACAGCGTATGACCAACCTTTGTCATTCTCCGGCACAGCCCAAGTGCCCATCACCCTCATACGGTAGAGAGCGCTGTTCGTCAGGACACTGAACCTGGTTCCGGGACGGACCTGTCCGGGAGTGGCGTAGATGTTCGTCAGACCGTTGTACCCTCCTATTCCATAGGTGGAGATCTCGGATCCGATCACCGACGACTTTGCCCTGGTGGCCTCATTGAGACCGCTCCACAATGAATACGGGGAGAAACCCGTAAGGGCGTCGTTCATCTTCACACCAGCGATGTACACATCCTGAGACTCACTGGCATAACCGCGGGCCCTGAACCGCACGGCGCTGAAGTTGAAACTCGCCGCATTGTTGAAAACGTCGTTCTGGTCGTACAAGATCGTCGGAGTGTCCTCGTAGCCGTTACCGTCAAGGTCGAACTCTCCGAACGAGGAGTCATCCACTTCTCCGGCCACTACGACAGGCGACAGGCTGAGATTGTACATATTCTTGACATAGCCGTCATTGACGGTCACATTGACTGTTGTTGGCAAGTAGCCGGGAGCCTCGATGACAAGGTCGTACATACCGTTGGCCAGCTCCCCGATCAGGAAGTCACCCTGGTCGTTGGATTTGATTGTGCCGATCTCAGTCGCACCTGATTTCAGCGTCAGCACCGCGCCTTCGACCGGATTCCTGTCCGCCCTGTTGACGATCTTTCCTTTCACTCCGCCGGTTGGCGTCTGAGCGAAAAGGGCGATCCCAGCGAGACAGGCCGCCATCAGAGCGGCTGTTTTCTTCAGGATATTCATATTACTTGGTGGAGATTACGATGTAGGTTGGATAGTGGTCGCTGTAGCCGTTGATGAAGGCTCCATTGGAAGAAGTCCTCTTGGGAGTGCCCTTGTACTGGCCTTCCTGCTGGGTCATGAACGGCTGCTGGAAGACCCTGCCGTAGAATTTCTTCTTGACAAGAGGCTGGATTGAATACGTTCCCTTGGGGGCGTTGACCAGATTGGAGTTCACCATGATGATGTCGAAGATGCACCAGACACCTTGGTAAGCCAAAGAGCCGTAGCCGGCCTTGATCATCGACAGGAAGGGATTGAAGAAATCCTGCGGGCCGACTTCCTTTATGGTCTCCTTGCCATGGAGGTAAGTGACCATGCTCTCATCAACAGGGTTGTCGTTCATGTCACCCATCACGACAATCTTGATCCCGGGATATTTCTCCATCAAGGCCATGGCGTTCTCGTGGATTATCTCGGCACCGCGGCTGCGCAGGTCGTTGCTCTTGCCTCCGATCCTGGAAGGAAGGTGCGCGACATAGAAGGCGAACATCTCATCTCCAATCGTACCCCTGACCTCAAGGATGTCCCTGGTACGGAAATTCTCCTGCTCCTCGGGAGTCATGCTGAACTGAATGTTCTGAGAATCAAACGTGAACGGGATCGAGCGACTCTCCAGCAAGGTGAACTGGTCCGGCCTGTAGAACAGCGCGCAGTCCACACCTCGCCTGTCCGGACCGTCGTAGTGGACGATCTGGTAGTTGGCCTCAGCGATCTCGGGCTGGATGACCAAATCCTCGAGGACGTTGCGGTTCTCGATCTCGCTGACACCTAAGATGGTGTGCCAGACCTTGTTCTCGTCCTTCATGGCCCTGATAACCTCGGCCATGTTGTGGAGTTTCTTGCGGTACTTGACATCTGTCCACTGGTTCGCGCCCTCGGGAAGGTACTCGTAGTCATTCTTTCCCTCATCGTGATAGGTGTCAAACAGGTTCTCAAGATTGTAGAACCCGATCACATGGGTCTTCTGCACCTTCTGCGCCCCGGCGAAAGGGGCAAAGAGGAGCAGGCAAACCGCTATGCAGTAAATTCTTCTCATTGGTTATGGTGTTATTACTGCCACCACCAGCTGACAGTGGCAGGATTCTCTTCTTTAATAGTTTTCGTTGTCTCGGCTCCAACCTTGGCCTCGAGGTTAACGAACAGATTGTAACCGAGTTTCTTCTCCAAATCCGCTATGGACATGGACATGCCCTTGGAAATCTTCGAATCGTACTTATTGGAATTCTCCAAATAGAAAGCGCAGGCCATGAAACCCTTATGGCCGACCGACTCATTGTTCTTGTATCGGAGCAGGGCCTTGAAATAGCCCTCCGGCACAGTCACAGGTTTACCGTTGTTGTCGTAGGACTTGCGTGTGGAATTACCGATGAAACAACCAGTTACGACATACAAAGTGTCGGTTCCCGCCGTGGTTCCCGTCTTCCTTGCCCATGTTCTGACCAGATTCTCCAGATTAGCCCAAGTGCCACCGTTGAAATCGTAGTCCTGCGGAGTCATATTGGTGAAATAGAAGGTCTGGATATTGGCGTCACGGCTGAGGCGGTCCGCGGAAGGGATCTGGTGACCGCGGGATCCGAATCCAGTATATGCCTTGAACAGGACAGGCTGTTTTTTGTCCGGAAGCAGGGGATCCAATCCCCACTGGTCAGTACGGCCACCGCTTCCGATGTTGCCGGCACAAAGCGGATAAGCCACCCAAGTGGACACAAGGTCGTCGTAGTTCCAGTAGTACGAATAATTCCTGGCCTTCGCTCCCCCGAGAGTCATGTAGTGGGTGAAAAACTCCTGTTTGTCATCTTCCTTTGTCTGAGGAAGTTCCAGCCATTTGTAAGGTGCGGTCTTGAAGCCGTAACCATTCTCGTCGTGGTGGTCTTCCTCGCCTGGGTCGTCAGGCCCTATGGGAGGAGTGGTAGGAGTCGGATCGGGAACAATCAACTTGCCCTGAGTAATGCTTGCGCTGGCGGAACCTCCTGAGCTGGAGATAGTTACTGTAGCGTTTCGGATTGCGTCAGTGTTTTCCGAATAGCTCAGGATAACAGTGCTTGAGTTGCCGGATCCGCTGGCAGGACTGACAGTCAGCCAGGAGGCGGAAGTGGTTATGGTCCAATTGCCCGAGGCTGAGACTGTAAGGAACTGGCTTCCAGCCTCGCCGGTCACGGTCTGAGTCTTGATGCTGACCACCGGCGGGACCACTGGCTCTTCCTTATTGTCCGAGCCACCACCACACGAAACGACCATCAGTGACAGCGCCAAAAGCGCCGCCACTGATGACCATGAATATGACTTTCGACCTTTCAAGGTGCTATTTTATTTCAACGCTTGAGAAATCAAATTGACCCGCCTTATCAGCTCCTTCAGAGCCATAAGTCGCCTTCTCACCTACAGTGAAAGTTACAGTCTTGGCGGAACCTGTCCACTTGACGGTTTTGTCACCGCTGGCCTGCTTGGCCACCGATCCAGTGCTGGCTGTAATACTTGTAAGGCGCTTCTGTCCCTGGGAGGAAATATTGAAGATGATGCTTGTCATCGCATCTCCTGTTGTAGTGACAGTTACAGTACCAGCCGCATAGACACGGCAATCATTTGCGGAGCCGTTAACCGTTGGCTTATTCTTTCCGGAAGCCTTAGTGGCTGTGATTGTGATACTTCCGGATTTGTAGGATATGGTCTCAGCGCCATCGGCCACACCCGTCCAGTCGCCAGCGGCCTTCCAGGAAATCTTTCCTCCTTCACCAGGAGTATCTCCACCGGGAGTGTCTCCGCCAGGAGTGTCGCCACCACCAGCGGCTCCATTGATAGCTATGTCGTTGACCTTGGTGGGGATTACATAGAGGTACTTGCCCTGGGAAGTGTGATAGAGATAGTAACCTGTGATTGTGACGTCCTTGCCGTTCAGCGAAGAGATATCCTCAACGGGCTTCACGATGCTTCCGGTGACAGAAGTCGAGCCATCCACGGTGATGTTGTAGTAATTGCCGGAGATGTTGAGCTTGCCCGCGAATGTCACATATTCCCTGGTCTCAGATGAATATGAGGCGAAGGAAGAGGTGATGTCCTTCGCGGTGGGATAAGTGACCTCGGCACCGGTTGAATTGACTGTCACCTTCGGGGAAGACAACTGGGGAACACCCTGATATTCAGCGCGTGTAGCCTCAACTGTGACATTCTCGCCCACAGCGGCGTTGCCACCATAGACATAAATCATAGCTCCATCCTGCGCCATGAGGAATCCGACAGAAGAAGATGCCACGACCACAGCCGGTCCAACCTTCAAGACAGCGTCCTTATCAGCGGCAAGAGCCTCGGCTACAGTAGCATCCTGAGCCTCCGGCGGGGCAGCGGCCTCGAAGGAGAGGATGTAAGCCTCAATGACCTCGTGCTGCTCCTTGGTGGCGTAGTAGTCGTATTTACCGGCCAGGGTGACCGTGCCATCATTGGAAATCTTGGATGACCAATCTGCCTTGTTGGCCACACTGTACACGTAGATCGAGCCACTCTCATCGGTGATGTCGAAGCTGCAGTACTGGGCGTTGAACTTGCTGACCGTTCCGGTGAGCTTGAAGTAAGTCTCCTTATTGGCCGCGGCGATAAATTCGGCGACGGTCTTTGCCTCGGCGTTGCTGTAGTCCTCCTGCTCGCCGGCCTCGAACGAAAGTATCTGGGCCTCAATCACTTCGTGCTGCTCCTTGGAGGCGTAGTAGTCGTATTTACCAGCCAGGGTAACCGTGCCGCCATTGGAAATCTTGGATGACCATTCATCCTTGTTCGCCACGCTATAGACATAGATGGTACCGCTATCGTCAGTAAGGTCGAAGCTGCAGTACTGCGCGTTGAACTTGCTGACCGTTCCGGTGAGCTTGAAGTAAGTGGTCTTCTTGGCGGCGGCAATGAATTCAGCAACAGTCTTAGGCTCAGCAGCATTGTAGTCTTCCGCCTGACCTTCCTCGAAGGACAGGATCTGGGCGTTGACGACCTCGTGCTGGCTGTTCTTCTCGTAATACTCATACATACCAGCCAGCTCGACGGTACCTCCATTGGAGATCTTGGAGACCCACTCGTCCTTATTGGTCACACTGTAAACATAGATGGTTCCGCTGTCATCAGTGAGGTCGAAGCTGCAGTACTGGGCGTTGAAGCGGCTCACCTTTCCCTTTAGACGGAAGAACTCTCCCTTAGCGGCCTTACCGATGAATTCCTCAACAGTCTTGAGCTCAAACTTGGTGTAATCAATGGCAGGAGCAGATGTCTCACCGTTGATGGAAACGATCTTGCTTCCGGTAGTGAACTCAGGAGTGTCGCCCTTGAAATTGACGATGGTACCATTCACAACAACCTCATCACCAACCTTCAACTGATCCTTGCCAGTGAAGGGATCACCGCCATAATATCTTCCGCGATAGACCATCAGCTGGACAGTGCTGGTACCATCGGCGGAAATGTAATAGGTAGCGTTGCCGTAGCTCGGATCGATGTCAACACTGACGACCTTTCCGGTGGTGTAGATCTCGGCGGAGTTCGAGGAGGAGAGGTCATCTCCATTGTTGTACGCCTGAAGGCTCTTTGCCTTCTCAAGGGAAGCCGCCACATTGTAAGGATCCGAGGCTGTACCCTTTCCGGAAGGAGTCACATTAGGATCCTCGCCCTTGGAACCCTTCTGGGAGACGGTGACAGTCCTGAAATCAAAGTCCGTCTTAACCTTGAATGAGGATGTCCTGTCGGTAGAGTTGTTGGCGAGAGCCGTCACGCTGACAGTGACAGGAGCATCTTGCGCGGTGCCGCTGGAAGGGCTGAAAGCCAGCCAGTCAGCATCCGTGGAAATAGTCCAGGGACGGTTGGAAGTAACTGTGATAGAGCCAGATCCACCACCCTGCTCAAAAGAGAGTTCAGTCTGTCCGACAGTGAGCGAAGGGAGCGCGGGCTCCTCCTCTTCCTTCTTGCAGCCGACGAGCAATGCTCCAACGGCGAAGATGGTCAAAAGCAAATTCTGAAGTTTCATTATCAATCGTGTTATTAAATTATTATCTCGCAGTTTGCTAATATACGACGAAATGTTAAAAAATCAAAGACCAAGGTCCAACTCCACGGGACAATGGTCGGATCCGAGAATCTCATTATGGATGTCCGTCCCGGCGATTTTGTCTTTAAGGTCTTCAGACACAAGGAAATAGTCAATGCGCCACCCCGCATTGTTGGCCCTCGCGTTGAAGCGGTAAGACCACCAGGAATACTTCACGTCCTCCGGATGCTGTAGGCGCCATGTGTCCACGAATCCTGCCTCCAGAAGAGTCGAGAATTTATCCCTCTCCTCGTCCGTGAAACCAGCGTTCCTTCGGTTCGCCTTAGGATTCTTGATGTCAATTTCCTGATGCGCCACATTCAGGTCGCCGCAGATAACGACTCCCTTACGAGCCTTTAGGCCGAGGACATATTCCCGGAAAGCGTCCTCCCAGGTCATCCGGTAATCCAGCCTTTTAAGGCCATCTTGAGAGTTGGGGGTATAGACACAAACGAGGTAGAACTCGGGCATCTCGAGGGTTATGACACGGCCCTCGGAATCATGCTCGGAAATCCCTATCCCATAAGTCACGGAGATGGGCTCATGTTTGGTGTAAATAGCTGTGCCTGAATACCCTTTCTTCTCAGCAGAGTTCCAGAATGAGGTGTATCCGAGGTATTCCAAATCGAGCTGACCAGGCTGCATTTTGGTCTCCTGAAGACAGAAGAAATCCGCGTCCAGAGCGGTGAAAGCCTTGTCGAAATCGCCCTTCCCGGCGCAAGCTCTCAGGCCATTGACATTCCAGCTGATGAATCTCATATCAGTAAATCTTTAATTGACTGTAACTTCTGTTGTCAAAGTCTCACTAGCGGCATCCCATGAGTCGAAAGCCGTCAGAGAGACTGTGTAGGTTCCTTGAATATCTTCCTCTAAAACGAATGGGACTGTCCAAGAGTCCTTCATCTCAGAGGGCAAGGGATGCTTGTAGAAATCCGCGAGTATCTTCTTGGAAGATAGCTGGTTCCCATCTTTTGAGAGCGTGACGACATAGTGGTGTACGAACTCATCGTCTTCACCCGCGTCGAAGTTGACCAAGATTCCCTGAGGGGTCGGTTTCACCCATGGATCAGAAGGGAGCAAGACAGTGGCATTCAGTTTCGACAAAACCGGAGGCGTGTTGGCGGCGGTTCTTCTGCCGAAGGAATATTCATCAAGATGCTTACCGTTCTTAGAGGGTTTCGAAATGATGATAGGCTCACCTATAACCGCCTTGTTGTAAAAGTCCATCCTCTGGATTCTCATGTTGCCCTTCTTGTCGAACTGGACAAGGTTCCCTTGGGAGAACTCGTCCTTATCCTTCATGGTTGTCTGACCGGCCATGTCCTCGTAGCCTCCGGCCTCAAGCGCCATGTACCGCACCGATGCGCATCCAAGGGCCGTGAAAGAGCCTTGCCAGATGCTTCTGGGGTCGTTCAGGGGGAAATGCAGATGGCCTCCGAACGCCACCACTTGGGGATACTTTGACAATATCTCAGGAAGCTCCCTTGTGGCCCAATAACCCGTGAGAAAGGACTTCCAGATCCCGTCCGCCTCACCGAGAAGACTCCCGTAAACGGTGTCGTAAAGCATCGGGTGAGTGATCAGGATAACATATTTGGAAGGATTCTTGGTCGTGATTTCCGCCAACTTGGCGTCAAGCCATTTCAAAGCTTCTGGATTATAGACAATAGGGCTGGTTCCATCGGGGGTAACCGCAAGGATGTCATAACCGCCAAGGACGCAGTGACGGCACTCCAAACCCTCTCCAGCCTCTTTGTCCACATCGGTCTGGAAATACTTGTCACCAAAGGCCTTACGGAGATATTCAGCATCTCTTACCATCGTCTCGTTCCAGCGGTAGTCCGGCACATCATGATTGCCCACGGTGTAGATCATAGGCACTTTCTCAGGATCCAAGACAGACTCATAGACCCGCTTGAATTCCCCGATAGCGGCCTCGCTGGGATAATCAATCAAGTCCCCGGCTACCAGAACCCCGTCCAGCCCATCCGGATCGGATTCCGAAGCCTTGGCCACAAGCTGCTCAAGGGCGCTCTTCCATTTTGCGGAAGTCGCTGGAAGACCGGTGTTTATGTGAACATCACTCACCACCGCGACCGACAACACAACAGAATTCTCGTCGAAGCCGCCTTGCTCTACCACCCTTTCGCAGGACAACACCATCGCGGTCAAAGCGACCAGAGCCACAAAAGATAATCTCATCCTTTTCATAAATGCAAATATAACACGAATCCCGTGATTTGGAAACTGTTCAGCCTAAATGATCAACGACAAGACCATCCCCCGATTCCGAAGGGATGGTCTTGCCTTATAGTACTGTTTATCAGCTATTTCCGAAACACGGCCCTAATTCATCACAGCACGGACCATGCCTCCAAGAATACGCTCCTCATTCATAGAGGTGCCGGTACTAGTCTCTTTGATGAAGAAATCATACGCATGTCCCCTATCGACAGGCAACGACGTCCAATATATTCCGACAGGATACCTGGCATTGTAGGACAGATCGTTGTCATTCTTTGTTCCGTAATAGCACCCGGCGGCAGGAAGGAAAATCCAGTTAATTGTTTTGACTTTTGAAATGACCTTGTAACCCGGACCGGCGAAATCGTAGTTGCCATACTGGAATCTGGACACCCAGGTCAAGGTGCAGCTTGAAGTCAAAGCCTCACACTCTGAAGGTGTTGGCATCCTCCAGAGGCCTCCAAGATGCGTACTGGCGGCATCATCTGAACTGTCGAGGAGGCTTGTGTTGGATGTGTACCTGCCACTCACGCTTGAGGAACTGTAAGATGTTGAGGAGTAACCGGTTGATTTGCCTTCTTTCCAGACCAGGGGATTCAAGGTCTCGTAATAAGGCTCAGTCTCTCCAAAAGCGAAAAAGTCACCTGACTCATATTCCGCTGTGGCTCCAACGTTACGGAATGACCAATACAGCCTTCTGCCATCAACATCAACATTGAGATCCACCGGAAGGTCTCCGGTCATCTGATCCCAACCAGTCACGACGGGTAGTTTTATCGCCCTCCCTTCCGATTCTCCTCTGTAGAAGGATTTCCCGGAAAACTCCTTTGAATAAAAACTCGAACTCCTCCAGCCACTCCCTTTCACGAAGGTGAAATGATAGTCAGTGGCGGTGGCGCGGGCTTCCTCAGCGAGAATACCGCTGAATAGGTAACCTTTGTTCTCTCCGTCAGCTTTATTCTCCTTATCGTAAACATATCCGGGCAACGGAGCGCCATGAGCGAGGGCTTCCGTGGCGACCGCGCCATCAGCTCCTACAGACAGTATCTTGACCGGGGTCATATGAGGCTCTCTCAACTCAACCACATCCGAGGCCGCCGCGGAGGTCTCGTCAATGAAGAGCTGGACGTAGCCTTCGGGAATCCTCATGTCGAAAAGGCCGGAAACCTCACCGTCGGTGACCGTGTAAGGCAACTGGGCGGTCAGATAATAGGAATAGTAAATCTTGCTGAATTTGTAACTTCCGTTATCGTTGGAAATCGTGGCATCACTGCCGAAAGGAAGATAGACAGCGGTCATGGTTCCTGTCTGGCCATCGCTGAGGGTCAGATTGTTCTTGGTAGTCCTGACCCACTTGCCACCATCCCATTTCATCTCAAGATAGGCCGGGGCTGTGGCACCGCTGAAGAACACGAAAACGACATCGTCGGTCTCCCAACCGGTCTTGACGGCTCTTGTGGCCGTACCGGGATGCTTGGCGTCCAAATTGAAAACAATCTCCTTGGGCCCTTGAGGCTCCTCAGGAATAGGATCCATTGACTGCTTGCCGCAAGAAACCATAGCGGCTATAGCCATAAAAATGAAAATGATTGACTTTCTCATCGCTCTATCCTCCTTAGTTTCCACCAGACAAATCATCCTCTTCACCAAAGCCGTGATATTCAACACTTGTGGCGATGACTATCCCGACATCAACCTTCAGCACCTCGACCGAAGGCTCTTCATAGTCTTTTTTGATTGTATGATCCATTATTCGTTTGATTATTAATGCTTTTAAGGACGCGAATATAAACAATCCCATGCTGTTATCATAATATTCGCCGAAAATTGTAAATTTGTGAATCGACATAATCAGATAACAGCGAGATGAGAAGACTTATTTTGCCGGTTTTGATGGTGATCGCGATAAACGCGACAGCGCAAAACGCCCCACAAATCGTCTATACCGAGGCCAGTGAACTGACTTTGACAGGAAAGCTGATGGACACCCCGAACCCTTACCACAGGGTTGACACGACGCGTTTCAAGGGTTTCACCAAGAGCGAGAACAACCAAGTCAGGAATTCCGCCGGAATCGCCGTGGCCTTCAGGACGAACTCCAGATCAATCTCAGTGCTCACCAAATACGGCGACGTGGGCTGGCCTGTCAACACCTCAGGATTCTCCGCCAGGGGATACGACCTCTATATCCTTGACCGCTCCCTGAACTCGTCGAAGGGCCAGTGGATATGGGCCGGAGCGGGAATCCCAGGCGACCTCTCCAAGCCTTTCAACATCATCTCAGACATGGACGGCTCTTTTAAAGAGTGTCTTATGTATCTCCCAATACTCAGCGAAGAGTATTCCGTGAAGATTGGTGTAGAGGAAGGCGCTGTCCTTGAGCCACTTGAGAATCCTTTCAGCCATCGTATAGGAATATTCGGATCAAGTTTCACCCATGGGATTTCCACCTCCAGGGCAGGAATGGCCTACCCCGCGGTATTCTCCAGGGAGACAGGTCTCCAGTTGCTTAGCCTAGGATGCAGCGGCAACTGCAAGATGCAGGACTATTTCGCCGATGTGCTTGCAGCGGCAGATGTTGACGCCTACATATTCGACGCTTTCTCCAACCCTTCCATTGAACAGATCAAGGAACGCCTTTTCCCTTTCATCGAGAAGATCCAAGCCGCACACCCTGGAAAACCGCTGATTTTCCAACGGACGATTTACAGGGAATGGCGCAATTTCAACAAGAAGATAGACCAGGAACAGGCCGCCAAGATTGAGGTCGCTGACAGCCTGATGAAAATCGCCTGCAAGAAATATAAGGACGTGTACTACATCCATCCCAGCGCCTCGGCTCCCGACCACGAGACTTCCCAGGACGGCACTCACCCCTCCGACCGAGGCTACCAACTATGGGCCCGTTCCATCGAGAAGCCGGTCAAGAAGATTCTCCGGAAATACGGAATTGTGGCTGGCAGATAAATGCTTTAGTATTAGATATTTACTTACTTTTAAAGTTACTGATATACAAAGTTTAATATTAGACAATATATTATGAATCAACGACTTACCTGCCAGCTTGTCTTATTGTTTTTAATGACTGCAGCGATGGCTCAAACAAAGACAAGCTATGTTGATCCCTTTATCGGCACTGACGGGATGGGCCATACATTCCCGGGAGCTTGCGTGCCTTTCGGCGGCGTGCAGCTCAGTCCCGACACCGACACTATCCCCCACAATATTAATGGAAAGTACCAGCCGATGGTTTACGAGACTTGCGCTGGCTACCGCTACAATGACCCGACGATTGTCGGTTTCAGCCACACCCATTTCAGCGGAACCGGCCATTCCGACCTCGGGGATATTCTCATAATGCCGACCACAGGCCCCCTAAAACTCAATCCAGGTACGGCTGACAACCCTGACAGCGGCTTCCGCAGCCGGTTCAGCCACTCCACGGAGAGTGCCGGCCCCGGACTGTACCAAGTGACGCTCGATGACTATGGCATAAAGGCCAGGCTAACGGCAACGACGAGGGTCGGAGTCCATGAATATACCTTCCCGGCCCTTCGACAAGCTCAGGGACCGGTGGACGGACAGATTATTCTCGACCTCATCCACGGCATCTATGAATACGATGGAAAGACCCTTTGGGCGGAGGTACAAGTACTTGATAACAAGACCGTTACCGGCTACCGGATCACCAATGGTTGGGCCCGGACCAACTACACGTATTTCGCCATCGAATTCTCCCAACCTATCATTGAATATGGCTACAAAGACCGCCAGAAAATCGACTACAAAGGTGGATGGGCTAAATTCGACACAAGCAAGAACTTCGCCGCGATGGCCGGGCGCAAGGTTGTCGCATGGTTCAAGTTCGCCACTTCAAAGGATCCTAAGCTGACTGTCAAGGTAGCCCTCTCCTCAACCGGCACGACCGGAGCGCTCAAGAACCTTAAGGCTGAGACCGCCGGAAAGACCTTTGACCAGATCGCTTCCGAAGCCTCCAAAGCCTGGGAGAAGGAGCTTTCCGTAATGGAAATAACTGGTACTGAGGCGGAAAAGAAGATGTTCTACACCTCTCTCTACCACACGATGATTAATCCTTCTGTCTATATGGATGTGGACGGCTCTTACCGTGGGCTTGACCACGAGATCCACCAGGCGAAAGGCTTCACGAACTACACCGTGTTCTCCCTCTGGGACACCTACAGGGCGGAGCATCCGTTCCTGGCCCTATTCAAGCCGGAAAGGGACAAGGACATCGTCGAGTCTATGCTGGCCCACTACGACCAGAACGTCCTGCACATGCTTCCCGTCTGGAGCCACATGGCCAATGAGAACTGGTGCATGAGCGGTTATCACGCCGTCCCTGTGCTGGCCGATGCCATCGCCAAAGGCTTGGACATCGACAAAAAACGGGCTCTGGAGGCCATGGTAACCACTTCGAAGCAGGAGTGGTACTGCGGGCTCGGGGACTACATGAAGCTCGGTTATGTACCCTACGACCACATCTCCACCGCAGCCAGCAACACCCTTGAATATTCCTATGACGACTGGACGATCTGGAACACAGCCCGCCTCGCTGGAGACACCAAGGTGGCGGAAGAATATGCCCCCAGGGCACTGTATTACCGCAATGTCTTCGACCCGGGTCTCGGTTTCTGCCGTCCGAAATACACCGACGGATCCTACAAGAAAGAATTCGACATCATGCAGACCGTCGGAGAGGGCTTCATCGAGGGCAACTCATTGAATTTCACCTTCCATGCACCACAGGATGTCTATGGGGTTATGGCTCTGATGGGAGGGGAAAAGGAGTTCATCGCCGGACTTGACGAGCTCTTCTACAACGACCTTCCGGAATATGCCTACGCCGACAATGAGGACATCACCAAGGACTGTTTGATCGGTGGTTATGTCCACGGCAACGAGCCAAGCCACCATATTCCATACCTCTACGCCTGGACCTCCCAGCCTTGGAAGACGCAGTACTGGATGCGGGAGATCATCAACAGGATGTATCGTCCCGAAATCCGCGGACTCGGGGGCAATGATGATTGCGGCCAGATGAGCGCATGGTACATATTCGGCACCCTGGGCTTCTACCCTGTCTGCCCCGGAAGCGACCAGTACGTCATCGGAGCGCCCTTCTTCAAGGAAGTCTCCATCAATCTTCCCAATGGGAAGTCGCTGGTTATCAAAGCGCCTAAGGTAAGTGACACCAACCGCTATGTCAAGAAGCTGACCCTTAACGGCAAGGAATACTCAAAACTCTATCTGACCCACGCCGACCTCATGGAGGGTGGTGTCCTGGAGTTCGAAATGGCCTCCAAACCCAACAAGTCCCGCGGCCTCAAGCCCGCCGACAAACCTTACTCAATGACCGGAAAACAATAGTTGCCATGAACACTATAAAAGGATTGGCCTTTGCGGCCATTGTTTCCATATCATTTTCTATCTCACAGGTTTCCGGCAGGGCCGTCAGGCACGAAGGTTTCCGGGAGGCACACCCTGCCGGAAGCGAAAGCCCAAAGAGGTTGATTGAAGATGTGAATGTGTTCGTCGGGACGGACGGGTTCGGGAATGTGTACCCGGGCGCGCAACTGCCGTACGGAGGCATCCAGATCAGCCCGGATTGCGACGACAAGGATTACGACTGCGCCGCCGGATACAAGTACTCCAAGCCCTTCGTGCAAGGCTTCAGCCTCACGCACCTGAGCGGCACAGGAATTCCGGATCTCGGTGATTTTCTGTTCCTTCCGGGAATCGGCACGGAAATAAAGCCCGCAAAACTGGACCACAGCAAGGAAAGCGCCCATCCCGGCTATTACGGCATCACCCTCGACGGCGGAGTCAAGGCGGAAATGACCGCTTCGACCCGCTCGGGAATATTCAAGTTCACTTATCCGGAGAAAGAGGGAGCCTACGTGATGATCGACCTCGACTATACCCTTAAATGGGATTGCGAGTGGTCAACGGTCAAGCTTTTGGATGAATACACCATTATCGGCAGCAAGGTCGTGGCCGGCTGGAACCCGGGACGTTATGTCTATTTCGCCGCCCGCTTCTCCGAGCCGATAAAGGACTTCACTATCCTCCAGGACGGCGAGCCCGTCATCTACAACACCAAGCGGTTCCGCAGCTCCCTGGAAGCCTGGGGAAAGAATTTGAAGGTGGTCGCCCGTTTTGATGGGGATTCGTCACCCTACATTATCCGCAAAGAATTAGGGGCAGAAGGCTCCCTGAGCGCGACCAAAAGGCCCCAGAGCACAACCACACGGTCCCTGAGCACTTCCACACGGTCCCTGAGCGAAGTCGAAGGGCCGTTACAACTTGAGATAAAAGTTGCCGTGTCTGGTGTCGGTACAGACGGCGCCCTGAAGAACCTTAAGGAACTGGACGGCAAGGACTTCAACACTGTCCTCGCTGAAGCTGAAAACATCTGGGAGAAGGCTCTGGGAGCATATTCCCTTGACAGCGACGACAAGACGCTTAGGGAGACCTTCTACACCAGCGTTTACCGCACCATGCTACATCCCTTCATATTCCAGGACACTGACGGAAGGTTCCGGGAGCATGACGGCACAATCGGCAAGGCCGAAGGTTTCACCAATGTCACCACCTTCTCATTCTGGGACACCTTCAGGGCCTTTGAGCCGCTGATGAACCTGGTCAACAGGCCCCTGCAGGCAGACATCGCCAACTCCATGCTCGCCCACTTTGACAAGAGCGCCGAAAGGATGCTCCCCTACTGGTCCTTCTACGGCGGCGAGACCTGGTGCATGATCGGCTATCACTCCTGCTCCGTCCTGGCCGACATGATCCTCAAGGATGTGCCCGGCTTCGACTACGAGAGGGCTTTTCAGGCGATGAAGACAACCGCCACCAACGCCCACTACGATTGTATTCCCGAATATACCTCCCTCGGCTATGTCCCTTTCGATCTCGAGAAGGAGAGCGTCTCCAAGACCCTTGAATATGCCTACGATGACTGGTGCATCGCCCAGGTCGCGAAGAAACTGGGCCACGAGGAGGACTATAATTTCTTCCTGAACAGGTCGATGAACTACAAGAACCTCATCGACCCCGAGACCGGCTACATGCGAGGCAAGGACTCCAAAGGCGCCTGGCGCGATCCCTTCGCCCCGATCGCTTATCAGGGTCCCGGATCCGTCAACGGCTGGGGAGACATCACCGAAGGATTCACCATGCAGTACACCTGGAGCGTGTTCCATGATTTCGACGGGTATGTCAATATCGCCGGAAAGGACAGGCTCAAGAAGTATCTCGACGAGCTATTTACCATCGAGCTGCCCGAGGATATTCCCGGAGCACACGACATATGGGGCCGCATCGGAGGGTACTGGCACGGCAATGAGCCATGCCACCATGTGACTTACCTGTACAACTATTTCGGTGAGCCGTGGAACTGCCAGAAATGGGTCCGGTACGTCGCCAAGAATTACTACGGCAACGAGCCGGGATCGCTTAGCGGCAACGATGACTGCGGACAGATGAGCGCCTGGTACCTTTTCAACTGCCTGGGATTCTATCCTTTCTGCCCGGGTGCCGATTGGTATTACGTCGGTTCGCCCTGCGTTCCCGGGATGAGCGTGACCCTCTCGAACGGTAAGAAGATCGAGATGACGACCAAGGGCTGGAGCGAGAACGCGGTCTATGTCAAGGCCGCATACATAAATGGTGAGAGACTACTCACGCCCGTCATCCGTTACGACCAGATAAAGGACGGGGCCACTCTTCATTTCGAGATGTCTCGCAAACCCGTAAAAGGAGCGTTCAAGAAATAGACTTCAACACTAAACAAAAAAAGGACCGGCCCTTTTCGGAGCCGGTCCTAATTCTTTATTAACTATTAATAGCCCTGATTCTGAGGGATCTCCTTATCCTTGTTGGAATCGATGATCTGGATCGGAATAGGAAGCACATAGTTGTGAGGCTTGATGTTCGGGCGGTGGCGTGTGTTACCGAGAGC